>Ga0136611_10003202_pt1 | contig 11464 bp, 6 predicted proteins | sample AntDrymUQ2232306_2_FD_106645 | JGI IMG/M metagenome (GOLD analysis project Ga0136611, IMG submission 106645) | Polar desert sand microbial communities from Dry Valleys, Antarctica - metaG UQ223 (23.06) | ecosystem: Environmental > Terrestrial > Soil > Desert | place: Antarctica: Dry Valley... | reverse complement strand
CAAGTATGTAGGCTATTGATTCCTGGGTCATTGACAAACTATTGGAACGTCCACGGTCAAAACTTAACAGTAACCAGCAACACAGTTGCTGTTCTAAGGCATGGCGCCGATTACAGGCAGTAGCTTGTGACATTTGTACAAAAAGCGTTTGGGCATAACGTAATATCAATTTCTTGAGCGTTCCAGCGCGGCGACCTTCACTACGGGCTAAAGCGCTCTGCAACGATTTTATGGAGATACGGTAGCCGTGGCCTGTCAAATTAATAATCGCCTGTGTCAGCGCCACATTCCTAGTTCCCATTAAAGCTGAAACACCCAGTATGCCTTCATTGCCAACCATGGCTACTTCGACTGACGTACCATCTTCCAGGCAACACAATAAAGAGGCTGTGGCTGTAACCGGAAAATAAACATATTGCAGTTTATCATTCGCTTCGAACAACACTTCAGAGCGCGACAATGTAACCAATTCAAGGTGAGGCGCTAAGTGTTCAAGCTCGGCTTGCCTCAGCGCACACAAAATCTGATTTTCTCGAGGATCGCAAGTGATTGACATATTGGTTAGGCCTTAATCAGTTAAAAAGATTTAGATGTCATCATTTGAGTGCATGCATCGCTGCGATCATCACACCGATGATTAAAACGAAACTCAATTTCTTCTAGGTAGCGATAAAAAGTATATTTTCAAGTACGCGTTTGAATTTGCCAAACGGTATCTAGCAAGATTCAACACGGCAGCCAGTATATCAATAAATACCTAGATATATGCTATGGTGTGCTCAATAAAGCCGAAATAGAAATTATTGGAAAATTCTCAAGCTGCCAAATGTTTTTGGCAGCTTGAGAATTGATGCGGATGAACTTGACTAAACCTGTCATCAAGCCCGAAAATCTTAAGATTCTGCAACATACAAGGTTACTTTGCCTTCAATTCACTCGAATAGTGTTGGCGTTTCTTGCTTTCAAGTTTCACTGGACTGACAACCAAAGCCAGCGCATCAACAGAAAACCAAACATACCAACCAAAGCTACCAAGCCGAATGCTAACAGACCCAAGATTCCAACAAAAAAACGACTATGCGTCACCGTTCTTTCTGGTTGCTCAATATAATCACTGAGCAATTCAACATTTCGCTGATTGGCTTTCCAAATGAAATCTGACACATCCCCTAACACAGGAATTACACCTAGGATTGCATCTAATCCAATATTAAAAGCCATTTTCAGAAGAAGCGACTTTGGAACCCCCATATGAGCTGCTTGTGTCAAAATGTGGCTGGAGATAATGGCTCCTAAGGCATCACCGACCCCAGGAATCAATCCGATCAGGCCATCAAGACCAAAACGTATTTGTGTTCCTGGAATACGAAATGAGTTGTCCATTAACCAAGCGAGGCGGTTCAATTTTTCTTTCGATTGCTCAATTTGCAGCCTGTTCATGTGAATCTCCTAGTTAATAACTTGTAAGAAACAGCTGCTCATATGATTTTAATAAGAGAGAACTTCCATAACCATTCCCAACTAAATCTCCTTGCCACTAAACGAATTGAGGATCCGTTTCGCGCTCAAAATGTCGATGCGCAGCAATCGCTTCCATAAATTGCAGCAAGATTTCATCGTCAGTTTCCTCATCCGGGAACGTCAGCACGCCAGGATCGAGTTCTCCGGATGGCAACTTCAGCTTGACACCTGCACTCTCTATCAAATCCTTGCCGCTACCCAGCGCAAGAATCGGTTTGCAATGGCGATACTGTTCTTTAATGAACTCGGTCGCCAACCTAACACCTGCAAGGCCGCGCGTATTTCCATGCCAACCCGGCACCACCAACGCATCAAATAGAACGGCGGGCATTGTTTCAAATGTGGCATCGATCTCAATTTCATCACCCTCCGCACTCTGCACAACTCCCAAGCTTACCCCGACAAAGCGAGCGACAACTCCTTCTGCGATGAGGCCTGATTGAAGTGTCCTCGCAACTTTCCCATCCACGCCATCGGTTACTAATATTGCAACCCGGCGGGTAGCAATACTTCCATTGCCTGGACGAGCAAAAAGCGAGAGCGGCATAGACAGCGCAATTTCCGGTACGGTATTTTTCACGAGCGCCTTCGGCTGAGCGGAAGGAAGCGTCTTCATGCCAAGACCAGCGGCCACCGATTCTGCAAGATCTTCGGATACATTAATCAACATTGAAACCACACGTTCACGTATTGCGGGAGTTTCCACTCGTGTCAATTCGAAACGGAAAGCGTTAATAATATGCGCTTTCTCGACAGCGGTCTGGCTGTTCCAAAATAAAGTGGCTTGCGTATAATGATCCGCAAAACGTTCGGGCTTCCCGCGTACCTTATCCCCGGACATAGACTGGGGAAATGACATAAAGCCTGCTGTACCCGCTTGGAAGGGACATCCACCAGCAAGTGAATTGGGCTCATACGCAACACGCCCGCGGTTTATGGCTTGCCGGTGGATGCCATCGCGCTGGTTATTATGAACCTGTGCGACCGATGAGTTGATGGGTATCTCGTGAAAATTGGCGCCGCCAAGCCTTGTAATCTGCGTATCGACATATGAATGGATACGACCGGCCAATAGCGGATCATTGCTAAAATCCAGTCCAGGCACAATATGCGCAGCACAGAATGCGACTTGTTCGGTTTCGGCAAAGAAATTATCGGGGTTACGATCCAGCACCATTTTTCCAACTGGAATAACCGGCACCAATTCTTCCGGCACAAGCTTTGTAGCATCCAATATATCAAAACTGAATTCCTCGCCTTGCGCTTCGGTAAAAATTTGCATACAGAGTTCATATTCTGGATAGGCGCCGGTTTCGATCGCTTCCCATAAATCGCGCCGATGAAAATCAGGGTCGACACCCGCAATTTTGACTGCCTCATCCCAAACAAGAGAATGAGTACCCGCGAGCGGCTGCCAGTGGAATTTGACGAAATGCGCTTGTCCGTCGGCTGCAATCAAGCGGAAGGTATGTACACCGAAACCTTGCATCATGCGAAAACTACGGGGAATTCCGCGGTCTGAAAAAACCCACATGAGCATGTGAGCGGATTCCGGTGTCAAGGAAATAAAATCCCAGAAATTATCATGCGCGGTAGAAGCCTGTGGAATAGCAAAATGCGGTTCTGGCTTAGCCGCATGCACAAGATCAGGGAACTTCATGGCGTCCTGAATAAAAAACACAGGAATATTATTTCCTACCAGATCCCAATTACCTTCATCGGTATAAAACTTGACAGCAAAACCTCGCGCATCACGCGCTGTATCCGCTGACCCACGCTCGCCCACAACGGTGGAGAAGCGAACGAAAACCGGTGTGCGTTTTCCCGCTTCAGCGAACAATGACGCACGGGTATATTGCGCGAGAGATTCGTAGCACTCAAAGTACCCGTGCGCAGCCGATCCTCTCGCATGGACTACGCGTTCGGGTATTCGCTCATGATCGAAGTGGGTAATTTTTTCCCGAAGTATAAAATCTTCCAGCAGAGTCGGGCCACGAAGACCAGCTTTTAGTGAATTTTGATTATCGGCAATGGGTACACCTTGGTTGGTAGTCAGCACTCGCTCACTGGAATCGACTCGAACCCGGTCAAGCGGGTCATTAATCGGATTAAAACCCAGTTGAGGCTCGCTTCCACCAGTCTTCTCGGTTACATTGGCCTCTGTTAATGTGCTGCCAGTGCTTACCGGGTCGGCAGCCTCTACCGTTTGGCCTTTCTCAGGAGAGACTGAGACTTCTCCATACTCAAGCGCTTTGTTCGCGTTATAAGGCATGGCAGCGGCAAATTCCTCCGTGGCGGCAAGCTTGGCGGAGATATTATTGAGAGGAGCACCTTCCGGGCGAGCTGATCCGCCGGTAGTTGAACGATTGTTGGCTTCTTTATTATCTGGTTTCATGGTGATCCTTGTAAAAGATTACGGGCATTAATGTCTAATTAGAATGAAGGATATAAACGAGAGAGATGATGGGCTCGTAGGAACATTTCATCTGTGCGAAGCCGAACATTGAATGATTACGTTTGCCGCTGACTCAATGAGCTGTTGTTGATTAAATCATATTTAATCATAATCTTAATGACAGATAATTATGAAGAGAACGCAGATAACTACGCTGTACTCGTTTCGATCGGATCAGACAAAGCACTGGAGAGCGTTATCAAGTTCGATAGATAAGAAGTGACGTTGATGTTGCTGACTCATAAGCCAGTCATCGAATACAAGCAGGATTACTCAATCTGAAAAACTGGGTTGATGAATTATGGAACAGAGTATCTTGGAATCAGGCAGTGGCGTAAACTCAATCTGCTTACGCCACCGAATGGTCAATCTCAAAGACTGGCTTGCAATTAATCGCGACAAACCCTATTTTAGGTATATTAAGGACTTAAAAATCCCATCTATTTTGATTCCGTATATTCAATCGCATAATCCCAGACTAACCTATCTCCTATATTTTGGTCGGAGTATAGATAGATATCCTTTTTGAAATCTCTGGCTTGTTTTGCTGGAATATTGATATAGATGTATTCATTTACGTCTGAAATAATAACGCACTCAGTATTATCGTTATACGCACAATCCCTAGCGGCAATTTTTAGCTGCACACCATTTAGAGTGTATTTCTCGGAGTTATTGACTAAACGACCGGTCATTTCATAATTACCATTTGAGGGCTTAAATGCTATATTTTCAAAAACCAGCTCTGAAAGCGCAATCCTATTTCTGGATTTATTCTTTTCATATTCTTGATATTGCCAAAATAACAGACCACCAACAACACATATCAAAACAAAAATCCCTGCAAATTTTCTAAATCCTGCGGATACCAATAGCAGAATCAATATAATAATTCCTGCGAGCCATTTCATAAATTGACCTTTATAAGATTAACGAAGTTATTAGCAAGCACGCATAATAGATCAATAGTAACCATGTAACGGTAGTTTTGCTGGTTGAATTTTGAGCAAGCAATTGTCATGGCTGATCCCAGCTAATAAGAATTATCCGGCTATTCAGATTAAAGAAGATCAATTATTCGAAAGTATAGAAGATGAAGCAAGGAAACACCCGCTGCCACAACACGTTATGGTCTCAAGGAAACGCCGGCATTTTGGGTTCTATACTTTCGACTTCAGCTTGAGGAATGTGCGTTTTTATAAGCTTTTCAATTTCCCCAACCCGATCAGCCGGCAGATCTACTAGAACCAGAAACTTACCTGCTTCAATAGCATCCTCAAATTCTTTAATCCGCCTGTTGCCCCCACTCATTCCTACCATACCACCTACCCATGCACCAAGACTGGCGCCAAAAAGAGTAGTTCCAAGTAAGATACCGCCGGCAATAACTATTGAAGCCGGGGGGAAAACTATCGCAACAAGTCCTGCCAGCATACCGGTTGATCCTCCAACAGCCAATCCTTGCTCTACTGCGGGGATGAAGTCGCTTTTTTGTAAAAGGCTGCCTTCCGGTAAATCTTCTAATGGCGTACCCCGTTTTGCAAGCATGTGTATATCTCTATCCTCAATTTTTTCCAGAAATAATTCATTGACTAACTGCCGGGTTATTTCAATATCAGGGGTAATAAAATAAATTCGTCGCATGACAATCTCCTAAAAACATGGCTTATTAATACCGACAATTGCTTATAAGATATCTGCAGAAACGAGATCGGTATGTACGATAACCAACTTAAATCGAGACCAATTAACTCTCTAGACACAACAGAGTAATCCCCACCCTACATTATACTTGGAGGAGACATCGACGAAAAATTCAGGAGTGGGAATCGAAAATTGAGTATTGTCTAGCGCATGCATACAACCCTATGATATAACACTTTAGATAACTCTTCATTTCCAGGAGATTACTGGTTTGACAGCAGATACCTGCGTTACTCTCGGGATTAGCTAGAACTCACACTCACAATACATAAAATACCCATAAATAAAATCAATATTACAAATTTGTCACGGCATTCGAACTTAACAACGCTGTTGTAATTTAGTATAAAATTGAAATTTAAAATATCCCGCTTCCACATGACAGTATTACTGTCAAAGTCTCGTTAGAAGGAACCAACATGTCTCGCACATTTTTTATTCTTATCGCTTTTGTCACTATGCTGCAAGGTTGTGTAACATCCAAAGAGGTGTTTCTTGCCGATGGAACCAAAGGACATAACGTCAACTGTAGTGGCTCTGGAATGAACTATAGCAACTGCCTTGAGAAAGCCGGTGAAATCTGTGGTGCACGTGGGTATCAACTACTAAATCAGCAAGGTGACGTTGTTCCTTTCTCCCAAGCAATCCGTGAGTTTGGCGCAAACCCACAATCAACTTCGATCGGATATTTGACACAGTCAGGCTCGATAGTCACCCGTAATCTATTTATCAAGTGCAAATAAAAGCGGGGTAACAACGCATGACTCAAGCGCCGCAAGTAGTTGAAAAATTTGCAATGCTGGGTCAAACAACAAACACAACAAAAAAGCGTTGAACGTTTGGATGCTGATGAACGTGCAGAACTACAGCATCTCAGGCTGGAATTAAAAACACTGTGCGCATGGAGATGCACTTTACCCAATCCAGAGAAAGTATGGGTAGCCGACGAATGATGAAGCAATTACGCAAAGAAGGCTTTAAAGTAAGTCGATATCGAGTACGTTTTCTCATGAAGCAACTGGGGTTGATTGTTAACGTAAATGCCGATTTGTACTGACAACAAACATTCATGCCCGATCAGAGAATCTGCTATTACTGATACTCATACTTATATTGGGTACTATAACACTCAGCGTATTCATACATCGATTGGTGATATGACACCAATCGAATTTGAAAAAGGACTTAATAAGGTGTCCGAGTTTATTTGACCACAACAGTTTTTACAGTTTCTATTCTCTCGCATATACAATTTGCCGTGCACAAAACAACGCATTTAACTTATCGTTCATACGCCAGCACGGGTGCTAACCATTTCTCCGTTTCTTCCAGCGCCCAACCTTTACGGCTGGCGTAGTCTTCCACCTGATCTTTGCCAATCTTCCCGACTGCAAAGAAGGTCGAGTCGGGATGCGCAAAATAAAAGCCGGATACTGCGGCAGTCGGTACCATGGCAAAGGATTCTGTGATAATGATGCCGGCATTCTCGGAAGCATTTAGGACTGCGAATAACGGGCCTTTCTCGGTGTGGTCAGGACAAGCCGGATAACCCGGCGCGGGACGAATGCCGCGGTATTCTTCATTAATCAGTTGCTCGTTGGTTAAGGTTTCATCCTTGGCATAACCCCAGAATTCCCGGCGCACCCGTGAGTGCATATGCTCGGCAAAAGCTTCTGCCAGGCGATCCGCCAATGCTTTAAGTATAATTGCACTGTAATCGTCGTTGGCATCTTCAAAGGCTTTGACGCGTTCATCAATACCAAACCCGGCGCCTACCGCAAACAAACCAATGGTATCTTTGACGCCGGTTTCTTTCGGGGCAATAAAGTCGGATAGGCATCGATTGGGCTTTCCGGTCGGTTTTAGATCTTGCTGGCGCAGGCAATGGTAAATCATGGCCAATTTACTGCGCGATTGATCGGTATAGATTTCGATATCGTCGCCTACGGCATTGGCTGGAAACAAACCAATCACCGCATTAGCACTCAGCCATTTTTGCTCGACGATTTTCTTCAACATCACTTGTGCATCACGAAATAAAGTCGTGGCTGTTTCGCCGACTACTTCATCTTGCAAAATGGCTGGATAACGCCCGGCCAGTTCCCAAGCCTGAAAGAAAGGCGTCCAGTCGATATAGGGAACAATTTTTTCCAGCGGATAATTATTCAGCGTACGGATACCGATCAGTTCGGGCTGATACGGTTGATAATTTTTCCAGTCGATTTTAAACGCATTGGCGCGTGCTTCCGCAATGGACAGGAGTTTTGCCGACCCTTTCTTGTTTTTGTGCTGAGTGCGCACTTTCTCGTATTCGTCTTTAATCCCCTGCACGTAACCCGCTTGTAAATCCTGTGACAACAGATTACTGCACACACCCACCGCACGACTGGCATCGGGTACCCATACGGTCGCTCCTTCATAATGGGGCGCAATTTTGACTGCGGTATGTACCCTGGAAGTAGTCGCACCACCGATCAATAATGGAATGGTAAATCCCCCGCGCTGCATTTCTTTGGCCACATGCGCCATCTCTTCCAAAGAAGGTGTGATCAATCCTGACAAACCAATAATGTCGGCATTCTCTCGCCGCGCCATGTCCAGAATCTGCGCACTGGGTACCATCACGCCCATGTTGATTACTTCGTAGTTATTACACTGTAAAACCACCGTGACAATATTCTTGCCAATATCATGCACATCGCCCTTGACGGTGGCGATGACAATTTTTCCCTTCGGTTTGTTATCACCCGATAATCTCTTTTCGGCTTCAATGAAAGGTAATAAATGCGCCACGGCTTGTTTCATGACACGCGCAGATTTAACCACTTGCGGCAAAAACATTTTACCGGCGCCAAACAGATCACCCACAACCCCCATGCCTTCCATCAACGGCCCTTCGATCACTTGGATCGGCCGACCGCCTTTCTTGTCAATCTCCACGCGCATCGCTTCAGTATCTTCCACAATAAAAGTGGCAATGCCTCTGACCAGAGCATGGGTCAGCCGTTGTTGCAGGGGTTCATCGCGCCAGGCGAGATCTTCAACCTGTTCTTTTTTCTTGCCTTTGAAATTTTCTGCATATTCAACCAAATGCTCGGTTGCATCCGGTCGCCGATTCAGTATGACGTCTTCTACCTTTTCCAGTAACTCTGCGGGAATATCCGAATAAACCCCCAATTGTCCGGCATTCACAATGCCCATTGTCATGCCGGCTTTAATCGCGTGGTACAGAAAATCCGTATGAATGGCTTCACGAATGGGTTCATTACCGCGAAAGGAAAACGAAACATTGGATACCCCACCGCTTATCTTGGCATACGGCAGCGTCTGTTTAATGATGCGAGTAGCGTCGATAAAATCGACACCATAGTTATTATGTTCTTCAATCCCCGTCGCAATGGCAAAAATATTCGGATCAAAAATAATGTCTTCGGGTGGAAAACCTACCTGATCAACCAGTAAACGATAACTACGCGTGCAGATATCCACTTTGCGCTGCAAGGTGTCTGCCTGGCCTTTTTCATCGAAAGCCATCACAATCACCGCCGCACCATAACGGCGAGCCAATTTGGCATGATGGATAAACTCTTCTTCGCCTTCTTTCATGCTAATGGAGTTGATGACGGATTTGCCTTGCACACATTTCAGACCTGCTTCTATCACGGTCCACTTACTGGAATCCAGCATAATCGGTACTTTGCAGATGTCCGGCTCAGCGGCCACCAGATTCAAAAAAGTCACCATGGCTTTTTGCGAATCCAACATGGCTTCATCCATGTTGATATCGATAATCTGCGCACCGTTCTCTACCTGGCTACGCGCCACATTCAGCGCTTCTGCGTAATCATCGTTAAGTATCAACCGGGCGAATGCTCTGGAACCTGTCACATTGGTACGTTCACCGACATTGACAAACAATGAGTCATCATCGATATTCAATGGTTCCAAGCCAGATAAACGCAACTTTTTAGGGATTTCGGGTATTTTCCGAGGTGCGATATCACTGACTGCATGTGCGATTGCCTTGATATGAGCAGGGGTTGTGCCACAACAACCACCCACAATATTGACAAAACCTGATTGCGCAAACCCTTTGATTTGATTCGCGGTATATTCAGGGGATTCATCATAACCTGTTTCAGATAACGGATTGGGCAAGCCGGCATTGGGATGTACACTGGTGTAAACATTCGCCACGCCCGCCAGTTCTTCAACATAAGGGCGCATTAATTCGGCACCCAACGCACAATTAATACCGACTGAGAGTGGCCGGGTATGGCTGACCGAATTCCAAAACGCTTCCGGCGTTTGTCCTGACAACGTGCGCCCAGAGGCATCGGTAATGGTGACCGAAATCATGATCGGCAGACGAATATCATGGTCTTCCAAATATTGATCAATCGCAAACAGCGCAGCCTTGGCATTGAGCGAATCGAAAATGGTTTCGACCAGCAGAATATCCACCCCACCATCCACCAGCCCACGAATCGACTCGGTATAATCAGCAACTAATTGATCATAAGTAATGCCACGAAAACCCGGATCATTGACATCCGGAGAAATGGACGCTGTTTTGGTGGTGGGTCCGATCACACCGGCAACAAAACGTGGTTTCTCAGGTGTTTTTTCTTCAAAGCTTTGTGCAGCTTCACATGCCAATTTTGCCGCAGAGTGATTCAACTCATACACCAGATCCTGCATGTGATAATCAGCCATCGAAGCCGCATTGGAATTGAATGTATTGGTTTCGATAATATCCGCACCTGCTTCCAGATAATCCATATGGATCGAACGAATAATTTCTGGCTGCGTGAGTGTCAACAGATCATTATTTCCTCTCAGATCATGCGGAAAATCGGCAAAACGCTGCCCACGAAAATCCGCCTCCGTCAGCTTGAATGTTTGAATCATCGTACCCATGGCGCCATCCAGAATCAGAATGCGTTGGGCAAACAGATTTTCCAATAAAGTAGTGCGGGGATTTTTATTCATTGATGAAAACATGGTAAAGAGAGATGAAGTGCCATTATACCTCACCTCCTGTCTGCTATTAGCGAGCCTGATTAAAGGTAAAGCAGCAACAAGCGATAGCCCGATGCATCCAGATCGCTGCTATCGAAATCCAGCCTGATCTCGATCTCATGCTGAGATGCAATAAATTGCAGCACTTTATCTTCTTCCTGCAGGTAATCTTGAGCTGTAAAAATACGGCTGGCAATTAGCTGATCATCCGCATCCAGCAGGGAGAGTTGCAGTGCGGGCAATGCTTGCGAAAAAGTTGCGTGATTGCGTATCACTGCTGATAAAGTTGTCACTTCCGGTTGTCGCACAAGACTTTTTTGCAAGTCAGATGTTTCGATACCCAACTGTTTGATATCTTGAGGATAGGGTACTGTGCACGCCATGAGCACGCAATATCGCTCCAGATAAGGTCTGAATCCCGGCGCGATGATGGTCAGTTCGGTACGATAGGTGTACGTTATTTGTCCGATCAACAAGAGCAGTAACAAAACATTTACCACCCACATCCTCCATGATTGCTTGGATGGTTCTTCAGCATCAAACAGATCATCTGAGGATGCAATTTCTTCCTGATTCGAATCTGAAGGAGACGGCAATTCCATCGCATCACTCGAATCTGCGATGATTGCAAAACTTTCTGCCGGTGTCTCAGGCTCGCTGACGGGTTGTGGTTGTGGTTGTGGTTGTGGTTGTGGTTGTGGTTGTGGTTGTGGTTGTGGTTGTGGTTGTGGTTGTGGTTGTGGTTGTGGTTGTGGTTGTGGT
>Ga0136611_10003201_pt1 | contig 11465 bp, 11 predicted proteins | sample AntDrymUQ2232306_2_FD_106645 | JGI IMG/M metagenome (GOLD analysis project Ga0136611, IMG submission 106645) | Polar desert sand microbial communities from Dry Valleys, Antarctica - metaG UQ223 (23.06) | ecosystem: Environmental > Terrestrial > Soil > Desert | place: Antarctica: Dry Valley... | reverse complement strand
TCGTACTTCGGTTGGCCGGTCCGAGACCCCGAGCGGCTCCAGCACATCCTGCAGGACTTCAACCAGAGAGAAGGCTCGGCATGAAGAGGTCCCCCTTGCTCGTCGGAGCGACCGCGGTCGCTCTCGCCCTGGTCGCGGGTTGCGGCACCGATGAGGGAACGGCGTCGTCCGGCGGCTCCGGCGGCGGTGAGGGCGGGACCGTCAAGGTCGGGGTCGTCCTGCCGTTCTCCGGTGTCCAGGCCGCCATCGCCCGCTTCGAGGGCATCGGCGCCGAGGTCGCCGCGAAGCAGATCAACGACGCCGGTGGCATCGCCGGCAAGTGGAAGATCGAGCTGGTGCAGAAGGACGACCAGCTCGACGCCGCCCGCAGCGGCAGCGTGGTGCGCGAGCTCTCCTCCGAGGGCGTCAGCCTCGCCATGGGCGGTCAGACCACCACTCTCTGCCAGTCCCTGGCCGAGGCGACGGCCGGCGCCGAGATCGCCTTCTTCGGCGCGCACTGCACGTCTAAGAAGCTCATCGACCCGCCGGTGACCGACAACTTCTGGATGGTCTCGGCCAAGGACGTCGACCTGACGAAGGCGCTCGGGAGCTACATCTCCGAGGAGTTCCCGGACGTCGACCAGTGGAGCGTGTTCGCCTACGACCAGGAGGTCACGCGCGGCTTCTGGACCCAGACGGCCGCTGAGATCAGCGCCCAGACGGGCAACGACATCACGGCCAAGCAGGAGTTCTACGTGCCGGTGGGCGAGACGAACTACCGCAACCAGCTGTCGAGCCTCCTGTCCGGCTCCCAGGGAGCCAAGGACAACAGCGGGCTGTTCCTGGGGGTCTACGGCGCCGGGACGACGAGCTTCATCCAGCAGGCGAAGCCGCTCGGCCTGCTCGACGCCTACGCCGTCATCGCCCAGACCGGCGTCTACTGGACGACGGCCAAGGCGCTCGAGGGCACCGCACCCAGCATCCACAACGTGCACGAGTACTTCTGGAGCTGCCAGGACAACGAGATGAACAAGAAGTTCGTCGCGGACTTCGAGGCGCTCGCCGGTGAGAAGCCCGACACCGGCGCCTACCAGAGCTACGTCACGCTCAACCTCATCGCGGCCGCCATCGAGAAGGCGGACAGCATCGACCAGGCGGCCGTCCAGGAGGCGCTCCCCGGTCTGAGCATCGACACGCCGACGGGCCTCGAGTTGACGATGGACGGTGACAGCCACCACGCGAACCAGCCCATCACCGTGGCCAACCTCTACGGCGACCCGTCCGCTCCGCAGACCGTCGGTATCCGCGACTGCAAGACCGTCCTGGCCGACGAGCTCTGAGCGTCCCCCGGCGGGAGCGGCACGACCGCTCCCGCCGGGCCCCTGACCCCACTGACAGGACGAGGAGACTCGCGGTGAACGACCTGCTCCCCATCGTCGTCTCGGGAGTCGCCCAAGGCGTGCCGATCTTCGTGGTCGCCAGCGGACTCACGCTGATCTACGGCGTACTGCACATCCTGAACTTCGCGCACGGCGCCTTCTTCCTCATCGGGGCCTACGTGCTCGCGACGCAGCTGACGTCCACGAGCCTCGGCTCCTTCGTGATCACCGTCCTGTTCGCCGGTCTCGTGGTGATGCTCATCGGGATGGCGTGCGAGTTCTTCGTCTTCCGCAGGCTGTACGCGGCCGGGTCGCAGGTGAGCTTCCTGGGTGCGTTCGCGCTCTTCCTGGCCCTCCAGGGTGCAGCGCAGCTGGTGTGGGGTGACAACCCGCGCACCGCGCAGTACCCCGCGGACCTCAGCGGGGCGACCGAGATCCTCGGCGCCTTCGTGTCGGTCTACGACGTCGCCGTCATGGCGGTCGGCGCGGCCGTCGCGGTGGGCCTGTTCCTCATGCTCAACAAGTCCTCGCTCGGGAGCCGGGTCCGCGCTGTCGCCCAGGACCGGGTCATGGCGACGGCCCTCGGGATCCGGGCTCCTCGCGTCTCCCTCATCGTCTTCGCGATCGGGTCCTTCCTCGCGGGCGCGGCCGGCGCGCTGACCGCGCCGGTGACCTCGGTCGACATGAGCCTCGCGGCGTCCTACATCGTGCCGGCCTTCGTCGTGGTCATCGTCGGGGGCCTCGGCTCCATCCAGGGCGCGCTGCTGGCCGCCCTGCTGCTCGGCGTCATGGAGAGCGTGCTGTTCCGGTACGCCACGTGGATGACCGGCTTCAGTTACTACCTGCTGGTCGCGGTGATCCTGATGTTCCGACCGCAGGGCTTGTTCGGCAGCTTCTCCCGGACCACCCAGATCGCCCGTTAGGTCGTGAAGATGACTACCCCGGTCGCTGGAGCACGCGCCACGCTCACCAGCTGGCACCTCATCCCGCTGTTCGTCGTCGTCGCCCTCGTCATCCCGCAGGTCACGGGCGGCAGCTACCTGTTCACCTGGACGGCGGTGGCCATCTGGGTGCTGTTCGCCATGGGCACCAACGTCGTGTTCGGATGGACCGGCCTGCTGTCGTTCGGCCAGGTCGCGTTCTTCGGCATCGGTGGCTACACCGTCGCCGTGCTGCACGACCGGCTGCCCGACCTGCCCGGACCGGTGCTGCTGCTCGCCGCGCTCCTGCTCGCGAGCACCGTGGCCGCGGTCTTCGCGGTCGGCGCCCTGCGCACCAGCGGTCCCGAGTTCGCGGTCCTCACACTGGTGCTCGCGCAGGTGCTGTGGCTGCTGACCTACCGCGTGCGGGCCCTTCGGGGCGACGAGGGCTTCACCGGCCTCAGCGGCGTCCCGTTCGGCGGTGATCGGGTCCTCCGGACCGATCAGGAGCTCTGGTACTACACGATCGCCGTCGTGGGGATCGGCTGCTTCGCGCTCTGGCGGCTGCACCGGTCCACGCTCGGCGCCTCGATGCGGGCGGTGCGTGACGACCCGTGGCGTGCGGCGGCGCTCGGCTACAAGGTCCGCCGCACCCAGATCGTCGCGTTCTCCGTCGGCGGCGGCCTCTCAGCCGTCGCCGGCGGCCTCATGGTGCATCACCAGGGGGTGGCGAGCCCCGACCTGCTCGGCTTCGCCATCTCCGGCGAGGTGCTCGTGGCCTGCCTCATCGGTGGTCTGCGCATCTTCTGGGGGCCCGCCATGGGAGCGATCGTCCTCGTGTGGTCGCACGACCTGTTCAGCGGCACGGAGATCGACACGGGCCTGTTCGTCGGCGTCCTGCTGCTGCTGATCGTGCTGGTGCTCCCGACCGGGCTCGGCGGGCTCCCGGCGGCCGTGCGCCGCCGGCGTCGACCAGCGAGGCCGCCGAAGGGACTCAGCGCACCACCACCGGGGGTGCCCGACGACGCCGGCTCACTGGCCCGCACGCCCGTCAACGCGCTGGACGTGGAGGACCGACGATGAGCGACCTGGTCGTAGTGGACGCCGTGTCCAAGGAGTACGCCGGCGTGAACGCCGTCACGGACGTCAGCCTCACCGTCGCCAAGGGGGAGCGGCTCGCCGTGATCGGCCCCAACGGCGCGGGCAAGTCGACGCTGTTCGGCATGATCGCGGGGGAGCACCGGCCGACCAAGGGGCGGGTCTGGTTCGCGGGCAGCGACGTCACGGCGTGGACCCCCTCGAAGCGGGCCTCCGCCGGACTGAGCCGCACCTTCCAGGTGGCTCGGCTCTTCACGTCCATGACCGTCCGCGAGAACGTCTACATGGCAGCGCTGAACGGGCCCGGTGGCGCCCGGATCAGGCCGTGGGACAACTGGCTCCGGCACAAGGGGGTGTGGCAGCTGGTCGACGAGGTGCTCGAGTCGACGTCGCTGAGCCCGCTCGCCGACGCCTCGGCCGCCTCGCTGGCGCAGGGGGCCCGCAAGACGCTCGAGATGGCGATGGCCGTGGCGCAGCAGCCGGTGCTGCTGCTGCTCGACGAGCCGACGGCCGGCATGTCGCACGAGGACGCGCTCGGTGCCGTCCAGCAGCTGAAGAAGCTCGTGCAGGAGCAGTCCGACCTGACCATCGTGCTCACGGCGCACGACATGGAGGTCGTGTTCGCGCTCGCGGACCGGGTCGTCCTGATGGCCGGCGGCAGGACGGTGGTCGACGGCACCCCGGCCGAGGTGGCCGCGGATCCGCGGACCCGGGAGATCTACCTCGGCACGAGTGCGCCCAAGGAGGTCTCGCTGTGACGCAGATGCTCGCGGTGAGAGGGGTCAGCGCCTGGTACGGCTCGGCGCAGGCGCTGTTCGACGTGGACCTCCACGTCGCGGCCGGTGAGGTGGTGGGCCTGCTCGGGCGCAACGGCGCCGGCAAGAGCTCCACCTTCAACGCCATCATGAACATCGAGGTCCGCCGGACGGGGGAGATCGAGGCCTGCGGGAAGACCCTCGGTCGCATGCCGACTGACGCCGTGGCCCGGCTGGGGGTCGGCTGGGTCCCGGAGAACCGGCGCATCTTCACCGGGCTCACCGTCCGGGAGAACCTTCGCCTCGCGGCCTTCGCCGCTGGTGGCCGCGAGGTGGTGGAGGTGGGAGAGCTGGTCAGCGGGTTCCCGCTGCTGGAGCCGCTGCTCGAGCGCAAGGGCAATCAGCTCAGCGGTGGTGAGCAGCAGGTCGTCGCCGTGGCGCGCGCCCTGGTGTCTCGGCCCCAGGTCCTCCTGCTCGACGAGCCGACGGAGGGCCTGGCGCCGCTGGTCGTCCAGCAGCTGGAGGAGTCCATCAGCCGCCTCCCCCGGGACTTCGGCGTCGCCGTCCTGCTCGCCGAGCAGAACCTCGACGTCGTCACGAGCCTGAGCACCCGCGTCTACGTGCTCGAGACCGGACGGGTGGTGCACGCCGGGCCGACGAAGGAGTTCGCCGACGACCGGGCGCTGCAGGAGCGCCTGCTGTCCGTGGCGGTGTCGACGTGACCGGGACCAAGGCGTCCGTGACAGGGGCCTTGGGTAGGCTCTCGGCCGGTCGGCCGGACGGCACCACGCGTGACGGAGTGAGAGGCACCTGATGTCGCCACGCAGCTCGGGACGGCGCGCCGAGACCGCGACGACCACGTCGCCGAGGCGCCCGGCGGCCGCCGGCACGGGAGCGTCGTCGGCGCGACGTGCCGAGATCGTGCGCATCGCGGCGCGGCTGTTCGCCGAGAAGGGGTTCCTCGGCACGACGATCCGCGACATCGCGGACGAGGCCGACATCCTCTCGGGCAGCCTCTACCACCACTTCTCGTCCAAGGAGTCGATCGCGGACGAGGTGCTGTCGGAGTACTGGACCGAGCTGCTCGAGCGCTACGACTCCGTGATGGCCGCGGGGCTGGAGCCGACCGAGGCGATGCGGGAGCTCATCAAGACGTCGGTCCGGCTCCTGGAGCCCTACGAGTTCGCCGTCCGCTGCATGCTCAACGACTGGAGCTACCTCGTCACCTGCCTGCCCTACCTCGACGCCAACATGACCCGCATCGAGGGCGTGTGGACGCGGGTCATCAAGGAGGGCATCGCCCGGGGTGACTTCCGGGACGACGTCAAGGCGGTCCTCGTCTACCGGACCATCATGAGCTCGATCACCGGCACGGCCCGGTGGTTCCGCCCCGAGGGGGCGGTGAGCACCGATCAGCTCGCCGAGACGATGGCGGAGCTGTTCCTCGGCGGCATCATGCGTCCGACCGGCAAGGACTCGACAGGCAAGGACTCGGCAGGCAAGCAGCCGCGCCGGCGTACCGCCACCGCCTGATCCCAGGCCGGTCCTGCTCGTCGACCGCGAGTCCGACCGGGCCCCTTCCGACGGTCGGTGACGCCGTTGACGGGCCCGACCGACGTCCGTAACGTAGCCAACCAAGCAATTGCTCAAGGGAGAGACGACATGGGTTCGGACCAGATCGGGCGCCTCGTCACCAACGCGGCCCTCCGCCACCCCGACCTCCCGGCGCTCAAGACGTACGCCGGCGCGGTCCTGACCTACGGGGAGCTCGACGAGCGGTCGACCCGGCTGGCCAACGCGCTGATCGCCGCCGGGTGCCGTACCGGTGACCGCGTCGCGGCGTGGCTGGACACCTGCCCGCAGTACCTCGAGCTGTACTTCGCGGTCGCGAAGGCCGGACTCGTCGTCGTGCCGATCAACAGCATGTTCACCGAGGACGAGGCGACCTTCCAGGTGGCGGACTCCGGCGCTCGGGTCCTGTTCCACAACGCCGCCGTCGCGCCGAACGCGGAGCGCATCGCGAAGGACCAGGACGTGCGGCTGATGGTGCAGATCTCCTCGTGGTCAGAGCCGGCCGACTCGCCGTACGAGACGCTGGTCGCCTCCGGCGGCACCGAGCTGCCGCCGCTCCCGGACGACGAGTCCCTCTACGTCATCGCCTACACCAGCGGGACGACCGGTCGACCGAAGGGGGCGATGGTCACGCACCGGTCGCTGAAGAACACCCTCCGGCAGCACGCCCACTCCTACCGCACCCCGCAGTACAGCGTCTGCATCTACCACTCGAACATGTCCTTCGTGGCGACCGTGCTCGGTCTGATCATGGGCCACATGTACATCTGCGGGACGGTGGTGCTCACCGGCAAGGTCGGACCGCAGGAGTTTCTCGACGTGATCGCCGCCGAGCGCGGCACCTTCACCTTCGTCCCGTCGCCGTGGCTCGTGCCGATGACCGAGCTGGCTCGCGAGCAGCCCGAGAAGTGGCAGCACGTCCGCACGTTCGTGCACTCGGCGTCCAAGGCGAGCGCCGACGATCTGCGCCGCTGGGCCGAGGTCGTCGGGCACCGCTATCTCGAGGGGTGGGGGATGTCGGAGGCCTCGGGCGGGCTCGTGACGGTCACCGACGTCGACGACGTCGTCCGCTCGCCGTCCGCTCTCGACTTCTACGGGTCCGCGGGCCGGCCCGTCCTGGACACGGTCATCCGGGTCGTCGACCCCGACGGGAACGACCTGCCCCACGACGGTGTCGCCGTGGGGGAGCTCATCGTCCAGGCACCCAACATGGTCTCGGGCTACTGGGGCAACCCTGCGGCGACCGCCGCCGCGGTCCGTGACGGCTGGTACTACAGCGGCGACCTCGGGAGCATCGACCCGGCCGGCTACGTCTACGTCACCGAGCGGCGCACCGACCTCATCATCAGCGGGGGCATGAACGTCTACCCCTCCGAGATCGAGCGCTGCGTCGCCGCTCTCGACGGAGTGCAGGAGGTCGCTGTCGTCGGCGTCCCGCACGAGAAGTGGGGCCAGACGCCGGCTGTCGTGGTCGTGCGCCGCGACGGCTCCGGGCTCACGGAGGAGGACGTCCTCGAGCACTGCCGTCGCCACCTCGCGGGCTACAAGAAGCCGAGCCGCGTCGTCTTCAACGACGAGCTCCCGCGCACCGCGAGCAACAAGGTGCTCAGGCGGGTGCTGCGCGACCAGCTCAGCTCGGCGGCGGTGTGACGGCCCCGGTCCTCGGGCCGGCCGCGGACGCGACCGCCCCCCTGGCCGAGGACGAGCGGGAGGAGCTGCGCCAGCCGGTGGCCCGCTTCCTGGAGCGGCTCGGCGGCGGGGTCCCCGCGGTGCTGCCCGACGAGCAGTCGCGGCGGCAGGCCTGGCTCGGCCTCGCGCAGGAGATGGACCTGCTGGGCATCTCCGTGCCGGTCGAGCAGGGTGGCCAGGGGCTGAGCCTCGCTCACACCGCAGTCGTCAGCGAGCAGGTCGGTCGGCTCCTGCTGCCCCTGCCGTACCTCACGAGCGCCTGCTGGGCGACCGCCGTCGTCCGCCACTCCGACGACGGCGACAGCCGTACCGACCTGCTGTCGCGGATGGTCACGGGAGAGGTGGTCGCGGCCGTCGCGGAGGTCGAGGAGCCGGAGAGCGGCGAGCTGGTCGTCGAGGGGTCCGGGGACGAGTGCCGGCTGACGGGCACCGTACGGTTCGTGCCCCACGGGCTCAGCGCGGACGTGCTGCTCGTCGTCGTCCGGGACGCTGCCGGGGGCCCGTCCAGCGTGCTCGTCGTCGACGGCGACGCACCGGGACTGCGTCGCACCGAGCTGGAGACGCTCGACCCGTCGCGTCCCCAAGCGCAGGTGCACGTCGACGGCACGCCTGCCCGACTGCTCCCTGACAGCAGCGGAACGGCGTACGTGCGCGCCCGTCGGGAGGCGACCGTGCTCCTCGCAGCCGAGTCGGTCGGCGGGGCGGCCGAGTGCGTGCGGGCCACCGCCGACTACGCGCGGTCCCGCCGCCAGTTCGGCCAGCCCATCGGCGCCTTCCAGGCCGTCCAGCACCGGCTCGCCGACCTGCACGGCGACGTGGAGTCGGCGCGCGCCGTCGTCGAGTGGGCGGTCACGGTGGCGTCTGCGCCGGACGTCGACCCGGCCGAGCTGTCCGCCGCCGCGGCCATCGCCGGTGCCCGTGCCGGTGAGGCGTACGCGACGGTCGCCCGCGAGGCCATCCACCTGCACGGCGGGATCGGCTTCACCTGGGAGCACTCCGCGCACCGCTACTTCAAGCGGGCGCTGGCCGACCGGCAGCTCCTCGGGGGCAGCGGTGCCCACCGGCGCCACGTCGCCGCGTCGCTGTTCGGCGACCACCGCTGAGCTGACCACCACTGAGCAGACCCGCACCGACATGAGCACAGCAGCTGCTCGGCAACAGGAGGACTCGTGAACAAGGCCTACATCGTCGATGCGGTGCGGACCCCCGTCGGGCGCAAGAAGGGCGGCCTGGCCGCCGTCCATCCGGCGGATCTCGGAGCGCACGTCCTCGGAAACCTGGTGCGGCGTACCGGCATCGACCCGGCCGACGTGGACGACGTCGTCATGGGGTGCCTCGACAACATCGGGCCGCAGAGCGGGTGCATCGCCCGGACGTCGTGGCTGGCAGCCGGGCTCCCGGAGAGCGTCCCGGGCGTCACCATCGACCGCCAGTGCGGCTCGTCGCAGCAGGCGGTGCACTTCGCCGCCCAGGCGGTCATGAGCGGGACCGCCGACATGGTCGTGGCGGCAGGCGTCCAGAACATGAGCATGATCCCGATCAGCGTGTCGATGCGCATGGGGGAGGCGCTCGGGCTCGCCCCGGACCCGTTCAGCCAGTCCAAGGGCTGGGTGGCCCGCTACGGCGACCAGCCCGTGTCGCAGTTCGCGGGAGCCGAGCGGATCGCCGAGCGCTGGGACATCAGCCGTCGGGAGATGGAGGAGCTGGCCCTCGAGAGCCACCGCCGGGCGGTGAGGGCGATCGACGAGGGGCGCTTCATCGGCGAGATCGCCGCGTTCGGCGACGTGTCCGTCGACGAGGGGCCCCGCCGGGAGACCTCGCTCGAGCGCATGGCGGCGCTCGCGCCGCTCAGCGAGGGAGGTCGGATCACCGCGGCGGTGTCGAGCCAGATCTCGGACGGCGCTGCAGCGCTGCTGGTGGTCAACGACCAGGCCCTCGACGACCACGGGCTGACGCCGCTCGCGACGGTCCACCACCTGTCGGTGGTCGCGGACGACCCGCTCATCATGCTCACCGGTCCGATCGCCGCGACCCGCCGAGCGCTGTCACGCACCGGGTTGAGCCTCGACGACATCGGCGTCATCGAGGTGAGCGAGGCCTTCGCCTGCGTCGTGCTGGCCTGGGAGCGCGAGTTCAAGGCCGACCTCGACAGGGTCAACCCCAACGGTGGCGCGATCGCCCTGGGACACCCGGTGGGCGCCAGCGGCGCTCGCGTGATGACGACGATGCTCGGCGAGATGCGGCGCACCGGCAGCCGCTTCGGTCTCCAGGTGATGTGCGAGGGTGGTGGCATGTCGAACGTCACCATCCTGGAGCTGCACGAGGGCGGCGCACGACGGTGACGGACCGCCTGGCCGTGCAGGTCGACGACGGCGTCCTGCACCTGGTCCTGGCCCGGGGTGACCGCGGCAACGCGATCGACCTCGCGTGGGCCGAGCAGTTCGACGAGGTGGTGTCGTCGCTGACGCGGCAGGTCGCCTCCGGTGACGTCCGCACCGTGCTCCTCCGGGCGGAGGGCGCCAACTTCTGCGTGGGCGGCGACCTGCGCGACTTCCCCGCGGACGAGAACGCGGTCACGCCGCACCTGCAGCGCATGGCCCGGCTGGTCCACCGGGGACTGGCAGGGCTGTACGAGCTGCCCGTGCCCGTCATCGCCCGGCTGAACGGCGCTGCGGCCGGCGCCGGGGTGGGGCTGGTCGCTGTTGCCGACCTCGTGGTGGCGGCCCGCTCGGCGCGCTTCGTCATGGCCTACACCGCGGTCGGGCTGTCCCCTGACTGCGGCACCAGCTGGCTCCTGCCCCGGGTCATCGGGCTGCGGAGGGCGACGGATCTGACCCTCACCCGCCGGACCCTGAGCGCCGACGAGGCGGAGTCCTGGGGACTGGTCAGCCGGGTGGTCGACGCCGCCGACCTCGATGCCGCCGTCAGCGACCTCGTGGCGGACGTCAGCGGCCGCTCGACCGCCGCGCTCGTCGCCAGCAAGCGGCTGCTCAGAGCGGCGGACGCCGACACACTGCCGGCGCACCTCGCCGACGAGGCGCAGCAGATCGCCCACCTCGCAGCGGGACCGGACGCGGTGCAGGCCCGTGCCGCCTTCCTGTCCCGGAGCCGGGCATGAGCGCGCCGGCGAGCGCCGTCGAGCGCGTGGGAGTCGTCGGGGCCGGCCTGATGGGGTCGGGCATCGCGGAGGTGTGCGCCCGCGCAGGGCTCGACGTGATGGTGTCGGACGTGGGTCCGGCTGCGCTCGGCGCGGGGCGTCAGCGGATCGAGCAGTCCCTGGGCCGGGCGGTCCGCACCGGGAAGCTCGACGAGACCGCGTACGAGGACGCCCTGAGCCGGCTCCGGTTCGTCAGCGGTCTCGAGGAGCTCGGCGACCGTCAACTGGTCGTCGAGGCCGTGGTGGAGGACGAGGCGGCGAAGGCCGCCGTGTTCCGCGGGCTGGACGCCGTGCTCGTCGACGACCGCGCCGTCCTCGCCTCCAACACCTCCTCGATCCCGATCATGAAGCTGGCGATGGCGACCGGCCGGCCGGGCTTCGTCGTCGGCATGCACTTCTTCAACCCGGTGCCGGTGCTCCGCCTCGTCGAACTCATCCCGTCCATGCTGACCACCGAGGAGACGACGCAGCGGGTCGAGAGCTTCGCGCGCGACGTGCTGGGCAAGGTCGTCGTCCGGTCGCAGGACCGCGCGGGCTTCATCGTCAACGCGCTGCTGATCCCGTACATCCTGTCGGCGATCCGGATGCTGGAGTCCGGCTTCGCCACCGCGGTCGACATCGACCACGGCATGGTCGAGGGCTGCGCCCACCCCATGGGGCCCCTGGCGCTGGCCGATCTCATCGGGCTCGACACGACGAAGGCCGTTGCCGAGTCCCTGTACGACGAGTTCAAGGAACCGCTCTACGCGCCGCCGCCCATGCTCCTGCGGATGGTCGAGGCCGGGCTGCTCGGCCGCAAGTCCCGTCGGGGCTTCTTCGACTACGCCGGCGGATGAGCCGGTCGTCCCGCGGCCTCAGCGCACCACCCGCGCCGTGTCGAGCGGGTAGTCGCTGAGCGAGGTGGGGACGTCACGCG
>Ga0136611_10003200_pt1 | contig 11466 bp, 12 predicted proteins | sample AntDrymUQ2232306_2_FD_106645 | JGI IMG/M metagenome (GOLD analysis project Ga0136611, IMG submission 106645) | Polar desert sand microbial communities from Dry Valleys, Antarctica - metaG UQ223 (23.06) | ecosystem: Environmental > Terrestrial > Soil > Desert | place: Antarctica: Dry Valley... | reverse complement strand
GGCGCGTGGTACACGCCGCCGGCGCTCGTCGACCATGTCGTCTCGTTGACGCTGCCGGCACGTCGTGGCGGTGTGCTGTCCGTGCTCGACCCGGCGTGCGGCGACGGGCGCTTCCTGACCGCGGTGCGCGACGCGTGCGGTGGACAGGTGCGGATGACGGGAGTCGACGTCGACCCGGGCGCGGTCGCTGCGGCGCGAGTGGGGGTGCCTGGAGCGGAGATCGTCGAGGACGACGCGCTGGCGACGGAGTGGGCCGGCCGCACGTTCGACGTCGTCATCGGCAACCCACCGTTCCGCAACCAGCTCGCCCGCGCGACGTCACGCGGCGGCAGCTCTCGATTTGGAGGCGGCCCCTACGCCGACACGGCGGCGGAGTTCCTCGCGCTCGCGATGCGCCTCGCGCGACCGGACGGCGGGCGCGTCGGGCTCGTGCTGCCGCAGTCGGTGCTCACGACGCGGGATGCCGCCGGCATTCGCGCCGACGCCTTGGCACGAGGCGCGCTCGTGTCGATGTGGTCGTCACCGACGATGCTGTTCGATGCGAGCGTGCGCACGTGCGTGCTCGTGTTCGAGCTCGGCGCGACGCAGCGCGAGGTGGCGCGGACGTTCGGGACGTCATTCGTGCCGCGATCGTCGGCGTCACTCGACGGCTCGTGGGGCCGGCTGCTGCTCGACGCCGCTTCGCCGCTCGCCGCCGCCGGCGGCACGACGCTCGGCGACATCGCGGCGTTCACCGTCGACTTCCGCGACCAGTACTACGGGCTCGTCGGCGCGGTGAGCGACGATGCCGACGGCCCACCGCTGATCACGAGCGGCCTCATCGACCCCGGCCGATGCATGTGGGGCGAGCGCCCGGTGCGGTTCGCGAAGCAGCGCTACGCCGCGCCTCGCGTGGACGTGTCGAAGCTGACACCGAAACTGCAGCGCTGGGCCGAGTCGCGCCTCGTCACGAAGATCCTCGTCGCGAATCAGACCCGTGGCATCGAGGCGGTGGTCGATCCCGATGGCGAGTGGCTGCCGAGCGTCCCGGTGATCACCTGCACGAGCGACCGCCTCGACCGCGCGTACGCCGTGCTGTCGTCACCGACCGCGTCGCAGTGGGTGCTCGAGCACGCCGCCGGCAGCGGCCTCAGCGCCGACACGGTCCGCGTCACGCCGGCGCTGCTGTCGAGCATCCCGCTCCCCTGACGCTCTCTATGTCAGCGCACAGAACAGCAGTCGTTCTGTGCGCTGACACAGAACGCGGAGGATGGGTCAGCGGGTCCAGGGTGGCGTCGGGGAGACGGCGGCGGGGGCGGTGAGGACGTCGTAGCCCTCGTCGGTCACCAGGATCGTGTGCTCGAACTGCGCGGTGCGCTTGCCGTCGGTGGTGACGGCGGTCCAGTCGTCGTCCCACATGCGGTGCTGCCACGTGCCCACGGTGATCATCGGCTCGATCGTGAAGGTCATGCCAGGGCGCATGATCATGCTCGAGCGCTCGTCGTAGTGGTGGAGCACCTGGATGTCCGAGTGGAACTGCTCGCCGATCCCGTGGCCGATGAACGCACGCACGACGCCGTAGCGGTGCTTCTTCGCGTGCGTCTCGATCGCCCGGCCGATGTCGGAGAGCGGCCGGCCCGGCTTCACGGCCTCGATGCCGTGCCACATGCACTCCTCGGTCACGTGCACGAGCTGCCGGCTCGCCGGGTCGACGTCGCCGACGAAGAACGTGGCGTTCGTGTCGCCGTGCACGCCGCCGATGTAGGTGGTGACGTCGATGTTGAGGATGTCCCCGTCCTGCAGCACCCGTGAGTCCGGGATGCCGTGGCAGATGACCTCGTTCGCGCTCGTGCAGACGCTCTTCGGGTAACCGTTGTAGTTGAGCGGGCTCGGGTAGGCGTTGCGCTCGATGCAGAGGTCGTGCACGTAGACGTCGATCTCGTCGGTCGTGATGCCGGGGCGGACGAACTCGCCGGCCAGCTTCAGCACCTCGGCAGCGACCGCGCCGGCGTGGCGCATGCGCTCGATGATCTCGGGCGACTTCACCCGGTCCTCGGCCCAGCGGTTGACGATGCCCGTCTCCGCGTACGGCGGTCGCGGGATGTGCGCCGGCACCGAGCGTCGCGGGCTGATGGCGCCCGGCAGCACCCTGCCCTCGAGCGGCCTGTGGCAGCGCTTGTACTTGCGCCCGCTCCCGCACCAGCACGGATCGTTCGCCTGCGGAAGAGTCGTCGGCGCCTGCGCGGTCTGCAGCACGAGACCGAGGATACTCCGCAGGCGCTGGGCCTCATCTGCGGCCGGGGCCGAGTTGTTTTCCGAACGGTCATTCTCGATGTCCCTCATTGAGGCGTGATCGGCGTCCTCGCCCCTTGGCAGGAGCACTCTCCGCGACGTAGGTTCACGTTTCGAGGCGACTGGGAACAGGAGGCCATGAGCGCAGCGGCTCCGGTGGAGGGTTCGGCGTGCCGCTCCCGGTCCGCGTCGCCGCCACGCGCTCGCCGACGTCTGCACGTCGCCGCCCTTGCCGCCTTGCTTGCGGTTGGAGCCTGCAGCAGCGACGCCCCCGCCGCAGATCCGTCCTCGACCGCCGCGTCGTCGTCGACGGCGGCAGCGTCGACGACCTCGGCAGCGTCGACGACGTCGATCAGCACGACCACGACAGCTCCAACGACGACGCCGACCACAACGACCGCTGCGCCGTCCACGACTGCCTCTACGACGACGACGCCGACGACGGAGGCGCCCGCAACGACGCCTCCGCCGACCGTCGACACCACGCCGACGACACCTTCTGCGCCGCCGACGCAGGAGGAGATCGAGGCGGAGGTGCGCGCCGCGGCCGAGGCGCTCTGGGCGAACTTCATCACCTGCCTCCGCGAGGGGGCGTCGTGTGATCCGGCGAGTTTCACCGACCACTACACCGGGGTTGCGCTGTCGAATCGCACTGCGTCGATCCAGCAGACCAACGCGGACGGAATCAGTCTCAAGAACCTCGACCAGTACCGAATCAGGATTATGTCGGTCACGTTCTTCGGGGAGACCTCAGCGGTTGTCCGAGTGTGCAACCAGGATCACAGCATCCAGTACCGAGCTGGCGCCAGCCCCGACGGTTCCGACCTCGTGGTCAACGATGATCGAAGCTCCTCGATTCTCGACTGGGAAATGACGAAGGGCGAAGACGGTCGGTGGCGTCAGCAGTTCAGCGACACGATTGATCGCAGCGTGAACGCGGAGCCGGTGTGCGACATCGACGGCTGATCACTCTGATCTTCGCCACCACGGCGATCTCGATTGGGTATTCCCCGGCTGCCTCGGGCGACTTCGGCACGAATCCGTCCGACGACGCCGGCACGATCACGGCCGAGGTGTCCGTCACGACGGGCGCCGGTGGTGGTGGCGGCGGGCCGCGGTGTCAGTGGGTCGTGAGACACGACGTGGGAATCCCGGACGTGGTCAGTAACGCCCCGGCGACGTGGCCACGTACTGCTCCGAACGGTGACGTCTTCGACCTCTACGAGAAGCGCTGCCCTGGCGAGGACTCGGCCTGGGTCGAGGTGCTCCGTCAGGACCCGCAGGCGGACCTCTTGCCGCTCGCTCTGCGGGACCTCAAGCAGAAGAAGTTGCCGACGCCGGAGCCGCAGTTCCTCGCGCTCGACGCAGAGTTCGGGTGGGCGTACGTGACGGTGCCGGTGGACTTCCGGGTCGGCAACGGGCTCGCGCCGGTGTCGGTGACGGCGTCGATCGGGCCGGTGTGGGCGACGGTGACCGCCGCCCCTTCGAAGGTGACGTTCGACCCGGGCGAGCCGGCGGGGCACACGGTGTCGTGCAGCGCAGCCGGCGCAGCAGCGGGGTACGACCCTGCGATTCCGGGTGAGTGCTCGTACGCCTACGTCGACTCCAGCGCGATCTCGTCGAACGGTCGGTCCTTCACGACGACGATGGGTGTGGAGTGGAGCATCTCGTGGACCTCGTCCACGGGTGCCGGCGGTGCGTTGCCGGCCTTCACGACGTCGTCGAGTGCACCGCTGGCCGTCGCCGAGATCCAGGCGTTGGTGACGTGCACCGGGCCACGGCCGGAGCAGGGAGGGTGCGGCTGATGGCCGAGTCGGTGCGCACGCTGCGACGCGATCGTGGGCCCGGCGACGACGTCGCCGTCGTCTCGCTGTCTCCCCCGAAGAAGCGGCGCCTGTCGTGGGTGGTGGTCGGCGTCCTGTTGGTCGGCCTCGCCGCGCTCCTTGGCGCGTACGTCCTCACCGCGGTCGACGACCGCATCAGCGTGATGGTGGCGGCGCGGGATCTCGGTCCCGGCGAGCCGATCACCGCCGCCGACATGCGAGTCGTCGAGATGGGGAAGACGGGCAACCTCCGTGCGATCCAGTCGCACCAGCAGGACCTCATCATCGGGCAGGCTCCTCGTGGTCCGATCCCCGAGGGCAGCGTGCTGAACACGGGCCTGTTCGTCGCAAAGGACGCCGCGATCCCCGCCGGACAGGTGGTCGTCGGCGGAGCGTTCGCCGCCGGCGCAGTGCCGACGGCGACGCTCGCGGCCGGCGACGAGGTCGTGATGTTCGTCGTCGCTCCGTCGGGACCTGGTGCGACGACGGTGGCGACGGACGCGACGGTGCTCGGTCGGGCGCGGGTGTGGGCCGTCGAGGGTGCGGCGTCGGCCGACTCGGCAGCGAAGGCGTGGGTGTCGCTCCTGGTCGACGAGGAGCTGCAGACCTCCGCCGTTCAGGCCGCGTCGGACGGGCGCTTGAGGCTGGCACTGGCGAGCGGATGATCGTCACCTTTTCGTCCGTGCGCGGGTCGCCCGGCGTGACGTCGTGGGCGCTGCTGACCGCAGCTGCGTGGCCGCAAGCATTCCGTGTCGAGCGAGTGGTGCTCGAGGTGGATCTCGACGGTGGCGTGCTCGGCGCGCGGTACGGGCTGGGTGTGGAGCCGGGTGTCGCGGGACTCCTCGCAGCGGTCCGGCGCCACAGCTCTGGCGCCGATCTCGACATCACCGCCTTCGCACGGCACATGCCCGACGACGTGTGGGTCGTTCCGGAGCCGGAGTCGGCGGAGCAGTGCGCGATCGTGTGGTCGTCGGCGGCAACGGTCGACGGCGTCGCGGCGGTCGCGGCAGCGGACGAGCGCGTGTGGATCATCGACGCGGGACGTCTTCGCGGTGTCGGAGTCGCTGCGCCGTTCGTGACGCGAGCCGCTCTGTCCGTCGTCCTCTGTCGCGACGCACAGGAGGACCTGGTCCAGGTGCCGTCGCGCATCGCCGCTCTGCAGCTTCTCGGCGCTTCCGTCGGGGTGATGGTCGTCGGCAAGCCGGCGTACCAGCGCGATGAGCTCGTCCACTTCTTCGGCACCGGCCTCGTCTGGCAGGTCGAGGCGTCGAAGGATCTCGTGACGGTGGCGGGTGCGGTGCTCGAGAACAATCGGCGAGCGCGCAGGACCCTCGTGTGGCGTTCGGCGCTCGAGGTCGCCGCTGCCATGGCTGATCGCGCTGCCGCAGCGGCCGGCGGACCCGTCGACGATGACCTCACGATGGAGTCGGTGATCGGCGATGGCTGACCCGCAGCTGGCCCTCGACCTCATCCGCGTGGTGCAGGACTCGCTGGAGGCGGAGGCGACTCGGCGCTCGACGGCGGGGCTGCCCGGCCTCGGCGACGCGACGCAGCGCGAGGCGTTCGCGGTCGCCGTCCTGAAGCGTGAGTTCCTGAAGCTCGACGAGCGGCGGCTGTCGGAGGGTGCGGCGCGTTTGACGCTGGACGACGAGAGCGAGCTGACCGAGCGCGCGCTCGCGGAAGCCGTTGGGCTCGGCCCGGCCGACCTGCTCCTCGCGGACGAGACGGTCGAGGAGATCGTCGCCACGCGGCACGATCTCGTCTTCGTCATGCGCAGCGACGGAAGCCGTGAGCTCGTGCAGGACGCGCTGTGGCGATCCGAGAAGGCCCTCACGGACTGGGTCGCGCATCTCGCCCGCACGGCCGGCCGCACCGAGCGGCAGTTCAACGCGCAGAACCCGACGCTCGTCATGCGCATCGGCGAGGGCCTGCGCTTGGCGGCGACGCGAGACGTGTCGCAGCACGTGTCCTTCGCGCTCCGGCGCAACACGATCTCGAAGGGCGGCGGCCTCGGCGGACTGGTCGGGCGCGGGATGATGTTACCGGTCGTCGCCGACCTGTTCCGGGCGTGCATGCGATCCGACGAGATGCGCATCGTGATCGTCGGCGGCACTGCGGCCGGCAAGACGACGTTGGCGCGTGCGTGCCTCGACGAGCTCGAGCCGATGAAGCGCGTGGTGATCATCGAGGACACGGCGGAGATCGACCTGTTCGACCCTGCGTTGCACCCGGACGTCGAGTCGTGGGAGGAGAGGCACGCCAACAGCGAGGGCGAGGGCGCCGTGTCGATCGGCCAGCTCGTCAAGCACGCGCTCCGCTACCGGCCGGACTGGCTCGTCTGCGGCGAGGTCCGTGACAGCGACGCCGCCGTGCCGATGCTGAAGGCGATGACCCACGGGCAGTCGTCGCTCACCACGGTGCATGCGAACAGCGCCGTCGCGGGCCTCGACAAGCTCGCGTTGTACCTCGGCACCGGCGAGGATCGGTTGCCGATCGACGTGGCGCACCACCAGCTGTCGCAGGCGATCGACTTCGTCGTCCACGTCGACCGCGGCGTCGGCGGCAAGCGCTTCGTGTCCGAGATCGTGGAGGTCGCCGGGTACGACGCCGGCCGCTCGACGACCAACACGATCTACACCGCGACCGACGGCGACGGCCACACCATGCAGCGTCTGACGCAGGCGCACGTCGCGCGTCTCGCGGCTGTCGGATTCGATGCGAACGAGCTCGGCGGAGGCTGGCGATGAACGTCCTCATCGGCGCGTTCGTCGGCCTGCTCGCCGGCGTGGGGACGTGGATCGCGATCGCCGGCATCACCGGTGTGAGAGTGCGCGAACGCGAGGCGCTGGTCGTCAACTGGAATCGCGTCGGGCTGCGCGCCGCCATGGTGGCGGTGGCCTGGGCGGTGTCGTGGGCGCTCACCGGCTGGCCGATGGCGGGCGTCATCGGCGGCGCAGTCGCGATGACGGTGCCGATGCTCGTGTCCGCACGCGAGGTACGAGCGGCGGCGCTGGAGAAGACGGCGGCGCTCGCAACGTGGGCAGAGATGCTCCGCGACACCATGTCCGGGCACGCCGGCCTGAACCAGGCCATCGCAGTGACGGCCAACGTCGCACCCGAGTCGATCCGCGCACACGTGAAGGCGCTCGCGGTGCGTGCGGAGCGGCAGTCGCTGTCCGCTGCGCTGCGGACGTTCGCAGCGGAGGTCGCCGATCCGGTCGCCGACCTCATCGTCGCCGCACTCGTGATCGCAGACGAGCGCCAGGCGCGCGACCTGACGAAGTTGCTGTCGGAGATCGCATCGTCGGCGCGCCAGCAGGCCGCGATGAGGATGCGGGTCGAGACCGGCCGCGCGCGCACGTACGCGCAGTCGCAGGCGCTGGTGGGGATCACGTTGTCGCTCGTGATCGTGCTGCTGCTGTTCTCGCCCGAGTTCCTGGAGCCCTACGACTCCTTCGGCGGGCAGATGGTCCTCGCAGTCATCGGTGCGCTCTTCGCCGGAGCTCTCTTCGGGCTCGTGGAGCTCGGCCGTCCGGTCGCGACACCTCGGCTGCTCGCCGGCGTCGAGGAAGGCGCCTCCCGATGATGTTGCTCGTGATGACCGTCGCCGGCGCACTGGTCGGGATGGGACTGCTGCTCATCGCCCGCGGGCTGTCGGTCTCGCCGACCCCACTAGCGGCGGTGGTGCAGGACCTGCACCGCGTCCGCGAGCACGCACCCGCACGCTTCGACACCGTGGTCGAGGCAGCAGCCGGGCGAGCCGTGCGCGATCGCAAGGTGGACCTCGCAGTGCTCGAACGGTCGTCGTCGAAGTTCGTGCAGGACCGGCTGATGTGGGCGCTGCTGGGTGCAACTCCTGCGATGGCCTTCCTCGCGCTGCACACGACCCAGGTGTTCACGCTCGCCTCGCCAGCCATCCTGTTGTTGGGGATCATCGTCGGTGCGGTGTGCGGATGGTTCTACGCGCTGGTCGACCTGACGTCCGATGCGAAGAAGGCGCGCCGTGATTTCCGCCACGCGCTGGCCTCGTACCTCGAGCTGGTCACGATCCTGATGGCCGGCGGTGCGGGCACGGAGACCGCGCTCTACGACGCTGCGGCCATCGGCCGCGGCTCGGCGTTCCGCCAGATGCGCACCGCTCTGTCGGCCGCGCAGGCGCGGCGAGAGGCGCCGTGGTTGTCGCTCGGCGTGCTCGGCACACGGCTCGGGATCATCGAGCTGCAGGAGCTCGAAGCATCGATCACTCTCGCCGGACAAGGGGCGCGCGTGCGCGAGTCGCTCATGGCGAAGGCGGAGTCGATGCGGCTGAAGGATCTCGCGGATCTCGAGTCGGAGGCGCAGGCGCGGTCGGAGACGATGGTCCTCCCGGTCGCGTTGATGTTCGCCGGGTTCATGTTGCTCATCGGTTACCCCGCCCTCGCAGGGCTGTCGGGGCCATGAGCGTCGCACGTCTCACACAGAGAGCGCGCCTCACACCGAGAGCACGACTCACACAGACAGAAGGGAAGGCTCATGTTCGAGCTGCAGATGAAGGTTGTGCTCGCATGGCTGGCCGCCGGAGACCGGGCCCGCCGCACACTCGACGCCAGTCGTCGCGACCGTGGAGAGGTGACGGCGACCACCGTGATCATCGTCATCCTCGTGATCGCAGCGATCGCGGCCGGGGGAGTGATCGCGTCGAAGATCACCAGCAACGCGAACAACGTCCCGTCGCCGTAGTCGCGCATGGTGGGCGCCGCGTCGACCGAGGCGACGTTCTCGTGACCGTGCTGATGACGCCGTTTGTGCTGATCTCGGTGCTCGCAGTCGTGCAATACGGACTCGCGTACCACGCTCGGCAGGTCGTCGCCGGCGCGACGCAGGACGGCGCTGCGGCGGGAGCGCGCCGCTCGTCCTCGCCGGGCGCCGGCGCCGGGCTCGCGGACTCGTTGATCGCTGGTTCGGCAGGCCAGCTGTTGACGTCGCACTCGTCGAACGCGTCGAGCGACGGCAACGTCGTCACCGTCGTGTCGACCGGTCAGGTGATCCAGGTGTTGCCGTTCTTCCCGTCGATCACGGTGTCGGCCTCGGCATCGGCCGCGGTGGAGAAGTTCGCGCCGCAGGGATCGCCATGAGGGCGCGTGTCGACGCTTCGCGAGACGTCGGCTCGGCGGGAGTCGAGGTCGCGTTCGCCGTGATCGCACTGATGGCGATGCTGTTCTTCATCGTGGGCGCGTTGCGCATCACGACGGCGTCAGGCGACGTGTCGGCTGCGGCACGCGCTGCGGCACGCGCAGCGGCCGCCGAGCGCAGCGACGGCGCAGCAGCAGCTGCCGCCCAGTCGGTCGCCTCGACGACGCTGTCGTCTCGGGGCGTCGCGTGCCAGGGCGGACCGGCTGTCGCGGTCTCAGGCGGTGCGGCTGCCGGCGGTGTGGTGTCGGTCAGCGTGACGTGCACGGTGTCGCTCGCGGATGTCGTGCTGGCGGGGTTCCCTGGCGCGAGGACGGTGTCGGGTCACGCCGTCGAGTACGTCGACAGCCTTCGCGGGAGCGGCGGATGAGCACACGCGACGCAACGACCGAGACGCCTGCCGATCGCGGCGACGTGATGCTGATGACGACGGTGTTCGTCGTGTTCCTGATGCTCGGCGCGTGGGCGCTGGTGTCGGCCGGCCAGCAGTGGGGAGCACGCCGTGACGCGCAGGCGTCGGCCGCTGCGGCAGCCCGCGCCGGCGCGCAGGTGCAGTCGAGCGAGGTGCGCGGCGGAAGCGTGGCGCTCGACCCAGCGGCCGCGCAGACGCGGGCGCAGGCGGTGCTCGGCGCGTCCGGCTACGCCGGGGCTGTGTCCGTGAACGGGCTGACCGTGACCGTCGTCGTGTCGCGCTCGATCGACTACGCATTCGCTGCCCCGGGATTCGACTCGTCGGTGACTGCAGCTGCGACCGCGACGGCGTCCCGCGGTGTGCAGGGTGACGAAGGAGGCTGAGCATGATCGCCCGCTGGGTGCGCGCCCTCGGCGCGTTGGTGTTGCTGGCACTGATCGTCGTCAGCGTCCCGTTCGTGTTGATCGCGATCGCCGGCTGGCCGTTCCCGGGGAAGGTGCCGGACTGGGATCACGTCGTGCGCATGTTGCGCCAGGGCGAGGTGCCGGCCGAGCCAGTCATCAAGGCGCTCGCAGTGATCGTGTGGATCGCGTGGCTGCAGATCGTGTGGGCGCTGCTGTGGGAGCTCGTCGTGAACGTCCCGGCGCAGGTCGCAGGGCGTCCGCTGCGATCGCGGGCTCCGCTCGTCGCGGCACCGGTGTCGAGCGCTGTCGGCCGGCTGGTCGCGGTGATCCTCGCCGTCGGGCTCCTCAGTGCGACGAGCCCGGCTTCCGCACGTGCCTCACTCGTGTCGGCACCACTGCATCGTGCGACCGCGCCGATGGAGCTCGTGCACGAGGCACCGTGGGCGTCGCCTGATTCGGCGCGAGCAGCGTCACGCTCACCGGCCGAGGCCGACCAGCGGTGGGTCGCCACCGACACCGACACGATGTGGGACGTCGCGGAGGCAGTGTTCGGCGACGGCTCTCGCGTCGGCGAGCTGCTCGAGCTGAACCCGCACATCGGGTCCGCCCGGCAGTTGCGGCCGGGACAGGTCATCATCGTTCCTGCGGGCGCCGACATCCCCGATTCGCGACGCCACACGTCGCCGCGGATCGCCGCCGGATCGATCGACGAAGCCGAGTCCACGTCCGGCGCGCACGTCATCACGATGCAGCTCGACGGATCAGCCACCGATGGCGAGCCGACACGCGCGCCGATCCGTTGGGCGACGTACACCGTCGAGGCCGGGGATTCGGTGTACGCCATCGCGGCCGACCTGACGGCTGCCGACGACCGTCGTGTCGGAGACGTGGCGGACCAGATCATCGAGCGCAACCTCGGCCGGACGATGCCCGACGGCCGGTCGTTCACCGTCCCGTCGCTGATCCTGCCGGGATGGCAGCTCGACGTCCCGATCGTCGCTCCGGCCGCGCCCGCACACGCGACGGGGGCGGGGGCGCTCGATCACGTCGTCGTGGCCGGCGAGTCCTACTGGCAGATCGCCGAGGATCACCTGCGCGCCACCAGCGCAGAGCCGCAGCCGGCTGAGGTGGCGGAGCTGATGGCGACGATCCGCGACGTCAACGCGCCGCTCCTCGGGCACGACGACCCGAACATGATCCATCCGGGCGAGACGGTGCACATCCCTGTCTCGAGCGTCGAGTCGCTACCGCCGGCCGAGGCGCCGGCGCCGGCGCCCGACGCACCCGTCGCAGAGTCGATGCCTGCGGCCGAGGCACCCGTCGCCGAGTCGCTGCCTCTCGCGGAGGCACCCGCGCCGACGGGACCGGCCGCGCCCGAGGCGCCGGC
>Ga0136611_10003199_pt1 | contig 11466 bp, 12 predicted proteins | sample AntDrymUQ2232306_2_FD_106645 | JGI IMG/M metagenome (GOLD analysis project Ga0136611, IMG submission 106645) | Polar desert sand microbial communities from Dry Valleys, Antarctica - metaG UQ223 (23.06) | ecosystem: Environmental > Terrestrial > Soil > Desert | place: Antarctica: Dry Valley... | reverse complement strand
GGGAGGGCCGCTGCGTTTCCAGAACGTCGTCACGCTCTCGTCGCCGACCAAGAAGAGCAACCCACCGGGCCACCCTGAAGATCATCATCACCGTGGATGACGCCGGAACACCTACACGTCGTCAGCCAGCGTGGCGCTCAACAGGGAGCGCCCGAGACGCTCACCTTGAGCCAGGATGAGTTGCAGGAGCAAGACTGGGTGCTGGAACTGCTGGTCAACCGCTAATTCAGCTCGGTGGAGGCCCCCGCAACAACGGGGACCCCCACCACCCGCTGAGATCTACCGCCTCCGCTTTGGCTCGTATGCCGGAGGTGGCAGCACTACCCCGAACGCCTTGTCAGCAAGGTCAGCTGCCTGCCGCCAGGCGTCCAGGAAGCTGTCGAGCGCTTCCCGGTCGTTGACGTACACAAGCAGCCGGCCCACCCGCACAGCGATCTGCCCGTGCCCCGGGCCAGCGAGCGGCGTTGCCGCCTGAACGCGGATGTCCTGCATCCCCTCCATGACCGCCTGGGCAGCGACCCGGCACTGGTAGTCGTCGTCTCGCCGGCCGATGTTCGGCACGGCGCTCAGGCGACGGGGGCTGTTCATCGCTCGTCCTCATCCCAGGTGTCGACGAGCGGTCGGACGTAGCCGCTGCCCCAGTCGCCGCTGGGTGCGGCGTACTGGGGGCGGGTGTTGGCCTGTAGGGCGTTGACGATGCCCTCCACGGCCTTGCTGCACACGAGCACCACCGCTGCGAGCTCGCGGATGGTGCGGGTCATGGCCTGGGCTGCTTCGGGACTGCGGCTTCGTAGCCGGCCGTAGGAGGCGACGGCCAGGGCGGCCGCACCTGCGATGGCGAAGATCAACAACATGCCTCTCTCCTTGGTCTAAACATGACGAAGCCCGGCTCCGCGGGTGCGGGCCGGGCTGGGTTGTGCGGTCGTTCGGTCGATCAGGCCGAGCGTGGGTGCCGCTTGGCCAAGGACTGCTGGCGCTGCGCCTCCCGTCGCTCGGCTCGGTTCTGCGGGGCTGGGGCGTCGGACACCTCGGCGTCAGCCTCCGGGTCCTTGGTGTCACCCACGTCGGCGACCGCCGCCGAGTGAGCCGCCACACGAGGAGTCACGATCACAACGGCGTCCAGTCGCAGCGCCCCGCGGAGCCGACCGACGAGGCGCGCAGCCGTCGCGCGGATCCACCGGCCCACTCGACCGTCGACGAGCGCCGGAGCTACGAGGAGCTCGAGAGCAGCGCGGAACAACCGGGACGGCACCAGCCGGGTGAGGACCCGGTGGACCAGCAGCCCACGGACCAGCGGTCGGGTGACGTCCAGGACGATGCCGAGAACAGCGACGCCGGCCTGCAGCCGAGGCAGCCAGGGGGCAACTGCGGCACGGAGGGCCTCAGCGCCTCGCTGCGTAGCGAACTGCAGCTTCGTGACCGTCTGGACGCCGCGGTCACCGAAGTGGCTCAGGCCCCGGTATACAGCCCGCATGAGGCCCTGAGCGAGCCGACCCAGCAGTCGTCCTGCGCCTTGGACTGCCCGGACGGTCAGGCGCTGCCCGGTGGGGCTGCATAGGGCCGCCAGTCCGATGGGGACGAGCCCGACCGAGCGGACCACCTTGACGGCAGGAGACAGCCGGCCGACCAGTGATGCGCCAGCCGCGGTGAGCCGCCGGAGCAGGCGGTGGTGAGCGAGGCGGCCGATGAAGGCCGCGGCTGCCTGAGGGGCGGACAGCATCCGGTCCAGCGCCTGCCGGGCTCGCCGGCGCAGGCTGAGCAGGAGCCGGAAGCGCCCCTGCTGTGCGGGGACGGCGGGGACCGCGTAGAGCGGCCCGCCGAGTGTGGTTGCGGTAGTCATGGTGCTCCTTGAGGTGAGCTGCCTAGACAGCAGGAAGGCCGCCCCGGACGGGACGGCCTGGAGGGGCTATAGCCCCAGATCCGGCAGGCCCGCCGCAGAGGCGACGGGACCCCGGGCATGACGAAGGCCCGGCGGCGGGTGCCGTCCGGGCCTGTGGTGCAGCGGATGGGTCGTGTTGCCGGCCCGTGTCAGGGCACGGTGATCCTCCATCCGCGAAAGTTAGTATACCGCAGCGGAACTCGCTCAGTCGAGCATCAGACGTGGCAGACATCTGGCAGCCGCGTGGGAGGGTGCTGCATGACCGACGAGCACCGTGAGCGCGACGACCGGCTTCTTGCCGATGACCTCAGCATGAGCCTCGAGCACTTGTATGAGGTGGCTGGCCTCGGTTGGCAGCTCTTGGGCGACGGTCAGGTCCTCGACGAGAGCTTCCAGCAACGGCGGTGGTACGTGGCCGGTGAGCCCGCGCAGGTCATGCTAGGAGTACTTGGCGACAAGGAGCCGTTGCTGGTCGGCCGCCCGCAGGTCAAGTGGGAGTCTCATCGGGCGGTTCTGCAGCCGCAGGCGCCCGAGGTTGTGAACTCGTTCGACGATCTTGCAGTGGTCCTACGTCGCGTCTGCCTGGCGCGTCACCGCACCTTCCGGTGGTGCCGCTACTGCCGCACGCTGGTCGCACCAGAGGAACGAACAGAGCCGGACGTCTGCATGGGGTGCGCCACCACGGTCCAGGGCATCGTCTTTTGAGCTCGGGTCCTGCCTCGAGTCACGGGAGTCCGCCAAGGCCGAGCCTCCGGCGCGGTGCAGCCGTGGGCCTCTAACCTCCGACAAGCGTCCCCCCTGGCGCCGACGATCCAGGAGCCGACTTGACGACAACCATCCACGACATCCTCACGCAGTTGTTCGAGGCTGCCACTGATGAGTACGACAAGGGTGCCCGCTTCGAGCGGCTGATGGCTGCCTACCTGCGCACGGACCGCACCTGGGCGGATCGCTACCGAGACGTGTGGCTGTGGATGGACTGGCCGGGCCGGGACGGCAAGGCGGACACCGGCATCGACCTGGTGGCGGAGGAGCGCGACACCGGCGCGCTCACGGCGATCCAGTGCAAGTTCTACGCGCCGACGCACACGCTCCAGAAGTCCGACATCGACTCGTTCTTCACGGCCTCTGGAAAGCAGGGCTTCAGCAGCCGGATGATCATCTCGACGACGGACTCCTGGAGCAAGCACGCCGAGGCGGCCCTGAACGATCAGCAGATCCCGGTCACGCGGCTGCGGGTCCAGGATCTGGACGACTCGAGCGTCGACTGGGCGCAGTTCAGCCTGAGCACTCCTGAGGTCATGGCGCTCAAGGACGGCAAGGTGCTGCGTCCGCACCAGCACGTGGCGCTGGAGGCGGCTCGCAAGCACTTCACGAGTAGCGACCGCGGCAAGCTGGTGATGGCCTGCGGGACGGGTAAGACCTTCACCTCTCTGCGGATCGCCGAGGACCTCGTTCCGCCGGGCGGCAGCGTCTTGTTCCTCGTCCCGTCCATCTCCTTGCTGTCACAGACGTTGCGCGAGTGGACGGCTGAGGCCGCCGTCCCGCTGCGGCCGTACGCGGTGTGCTCCGACACCAAGGTCGGCCGGCACAGCGAGGACATCGCCGCACACGACCTGGCCTACCCGGCATCTACCGACGCGGGGAAGCTGTACGAGCGAGTCTCCGCCGGTTCTACGACCGACGCCATGACGGTCGTCTTCTCTACCTACCAGTCACTCGCCGTCGTAAGCGCTGCGTAGGACTTGGGTCTCGGCGAGTTCGACTTGATCATCTGCGATGAGGCGCACCGCACCACTGGCGTGACGCTGACTGGCGAGGACGAGTCGAGCTTCGTGCGGGTGCACCAGCAGAGCGGTGTTGCTGGTGCGAGGCGGCTGTACATGACCGCAACCCCTCGGATCTACGACGACGCCAGCAAGGTCCAAGCCGCTGGTGGTGACGCCGTGCTGGCCTCGATGGACGACGAGGCCCTGTACGGGCAGGAGTTCCACCGACTCGGCTTCGGTGAAGCCGTCGGCAAGGGCCTACTCACGGACTACAAGGTGCTGGTCCTTGCCGTGGACGAGAAGGCGGTCAGCACGACCTTCCAGTCGCAGCTCGCTGACCGCAACAGCGAGCTCGGCATCGACGACGCCGCCAAGATCGTCGGATGCTGGAACGGCCTGGCCAAGCGAGGCCGGGCTGAGTTCGGCTTCGCCGACGACCGTGCGCCGATGGGCCGAGCCGTCGCTTTCGCCCGCTCAATCAAGGACTCGCAGCGGTTCGCCACCCTGTTCACCCAGATCGTCGATCAGTACGTCGACGCGGCCGACATCGCCGAGGAGGGCGATGACGCCGACTCCCCGCTGCGCTGCGAGGTGCAACACGTCGACGGGACCTACAACGTCCTGCGGCGGTGGACTGGCTCAAGGCCCCACTCGAGCCCGACACCGCCCGCGTGCTGTCCAACGCCCGCTGCCTGTCCGAGGGCGTCGACGTGCCATCGCTTGACGCGGTGATGTTCCTCAACCCCCGTAACAGCGTCGTCGACGTGATCCAGTCCGTCGGGCGTGTCATGCGCAAGGCGCCCGACAAGCACTACGGGTACGTCATCCTGCCGATCGGCATCCCGGCCGACTTGACCCCTGAGCAGGCCCTGGCCAACAACGAGAAGTACAAGGTCGTCTGGCAGGTGCTCCAGGCGCTGCGCGCCCACGACGACCGTTTCGACGCGATGGTCAACAAGATCGAACTGAACGGCACGAGCACCGACAGGCTCCAGGTCATCGGCGTCGCCGGCTTCGAGACCGAGACGCAGGTCGGCGAGACGGCGCCGGAACAGACGATGCTGGCGTTCCCTCAGCTCGGTGAGTGGCGAGACGCGCTCTACGCCAAGATCGTCAAGAAAGTCGGTGACCGGCGCTACTGGGAAGACTGGGCCCGCGACGTCGCCGGCATCGCCGAGCGACACACCACAAGGATCAAGGCGCTGCTCGACGACCCGACGCTGGATGTTGCCTTGCAGTTCGAGGACTTCCTGGCCGGCCTACGCGCGAACCTCAACGATGGCATCACCCGCGGCGACGCGATCGACATGCTGGCCCAGCACCTGATCACCAAGCCGGTCTTCGACGCCCTGTTCGAGGGCTACTCCTTCGCCGAGCACAACCCTGTCTCCCAGGTGATGCAGCAGATGCTGGACGTCCTGCACGACCAGGACCTGGCAGCTGAGCAAGCCGGCCTTGAAGGCTTCTACGCCAGCGTGCGGCTGCGCGCCGAAGGCATCGAGACGGCCGAAGGCAAGCAGCGGATCATCACCGACCTCTACGAGAAGTTCTTCAAGATCGCCTTCCCGCGCACCGCCGACAAGCTTGGCATCGTCTACACGCCGACCGAGATCGTCGACTTCATCCTGCGCAGCGTCGAGCACGTCCTTCAGGCCGAGTTCGGGGCCTCGTTGTCCGACGAGGGTGTGCATGTCCTGGACCCGTTCACAGGGACCGGCACCTTCCTCGCGCGGCTACTGCAGAGCGGGTTGATCCGGCCTGAGGACATGCTGCGCAAGTACACAGCGGAGCTGCACGCCAACGAGATCCTCCTGCTCGCCTACTACATCGCAGCGATCAACATCGAAGCGACCTTCCACGGTCTCGTTGGCGGGGACTACGTGCCCTTCGACGGCATCGTGCTGACCGACACCTTCCAGATCGCCGAGACCGGCGACACCATGGACGAAGTCGTCTTCCCGCAGAACAACGCCCGAGTCGCCGCGCAGAAGGCCCTCGACATCCGCGTCATCGTCGGCAACCCGCCCTACTCGGCTGGCCAGACCAGCGGCAACGACGGCAACGCCAACATGAAGTACCCGACGCTTGACGCCGCGATCGCCCGGACCTACGTAGCCGCCTCCACAGCGGTCAACAAGAACTCCCTGTACGACAGCTACATCCGCGCCATCCGCTGGGCTTCAGACCGGATCTCCTCGTCCACCTCGGGTGGGGTCATCGGCTTCGTCACCAACGGCGGCTACATCGACTCCAACACTGCAGACGGCCTACGCAAGAGCCTGGCCGCCGAGTTCCACTCGATCTACGTCTTCAACCTCCGCGGCAACCAGCGGACCGCCGGCGAGCTGAGCCGCAAGGAGGGGGGCAAGGTCTTCGGCGCCGGCAGCCGCAGCACGGTCGCCATCATGCTGCTGCTCAAGAAGCCTGGGATCTCCCCGGGGGCGGCGCTGCACTACCGAGACGTCGGGGACTACCTGAGCCGAGAAGAGAAGCTGGCGATCGTTGAGGAGGGCACGCTCGCCACTGTGCCGTGGGCCGCGATCGTCCCGAACGCGGCCGGGGATTGGACGAACCAGCGGAACGCTGCCTTCGAAGCCTTCTCGCCGATGGCGGGCGCCGATGCATCAGGGCGCTCGCCGGTGTTCGCCCTCCACTCCGGGGGTTTGAAGACTAACCGTGACGCGTGGGTCTACAACTCCTCAAGGAGAGTGGTCGAAGCCAACCTGCATCGGATGGTTGGCACGTACAACGCCCAAGTGCACGCTTTCGCGCAGAAGTGCGCGGGCGAGGGGCTTACACCTGAGTTAGGGCTAGTCGACGGCTTCATCGACCTCGACCCCACCCGGATCAACTGGAACCGCGCCGACAAGACCGACGTCGCGCGTGCCAGGACTTACGCGTTCCGAGGAGACGCGATGACCGTGGCCTTGTACCGACCGTTCTGCAAACAGCGGGTCTACTTCGACCGCCAGCTCAACGACATGGTCTACAGACTGGATCGCATCTTTCCGACGCCGGATCATCAGAACGTCGGCTTCTACGTGACAGGCGTTGGTTCCGACAAGCCGTTCTCCGTCCTTGCGACGGACGTTCTCCCCGATCTCGCGTTCTGGGGCTCGAGCAACGGTCAGTTCCTCGCGCGCTACACCTACGTCCAAGGTGACTCCACGGGTGACTTGTTCTCCGAGGCCGAGCTCGGCACGACCGCGGCGCCCGGTGGTTGGACTCAGGTCGACAACATCAGCGACGACGTCCCCGCCGACTACCGCGCCGCTTACGGCCAGACCGTCACCAAGGATGACGTCTTCGCCTACGTATACGGACTACTGCACTCAAGCGACTACCGCGTCGCGTACGCCGCCGATCTGAAGAAGATGCTGCCCCGCATCCCGAAGGTCGCGAGCCTCGAGGACTTCCGCGCTTTCGTCGACGCTGGGACGCGGCTCGCCGCGCTCCACGTCGGCTACGAGGCAGTCGAGCCGTACCCCCTCCGGGAGGTGACAGCCGGCCCAGTGACCCTGCGCGTGGTCAAGATGCGCTTCGGCAAGCGCGGCAAGGACAAGGACCGCTCGACTGTCGTCTACAACAGCTCGCTGACGCTGACCGGCATCCCGGAGCAGGGGCACGAGTACATGCTCGGCTCACGCTCGGCGGTCGAGTGGGTGATGGAGCGCTACCAAGTCAAGACAGACAAGGCGAGCGGCATCGTCAACGACCCCAACGACTGGGCCAACGAGGTCGGTGACCCGCGCTACATCGTCGACCTCCTAAAGCGCATCGTTACCGTCAGCATGGAGACGGTCAAGATCGTCCAGGGCCTGCCTGCGCTGTCTGTGGTCGACGGGCCGATCGCAGGCGACGGTGACTGACGAGCGGCCGCCGCGACGCGCCCTGAGGGTTGTGGACGGCCGGGTGGAAGTGGGCCATGAGGTCCGCTTCGACAGCGAGCAGCAGCTGCACCGGGCCATCTCGGACCATCCCGAGGTCCTGCCGTCCGAGGACATCGGCATGGGTCCCTTGGTTCGTCTGGCAGAGGAGCTGGACCTGGGGCATGGCCCGCTCGACTTGCTCGCGGTCGACCCTGCCGGTCGGCTGGTCATCGTGGAGTTCAAGCGGGGCACGGAGAACCCTGACGTCCGCAAGGTGATCGCGCAGCTGTTGGACTACGGCAGCCGGCTCTGGAGACTTCCGTACGAGATCCTCGAGCGACACAGCCTGGAACAGGCAGTCCCGGCGGACGGTCCTCCCGGGGACCTTGCTGAGCTCGTCGGTCGCCGGCTCGGGCTGCTGGGCCACCCAGACTTCGACCCCGTGATGTTCCGGGACGGCGTCGCCCGGCACCTCGAGGCCGGCGACTTCGTGTATCTCTACGTGGCCCGAGACTTGGACAGTCGGACGAGAGCTGTCATGACCTATCTCGCTGATGGCGCTCGCTTGGCCTTCTTCGCTGTCGAGGTCGACCGCTTCAGGCACGACGACGGCAGCTCGATGCTGGTGCCACGCACCGCTTTCACTCCTGCATGGGCGGCGGTGCCAACAGCCTCCAAGGCCACGCCGGCCTCCAGCTTCCTGGAGGACCTCAAGACCTCGCCCCCGGCGTTGCAGGAGCTGGTCGCCCACCTCGAGGCGCTGGCCTCCTCGGTCGGGGCGGTGGTGGCCGACAAGGCCAAGGGAAGACACGTGCGCCCGGCGGCTGGCAAGCCCGGGGTGTCGGTCTACACCTCGGACAAGAAGTTGTGGCTGGACCTGACGCTGCTCAAGGCTCACCAGCCACAGGTCGCCGAAGCCATCGTTGTGGAGATCCGCGCCCTCACCGGCCGGAAGATCACACGCGTGTACCCCTCGTTGCCTTGCGAGGAGGCTCTCCGGCTCTGGCCTCAGCTCGAGCCCGTGCTGACCCGCTACCTCGACGCCCAGAAGGGCGTGCTGACGGAGCGGGACGCGGAGTGATCAGGCACTGGTTCTGTCATCGACGCACGCACGCCACCGCTGTTCAGTCGTGGTCACCTGATCCCCAGAGGCGGCACGTGGTGCGTGCGATGCTCTGCCGGTGACGACTCCGGGCCAGGCCTTGCCTCCCGAGATGACGGCGTACGACCGCAAGGCGTGGCAGGAGATCCAGAAGTGGCGGGAACCGTCCGCTGGTAGGCACCTCCTGCCCAAGCCGGTGAAGCGCCTGGCCGCATCGGGCCTTCGGGGTCTGGGTGCTGGTGCTACGGCGATCCCTGGTTCAGCGACGGTGGTCGCGGCTGTCGAAGGCGCGTTGGGAGGTCTTCTCGGCTCCGTCGATCGGGTGGCCGTGGCCAGCGTGCATCGCACGGCGATCATCTCTCGATTCACCAAGCAGGGTCATGCAGTCGCGGACCTGGCTGACATCCGCGATCTTGAACTCAGCGACATCGACAAGGTCAAGCCCCGAGTCGATCTGCGCTACATGCTGGCCTCGATGGGAGAAGGCGCCGCCTCCGGTGCCGCGATGACCGGTGGCTACGTCCTCGCTGCTGGAGGGGCAGCAGCCGGAGGGGTGGGCGCGGCCCCGGGCATCTCGCTCCTGGTCGGGGTGACTGCCGCAGACGCCGTCGCCGTGCTCGCTGCCTCTAGCCGCGCCTCGGCTGAGATCGCCGCCTACTACGGCTACGACGTCGAGCTGCCACACGAACGCCTATACGCCTCTGCCGTGCTCGGCGTGGGACTCGCTTCGCAGGCGGGGAAGGCAGCGGCCTATCAGGAGCTCAACAAGTTGGTACAAGCCCTCGCCCGGCGCAAGACCTGGGAGGTGCTGAACAAGAACGTCATGACCCAGGTGATCAAGTCGGTCTACGAACAGTTCGGCGTGCGGCTTACACAGAAGAAGCTCGGCCAGGCGGTGCCCGTCGTGGGCATCGTTCTCGGGGCCGGCCTCAACGCAACGACCTTGAACGGCGTGACCGAAGCAGCAGAGAACATCTACCGAGAGCGCTTCCTGCGGGAGCGCTACGGCATCGCCGAGAACGTCGTGCAGGGCCCAGGCCGGTCAGATGAGCAGGACGTGGTCGACGTGGCGGAGATCCTGGAAGCCGAACTCGTCGATCCCTGACCAGACGGTCTCCCGAGCCGGCAGCCCGGCCACAGGCCGCGCAAGTCACTACGTGTGGTCCGGGCACTCGCGGTCGCGGCAGTCGTTCTGCAGGCGCACCACCGTCTGAGGCTGCTGGCACTTCACTCGCTGGTTCTTGCCCGTCTCGATGAGGCCCTGCAGGCGACACTCGGCCATGATGATCTTTGACGCCTGTGCAACCGCCTCAAGATCCCCGGCGCTCGCGGCGTCCCAGACGGCGCTGAGCATCGCGTCGAGACGGTCCACCTGCAGCCTGCGCAGCATCTCGACGCTCTGGGACTGCTCTGCCTGCAAGGCCCGGTGCACGATCTTGTAAACCGTGCCGCGGTTCTTGTAGCCGAGCTCGTCGGCCACTTGCTGATAGGTCTGCCCGGCACCGACGAGCTGGATGGCGCGGGTGCGGCGCTGCGCAGCCAACACCGGGTTCTGACGGCGCCGTCCATCCCCGACGAGACGCAGCTGCGGCGTCGCATCCGCGGGGGTCGTCGCCGTGGCGGGAGTTGGCATGTCGCCCATGTTGGTGCCGTGAGGCGCCACAGTGATGGACCTTGCCCGTCCCTGCGCGCGCCCCGTGCCTGCAGCGGTCGTATACAGCGGTATACGAGGCGGTGAGCGGCTGCGCAGCGAGGTTCCGGTCCATCAGCCCGTCGAAGACGACAGGCGCACCATGAGTAGCTCCTGGCTTCCCTGCCAGGATCCGCTCGATCACTCGACGACTGACCGGCCTCGCCTACTCCTCAGTCACTCCTGCCGTTCTCAGGACAGCAGCTGCCTGCTGCTGCACCCTCGGGGCACAGCGACGAAGGGACCGTCATGGGCAAGCTGCTAAAACTCCTGCGGGGGGAGGCGGCACCGGCCGGAGCGCCGCGCCGCGTGCAGGGCCACATGGTCGAGCTGACCATCGTGGGGGAGTCCGGCTACCAGGACTACATCCGGCACGTCGCCCAGCAGGCTCGAGGGGGAGGCTTCGAGATCGTGCTCCGACCGGACCCCCAGAACCCCTTCGACTCGAGCGCCGTCGTGGTCCTGGTCGACGGACGGACGGACGGCCGGTTGGCTACCTGCCGCGCGAGATGGCGAGGGTGTGGCAACCCGCCCTGTTCAGCGCTGAGGCGGAAGGCTTCTTCGTCGTGGGTACGGCTCAGGTGCTCGGCGGCACGCGCGACAAGCCCAACGTCGGGGTCTTCGGCTCGGCTCCGTGGCCCGGTCAGAGCCCGCCAGCCGGGCGATGGGGCTGAGGCGCCGGTTCAGCCAGCCCCTGGCGCATCGCCTCGTCCCGGCCAGCCCGCCCGCCCGCAGCGGCTGGTCCGCACGTCGCACGGCCCCCGCGAAGCTGACCGGGCCCACGCGGCACAGGTCCGCCCCAGCGCTTCGTCACCACATGGGTCGACGGGCTAGGCCGGTGCTGCGCTGCAACTGGCTGTTCACGGTGGGAGCGTTGTCCACACCTCCGACTTGCGCATCGAGCCTGGGCGGACTCTGTCGGGGCGACATGCCCAGCCGGAGCCTGGAACGAGCGTGGGGAGCCGCACCCTCGTCGACTCGCACGCGAGCGCGCACAACCAGGTCGTCGACCCGGAGGGTGCTGACGCCCTCGACGTACGCCTGGCAGACCACGGCCTGCAGCGCGACGTCTATGCGGCGGCGCGGCTCGAGCAGGCTCGGGAGGAAGATCTGGTCCGGATCTTGGGATCTTGGGATCTTGGGATCTTGGGATCTTG
>Ga0136611_10003198_pt1 | contig 11466 bp, 9 predicted proteins | sample AntDrymUQ2232306_2_FD_106645 | JGI IMG/M metagenome (GOLD analysis project Ga0136611, IMG submission 106645) | Polar desert sand microbial communities from Dry Valleys, Antarctica - metaG UQ223 (23.06) | ecosystem: Environmental > Terrestrial > Soil > Desert | place: Antarctica: Dry Valley... | reverse complement strand
TCGTGGGTGCGGATCACTGGGTCTCCTCGAGGTTCTTGCTGATGCCCGCGCGGAGGTCTGCCTCCGGCGGGGTCCAGGTGGTCGGATCGGCGTCGACCTGCTCACCGGACCGGATGTCCTTGACCTGGTGGGTGTGACCCTCGGCGTTCTCCCCCGGCGGGAACCAGACGAAGGGGATGCCGCGGCGTTCGGCGTAGCGGATCTGCTTGCCGAGCTTCTGCGAGCTCGCTACCACCTCGCAGGGGACGCCGCGGGCGCGGAGTGAGCGGGCGACGGCCTCCGACTCCGCCCGGGACTCATCGCGCCACACCGCCACCAGCACCGCGCTCGGCACCGCGCGACTGCCCGAGAGGACACCGTCCGCGAGCAGGGGGATCAGGGTGCGCGAGACCCCGAAGGAGACTCCCACGCCGGGGTACGTCGTCTTGCCGTCGCTGGCGAGAGCGTCGTACCGTCCGCCGCCGCCGACGGACTTGAGCCGCTCGTAGCCCGCCATGAAGATCTCGAGAACCGTGCCGGTGTAGTAGTCGAGCCCGCGGGCGATGCGCAGGTTGGCCTCGACCGTGACGTGCGCGCTCACCGCGTCGGCACAGCCCTCGACGACCGCGGCGAGCTCGGTCAGCCCCTCGTCGAGCAGATCGTCGGTGACCCCGAGCGACCGGACCGTCGCGACGAACGAGGTGTCGGGAACCCTGATCGTGGCCAGCCGCAGGCACAGCTCTGCCTGCTCCGGAGTCGCCCCCGCGAGCTCGACGAGCTGGGCGGCCACCACCTCGGTGGGGAGCTTGTCGAGCTTGTCGATGGCCTTGATCGCCGTGGTGACATCGGCGATGCCGAGACCGCGGTAGAAGCCCTGGATGAGCTTGCGGTTGTTGACCTGGAACGACAGCGGCGGCAGTGGCAGCTCGTCCAGCGCCTCGACCATCACCCGGACCACCTCGACGTCGTGGTGGAAGCCGAGGGTGTCGCGGCCGACGATGTCGATGTCGGCCTGGGTGAACTGACGGTAGCGGCCCTCCTGGGGCCGCTCGCCCCGCCAGGCCGGCTGGATCTGGTAGCGACGGAAGGGGAAGTCGAGCTTCCCGGCATGTTCGAGGACGTAGCGGGCGAACGGCACCGTCAGGTCGAAGTGCATCCCCAGCGTGGCGTCGGCCTCGCCGTCCACGGCCTGCAACCTGCGCAGGACGTAGATCTCCTTGTCGATCTCGGCGCCCTTGGCGAGGCGATCGAGGGGCTCGACCACGCGCGTCTCGATGTTGGCGAAGCCGTGCAGCTCGAAGGTGCGCGACAGGGACGCGATGACCTCGCGCTCGACGACGCGGGCTGCGGGCAGCAGCTCAGGGAACCCGCTCAGCGGGGTGGGCTTGACGTTCATGGGTGTCAGAGACCTTGGGTGACTCGACCCGCGGACCCGTCGGGGACGAGGTCCACGAGGTAGGGATTGGTTGTCCGCTCGCGGCCGATGGTCGTCTGGTCGCCGTGTCCGGGGAGCACCACGATGTCGTCGGCGAGCGGCAGGACCTTGTCGGCGAGGCTGCGCAGCATCGTGGGGTGGTCACCCCCCGGCAGGTCCGTGCGTCCGATGGAGCCGGCGAAGAGCAGGTCGCCGGAGAACATCACCTCGGAGACGCCCGGCTCGCCGGCGGCCTCGCCGTACGGCGTGCGGAAGGTGACCGACCCCGCGGTGTGGCCCGGGGTGTGGTCGACGACGAAGGTCAGCCCTGCCAGCTCGAGACTCTGGTGGTCGCTGAGCTCCTCGACCCGCTCGGGCTCGGCCCACGTGTAGTTGCCGCCGAGCAGCATCTGGATGGTCTCGCGCGACATCCCCGCCATCGGGTCCGCCAGCAGGTGGCGGTCCCGGGGGTGGATATAGGCCGTGGCGTCGTAGGTGCCGGCCACCGGGGTCACGCACCACATGTGGTCGACGTGACCGTGGGTGACGAGCACGGCGACGGGCTTCAGCCGGTGCTCGCGAACCAGGTCGGCGACGCCTTCGGCAGCGTCCTTGCCCGGGTCGATGACCACGCACTCGCTCCCGGGACCGACGGCCGCGACGTAGCAGTTGGTGCCCCACGGACCCGCGGGGAAGCCGGCGATCAACACTCCCGCAGACTAGCGAGTGGGGTGTGTCGTCGTCGCATCGGTTGCCCGTCCCTCCCCGGGTCGCCCGGTGGCCTGCGTTTAGCATGGCCCTTCGACCGTCGATCCGATGCCGCGCGACCAGAAGGAATGACTGTGACCAGCCATGAGTGGGGCCGAGTCGAAGACGACGGCACCGTCTATGTGCGCACCGGCGAGGGCGAACGCTCCGTCGGTCAGTACCCCGAGGGCACGGCCGACGAGGCCCTGCGCTTCTACACCGATCGCTTCGCCGCCCTGGAGACCGAGGTCGGCCTCCTCGAGCAGCGGGTCCGCGCCAACAAGCTGTCGCCGGACGAGGCCACCACCACGGTCAAGACCGTGCGCGCCCAGGTCGCCGGCGCCAACGCGGTCGGTGACCTGCAGGGCCTGATCGGGCGCCTCGACTCCCTGGGGCCGGTGATCGCCGGTCAACGGCAGGCCCGCAAGGCGGAGCGCGCGAAGGCGGCCGCCGAAAGCAAGACCCAGAAGGAGGCGCTGGTCGCGGAGGCCGAGAAGCTCGCGACGTCGTCGGACTGGCGCAACGGCGTCAACCGGATGCGTGAGCTGCTGGACACCTGGAAGGCACTCCCCCGCATCGACAAGGCCTCCGACGACGAGCTGTGGAGGCGCTTCTCGACCGCGCGCACGACGTACACGAAGGCGCGCAAGGCGCACTTCGCCGGCCAGCAGGAGAAGCGCGAGGGCGCGCGGGTCGTCAAGGAGCGCCTGGCCAAGCAGGCCGAGGCTCTCGCGAGCTCGACCGACTGGGGCCCGACGGCTGGGGCCTACCGCGACCTGATGCGCGACTGGAAGGCCGCCGGCCCGGCACCGCGCGACCTCGACGACGAGCTGTGGAAGCGGTTCCGGGGCGCGCAGGACCAGTTCTTCAACGCCCGCGACGCCGAGAACGCCAAGCTCGACGAGGAGTTCGCCGCCAACGCCGAGGTCAAGGTGGGCCTGCTGGCCGAGGCGGAGGCCCTCGTCCCGGTCACCGATCTCGAGGCCGCCAAGCGTGCGTTCCGTGACATCGCCGAGAAGTGGGATGCCGCCGGCAAGGTCCCGCGCGACCAGATGAAGGACCTCGAGGCCCGCATCCGCAAGGTGGAGCAGGCGATCCGCGGCCTCGAGGACGAGAAGTGGCGCCGTAGCGACCCCGAGAAGTCCGCCCGTGCCGACGACATGGTGGGCAAGCTCCAGGCCGCCATCGAGGACATCGAGACCCAGCTCGCCGCCGCCCGGGCAAAGGGTGATCAGAAGTTGGTCTCGTCCCTGGAGGAGAACCTCACCTCCCGGCGTGCGTTCCTCGAGATGGCTCGGCGCGCGTCCGACGAGTTCTCCGCCTGACCTTTCGTGCCCCTGCCCGGATAGTCCACAGCAAATGGCAGGTCCGGCGGGCCATGTGAGCTGCGATTTGCAGTGGACTATCGAGAAAGCTGACGCTCACCCCGTCGAAGGCAACGTTCCGCCGGCTGGGTGGCGGTAGCTCCACCAGGCAGGTGGGTCGAGGGTCCAGGAGCGGGCATCCGGCGGCAGGAACTTCGCACGTGCCCGCGCGTTCTCCATTCGGCGCGCGGCCGTGTCGCCATCGCTGAGGTCTCCGCCGACGATCGCGAAGTACTCCAGCCCGTGGTTGCGGAACTTCTCCTCCCGCGCGACATCACGACGATGGCGGACATGTCCCTTGTGATGAGCGCCGTCGTACTCACCGACGAGGCCCGCGTCGGGATCGAACAGGTCCGGGATCCCGAGCAGGTTCCCGCGGAGGTCGAACACCGGTCTGTTGCAGATCGGGGCGGGCAGCCCACAGTCCAGGATCCACACCAGTCGCATCCGCACCTCGGGCGGCGACAGGCACTCCCCGCCCGTCAGGTCCAGGACCTCCCGGGTCAACGGCACTCCGGTCCAGGCCTGTCGAGTGACGACGTACGCCGCGAAGCCGGCCAGCGTGACGAGGTCGGCTGCGATCGCCATCTCGAGCGCGACCACGCCCTCTCGGAGGTCGTTGCGGCGCCGCACCTCGTCGAACACCGCCCGCTCCGGCGTGGTCAACGGGATGCCCGCGAGCCAGGCGATCTCACTCACGGACAGCTGCTCCTGGCTCAGGTCGACCCGGGGGTCGCGCTGGAGGCGCGCGGGACCCAGCACGATCGGCACCGGGAGGCGCCGCGACCCTCCTGGCGTCGTACCGTCGAAGAAGGCCGCGCCCTGCCACCGAAGAGAGGCCCACGCCGTCACGGCGCCATAGCTGCGGATCCGGGAGGCCTGCTCGAGGATCCGCTGCTCGACAACCTCGTCGCCCACGTGGGCGGGCACATAGAGCCCGGCTGACGTCTGCCGGAAGCGGGGTCCGGCGGCCTGGCCTCTCGTCGGGCCGTGGGCTCCGGTCGGGTCAACGCGCACCGGGCGCACCAGACCCTCGGGGCGTAGGCAGCGTGGCAGCCACTCGGGATCGGCCATGCCCTGGAGGATCCTGGACCTCCAGGGCTGCGTCGGGGATCACCGCAGTGCTCTGTGCATGACGACCCCAGCCGGCCAACCTGTGTGTTGTTCGCGGCGTACCGACCGGGTAGTCCACTGCAATCGGCATCCCGATGCAAGCAGATGTGCTGCCGAATGCTGTGGACTATCCCATATGGCGGGGGAAGCTACTGGGTGACGCGGTAGACGTCGAAGACGCCGGGGACGCCGCGGACGGTGGCCATCACGCTGTCGAGGTGGGTGGCGTCGGCCATCTCGAAGGAGAAACGACTCTTGGCGACGCGGTCCCGGGTGGTGCTGAGCTGGGCGCTGAGGATGTTCACGTGGGCGTCGGAGAGCGCCATGGTGATGTCGGAGAGCAGACGGGCCCGGTCGAGGGCCTCGACCTGGATGTTGACGAGGTACGTCGCCTGCGCCGTTGGAGCCCACTCGACCTCGAGCAGGCGCTCCGGCTGTGATTCCAGGCTGGAGGCGTTGGTGCAGTCCCGGCGGTGCACCGAGACGCCCCCGCCCTTGGTGACGAAGCCGAGGATCGGGTCGGGGGGCACCGGGGTGCAGCACTTCGCGAGCTTGACCCACACGTCGTCGACGCCCTTGACCAGGACCCCGGAGTCGCCGACGCTGGCCACCTTCGACCGCGAGCGCCGACCCGTGATCCGGACGCCCTCGGAGAGATCCTCGGCCGCGCCGTCGTCGCCGCCGTGCAGGTCGATGACGCGGCGTACGACGGCCTGCGCACTGATGTTGCCCTCGCCCACGGCCGAGTAGAGCGCGGAGACATCGGCGAGCTTGAAGTGCTGGGCGACCAGGGTCAGGGACTCGTAGGTCAGCACGCGCTTGAGGGCCATGCCCTCCTTGCGCATCAGCTTGACGATCTGGTCCTTGCCCTGCTCGATCGCCTCCTCGCGCCGCTCCTTGGTGAAGTGCTGGCGGATCTTGGAGCGCGCCCGCGGCGACTTCACGAAGTTGAGCCAGTCGCGTGACGGTCCGGCCGTGTCGGACTTGGAGGTGAACACCTCGACCACGTCGCCGTTGTCGAGTGGCGACTCCAGGGACACCAACCGCCCGTTGATGCGGGCGCCTATGGTGCGGTGGCCGACCTCGGTGTGCACGGCGTAGGCGAAGTCGACCGGCGTCGCCCCGGTGGGCAGCGCCTTGACCTCGCCGCGCGGGGTGAACACGTAGACCTCGGCACGGTTCATCTCGAAGCGCAGCGACTCCAGGAACTCCCCCGGATCGTCGACCTCGCTCTGCCAGTCGAGCAACTGGCGGACCCACGCCATGTCGTCGAGGTCGCCGAGCCTCTCGGTGTCGGCGCCGGCGCTGCCGGCCTCCTTGTACTTCCAGTGGGCCGCGACGCCGTACTCGGCCCGACGGTGCATCGCGAAGGTGCGGATCTGCATCTCGACAGGCTTGCCGTGCGGGCCCATCACGGTGGTGTGCAGTGACTGGTACATGTTGAACTTCGGCATCGCGATGAAGTCCTTGAAGCGTCCGAGGACGGGGTTCCACCGCGAGTGCAGCACCCCGAGGACGGAGTAGCAGTCGCGGTCGTCGTCCACGAGCACCCGGATGCCGACCAGGTCGTAGATGTCGGAGAAGCCACGGCCGCCCAGGATCATCTTCTGGTAGATCGAGTAGTAGTGCTTCGGCCGCCCGGTCACGCTCGCCTTGACCTTCGCCTCGCGCAGGTCGGTCCCGACCTGGTCGACCACCTCGGCGAGGAACCGGTCCCGCGACGGCGCGCGCTCCGCGACCAGACGCACGATCTCGTCGTAGATCTTGGGGTGCAGGGTCGCGAACGCGAGGTCCTCGAGCTCCCACTTGAGGGTGTTCATGCCGAGCCGGTGGGCCAGCGGGGCGTAGATGTCGAGGGTCTGCCGCGCGGTCCGCTCCTGGGACTCGCGGCGGACGTAGCGCAGGGTGCGCATGTTGTGGAGCCGGTCGGCGAGCTTGATGACGAGCACCCGGATGTCGCGGGCCATCGCCACGATCATCTTGCGGATGGTCTCCGCCTCGGCGGTCTCGCCGTACTTGACCTTGTCGAGCTTGGTGACACCGTCGACGAGCGCCGCCACCTCCTCGCCGAACTCCTCGGTGAGCTGCTGGAGGGTGTAGGGCGTGTCCTCGACCGTGTCGTGCAGCAGCGCCGCGACCAGGGTCGGCTCCGTCATGCCGATGTCGGCCAGGATCGTCGTCACCGCGAGCGGGTGGGTGATGTAGGGGTCACCGCTCTTGCGCATCTGGGTGCCGTGCATCTTCTCGGCGGTCAGGTAGGCACGCTCGAGCAGTGCCAGGTCGGCCTTGGGGTGGTTGGCGCGCACCGCGTTGAAGAGCGGCTCGAGGACCGCGTTGCCGGGCTGGCTCTTGGTGCCGATCCGGGCGAGCCGCGCGCGCATCCCCCGACCGCCCCCGGGACCTTCGGGCGCGCGCTCCCGCACCACGGGAGTCGCGCGCTCTTCGGTCACCTCGCCAGTCTAGGGTTCGTGGGCGAGGACCCTGGGTCCGGTCACACCGTCATCAGGACCGTGAACGGCAGATCGCCGACGGCGGCCCGCCCACCCAGGAAGCCGAGCTCCATCAGCATCGCCACCGCCTCGGTGGTCCCGCCGCACCGGTCCACCAGCTCGCGAGTCGCAGCCAGGGTGCCGCCGGTGGCCAACACGTCGTCGACGAGCAGCACCCGCTCCCCCGGCTCGATGGCGTCCCGGTGGATCTCCAGCGTCGCCCGGCCGTACTCCAGGTCGTAGGAGACGGCGTAGGTCTCGCGCGGCAGCTTGCCGCTCTTGCGCACCGGCACGAAGCCGACGCCCAGGGCAAGAGCCACCGGAGCGCCCAGGATGAAGCCGCGCGACTCCATGCCGACGACCTTGTCGACCGCGACCCGACCATCCGCGTCGCGGCCGGCAGCTGCCAGGGCTGCCACCACGGCGCTGAAAGCGGCGTGGTCGGCGAGCAGCGGCGTGATGTCCTTGAAGACGATCCCGGGCTCGGGGAAGTCCGCGACGTCGGGGACCAGGCGGCGCAGGACGTCCTCGGTGACGGCGCGCCCGGTCACTTCTTGCCGCGTTTGGAGCGGGTCTGGCGGGTGGGTTGGACGCGGCCGGCCGACGGGCTGGGTTTGACCGGGCCGTGCGCCGGTGGTGCGACGCGGCCGCGGTTCGCGGTCGGCCGGGTGACCGGACCAGGTCTGCTGCCGGCCACCGCCGGACGTCGCGGTTCGACGTCCTCGTCGTCGTCCTCATCGACGACCGCCAGGTCGTCACGGTACGACGGGACCGACGCATAGCGGTCGGCATCGTGGCGGCGCTTGGCCAGCGCTCGACGGTCGATCTCGCGCATGCCCTTCTCGCCCGACTTCAGTTGCACGAGCAGCGGGGTCGCGATGAAGATCGAGGAGTAGACGCCCGCGAGCATGCCGACGAAGAGCGCCAGCGCGAGGTCCTTGAGCGAGCCCGAGCCAAGCTGGAAGACCCCCACGTAGAGGATCGCGCCGACCGGGATGAGCGCCACGATCGAGGTGTTGATCGAGCGCACCAACGTCTGGTTGACCGCCAGGTTGGCCGCCTCGCCGTAGGTCTGGCGCGTCTTGCGGAGGTTCTTGGTGTTCTCCCGGACCTTGTCGAAGACGACCACCGTGTCGTAGAGCGAGAAGCCCAAGATGGTGAGCACCCCGGTCACCGTGGCAGGTGTCACCTCGAACCCGGACAGGGCGTAGACCCCGATCGTGATGAGGACGTCGTGGGCCAGTGCCACCAGGGCGGCCACCGACATCTTCCACTCGCGGAAGTAGGCCCAGATCAGCAGCGACACGAGGACCAGGAAGACCGCGAGGCCGATCAGCGAGCGCTCGGCGATCTCCCGTCCCCAGCTGGCGCCGATCTCGGTCTGCGACAGGTCGTCGGCACTGGCTCCGGTCGTCTCGAGGATGGTGTCGACGACGGTCGCGCTCTCCTCCTCGTCGAGCGGCTCGGTCTGCACCAGGATCGCCTCGGACCCCGAGGTGGTGACCACGGGTGAGGAGGCGCTGTCGATGCCGGTCCCGGCCACGGCCTCGCGAAGGTCGTCGACGTTGTCCTGGGTGACCTGCTCGCTCGACAGGGTGACGCGGTACTCCGCGCCGCCGACGAACTCGATCCCGAGGTCGAGGCTCTTGAAGTAGAGGCCACCGGCGGCCAGCAGCACGAGGGCGCCGGAGACGGCGTACCAGAGCCACTTGCGCCCGATGAAGTCGATCGAGACCCGGCCCTCGTAGAGCTCGTTGCCCAGCCGCGAGAACTTCCCCATCAGGCCCTCCCTCCCACGCTGACACGCTGCGCCGGCACGACGTCCACCCCGAGCGTCTCGTCGGACAACCCGGACAGCTTGTGGCCGGAGCTGAAGAACGTGAAGCCGGCCAGGTAGGACACCATCGGATGGGTGAACCAGAAGAGCACCGCGAGGTCGATCAGGGTCGACAGCCCCAGGGCGAAGGCGAAACCTTTCACCACGCCGGCCGCGAAAATGTAGAGCACGACCGCCGCCAACAGCGAGACGGCGTCGGCGGCGAGACAGGTGTTGCGGGCCCGGACCCACCCCGACTCGACCGCCACGCGCATCGACTTGCCGTCACGCATCTCGTCTCGGATGCGCTCGAAGAACACCACGAACGAGTCCGCGGTGATGCCCACGGCGACGATCAGTCCGGCGATGCCGGGCAACGAGAGCGTGAAGCCCGCGGTCTCGCTGAGGAGCAGCACGAAGGCGTAGGTCAGCGCGGCCGCCACCACGAGGGAGGACAGCACCACGAGGCCGAGGCCACGGTAGTAGAGCAGGCAGTAGAGCATCACGAGCAGCAGGCCGGCGGCGCCCGCGGTGAGCCCCGCCGAGAGCTGGTTGCCGGCCAGCGACGGGCCCACGGTCTCGACCGGCGGGTCGGCCTGGAACTGGATCGGCAGCGCGCCGAACTTGAGGCTGGTGGTGAGGCTCTGGGCCTCGGTCTCGGTGAAGTCGCCGGTGATCTGCGCCTGGCCGTTGGAGATCCGGGCATCCATCGTCGGCGCCGAGATGACCTCACCGTCCAGCACGATCGCGAACTGGCGTTGGGTGCCGACGAGAGCTTCGGAGATCCGGCTGAACTCGTCGGTGCCGGCGCGGTTGAAAGCGAGCTGGACACCGAACTCGATGTTCTGGCCGTTGGGCGAGAGCAGGTCGGCCGACGAGAGATCGGAGCCCTCGATCAGGCTCTCGGAGAGGAGGTACTTGATGCCGTTCTCGTCGCAGGTCACCAGCGGCTGGTCCGAGACGTCCTCGACGTCAGGCGCCGCGCCGGGGGCCGGGCAGGAGAACGCGTTGAAGGCGGCGACGGACTCGGGGTCCGGGTTCAGCATCCACTGCAACGGGTCGCCGGCGCCCGCCCCCTCGGGAGGGGTCGACGCCTCGCCGCTGGGGGACGGCGACGCGGACGGGGACTCCGAGGGTGTCTCGGTCTCGGCGGGCAGGTTCGTCGGCGCGAGACTCGGGCCGGGTTCCTGCGGGTTCTTCTGGTCGCCGGCCCGGAAGGGTGGACGGTTCTTCGAGGAGGGGCTGGCCTCCGCAGTGGGCGTCGGGGCGACGGTGATGACCGGCTCGGAGGGCAGTCCGCTCGGTCCGGGGCTCTGCGTGCCCGAGGACGAAGGGGCGGCGGTGCCGGCGCCGGACTGCGCGACCACGCGGAACCGCAGCTGCGCCTGGCGCTTGACCGTGTCGACCAGGTCACGTCGGGTCTCACCGGGGATCTCGACGACGATGAAGCGGTTCCCCTGGGTGGTCACCTCGGCCTCGGAGACACCCGACCCGTTGACCCGGCTGTCGATGATGCGCCGGGCCTCCTCGAGGTTGGCACTGCTGTTGTCCCCGTCGCGCGCGATCAGGGTGATCCGGGTGCCGCCCTGCAGGTCCAGGCCGAGCTTCGGCGTCCAGGAACCTGCCAGCGCGACCAGACCGAAGACGACCGCGGTGACCACGAAGAAGGCGACCAGGGTCCGCCCCGCACGCTGCGAGGTGCTCGCCATCAGCTCTCCTCTTCGGAGTCGGCGGCGGTCCCCGGGCGCTGCTCCGTGGGACCCTCGGCCGGCACGACGCTGGCGATGGCACCGGTGGCGATCTCGAACTGCGTGCCGTCGGCGACCTCGATGGTCGCCCGCTCGCCGTCGACGCTGCGCAGCGTGCCGAAGATGCCGGCCGTCATCATCACCTGGTCACCGGGCGTAAGGGAGGCCCGCAGCTCCTGCAGTGCCTTGGTGCGACGACTCTGGGGACGGATGATCAGCAGCCAGAAGACCAGGGCGATGGCCAGCAGGGGCAGCAGGGTGGAGACGAGCTCCGGCACGGCGAGAACCTCTCGAGAAGATGACGGGGGCGGGTCGGCTCACGTGTCCGCGGACCGGCCAACGGTGAAGTGTAACCGGGGTCCCTGCCGACCCTGGCGACCCCGGCCCGGTCATTCCTCGAAGAGTGTGACGTCACTGCCGGCCATCGAGCCCGACGGCGCGGCGAGCCCCAGGTGGGCCCACGCCGCCGCGGTCGCGATGCGCCCCCGCGGGGTCCGCGCCAGGAAGCCGCACCGCACCAGGAACGGCTCGGCCACCTCCTCCACGGTCTCGCGCTCCTCGCCGACGGCGACGGCGAGGGTGGAGACACCGACCGGTCCCCCGCCGAAACGGCGACAGAGGGCGTCGAGCACGGCCAGGTCGAGCCGGTCGAGGCCGGACTCGTCGACCTCGTAGAGCTCGAGGGCGCGGCGGGCGACCGGCAACGTGACCACCCCGTCGGCACGCACCTGCGCGAAGTCGCGGACCCGGCGCAACAAGCGGTTGGCGATGCGCGGGGTGCCGCGCGAGCGCGAGG
>Ga0136611_10003197_pt1 | contig 11467 bp, 5 predicted proteins | sample AntDrymUQ2232306_2_FD_106645 | JGI IMG/M metagenome (GOLD analysis project Ga0136611, IMG submission 106645) | Polar desert sand microbial communities from Dry Valleys, Antarctica - metaG UQ223 (23.06) | ecosystem: Environmental > Terrestrial > Soil > Desert | place: Antarctica: Dry Valley... | reverse complement strand
GTCCCCGAGGCACTGATGGCCGCCCTCGACGAGCTGGAGCAGGCGTACGCCGAGGCTCGGGCCGATCCCGCTTTCGGCGCGGAACTGGCCGAGCTGCACCGCAGCTACACCGGCCGTCCCTCGCCACTGACCGACGCGAAACGGCTGTCCACACATGCCGGTGGCGCGCGGATCCTGCTCAAGCGCGAGGACCTCAACCACACCGGCTCGCACAAGATCAACAACGTGCTCGGGCAGGCGCTGCTGACCCGGCGGATGGGCAAACCGAGGGTGATCGCCGAGACCGGCGCCGGCCAGCACGGCGTGGCGACCGCGACGGCAGCGGCGCTGCTCGGGCTGGAGTGCTGCGTCTACATGGGTGAGGAAGACACCGTCCGGCAGGCCCTCAACGTGGCCCGGATGCGGTTGCTCGGCGCCGAGGTGGTGCCGGTGTGCACCGGCTCGCGGACGTTGAAGGACGCCATCAACGAGGCGATGCGCGACTGGGTGTCCACTGTAGACACAACCCACTATCTGCTCGGCACGGTCGCCGGTCCGCACCCCTTCCCGATGATGGTCCGTGACTTCCACGCGGTCATCGGCCAGGAGACTCGCGCGCAGGTGATGGAGCTGACCGGCCGGCTGCCCGATGCGATCGCGGCCTGCGTCGGAGGCGGATCCAACGCGATCGGCATCTTCTACGAGTTCATCGGCGACTCATCGGTGGGTCTGTACGGGTTCGAGGCGGCGGGAGACGGGGTGTCGACCGGCCGTCATGCCGCCACCCTGTTCGCCGGGTCGCCCGGGGTCCTGCACGGGGCGCGGTCCTACCTGCTGCAGGACGCCGACGGGCAGACAGCCGTGACACATTCGATCAGCGCCGGGCTGGACTACCCGGGGGTCGGGCCGGAGCACGCCTGGCTCAAGGACACCGGCCGGGCTGCCTATACCGGGGTGACCGACGCCGAAGCGATGGAAGCCTTCCGCCTGCTGTGCCGTACCGAAGGCATCATCCCGGCGATCGAGAGCGCCCACGCGATATACGGCGCGATGCAGCTGGGCCGCCGCCTCGGCCCCGGTGCGGTGATCGTGGTGAACCTGTCCGGGCGGGGCGACAAGGACGTGGACACCGCAGCCCGCTGGTTCGACGTCGCAAACGCGCCGGCCGATGTCACGGTGGGCGAGCCCGGTGAGCAGATGTGACGGCCGGCAACCGTGATCGCTGACGCGTTTGCACGGGCTCGCGAGGAGGACCGGGCGGCGCTGATCGGCTATCTGCCGGCCGGCTTCCCCAGCGCGACCGGCTGCGTGCGGGCGCTGCAGGCGATGGTCGAGGCGGGGGTCGACATCGTCGAGGTCGGGCTGCCCTACAGCGATCCGCTGATGGACGGCCCCACGATCCAGGCCGCCGTGGACCGGGCGCTGTCCGCTGGGACCGGCACCCGCGAAGTCCTGGCCACGGTCGGTGAGGTGGTGCGCTCCGGCGTACCGGTCCTGGTGATGACGTACTGGAATCCGGTCGAGCGGTACGGCGTCACGCGCTTCGCCGCGGAGGTGGCCGACGCCGGCGGCTCGGGTGTGATCACGCCGGACCTGACGCCCGAGGAGGGCGGCGACTGGCTGGCCGCCTGCGCCGGGGCGGGGCTGGACCCGGTGCTGCTCGTGGCGCCGTCGTCGACCGATGTCCGGCTGGCCACGATCGCCTCCGTGTGCGGCGGCTTCGTCTACGCCGCCTCGACCATGGGCGTCACCGGGGCCCGCGCGGCGGTCAGCGCCGTCGCTCCCGGCTTGGTGTCCCGGGTGCGGGGAGTCACCGACCTTCCGGTGGCCGTCGGGCTCGGTGTGAGCAACAGCGAGCAGGCCGCCGAGGTTGCGTCGTACGCCGACGGAGTCATCGTCGGGTCGGCCTTTGTCCGGGCGCTGCTCGACTCCCCGGACGAAGACAGCGGGATCCGGGCGGTCACGGCGCTGGCCGCCGACCTTGCCGCCGGCGTCCGCAGCAAACCCGCAGCCTGAACGCGGTGGGTGAAAGCGAGAGCGGTATGCGGCTGACCGATCGGCTGCGCCTGGAACCCATCGGTGTCCCGCACGCGGAGGACTTGTGGCGCCTTCATCAGGACGACGCCGTTGCGCAGTGGCACGGCGATAAGTGGTCACGCGACAGGGCCAAGCGCGAGGCGGCCACGTTCGGCGGAGGCGTGGCGCACCCGGGGATTCCACAAATTGATGACCTACGACCGGGTCCCCGGCGTGCTGGTAGGTCGCGGCGGCTTGTCGACAGCTCACGTAGATGGAACCGAGCGGCTGGAGATCGGCTGGGCTCTGCACGGCCGGTTCTGGGGAAAGGGGTACGCCACGGAGATCGGCCGAGCCAGCTTAGATTTCGCCTTAACGAGCTTGCCGCAGGGGAGGTCGTCTCCTTGACCGAACCGCACAACACGCGGGCAAGGGCGGTGATGCAGCGACTCGGGATGCGTCACACACGTCGGACCCGCTTCAACGGGGCCGACTTCGTCCTCTACGTCGTGGAGCCTTCAACGTGTCCGACGGGTCAAGACTGCGTTGGAACAGTTGAAGCGGTGTGACGGAAAGTGCCACATTCGGCTGGGAAGTGGCACTTTTCGTCATACCGCTCTGGCCGCAAGCGCCGAACACCGTGGCGCCGCCGGACGCGCCACGGCCCGGGCGGCTACCCTCGAAGCCGTGATCCTCGCGACCATTCCCAGCCCCACTCAGGGGGTCTGGCAGGTCGGGCCGGTGCCGTTCCGGGCCTACGCCCTCTGCATCATCGTCGGGATCGTCGCTGCGGTCTGGATTGCCGAGCGCCGCTACGTCGCTCGCGGCGGCCACCCAGGCGACGTCACTGACATCGCGGTGACGGCCGTGCCGTTCGGAATCATCGGTGGGCGGCTTTACCACGTCATCAGCACTCCCGGGCCGTACTTCGGCGAGAACGGCAATCCTGCCGACATCCTGAAGATCTGGGAGGGCGGTCTCGGCATCTGGGGAGCGGTCGCCCTCGGCGGTGTCGGCGCCTGGATCGCCTGCCGTCGTCGCGGGTTGCTGCTGGCACCCATGGCCGATGCGATGGCGCCGGGAATAGTCGTGGCCCAGGCGATCGGACGGCTGGGCAACTGGTTCAACAACGAGCTCTACGGCAAGGCGACGGACGCCCCGTGGGGACTGACGATCTACGAGCAGGTGCCGGGCGGCGGCCGCGCCGCCACCGGAGCCGACGGCGAGCCGGTTGTCCTCGGCACCTTCCAGCCGACGTTCCTCTATGAACTGGTGTGGAACCTCGGGGTGGCCGGCCTCGTCATCTGGGCGGACCGCCGTTTCTCCCTCGGTCGGGGCAGGGCCTTTGCGCTCTACGTTGCGGCGTACTGCGCCGGTCGGGTGTGGATCGAAGGGCTGCGGATCGACACCGCCGAGCGGATTTTCGGCGTACGGCTGAACGTGTGGACCTCGATCGTGGTGTTCCTGCTCGCCGTCGCTTGGATGCTCACGCACCGCGGACCGCGGGAAACCGACATGTTCCTGCCCGGGCACGGCCCTCAGGGCGCTGATGACACAGACGAGTCGCCGGAGAAGGTGTCGCTGGAGAAGAGCGGCGACCGGGGGACACCGCAACGTGTCGAACCCGATGACTGAGCGATTCGTCGAGGGGGCGCTGCCCGATCACCCGGTCGGCACAGCCATCGGACATGAACACGCCACGGTCACAGGGGGGTGGCTGCGCCCGGCAGTGTTCGGGGTCATGGACGGCTTGGTGTCCAACTTCGCCCTCATCGCCGGTGTGGCCGGTGCCGGCGCGGCGCCGCGGACGGTTGCCCTCACCGGGCTGGCGGGCCTGGTTGCCGGTGCCTTCTCGATGGCGGCCGGTGAGTACGTGTCGGTGGCAAGCCAGGGTGAATCGGCGCAGGCCGAGCTGGACACCGAGCGCCAGGAGCTGCTGCGCAACCCCGAGGGTGAGCGGGCCGAACTGGCGCAGGTCTACATCGATCGCGGCGTCGAACCCCAGCTCGCCCTCGAGGTGGCCCGGCAGATGTCGGTGAATCCCGACGATGCGCTGCGGGTGCACGCCATGGAGGAGCTGGGGGTGGATCCGAGCGAGCTGCCGAGCCCCTGGACAGCGGCTGGCTCCTCCTTCGCTGCTTTTGTCGTCGGTGCTCTGATGCCGCTGCTGCCCTATCTGCTCGGGGCCAGCAACCTCACCGCCGCCGCCATCATCGCCCTGCTCGCGCTCTTCGGAACCGGGGTACTGACCTCGCAGTTCACGAATCGGCACTGGCTTTTCAGCGGGACACGGCAGCTTCTGCTCGGCACGATCGCCGCCGCGGTCACCTTCGCGGTCGGAATGGCCTTCGGAGCCGTCCCGACATGAGCGAGGACCGCACCGGGCCGGTAGCTGGCGCGGTAATCTAAGCGCTGTAGGCGCAGGGCCACCGTCGTCCCTCGCTCCGACCTACCGCCTGAACTGGTGCCTGAACACCCGACACGCTCGTGACGCACGACGGGAGCCACGATGAGCCTCTTCTCCGCCGTGCCTGCCGCCCAGGGGCTTTACGACCCGGCTGCCGAGCACGACGCCTGCGGTGTCGCCTTTGTGGTCGACGCCCGTGGCCGTCGCTCTCGCCGCATCATCGACCAGGGCCTCACCGCCCTGCACAACCTCGACCATCGCGGTGCCGCGGGTGCGGAGCCCAGCTCGGGTGACGGCGCCGGCATCCTCACCCAGATCCCGGACGCACTTCTTCGCCGGGAGGTGGGCTTCTACCTACCCGGTCCGGGTTCCTACGCCGTCGGTACGGCGTTCCTGCCCTCCGACGAGGCGCACACGGAAAAAGCGGTCGACATCATCGAGCGGGTCGCGGAGGAGGAGGGGTTGGCGGTGCTCGGCTGGCGGCCGCTCCCGGTCGCCCCGGACGCAGCCGGTGTGGGCCCGACGGCTATGTCGGTGATGCCGTCGTTCGAGCAGCTCTTCGTGGCCAGCGCCTCGGGAGTCGGCGGGGACGAGCTGGAGCGGCAGGTCTTCTGCCTGCGCAGGCGAGCCGAGCGGGAAACCGCCGACGCTGGGGTCGCTACATACTTCCCCTCGCTGTCCAGCCGGACAATCGTCTACAAGGGAATGTTGACGACGTCCCAGCTGCAGCCGTTCTTCCCGGATCTGTCCGATCCGCGCTACGAGTCGGCGCTGGCCCTGGTGCACAGCCGGTTCTCCACCAACACGTTCCCGTCGTGGCCACTGGCCCACCCGTTCCGCTACATCGCGCACAACGGCGAGATCAACACGATCCGCGGCAACCGCAACCGGATGAGAGCGCGGGAGTCCCGGCTGCACAGCGACCTCATCCCCGGCGATCTGCAGCGGCTGTTCCCGATCTGCACCCCGGAGGCGAGTGACTCAGCGACCTTCGACGAGGTGCTCGAGCTGTTGCATCTCGGCGGCCGGTCGCTACCCCACGCCGTACTCATGATGATCCCCGAGGCCTGGGAGAACCACGGCGAGATGGATCCGAAGCGGCGGGCCTTTTACCGCTACCACGCCGCGCTCATGGAGGCGTGGGACGGCCCGGCCTGCATCACGTTCACCGACGGCACGCTGATCGGTGCCGTCCTCGACCGCAACGGGCTGCGTCCGGCCCGCTGGTGGAGGACCGACGACGACCTCGTCGTACTGGCAAGTGAGGTTGGCGTACTGGACATCCCGCCGTCGAAGGTGGTCGCCAAGGGCCGACTGCAGCCCGGCCGGGTGTTCCTCGTCGACACCGCCGTGGGACGGATCGTCACCGACGAGGAGATCAAGTCCGAGCTCGCTGCCGAGCAGCCCTACGACGACTGGGTGCACGCCGGGCTGGTAGAGCTGTCCGCGTTGCCCGACCGTGAGCACGTCGTGGCCAGCCACGAATCGGTGCTGCGCCGCCAACTCCTCTTCGGCTACACCGAGGAGGAGGTCCGCATCCTGCTGACCCCCATGGCAAGATCCGGGATCGAGCCCATCGGCTCGATGGGGACAGATACGCCAGTAGCCGTGCTCTCTCGTCGGTCCAGATTGTTGTATGACTATTTCAGTCAACTTTTCGCCCAAGTGACCAATCCGCCGCTGGACGCGATCCGCGAGGAGCTCGTCACCAGCCTGTCCCGGATGCTCGGCGCGGAGCAGAACCTGCTCGAGCCGTCCGCCGCGTCGAGCCGACAGGTCGTCGTTCCGTTCCCGGTCATCGACAACGACGAACTCGCCAAGATCCTGCACATCAACGACGACGGCGACCTACCCGGATTCGCCGCGGTCCGGATCTCCGGCCGGTACGACGTCACCGGTGGCGGTGAGGCGCTGCGGCAGGCGCTGGAGCGGGTGCGTGCCGAGGTGTCCCAAGCCATCCAGGATGGTGCCCACATCGTCGTGCTGTCCGACCGCGACTGCGACGACACGATGGCCCCCATCCCCTCGCTGCTGCTGACCTCCGCCGTACACCACCACCTGGTGCGGGAGCGGACCCGCACCAGGGTCGGGCTCATCGTGGAGTCCGGCGACTGCCGCGAGGTGCACCACGTCGCGCTGCTGCTCGGCTACGGCGCCGCCGCCGTCAACCCCTACCTCGCCTTCGAAACCGTCGAGGACCTGGTCGCCGACCGGATGCTGCCGGGCGTGGAGGCGCAGACCGCGATCCGCAACTACGTGACGGCGATGGGCAAGGGCGTGCTCAAGGTGATGTCGAAGATGGGCATAAGCACGGTCGCGTCGTACACGATGGCGCAGATCTTCGAAGCTCTCGGACTGGGCCAAGACCTCGTCGATGAGTACTTCACCGGTACGACGTCGCGCTTGGGCGGTGTGGGTCTGGACGTGCTGGCCGAGGAGGTGGCGATCCGCCACCGCCGCGCCTACCCGGAGAACCCCACCGATCGGGCCCACCGGGGGCTGACCGTCGGCGGGGAGTACCAGTGGCGACGCGAGGGTGAGATCCACCTGTTCAACCCGGAGACGGTCTTCCTGCTGCAGCACGCGACCCGGTCGCGGCAGTACGACGTCTTCCGGCGCTACACCGCCGCAGTCGACGAGCTCGCCGCCGAGAACGCGACGCTGCGCGGGCTGTTCCAGCTCAAGGCCCGCACGCCCGTCCCGCTGGAGGAGGTCGAGCCGGTCAGTGAGATCGTCAAGCGGTTCTCCACCGGCGCCATGTCCTACGGGTCGATCTCGGCCGAGGCGCACCAGACTCTCGCCATCGCGATGAACCGGCTCGGCGGCAAGTCCAACACCGGTGAGGGCGGCGAGGACGTCGACAGGTTCCTCCCTGATCCGAACGGCGATCTGCGCCGCAGCGCGATCAAGCAGGTCGCCTCCGGACGGTTCGGGGTGACCAGCGAGTATCTCGTCAACGCCGACGACCTGCAGATCAAGATGGCGCAGGGTGCCAAGCCCGGCGAGGGCGGGCAGTTGCCCGGCAACAAGGTCTACCCGTGGATCGCCAAGACCCGGCACTCCACCGCCGGGGTGGGGCTGATCAGCCCGCCGCCGCACCACGACATCTACTCGATCGAGGATCTGGCGCAGCTGATCCACGACCTGAAGAACGCGAACTCCGAGGCCCGCATCCATGTGAAGCTCGTCGCCGAGGTAGGCGTCGGCACCGTCGCAGCAGGAGTCAGTAAGGCGCATGCCGATGTCGTGCTGATCTCCGGGCACGACGGTGGGACCGGCGCCTCCCCGCTGACCAGCCTCAAGCACGCCGGCGCGCCGTGGGAACTTGGACTGGCCGAGACCCAGCAGACCCTGCTGCTCAACCGGCTGCGGGACCGGATCGTGGTCCAGGTCGACGGCCAGCTCAAGACCGGTCGCGATGTGATCATCGCCGCGCTGCTGGGCGCCGAGGAGTTCGGATTCGCGACCGCCCCGCTGGTGGTGGCCGGCTGCATCATGATGCGGGTCTGCCACCTCGACACCTGCCCGGTCGGTGTCGCGACGCAGAACCCGGTGCTGCGCAAGCGCTTCACCGGCCGGCCGGAGTTCGTCGTCACCTTCTTCGAATACCTCGCCGAGGAGGTCCGCGGCTACCTGGCCGAGCTGGGTTTCCGCACGCTGGCCGAGGCGATCGGACACGTCGAGCTGCTGGACACCCAGGCCGCGATCGAGCACTGGAAAGCCGAAGGTCTGAACCTCGCCCCGCTGTTCGTGCTTCCGGACATAGCCGAGGGGTCAGCCCGCCATCAGGTGGTGACCCAAGAACATGGCCTTGCAGAGGCGTTAGACAACACGCTGATCCAGCTCTGCGAGGGCGCCTTGCTCGACGAGGCCCCGGTCACCCTGGAGCTGCCGGTCCGCAACGTCAACCGCACCGTCGGAACGATGCTCGGCTCGCTCGTCACCCGGCGCTACGGTGGGGACGGCCTGCCCAACGGGACGATCGACATCACCTTCCGCGGGTCTGGCGGGCAGTCCTTCGGAGCGTTCCTGCCGCGCGGGATCACGCTTCGCCTGTACGGCGACAGCAACGACTACCTCGGCAAGGGACTGTCCGGCGGTCGGCTGATCGTCCGCCCGCACGAGGACGCACCGTTCGCCGCCGAGGACAACATCATCGCCGGCAACGTCATCGCCTACGGCGCCACCGGCGGCGAGATCTTCCTGCGCGGGGTCGTGGGGGAGCGGTTCTGCGTGCGCAACTCCGGTGCACTGGCAGTCGTCGAAGGGGTGGGCGACCACGCCTGCGAGTACATGACCGGTGGGCGGGTCGTCGTCCTCGGCGGGACCGGGCGCAACGTCGCCGCCGGCATGTCCGGCGGCATCGCCTACATCCTGGATCTGCAGGACCGTCGGGTGAACCGGCAGATGGTCGAGGTCGAACAGCTCACCGTCGAGGACAAGACCTGGCTGCGCGAGGTGGTCACCCGCCATGTCGCCGAGACGGGGTCGACGGTCGGCTCGGCGCTGCTGGCGGACTGGCCGCGCCGGGTCGAGGCCTTCGCCAAGATCATGCCCAAGGACTACAGGCGGGTGCTCGAGGCGACCCGGCTGGCCGAGCAGAGCGGCCGGTCGGTCGACGAAGCGGTGATGGAGGCCGCCGGTGCCTGACCCGAAGGGCTTTCTCAGCACCTCGCGTGAACTGCCGTCGCGTCGCCCCGTCGGCATCCGGATCCAGGACTGGCGCGAGGTCTACGAGGAGTTTCCGCTCGACCAGGTGCGAGCCCAGGCGGGGCGCTGCATGGACTGCGGCATCCCGTTCTGCCACAACGGCTGCCCGCTCGGCAATCTCATCCCCGAGTGGAACGACCTGGTCCGCCGCGACGACTGGCGGCAGGCGATCGAGCGGCTGCACGCGACGAACAACTTCCCGGAGTTCACCGGCCGGCTGTGCCCCGCACCGTGCGAGGCCTCCTGCGTGCTCGCCATCAATCCGCAGGACACCACCGGCGCGGTAGCCATCAAGCAGGTCGAGGTCGAGATCATCGACCGCGCGTTCGCCGAGGGCTGGGTCATCCCGCAGCCGCCGACCGTCGGCACCGGACGGTCGGTCGCCGTTGTCGGCTCCGGACCCGCCGGCCTTGCCGCCGCCCAGCAGCTGACCCGAGCAGGTCACGAGGTGACGGTGTACGAACGAGCGGATCGCATCGGTGGGCTGCTCCGCTACGGCATCCCCGAGTTCAAGATGGAGAAGCGCCACCTCGAACGCCGGCTCGCGCAGATGCGCGCAGAGGGCACCCGGTTTGTGACCTCGTGTGACGTCGGCGTGGACGTGACCGCGGCGGAACTGCGGACGTCGTACGACGCCATTCTGCTCGCCGGCGGCGCCACCGTCGGGCGTGACCTGCCGGCCCCCGGCAGGGACCTGACCGGCATCCACCTCGCCATGGAGTACCTGCCGCCGTCCAACCGGGTCCAGGAAGGCGACCTCGAGGTGACGTCGATCAGCGCCGAGGGCAAGCGGGTGGTCATCATCGGCGGTGGCGATACCGGTGCCGACTGTCTGGGTACGGCGCACCGGCAGGGGGCAGCCAGCGTGCATCAGCTGGAGATCCTGCCGATGCCGCCGGACCAGCGTCACACCTCGACACCGTGGCCGACCTGGCCGCTGATGATGCGGGCCGGCAGTGCGCACGAAGAGGGTGGCGAGCGGGTCTTCGCGGTCAACACCGAGCGCTTCCTCGGTGACGCCGACGGGTCGGTGCGCGCGATCGCCCTGCACGAGGTCGAGATGGTCGAGGGACGGCTCCAGAAGGTCGAGGGCACCGGGTGGGAGTTGCCCTGCGAGCTGGTGCTGCTGGCGATGGGCTTCACCGGTGCGCAGCGCGAGGGCCTGCTCGAGGGCCTGGGCGTCGACATCGACGCTCGTGGCAACGTCGCGCGTGACGCCGGCTGGGCCAGCAGCGTGCCCGGGGTCTTTGTCGCCGGCGACATGGGCCGCGGGCAGTCGCTGATCGTCTGGGCGATCGCGGAAGGGCGCGCCGCCGCCGCATCGGTCGACGCGCACCTGACCGGTTCGTCGGTGCTGCCAAAGCCGGTCCACCCCACGACGCTGGCCCTGCGCTGAGCGTTCCTGAGCTGACGCCGTGACTCCTCCCCAACAGCTGTGACCCGACGCGCGAAGATCGTCTGCACGCTCGGACCGGCGACCTCGACCCCGGACATGGTGCAGGAGCTCGTCGCCGCCGGCATGGACGTTGCCCGGCTCAACTTCAGCCACGGTACGTATGACCACCATGCGCGCGCCTACGACATGGTGCGGCAGGCCTCCGGCCGCAGCGGCCGCAGCGTCGGGATCCTGGCCGACCTGCAGGGACCGAAGATCCGCCTCGGCTGCTTCGAGCAATCCCCCGTGCTCTGGGTGGCCGGTCAGGAGATCACCATCACGGTCGAGGACGTGATCGGCAGCCGGGACCGGATCTCCACGACGTACCTGCAACTGGCGACGGACGTCAAGGCTGGGGACCGGTTGCTGATCGACGACGGCAACGTCGCGGTGAACGTCCTGTACGTCGAAGGCAACGACGTGCGCTGCCGGGTGGACGAGGGCGGCCTGGTCAGCGATCGGAAGGGTCTTTCGCTGCCCGGCGTCGCGGTCAGCGCTCCGGCGATGTCGGCCAAGGACGTTGAGGATCTTCGCTTTGCACTCGGGTTGGGCGTGGACTTCGTGGCGTTGTCCTTCGTCCGGTCGCCCGCGGATGCCGACCTCGTGCACGCGGTGATGAACGAGGTGGGCGTTCGGCTTCCGGTGATCGCCAAGCTGGAGAAACCCGAGGCGGTGGCCGACCTGGAGGCAGTCCTGCGGGCGTTTGACGGGTTGATGGTCGCGCGCGGCGATCTCGGCGTGGAGATGCGACTGGAACAGGTGCCGCTGGTCCAGAAGCGGGCGGTGCAGCTCGCGCGCGAGAACGCCAAGCCGGTCATCGTAGCGACCCAGATGCTCGAGTCGATGATCACGCACTCGCGCCCGACCCGGGCCGAGGCCTCCGACGTGGCGAACGCGGTCCCCGACAGCATCACCGCGTC
>Ga0136611_10003196_pt1 | contig 11469 bp, 7 predicted proteins | sample AntDrymUQ2232306_2_FD_106645 | JGI IMG/M metagenome (GOLD analysis project Ga0136611, IMG submission 106645) | Polar desert sand microbial communities from Dry Valleys, Antarctica - metaG UQ223 (23.06) | ecosystem: Environmental > Terrestrial > Soil > Desert | place: Antarctica: Dry Valley... | reverse complement strand
GTGATGGAGCACCGACTCGGGTCACGGCCTGCGCTCGTCGACAGCGCGGCGGGACCTCACGTCCACTGGAGCGGTCGCGGCACGCCGCAGGTGCTGATCGTCGGCCACCACGACACCGTGTTCCCGCTCGGCGCGATCGCGCAGCGGCCGTTCACCGTTGCGGACGGTCGCGCGACCGGGCCCGGCGTGTTCGACATGAAGGGCGGCATCGTGCAGGCGATCCACGCCGTCGCGTCGCTGCCGGACCGCTCAGGCGTCGAGATGCTGTTCACGTCCGACGAGGAGGTCGGCTCTGGCGCGTCGCGGGCGCTGATCGAGGAGCGCGCGCAGGCGTGCGGCTCGGTCCTCGTGCTCGAGCCGAGTGCCGACGGCGGCGCGCTGAAGGTCGGACGCAAGGGCACCGGCACGTTCGAGGTGATCGTCCACGGACGCGCGTCGCACGCGGGCCTCGAGCCGGAGAAGGGCGTCAACTCACTCGTCGCCGCCGCGGAGCTGATCGGGCAGATCGCGACGTTCGGCGACCCGGCGACGGGCACGACCGTCACGCCGACGATGGCCACTGCGGGCACGGCCGACAACGTGGTGCCGGCGGAGACGCGGGTGCGGGTGGACGTGCGCGTCGTCGAGCCGGCGGAGACGTCACGGATCGACGCGCTGATGGCCGCGCTGCAGCCGTCGCTCGACGGCGCGACGGTGGAGATCCGCGGCGGCTTCAACCGACCGCCGATGCACGAGTCGGCCGCGGCAGACCTGTTCCCGCTCGCCCAGCGCGCAGCGGTCGCAACCGATGTCGCGCCGGTGAACGGCGTCGCCGTCGGCGGCGGCAGCGACGGCAACTTCACCGCTGCGATCGGCATCCCGACGCTCGACGGCCTCGGCGCGGTGGGCGGCGGCGCGCACGCCGACGCCGAGCACCTCCTCGTCGATCACATGGTTCCCCGAGCGCGCCTCCTCGCCGCCCTGATCGACGAGATCCGCCAGCGACGGTGACGCCAGGGGTTTCTGGGCGCGAATCGTGTCACGCCGCGTTCTGGGCGCGAATCGTGCCGGCTGCTGGTGATGAGCGCGCCCGGAACGCGACGGAGCGCGGCTGCGCCGGACGATGACACCCCTGTGCGAACCTGTTCCGCGGTGATGGAGTGATGGCACGCGTCCGGGAGCGGCAAGAGTGGGTGTTCGCACGCGCGCTGTGGAAGGCCGCACCAGGTCTCGCGTTCTCATGGTGGGCGCTGCTCCTGCTGCGGGGCTTGCTGCCGCCGTTGCTCGCGGTCGCCGGCGGCACGCTCGTCGGTGCAGTCGAGCGCAACGACTCGCTGGCCGGCCCGCTCGTGTTCGTCGGTGTCGTCTTCGTGCTGTTCCAGGTGCTCTCACCGCTCCACCAGGCGGTGAGCGCGAACCTCGGCAGCCGCACCGGATCATGGCTCAACGATCAGCTCCTCGCCGCGACCACCGAGCCGCCCGGCATGGGCCACCTCGAGGACCCCGAGCTGATGAACGACCTCACGATGGCGCGCGACTTCGACCTCGGGATCAGCGGCCCGCCGCTCAGCATCGCGATGGACTTCATCGCAACGGGACTCGTTCAGATGGTGGGCGGGCTGGCGGCCGCATGCGTGCTGTTCGCGTTCTCGTGGTTTGCACCGCTCGTGCTGATCGTCGGTTGGGGAGCGACGCACTGGATGCTGCGTGAGAGCGGTGTGTGGAAGGACCGCAACACCGACGAGGTGCGCACCGCGCAGCGCCATGCCGACTACGCCTACCGGCTCGCCGTCGACGCGCCCGCGGCGAAGGAGCTGCGGCTGTTCGGGCTCTCGGAGTGGGTGGTCGACCGCTTCCGCACCCGCCGCCGCCGGCTGTACGAGCTGCAGTGGAACGCCACGCGTCTGCGTGAGAGGTCGGTGCTCGGCTGCCTCGTCGTCGTCACCGCCTCGAACGTGCTCGTGTTCTGGTTCGTCGCCGACGCTGCAGCAGACGGGCGGATCAGCCTCGCCTCTGCAGTGGTGTTCCTGCAGAGCGCGTTCGGTGCGAGCCTGATCGCCTTCGGCGGGCTCAGCTGGGCGCTCGACGGCGCGGCTGCGCCGGTCGCCGCCGTGATGCGGCTGCGGTCGACGATGGCGACCGCGGGCGCACTCGCTCCTGGGATGCGTGCCGCCGACGGCATGCCCACGCGCGAGGTGCGCTTCCGCGACGTCACCTTCGGGTACTCCAGCAGCTCGGCGCCCGTGCTCGCCTCGTTCGACCTCACGATCCCGGCCGGCACGTCGATGGCGATCGTCGGGCAGAACGGCGCGGGCAAGACCACGCTCGCCAAGCTGCTCTGCCGCCTGTACGACCCGCAGTCCGGTGCGATCGAGATCGACGGCGTCGAACTGCGCGATCTCGACACGGACTCGTGGCGCCGACGCGTCACCGCCGTGTTCCAGGACTTCGTCCGCTACGAGCTCAGCCTGCGCGACAACGTCGCCCCGAACGGCGCTCCCGACGACGTGATCCTCGCCGCGCTGGCTGATGCCGGCGCGGACGAGATCGTCGCGCGTCTTCACGGGCTCGACACGATCCTCGCGAAGGGCTACGAGCGCGGCACCGAGCTCTCCGGCGGGCAGTGGCAGCGCATCGCGCTCGCACGCACGTTGTGTGCCGTGCATCAGGGCGCGGGGCTGGTGCTGCTCGACGAGCCGACTGCGCAGCTCGACGTGCGCGGCGAGTCCGAGATCTTCGAGCGGGTGCTCGTGGCGACGCGGCACACGACGACGATCCTCGTGTCGCACCGCTTCTCGACGGTCAGACTCGCCGACCGCATCTGCGTCGTGGAGGGCGGCCGCGTCGTCGAGCTCGGCACGCACACGGAGCTGATCGAGCGCGGCGGGCGCTACGCGACGATGTTCGACCTGCAGGCGTCGCGCTTCGTCGAGGTCGACGAGTCGGGGCAGGAGGTGACGTATGAGTCGCTCTCGTGACGCACGCCCGGCGGACGACATGCCGCCGGCGATGCGCTCGCTGTGGCGCACGGTGCGCTTCGGCTATCAGGCGGAGCCGAAGCTGCTCACCGCGTCGTGTGCGGTCGTCGTCGTCACCGCGATCCCGGACGTGCTCGTCGGGCTGTGGCTGAAGATCCTCGCCGACGGCGTGCAGGAGGGCAGCCGCATCAGGTTGATCGTTGCCGGCCTCGGGCTCGCGCTCTCCGCCGTCGGGATGTGGATCACGACGCTGCTCGCACAGCGCGTCGAGCGCCGCTTCCGCGACCGCGTCGGGATCGCGCTCGAGTCGCACGTCGCCGAGCTGCAGGCGCAGGTCGCGACGATCGAGCATCACGAGCGCCCCGAGTACCTCGACCGGCTGTCGATGCTGCGCGACCAGGTGTTCGCGCTCGACCACCTGTTCCTCTCACTGTTCTCGACGCTCGGCTGGATCCTCCGACTGGTCTTCACGATCGTCCTCCTGGCAACGATCCACCCGCTGCTCGTGCTGCTCGCGCTGTTCGCCGCGCCACCGGTGCTGATCGCCACGTGGCGGCCGCGGATCGAGCGCGAGACCGAGGAGCGCGTGACGTCGCGCAACCGGCTCGCCCGTCACCTGTTCGTGCTCGGTACGACCGCGCCCGCCGGGAAAGAGGTGCGTCTCGGCGCATCCGGCCCGCGCCTCGTCGAGCAGCGGCGGGCGATGTGGGAGCACTGGTACGCGCCGGTGTCGGCGGCGCGGTGGCGGACGGCGCTGTGGCACTCGGCGGCGTGGATGCTGTTCGGCGCGGCCTACGTCGGCGCGATCGTGTACGTCGCGTCCGGCCTCGACCGTGGCGTCGGCGACGTGCTGCTCGTGCTCGTCGCCGGCAGCCGGCTTACCGCCTACGTCGGCGCAGCGGTCGGGGAGCTCGGCTTCCTGCGCGGCATCTGGCTCGACTCGTCGCGCCGGCTCACCTGGCTCGAGGACTACGCGGCGTCGCACGACGAGCACGCGGACCACGCGGTGCCGGCGCGGCTCGAGCGTGGCATCCGCATCGAGAACGTCTCGTTCCGCTACCCGGGCACCGAGCGGCTCGTGCTCGAGGACGTCGACCTGCTCCTGCCGGCGGGCGCTGTCGTTGCGGTCGTCGGCGAGAACGGCGCCGGCAAGTCGACGCTCGTGAAGCTTCTCTGCCGCATGTACAAGCCGACGACCGGCAGGATCCTGCTCGACGACGTCGACCTCTCCCGCACCGACCATGCCGAGTGGCGCATCCGGCTCGCCGGCGCGTTCCAGGACTTCTTCCGCTTCGAGTTCCACGCGCAATCGACGGTGGGTCTCGGTGACGAGCCACGGATGGAGGAGCGCCCTGCGGTGGAGGCGGCGGTCGATCGTGCGGGTGCCACGGACGTGATCGACCGGCTCGCGCTCGGACTCGACACGCAGCTTGGGCCGACCTGGGACAACGGCGTCGAGGTGTCGTTCGGGCAGTGGCAGAAGCTCGCCCTTGCGCGCGGGTTCATGCGCGACGACCCGCTGCTCGTCGTCCTCGACGAGCCGACCGCCGCGCTCGATGCGGAGACCGAGCACGCGCTGTTCGAGCGCTATGCCGACCTGGCCCGTCGCGCCGACGACAACGGCCGCATCACCGTGCTCGTGTCACACCGCTTCTCGACGGTGCGGATGGCTGACCTGATCGTGATGCTCGACGGCTCCCGCGTCGTCGAGGTCGGCTCGCACGAAGAACTCATGGCCCGACGTGGCCCGTACGCGGACCTCTACACCATTCAGGCGAACGCCTACCGCTAGAGACCTTCCGGACGAGCTACCGGGTCGGCGCCGTGCCGCCTTCGATCTCGAGGAGGCCGCCGGCGCCGATGGTGCCGGTGCTGCGGTAGATGTCGAGCTTCGCAGTGGTGTCGGCGATGTCGAGGTTGCGCATCGTCAGCTGGCCGATGCGGTCGAGCGGGCCGAACGCTGCGTCCTCGACCCGCTCCATGCTCAGCCGCTCAGGGGAGTAGGTGAGGTGCGGGCCGGTCGTGTCGAGGATCGTGTAGTCGTCGCCTCGCCGCAGTCGCAGCGTCACCTCGCCGGTCACGGCAGACCCGACCCAGCGCATCAGCGGCTCGCGCAGCATCAGGCTCTGCGGGTCGAACCAGCGGCCCTCGTAGAGCAGCCGTCCGAGCCGACGACCCATCGTCCGGTAGTTCTCGATCGTGCTCTCGTTGTGGATCGCGGTGACGAGCCGCTCGTAGGCGACGTGCAGCAGCGCGAGCGCCGGCGCTTCGTAGACCCCGCGCGACTTCGCCTCGATGATCCGGTTCTCGATCTGGTCGGACATGCCGAGCCCGTGGCGTCCACCGATCGTGTTCGCAGCGGTCACCAACTCGGTCGGCGTCTCGAACTCGCTGCCGTTGATCGCGACCGGCCAGCCCTCGGAGAACCGGATCGACACGACCTCCGGCTCGATCACCACGTCGTCGCGGTAGTGGGCGACGCCCATCAACGGATCGACGATGTCCATCGACGTCGCCAGCTCCTCGAGCAGCTTCGCCTCGTGCGTCGCGCCCCAGATGTTGGCATCCGTGGAGTACGCCTTCTCCTTGCTGTCGCGGTACGGGAGGCCGCGCTGGTCGAGGAACTCGCTCATCTCGGAGCGCCCGCCGAGCTCCTCCACGAAGGCCGGGTCGAGCCACGGCTTGTAGATTCGCAGCTTCGGGTTGACGAGCAGGCCGTACCGGTAGAAGCGCTCGATGTCGTTGCCCTTGTAGGTGCTGCCGTCACCCCAGATGTCGACTCCGTCGTCCTTCATCGCCTGCACGAGCAGCGTGCCGGTGACGGCGCGCCCGAGCGGAGTCGTGTTGAAGTACGTCTTGCCGCCGGTGGTGATGTGGAACGCGCCGCACTGCAGCGCGACGAGCCCCTCGTGGACGAGCTCGGTGCGGCAGTCGACGAGGCGTCCCTGCGCCGCCCCATACTCCCGCGCCCGGACCGGCACGCCGGGGAGGTCCGGCTCGTCCGTCTGGCCGAGGTCGGCGGTGTAGGCGTACGGGACGGCGCCCTTCTCGCGCATCCATGCGACCGCCGCGGAGGTGTCGAGGCCTCCGCTGAACGCGATGCCGACACGCTCGCCGACCGGGAGCGACGTGAGGACCTTGGACACGGGCGCCCGAACCTACAGGGCGGTCGTCGATGGGGTGCCGACCAGATCCTCGACCGACTCAGGGGCGTCCGGGTCGGGATCGTCGGCGTCGGTGACACGGCGGTACACGCCGGCAAACGAGGCGAGGCTCACGAGCAGACCGGCGGCGGCTGCGGCGAGCTCGACGAAACCGATTCCGGAGAACCGGCCGAGGTCGCCTGCGGCCACGCCGACGAGGGCGAGGGAGGCGACGATGCCTGCCCATGGGAGATGGCGGTCGCCGCGTGCAGTCATGACGATCATCGCGACGGGCGGAACGAAGGGGATGAGGTTGATCAGCAGCCCGTGCGGGTCGCCGCTGGGGCCGAGCCACCAGGGCGCGAGGCCGAGTGTGCGGCCGCTCTTCCACACCGCGATCAGCATCAGGATCACGCCGATCCAGCCGACGCAGAACACGACGCGCCACGCCGGCGTCGTCTCGCCCGGCTGCGGCACCGGCCGCGCCATCGCCACCTCGTACGGATCGGGCGGCGGTGGCGGCAGCTGCACCCGCACGGGCGCATCCGCGAAGGGTGACGTCGGCGGTGAAGTCGGCGGCGACTCGGCGAACCGTGACGCCGCAGTCGTCGATGTCGCACTCGCCGCCGATGCTGCCGCGGACTCCGACGTCGGCATCGTGCGCTCGTGCGTCGGGCCGTCGATCGGCATCCAGGGCGTCAGGTCTTCGTCGACCGGGGGCGTCGTCGCTCCCTGAGGTGGCTCGTCGGTCGGGGTCCCGTCCATCGGGCGTCACGGTATCGGCACTCACGCGGCCTGGCCGGGCGCTGCCACGACTACCCTCGCTGATCGTGCCGGAGACGCTCACCATCTTCTTCCCGATGTGGAACGAGGAGGCGTACATCGAGCGCGCCGTCGGGCTCGCGAAGGTGGTGTGCGAGGAGTTGGTCGGCAAGGGCGACATCCGCGACTACGAGCTCATCGTCGTGGACGACGCGTCGACGGATCACACGGGCAAGATCGCGGACGGGATGGTGGCCGCCGATTCCCACGTGAAGGTCGTGCACCACCCGGTCAACCGCAAGCTCGGCGGGTCGATCAAGACGGGGTTCGCTGCAGCGACGGGCGACCTGGTGCTCTACAGCGATGCCGACCTCCCGTTCGACATGGCGGAGCTGCACAAGGCGATCCGCCTGCTGCGCCTGTACGAGGCGGACATCGTCAGCGCGTACCGCTTCGACCGAGTCGGCGAGGGCCCGTCCCGGGCGATCTACACGTTCTTCTACAACATCCTCATCCGCCGCCTCTTCGGCGTGCGGATGCGTGACATCAACTTCGCCTTCAAGCTCTGCCGGCGCCGGATCTTCGAGGACATCTCGCTCGTCAGCGAGGGCTCGTTCATCGACGCCGAGCTGATCATCCGTGCGCGCAAGCTCGGATACCACGTCATCCAGTTCGGCGTCGACTACTTCCCGCGCACGAGGGGCGACAGCACGCTGTCGTCGCTGTCGGTGATCCGGCGGATCGTCACCGAGATGCTGCAGCTCCGCCGGGAGCTGCGCGACCTGACGCCGGCCCAGCGCGGCCTCCCGGGCTGACCGCCCTGCCCCTCCGGCGCCGGACAGCCGCCGGTATCCTGGACGTCCCGCCACCTCCCCGGAGCACTCGTTGAACACCCCGCGGTCACCACAACCGAGACGGCACGGGCAAGGGAAGGGCCGGGCCGCGGCGAAACGCAGGCAGCCCGGGCAGCGCGCGGCGGGCGCGAGCAGGGCAGCAGCCGGCGCAGATCGGCCGAACGCCGACGCGACGAAGCCGCTCCAGCGTCGCAGCGGATCGCAGACCCGCAAGCCTGCGCCGGTCGGACCGGCACGGTGGCTTCCGGCATTCGCTGCGGCCGGCGTGCTCGGCGTCGTGGTCGTCGCCGGCGCGTCCTCGAGCGGTGACGACGGTACGCCGGCCACCACCGCGGTCAGCGTCGCCTCGGTTCAGCAGGATGTCGACCCGCCGCAGAACGAGTCGCTGACGCTTCCCGCCAGCACGCAGGCCGGCGTGGAGATGGGAAGCAGCGTTCCCGAGGTGCAGAAGACGACGCTGGCGGCACCGGTGGCGACGGGCTCGTCCGGCGGCGACGTCAAGAAGGTGCAGGAGCGCCTGATCGAGCTCGGCTTCGCGCCCGGCCCCGCGGACGGCTACTTCGGCGAGCTGACGCAGCAGGCGGTGTGGGCGTACAAGAAGCTGGTCCTGAAGGTGCCGCGGGACGATCTGGCCAACAGCCAGTCCGCGTCGCTGATCACGCCCGACTCGTGGCTCGCGATGCAGGACCCGATCACGATCCAGCCGCGGCGGCCGGAGGGGCCGGGGTCGACCCACGTCGAGATCTACCTGCCCGAGCAGGTGATGATCGTCTTCAAGGACGACGTACCTGCGATGATCGCGCACATCGCCTCCGGCGACGACGAGCGCTGGTGCGAGCTCATCACGTACGACACCGACGCGAAGGGCAACGTGCTCGAGGAGCCGGTCGAGCGCGACGAGTGCGGCATCTCGTACACGCCGGGCGGCGTGTTCAAGTTCAATCGCAGGTACGAGGGCAATCGCCAGAGTCCCCTCGGCGGCTTGTTCAACCCGGTGTACTTCAACTACGGGATCGCGGTGCACGGCGCGAAGAACGTGCCGCTGCAGCCGGCCTCGCACGGCTGCATCCGGATCCACATGGAGCTGGCGAAGACGTTCCCGAGCCTCGTGAAGAACGGCAACCGCGTCTACGTCTGGGGTCAGGACGGACGGGAGCCGGAGCACTTCAGCCGCAAGGAGACGCTCCCGATCTTCAACTTCACGAACCCTGACTCGACGACGACCACCTCATCGTCCACGACGACGACGATCAAGCCGACGAGCACGACGGCAGCGGCGACCACGACTGCTGCGCCGACCACGAGTGCGACACCCACGGCGACGACGACCGCGCCGGCCACCACGACTGCGCAGACCGCTGCACCGACGACTGCGGCACCCGCGCCGACCACCACGGCGGCGCCGGCCACCAGCGCGGCATCGGCCACCACCTCGACGCCGGAGGTCACTCCGGCGCCGACGACCGAAGCCCCGGTTGCCGAGGCCACCGTCCCCGGCGGCTGACAGTTCCGGCCGGCGGCGTCGAGCGGCCCCGGCGACGCGCCTCGCGCGACAGCCGCTTCCCGGGACGCTCCGTTCGTCAGAGCGAACGCAGCGTCCCGAGAACGGCGAAGGGTGCCGATGATCCGGCTCGGAGCCCGGCGTTCATGACGTCACGTGCCGCAGCTCGTCGGCGCAGGCACGCCGGCGAGGCGATCGGTGATCCACGCGATCACGTCGGCTGCCGAGTCGACGATCACGGAGCCGTGGTCGGCGCCGGGGTAGATGTTGCGCTGCGAGGCGACACCGAGTGCGCAGTACTTGTCGTGCATCAGCTGGCTGAGGACCGGCGGCACCGTGCCGTCCGCGTCGCCGTGCACCATCAGCACGGGTACGACCGGCACCACGTTGCCCGGCGAGTTCGCGTCGAGCACCGCCTTCCACTCCTCGTTCAGCGCGCCGTTCGGGCGGACGCCGGCGTTGCCTGCCAGCGCGAACGCCTCGGACGTGCACGTCTCGGCCACCTGCTCGATCAGCGGCTTCCACTCGTCGTTCGCCACGGCGTCGATCGGGAGGTTCGGGTACGCGTCGAGGAAGCCGGCGAGCATCATCAGCCCGAAGCCACCGAGGCCGCCGCCGGCCGACGTCGCTCCCTCGATCAGGGCGAGCTCGCCTGCCGGTGCCGCGGCGACCGTGCCCACGATGTCGAGCCCGGGCGCGTACGACGCCGCGATGTCGCCGGTCATGAGCGCTGCGTGGCCGCCCTGGGAGTGTCCGAAGATCGCGATCTGCGAGTCCGTCGCCACACCGCTCTCCGGCAGCTGCTGCGCGGCGCGCACGATGTCGAGCACGCCACGGCCTTCCGAGATGCCAACGAGGTACGGGTGCACGCCGTCCGTCCCGAGCCCCTCGTAGTCGGTCGCGACGTAGGTCCAGCCCTGGTCGATGAACGTCATCGCCCGGTCGAGGCTGCCGCCGTTGCCGTTCGTGACGAAGGTCGACGGGGCGCACTTGTCGGCGAGGCCGGTCGTGCCGTGCGCCCACGTGACGACTGCGTTCGTGCGCGCAGCGGGATCCGCGGGAGCGACGACGATGCCGCTCACGGGGATCGGGTCGCCGCCGACGTCCTCGCTGCGGTACAGCACGAGCCAGGCGATGCTCCCGGCGGGCGCGGTGTCGATCGGGCGCGCCCAGATGAGGTCGCCCGGTGCGTCGCCGGGGAGCGGATCGGGCGCGTCGTAGAAGGCGTCTCCCTCCGGCGCCTCGAGCAGGCCGCCGCCCGCGACGGTGGACTCCGTGGCCGTGGTCTCAGGAGCCTCGGTCCTCGACGGCTCGGTCGACTCTGGCTCCGTCGTGCCCGGAGTCGTGTCCGCGGTGGCCGGAGTCGTGTCGGGAGCCGTGTCCGGAGCCGTGTCCGGAGCCGTGTCCGGCGTCGTCGCCGAGACGGTCTCTGAGGTCTCGGGCTCGGTCGCGGCGGTGTCCGTCGCGACGGGTTCTGTGTCCGGCGCAGTGGTGTCGGTCGTCGCAGGTGTGGATGTCGCCGCCGCAGTCGCAGGCGTCGCATCGCCATCGTCGCTCGAACATGCAACCGCACCGGCCGACAGGACGAGCGCCAGCACCAATCTGCCACCATGGCGGGCATGGACACGACCGGGTCGCAGCGACTGGGGTACGACGAGTTCGGCTTCTTCCACGAGAATGCCTCCGAGTTTGGGCTGCCGTTCGCAGCGCCGCCGACTGTACGACGCGAGAGCGTGGAGGTCGCGAGCGGCCGTCGCGTCAGCGCGCTCGTGTGGGGCGACGCGTCGCCGGAGCTCGTCTTCATCCACGGCGGCGCGCAGAACGCGCACACGTGGGACACGGTCCTGATGGCGCTCGGCCGGCCGGCCGTCGCGGTGGACCTTCCGGGGCACGGACACTCCGACTGGCGCGAGGACGGCCAGTACGACCCGCGCAACCTCGCCGACGACGTCGCCGTGGCCAGCGCGACGCTCGCGCCCGCCGCGGACGCGGTGGTCGGCATGTCGCTCGGCGGCATCACGCTGATCCAGCTCGCCGTGCACCATCCCGAGCTCGTCCGCCGCGTCGTGCTCGTCGACATCACGCCGGGCGTCAACCAGGCGAAGGCGAAGGCGGTGATCGACTTCGTCGACGGTCCGCAGAGCTTCCCCGACTTCGACTCGCTCCTCGCCCGCACCATGGAGCACAACCCGACGCGCAGCGAGTCGTCGCTGCGGCGCGGGATCCTCCACAACGCGCATCAGCTCGACGAC
>Ga0136611_10003195_pt1 | contig 11471 bp, 17 predicted proteins | sample AntDrymUQ2232306_2_FD_106645 | JGI IMG/M metagenome (GOLD analysis project Ga0136611, IMG submission 106645) | Polar desert sand microbial communities from Dry Valleys, Antarctica - metaG UQ223 (23.06) | ecosystem: Environmental > Terrestrial > Soil > Desert | place: Antarctica: Dry Valley... | reverse complement strand
GGTCCGCCAACGGGAAGGCGGCGACCTCCACCACGTGGCCCCCTGGTGCTCCAAAATGAAGGGGTCAGTCATCCGGACAGCCGCCCTCCTCCACCTCGCAGACGGCGGCGTCGGCACCCCCGTACCGGCAGCCACGTTCTCACGGGCCGTTCAGATCGGCGACTACTGGACCGCACACGCCCTCAGCGTCGAAGCGATCGCCACAGGCGGACTGGCCGCCCAGGCCGACAGCATCCTGAAGTGGATCAGCGGCATCGACGGGCCATCGTTCACCGGCAGGGACCTCCTCAGATCCCGGCAGCAGACGGTCGACGACGTGTACGACGCCCTCGAGCTGCTCGTTGAGAAGGGGTGGATCAGGGTTCGGGACGGTTACCGGCTCGCCGACTTCGGGCGTCGGGGCGCCCCGACCCCAATCTTCGACACCCACCCAAACCTCGTCGGAGAACGCATGAAAGGCCAGAACGTAGAGCGTGGTGTCGGGGGTGTCGGGCGTGTCTCTATAGATCTGCATTTGAACCCACCCCCCCCTCTACAACCACTCCCGGCCGAAAATCCACTTTCAACACACACACCCCCAGACACGCCCGACACCCACGACACCACACCTAACCAGGATGCCTCTCAGCCACCCCCAACCCAACCCATACCATCCGGCAGCCTCCTGTTCGGCTACGACCCCGACGAGCCAGACCAAGGAGACCCCAACCGATGACCACCCACCTCGAGAAGATCCCCACCATCACCGCCCGCCTCCGCCACACCCACCCCGACCTGACCGTCGACCTCGACCGGATCGACGACACCGCCGACCAGCTCGCACGATGGCTCCCCGAAGCCCGGAACGTGAACACCCCATCCCTGCTCCGCTCACCCTCCCTCGAACCGCACCGGAGCGCCGGCGGCCACTCCGACCGCACAGCCGACCACGCCGTCACCGGCTACGCAGACACCGGCACCACCCGGCGAGGCAACACCGGCCGCCTCGACCAAGCCGACGGCCGCATCCGCGACGCCCACCTCGCCCTCACCTACGCCCCACCATGCGATCCCGCCGTCGCCATCCGCGTCGCACAGAAGGACCTGGACACCGCCCTCAGCCTCGTCCACGCCACCCTCCCCAAGACCTACGACCCCAAGCGAGACCGCCAAGACAACGGCGCACCCGGATGCACCAGCTGCGCCCGCATCAACAACTTCAGCCCCACCATCAGCGAGACCAGCGGACTCTGCGAATGGTGCTTCAAATGGCGGCGCGCCAAAGACACCCTGCCCCTCCTCGGGATCCTCGAAGCACGAGCACAAGGGCGGCGGATCACCAACCGGGTCATCGAAGACGCCGTACGAGCCGAACACCTCCGAGCCAAACGCAGGAAGGTCCGACGATGAGCGTCCTTGCAACAACCCCCCACGCATGCCAATATGTGGTCCGGTGTACTGACAGGACCGCCCGGTGAGCCGCTACCGCGACCACCAAGGCACCATCGGAAGCACCCCGACCGGCGGCGGACACCATGCCCCGTAGCCCGGCCAAACCATGCACCTGGCCCCAAGGCTGCCCCGCCCTCGTCCCCAATGGTGGCCGCTGCCCAGACCACAGCAAAGACCGCCGACCCAGCGCCGCCCAACGAGGCTACGACGCACGGTGGCGGCGCACCCGCAGCGCCAAGCTGGCCATCACCCCCCACTGCGAAGAGCCCAGCTGCTTCCAGCTCGCCACCGAGGTCGACCATCGGGACGGCCTCGGACCACGAGGACCACGAGGCCACGACCTCAGCAACCTTCGCAGCTACTGCCACCCCCACCACTCTCAGCGGACAGCCCGAGACCAACCCGGCGGATGGAACCAACGAGGCTGAAACATGAGAGGCCATGGGGTGGGGTAGGACCCCGTGGGGATGAGGGACCGGGACCACGGGGAGGTCTCCTGAACGATCAGTCGGGTTTAGCCCGGATACGGTAGGACGCACTTAGGAGGCTCGGATGGGTCAGCGTGGACCGTTGCCCGTCCCGGACAACCTGAGGCTCCTGCGGGGCAAGGAGCCGTCGAAGGCACCGCCTACGGTGGCGAAGCGGATGCCGCCCGGCCGGCCGAGCCCGCCGACGTGGTTGGACGCAGAGGCGATGGCGGAGTGGCGCCGGATCGTGCCGGCCCTCGATGACCTCGGCGTGCTGGCGAAGGTGGACCGGGCGATCGTGGCGACGTACTGCACGGCCTGGTCGTTTCAGAAGCAGGCGAAGGCGCTGCTCGAGGAGGACGGTCTGGTACGGGCCGGCCGGTCGGACAACCCGCCGGGGAAGAGTCCGGCGTGGCAGATTTGGCGGGAGGCGTCGGCGATGGTCGCCACGCTGGGCGTCCAGCTCCTGGTGACGCCGAACTCCCGGCTGAGGGCGACGATCCCGGAGGGCAAGGATGCCAACGAAGGCGACGGCGTCCTCGACTAGCACCGCCGAGAAGATCGACGCCGCCGTTGCCCGATGGGTTGACGAGGGCCTGGTCGTTGGCACCGACTGGCCTGGCCGGCCGCTGCTGAACACCCCACTCCCCTGCGGCACGTTCGACGAGGTGGCGGTAGAGCGGGTCCTGCGGTTCTTCCTGCTGCTGAAGCAGCTGATCGGCAGGTGGGCGGGCCGGGAGTTCCGTCTCCTCGACTGGCAGGTCCGGTGGCTGATCGCCCCCGTGTTCGGGTTGAAGCACCAGGACGGCCGCCGGATGATCCGCACGTTCTGGTTCGAGATTCCCCGCAAGAACGGTAAGTCGACGCTCTGCTCGGGTCTGGCCCTGTACCTGCTGATGGCTGACCGGGAAGCGGCCGCCGAGGTGTACTGCGCGGCTGGCGACAAGGCGCAGGCGACGATCGTGTTCCGGGCGGCCAGGAACATGGCTGAGGGGTCGGTTGCGATCGCAGCGAAGCTCGGGAAGCGGGGCATTCAGCGGGCGCTCCTTGAGCATCCCGGTACCGGGTCGATCCTCCGTGCCCTTGCCTCAGACATGGGTGGTCGGCTCCACGGGTTGAATGTCCACGGGGCGATCGTCGACGAGGTCCACACGCACAAGACGGCGGACACGATCGACGCACTCGAAACGGGCACCGGGTCGAGGGAGCAGCCGATTGTCGGGTTCATCACCACAGCGGACGATGGAGCGGACGGGAGTATCTACGCCACGAAGCGGGAGTACGTCGAAGGGTTGGCGTCGGGCACCATCATCGACCCGTCGTTCTACGGGGTCGTGTTCGGTGCGGACGCCACCGTGGAAGGGTTTGATCCGTTCTCCGAAGCAACGCTTCGTGCCGCCAATCCGGGGTACGGCGTCACGATCCTGGCCGACTACTTGGAGCGGAAAGCGGCGGAGGCGCAGTCCTCGCCTGCCCAGCTGAACCGCTACCTCAGGTTGCATCTGAACATTCGCACGAAGCAGACGGTCCGCTGGTTGCCCCTCGACCGGTGGGACGCGACGGCCAGTCTCGTCACCGTCGAGGAGTGGAAGGGGCGGGTCGCCTACGGCGGGTTGGACCTGTCGACTACGACAGACATGACCGCATTCACTCTCCTCGCACCTGACGGTGACGGGGTGGTGTGCTGGCCGATGTTCTGGCTGCCCGAGGAGCGGGCCGAGGTGATCGAGCGGGAAACACACGTGCCGCTCGCCATCTGGGCTCGGGAAGGTTGGCTGCGGCTCACCGAGGGCAACGTCGTCGACTACCAGCAGATGCGGACCGACATCAAGGCTGAGGTGGCCCGTCTGGGATGCAAGGTCGCAGAGGTGGCGTACGACCCGTGGAATGCCACCGAGACGGTGCAGGAGATGGAGCGCGACGGGTATGTGATGGTCCCGACCAGGCAGGGGTACGCGACGCTCAGCCCGGCCTGCAAGGAGTTGGAACGGTTGGTGATGGGGTCGACGTCGGAGCGGCCACTGTTCCGGCATGGCGGTCACCCGGTGTTGCGTTGGCATGCCGACTGCGTCGAGGTCCGCCAGGACGAGGGTGGGAACGTGAAGCCGGCGAAGCCTGACCGGATGAAGTCGGCGAAACGGATCGACGGGATCGCCGCTGCGGTGAACGCCATGTCGAGGCTGATGTTGCGCCAGCCGGAGAAGAAGTACCGCTCGATCGGCTATTGACCTTGGGAGGCCGTGTGGATGTTGACGGCTGGCTGAAGAAGCTGGGTGGACAGTTGACGGCGCAGGCCGCTGAGGCGGCAGGGTTCGAGGCGTACTACGAGGGTCGTCACCCGTTGCCGGCGGCGTCGGACAAGGCTCATGAGGCGTACCGCCGGCTGATGAGGTTGTGCCGGTCGAACTGGATGGCGCTGGTGGTCGATGCGGTCACAGAGAGGTTGCGGGTCGACGGGTTCCGGCGTGGTGATTCTAAGGACGCTGACGCTGACGCTTGGCGGATCTGGCAGGCGAACCACCTCGACGCCGACTCAGGGTTGGTGCATGACGCGGCGGTCACGACGGGCCGTGCGTACGTGGTGGTGTGGGCGAACGCAGAGGATGAGCGGACGCCGCTGAACACGGTGGAGCATCCGTGCGAGATGACGGTGGCGTATGCCGCCGGTCTGCGACGTCGGAGGCTTGCCGCCTTCAAGCGGTGGTTGGACGACGACTCCGGCTTCTGGATGGCGACGTTGTACCTGCCTGATGGCATCTACAAGTTCCGGGGTCACGCGAAGGCGAATGCCGCCGGCCCGCCGGTGTCTGCGGCCGGGTGGGTGGAGCGGCACGTCGAGGGTGAGGACTGGCCGCTCGCGAACCCGTTGGGCGTGGTGCCGGTCGTCGAGTTCCAGAACAACCCGAGGATGATGGGCGGCGGCCGCTCGGAGCTTGACGGTGTGACCGACATACAGGACCGGATCAACGAGACGCTGTTCAACCGGCTGATGGCGGCGGACATCTCGGCGTTCCGGCAGCGGTGGATCACGGGCATGGAGATCCCGGTCGACCCGGCGACGAACCAGCCGGTCGAGCCGTTCAAGGCGGCGATAGACCGGGTGTGGCACACAGAGGATCCGAAGGTGAAGTTCGGCGAGTTCTCTGAGGCGACGCTGACGAACTACATCGCCTCGGTCGAGTCGGACATTCAGCATCTGGCGGCGATCACCCGCACGCCTCCCCATTACCTGCTCGGGCAGTCTGGGGCGTTCCCGTCCGGTGACAGTCTGAAGGCGACGGAGACGGGCCTGGTCGCGAAGGTGCGGAAGGACCAGCTCGGCTTCGGCGAGTCGTGGGAGGAGGTCGACCACCTGAACCTGCTTGTGCTCGGCGACCCGCGTGCGAACGACCCGACGTCCGAGGTCATCTGGCATGACCCGGAGTCGAGGAGCCAGGGCGAGTTGGTCGATGCGTTGGTGAAGATGTCGACGCTCGGCGTGCCGAACGAGGTGCTCTGGCAGCGGTGGGGCGCCTCACCGCAGGAGATCACCCGGTGGCAGACCATGCAGGCGGCAACCCAGCTGCGCTCCATGATCCTCCCGCCGCCCACGACCACCATCAGCCCGGCCCGCCCGCCAACACTCCCTGCTGCCTGATGGATCGCCCCCTCGTGCCTGCCGACGACATCGAGCACGAGGTCGATGAGGACTGCGTGTGCGGCCCGACCGTGCTGTTCGTGGAGGGCGGCAAGGTCGTCGTGCACCACAGCCTCGACGGGCGCGAACTGACCGAGGCCCGGTAGGTGGCCCACCCGGTGACCCTCCGGTACAAGCGGGCGCTGAACGGGCTGCAGCGGCAGACCGCCGCCGCGGTCGGTCAGGTCTTCGCCAGCCTTCCCTCCTACGACCAGCAGCGATCATCCGACTTCATCGCAGCCGTCGTTCCCGTCGTCGGCGCAGCGCAGCAGCAGGCGTCCGCTCTGACCGCCGCCTACCTCGGCCAGATCCTCCCCACCATCGCAGATGGGTCCGTCGATGACCTCGGTGTGCCAGCCGATGAGGTGACGGGCGCCGCGGCCAGGAACGGGACCGAGCCGGGTGACGTGTACCGCCGCTCGTTCGTCGGGCTGTGGACGGCGCTCGCCGCCGGTGTCGCCATCGAGGTGGCCGTCGAAGCGGCCCGGGCCCGCATCGAGCAGACGGTGTCCACCCGACGTCAACCTCGCCGCCAGGTCGACCAGCAGGGAGATCCTGAGCGCCAACCCGGACGTGCAGCGCTGCCAGCGGGTCTCGTCGGGCGGCTGTGACCTCTGCGCCGACGCTGACGGCAACGTCTCGTCCTCGGATGACCCGATGCCACTGCATCCCGGATGTCAGTGCGTGGCCGAGCCACTTCCCGGTGACCCGCCGCTGTCGGCGCAGGATGACGACGTCGTGGCCGTCGAGGATCACGACGAGCTTGGCCCGCTGCTGTGGGCCGCCGGCGACAAGTTCACCGGCGTCTAACCGGCCCGCACGGGCCACCCCCAAACGTGCCGCACGGCACCCTGTAGCAAGGAGGCCGCATGGCCGAAACCGCACCCGTTCCGCCCGCAGGGGCGCCGCCCGCCGCACCAGTCGTCGACGATGACGACGGCGACACCACCGACTGGAAGGCGGAGGCCCGCAAGTGGGAGACGAGGGCCAAGAAGTCCGACGGCGCCCGCAAGGACGCAGAGGAGAAGGCCCGCCAGCAAGCGCTCTCCGAGTCGGAGAAGGCCGTCGAGGCGGCCCGCAAGGATGCCGCCGACGCCGCCCGGGCCGAGGTGACTGCCGCCTACCAGGGTCAGATCGCCACCGCCGAGCTGCGGGCCGCTGCCGCCGGGAAGCTCGCAGACCCAGCCGACGTGTCCCGCTTCATCGACGTCGCCGACCTCGACGTCGACAAGGACGGGAAGCCGACCACCAAGTCGATGACCGCCGCACTCGAGCAGCTGCTGAAAGACAAGCCCTACCTGGCCGCCGCCGGCGGACGCCCTGCAGGTTCGGCCGACGGCGGCACCCGTGGCGGTGCACGTGCCCCGCAGAACATGAACGACCTGATCCGCTCCGCGGCAGGCCACCGGTAACACCCCCTGTAGGCCCCACCGTGGGGACTACGTGACTGAAGGAGCCACATCCCCATGCCCTACAACAACATCATCAGCCGCACCGACGCGGCCGCAGAGATCCCTGAGGAGGTGTCCCGGGCGCTCGTCAACCGGGTCGCCGACGACTCCGCCGCACTGACCCTGTTCCGCCGGGTCCCCGTGTCCCGTGGTCAGACCCGCTTCCCCGTGCTGTCGGCCCTGCCCGTCGCCTACTTCGTGACCGGCGACACCGGGCTGAAGCAGACGACCGAGGTGAACTGGGCGAACAAGTTCCTCAACGTCGAGGAGATCGCCACGATCATGCCGATCCCCGACGCCGTGGTCGCAGACATGGAGACCAACGTGTGGGACGAGGCCGAGCCGTACCTGGCCGAGGCCGTCGGCCGGGCGCTCGACGCCGCCGTGTTCTTCGGGACGAACGCCCCGGCCAGCTGGCCGACGAACGTGTCCGCCGCCGCTCTCGCCGCCGGCAACAGTTTCACCGAGGTCGCCACCGCCGCTCAGGGCGGGTTCATGGCCGACATCGACTCGGCGCTCGGGCTGCTCGAGGCCGACGGCTTCGACGCCACGGGTTTCGTCGCCGCCCGCTCCGCACGCGGTCGGATCCGGTCCGCCCGGAACAGCCAGGGTGACCGCCTCGACGGTGACCGGGTCGCCGGTGACCTGAACATGATCGACGGGCTGCCCGTCGTCTACCCGATGCGCGGCCTGTTCCCGTCGGGTGGTGTGGCCGGCTCGAACGTCCGCCTGTTCGTCGGCGACTGGGACGAGTTCGTCCTCGGTGTCCGCCAGGACATCACCCTGAAGATCCTCACCGAGGCCGTGATCCAGGACAACACCGGCGCCATCATCTACAACCTGGCGCAGCAGGACATGACCGCGGTGCGCCTCACCTTCCGGGTCGGGTGGCAGGTCAGCAACCTCATCAACTACGACCAGGGCGTCGAGGCCAACCGCTACCCGGCCGCCCGTCTGGTCTCCTAGTGGCACTCACCAGCAAGGACCACCGGGAGACGTCCGCAGAGGGACTGGCAGCGAAGGCTGCAGCCGAGAAGGCGGATACCCAGACCGCCGCCCCGGTGCAGAAGGCAGTCGACGCCACTACCGAGGTCGGGTACGTCGGCATCAAGGTCGATCCGCTGCACAACTCGGCATATAGCCTCGAATCTGGGCCTGACGCCCCGACCGTGGCACCCACCGGCCGCCTGCCGCAGGTTGACGGCGCCGATCTGGCCGATCGCAGCTAGCCGGTGCCGGCCGCCCTCGCCACCACCGAAGACCTGACGGCACTCCTTGGCCGCCCGGTTGACATCGAGGAGATGGCGAGGGCGGACCGGCTGCTTGAGATGGTGTCCGCTGCTGTGCGCAGCGAGTGCCGTCAGACGTTCAGTTACGTCGCCTCGGATCCGGTCAGGTTGTACCCGTCAACCGGTGAGGTGTGGCTGCCCGAACGCCCCGTCGTCGCAGTCACCTCGGTCTCGGTCCCCGGCACGCTGTCCGCTGCCGTGGGGTCGGGCACGCCACTGCTGCCGTCGGCCTACCTGTTCCGCTCCGATGGGTTCCTGGGTGCGTTCCAGACGGACTGGCCGGTCGACGTCGTCTACTCGCATGGCTTCCAGGTGATCCCGGCTGATCTGGTCGGGGTCGTGTGCGCTATCGCGGCGAGGCACATGAGCAACCCGGAGCAGGTAGCCCGCCGCAAGATCGGCCCGTTCGAGGAGCAGTACGCCGCACGCCCGGTCGGGACGGTACTGGCCGCAGAGGAGAAGGCGGCGCTGACGGTCTACCGCCGGACCGCGTGGTCGCCTCGAGCGGGCGCCCGCTGACCAGAGAAGGAGGGGTGACGTGTCGGTCTTCGCAGCGATGACGCAGACGGTGACCATCACCCGTGCTGGAACGGGTACGGATGCTGAGGGGCGCCCGACTACCGAGTCGACCAGCGTGGAGGCGGTCGGGCTGGTCACGGACATGTCTGCGGCCGAGCAGCCGCAGGGTGGTGCGTTGGGCCAGGAGACGACGGCGCAGGCGGTGCTCCCCTTCGGGACCGACGTGCAAGCCCGAGACCAGCTGAGCCTGACCTACCCGGCGTCAGGGCTGGCTGTCTCCTACCGAGTCGTCGCCGTTCACGACGCGACGAGGTCACTTCTGGTCGATCTGCGGAGGGACGGCTGATGGCGATCCTCGAGGGGCTCAGCGAGGTGCTCGACAACCTTGAGCGGGTCGTGAAGCAGATCAGCGACGACGCCGCCAAGAAAGCGCTCGACGAGCAGGGCGACCGCCTGGTCGTAGACATCGTGGCGAACACCCCGGTCCTGACCGGGTCTGCTGCCGGGTCGGTGGTGAAGGGGAAGGCGACGCCGGCCGAGGTGGTCATCACCGCAGGCGGGTCCGGCGCCATCTACTTCCCGCTGATCGAGTTCGGTGGGACGCACAACCGGCAGCCGGCCGCACCAGTCCGCCGTGCGTTGGAGAAGCGGCGGATGGTTCTGGTCGATGAGACGAAGGCCAGCATCCGCAAGTCGGTCCCAGAGCTGAAGGGCTGAGCGTGCCGTCGACGATCACCGGTGCGATCAAGGCGATCCTCGCAGTGCCCCTCCCCGGGGTTCCGGTGTTCCGCGACGAGAAGACCGGGGCGGTCGCCGGCACCCGCTGGATCGTGGTCTACGAGGGCCTATCCCGATTCCCGACCGCCGCTGAGACCCATGGTCGCCGCCGGCGCCGCGAGCTGGTCCAGCTCGACCTGTGGCAGCAGCTGACTGCCGCCCACGCAGACGACGAGACGTTCGCCCCGACGGTCGAGCGGGCGCTCGACGGCGCCGCCGGCCAGGCGCTGTCGAGCGGCGACGGCCTGATCCGCTTCCGGCCCGAGTCGTACTTCCGCAGCTTCGACGAGAAGACGTTGCTGCTCCGTGAGGCGATCACCGTCGCCGTTACCCGCCACCTCACCTGAACCCCACCTGGAGGAAAACCGAATGGCCAACCCCGTACAGACCAGCGCGCACACCGAGGCCACACCGGCGAAGACGGCGGAGACGCTCCGCTACTCGATCGGGGGCGGGAAGACCCGCACCGTCGACGTCGTCGACGGGAAGGCCGTCGTTCCCGATCAGCGGACCGCCGACACGCTCAACGCCGCCGTCGACCACGTCACGTTCACCACCGAGCAGGAGAAGTAGCACATGCCCCTCACCCACCGAACCCCAGTCTTCTCCGTCGACCAGGCAGCGATCTACCCGATGCTGACCGACGTGACCACGAACCCGACCTACGGGCCTCGGGTGCTCCTCCCGGGGGTGAACACCGTTGCTATGGACCCGGACATGCTCTCCAAGGAGCTCTTCGGCGACAACGCGATCCGGGCCCACTTTTCGAAGGTCCGCCAGCTCATGGGGAAGGCCGGGTACACCGACCTCGACCTCGACGTGCAGGCCATCCTCGACGGGTCATCGAACGTCGACAGCGGCGTCACCCCGAGCCAGGTGGCGACGAACACGCTCCTCAACTCGTCCTTCTGCCCCTACTTCAAGCTGGAGTTCCGGGTGCTCGGTGTCGAGGTCCCCGGCGTCGCCGGCGGCGGGTCTGTGAACGTGAGCCTCCACAAGTGCAAGGCCACCAAGTTCGGCGGTGGAGCGAAGGCCGAGGACTACATGCCGTCCGAGTTCGACTTCGTGGCATTGCAGACCGTCTCGAACGGCAAGATCCGGACGATCACGTTCAATGAGACCGCAGCCGCCCTGAGCAGCTGATGGGCTTCACCGGGAGGGTTCCCGTCGCCCTGAACGACGGGAAGAAGCGGTCGATCCGGTTCGACATCAACGCGTTGGCCGACGCGGAGGAGACGTTGGGGTCGCTGCTGAAGCTGCAGATGGACATCGGCCAGGCGTCCGTCCGTGCGGTTCGGGGCGCTCTCTGCTGCGGTCTCGGTGGCGACCTCGATGAGAAGGAGGTCGGCGACCTGATGTTCGGGGTCGAGATCACCGACCTGATGACCGCGATCATGCGGGCGTTGCATGAGGCGCTGGAGCCTCAGTCTGCGAAGGATGAGCCGGCCCCTCCTCCCGGGGCCGACGAGGCGACGACCGTTACCCCTTCGCAGACCTGATCGCAGCCGCCTGCCACGCCGGGCTGGCCTCGGGGATCACCGAGGCGTTGACGTTGACGCCAGCGCAGATCCTCGACACGCTCGCCGCGCTCCGCCGCATGCAGGCGAAAGCGGAGACCAGTGGTGACGGGCCGGACATGAGCCGGCCGACAGCGACCGCAGCCGACTTCCGAGGATTGGGGAGCGTATGAGCATCGACGCGTCCCTCGGGACTCTCTCTGCGAAGATCGGGCTGAACACCGCCAGCCTGCAGGCCGGCATCGGTCAGGCGAAGGCCCACTTCAAGAGCCTCGACGCCATCGGCGCCTCGTCGGCCGCCGGGCTTGGTGGCACGTTCCAGAAGGCTGGGATGGTCGCCGCCG
>Ga0136611_10003194_pt1 | contig 11471 bp, 13 predicted proteins | sample AntDrymUQ2232306_2_FD_106645 | JGI IMG/M metagenome (GOLD analysis project Ga0136611, IMG submission 106645) | Polar desert sand microbial communities from Dry Valleys, Antarctica - metaG UQ223 (23.06) | ecosystem: Environmental > Terrestrial > Soil > Desert | place: Antarctica: Dry Valley... | reverse complement strand
TCAGCCGACACCCACCCTGACGGACGAACTCGATCCATCGGATGGTTCGTTCGTCGAGATCATCTTCGGCCACCTGACGCCTGGCTGGCCAACGTTTGAGTTCGGCTACGACCGTGGATCGCAGCTCGTGTTGTTGCCCTACAACGCAGGCTGGGTGGCTGCACCACCAGAACTGATCGAGATCATGGCCGGGATCGAGCCATCACCGCCGCCAACCAAACCAGTCTGATCGGCGGACATTCCGCTCGATTGCCCATCCGGGGCGCGCGCAACACACAAGGAGGCCGAGGATGCACCTGCCACGCACCAGTCAGCGACGAAACGTACGTCTGTTAGTTCTCTGCACCTGGCTGTTCGCGTTGCCGATGCTTGCACAACCGGCAGAACGCGCGGTCGCCAGCGAGCCGATCCTGACGGTCACGCCCGACCCGATCTCCTGTACGACCCGCGTCACCGTGCGCGGCGAGCATTTTATGCCAGGCTCGGAGGTCATTGTCTCGAACGGCGGACCCGAAGAGGTCCCCTTCTCGATATTCCAGGAATTCTGGGGACCGATCGCGGTCGATGAGGATGGCAGATTCGCGATCGAGGGCTACATGCCGTCGATCGCCGAATGCATCGGCCTCCCGCCTGAGCCGACTCTAGTAACTGCCAGCACGTTGATCCAGGAGACTGGCGAGCAAGGGCAGCTCCACACCGGACAGCCAATGGTCACCACATCGTTAGCATTCGAGTCTGATCCGGACGATCCGCGTGTCACACTGACGCCCGATCACGGCACCGGCTGCGAGGAGGTCACGATCCACGGCGAGAACTTCCTGCCCGGCACGCATGTCTTCGTGACGGCTGGCGGTCTCGGCGGTCACGTCTTCGCACAGGTCACTAGCCCGGATTATTCATGAGTGACAACGAGGCACCGCTCTGGTATCGGTATGGGTGTTGAATCCGACCGATCTCAAGAGGTGCCTCGATGGTTGAGTGTACGTCATCCCGGCTCGCGTTCCCCGCGTCGCCTCGCCGACTGGAAGCCAGCTTCGACATCGACGACCTGACATCGGATGGCGGGCTGGTCTGGCTGGCCGAAGCCGATGCGGCGCTGGGGTTGTCCCAGACCTGCGCGGCCCAGATCACTGACTGGCGCACCCGTGCCGGTCGCCATTCCCTGCGTACGCTCGTCCAGCAGCGACTCTATCAGATTGCCTGCGGCTACGAAGACCAGAATGACGCCACCACGCTGCGGTACGATCCACTGCTCAAACACGTCTGTGGACGGTTGCCGGTCAGTGGGGTGCCCTTGGCCAGTCAGCCAACCTTCTCGCGGCTGGAGAATGCGGTTGACCGGCGCGCCTGCTACCGGTTGGCCGTTGCGCTGGTCGACCTCTACCTGCGCGAACGGGAACGTGGCGGCGTTCCCCGGCGCATTCTGCTCGATCTGGACGGGACTGACGACCCGGTCCATGGCGCGCAGGAGGGCAGTGCCTATCACGGCTACTACCGGCAGCATATGTACCACCCACTCGTGATCTACGACGGCGACACCAACCAGCTCATCAGCGCCGTCCTGCGGCCAGGCAACAGCCATGCCAGCAAGGGGGTGGTCAGCATCCTGCATCGACTGGTGCGCGCCATCCGTCAGCACTGGCCGGGGATGGCGATCGAACTGCGCGCCGACTCGGGCTTCGCCAGTCCCGCGCTGTATGCCCTGTGCGAGCGCGAGGGCGTCATCTACACGATTGGCCTGACGCCCAACAGTCGGCTGGAGGCGATGGCCGAACCGCTGCTGGTGACGGCGCTGACCCAGGCGGCTGAGACGGGCACAAAGGTGCGGCTCGTTGGCGAGACGATCTACCAGGCGGGCAGTTGGGATGTCGAGCGACGGGTCGTCTACAAGGCCGAAGCGTTGGCAAAGGGACCAAACACGCGCTTTGTCGTGACCAACCGCACCGCCAGCGCGCGGCAAGTCTACGACGACTACGTTAAGCGGGGTGAGCCGGAGAACTGGATCAAGGACCTGAAGAACCACTGCTTCGCTGATCGGCTCAGTTGCCATGCCTTCTGGGCCAATCAGTTCCGGCTGCTGTTGCATGCCGCCGTCTACTGGCTGCTGGACACCCTCAGGCGCTGGCTGATGGCAGCCGGGATGGAACGCATCCAACTGGATACACTCCGGCTGCGGCTGCTCAAGATCGGTGGCTGGGTGCGCGAGTTGACCACCATCGTCCGCTTACACCTCGCCTCGAGCCATCCCGGCCGACCGTTATGGACCATGTTAGCGGCCAGGCCGGGACGCTTATGAATAATCCGGGCTAGCAACGACTATCCGTTCGTGCGCGAGGACGGCACCTTCGAGGCGGTCCTGGAACACCTGTCCGGCGTGGTCGGCTGTGGATTCGATTCAGTCCCGCGCGACGGCAGCCAATATATCGTCGGCGCGCAGACTGGCCGTCCGAAGCACAGCGACGATCCCGGACCGGAGCCGCAAGCTGCCCAGATCTTCACCGTCACGCTCGCCGCCGCCGACCGCTTCGGGCAAACCTGGACACGCACAGACCTCGCGGTCGCAAACGGTGAAGCGAACCGCACCTGGATATGGGGACCGCCGTTCACCAAAGTCTTTGAGGAACCGTACGCTGACGCACCAGGCAAGATGCGCAAGGTCCAATATTTCGACAAGGCACGGATGGAGATCACTGATCCCGACGGGGATCGGACCAGCCCGTGGTACGTGACCAACGGACTGCTCGTCGTCGAGATGGTCGAAGGGAAGATCCAGACCGGCGACACGCAGTTCGACGAGTCACCAGAACCGGCCGATATCCCGATCGCGGGCGATCCAGGCTCAACCAGCCCGACCTACGCCGAGATCAACCGGCTCGGGATGCTGGAGATAACAGCCCGTGAGCTGGGAACCGTCATCGATGAGTACATCTACACCGGTCAGGCTGACATTGGAACCTACGACGGGTATGCGGCCTACGGTTTGACCGCCACGCAGCATGTGCCGGAAACCCGCCATGCAATCGCGTCTGTCTTCTGGGAGTTCATGAACTCCGAGATCGAGTTCACGCCGCAGCCCGATTACTCCTACATGATCCCACTCTTCGAAGATCCGTTCTACGCCACTGGCTACCCAATCACCGAGGCGTACTGGACGACGACCCTCCTGCGAGGCGAGCCAGCCGACATCCTCTGGCAGTGCTTCGAGCGGCGCTGCCTGACGTATACCCCAGTGAACGAGGCGGGCTGGCAGGTTGAGGCCGGCAACGTTGGGCAGCATTACTTCGAGTGGCGCGATTTCGAAGGATCGACCGTCCGTTAGACGGATTTGAAGTGCTCGAACGGCTGCTTGCAGTCGGGGCAGTAGAAGATGGCGCGGCAGAGGGTCGGGCCGAAGGGATTCTCCATCCGGGTGTGGCGACCGTCGCAGAACGGGCAGGGAACGATCGGGTGGAGCGCCAGCGGAAAGAGGTTGTCGCCGAGAGCCGGGGCGGGCGTGACCGGCGGCGCATAGCCAGCGGCGCGCAGGTTCTCGCGGCCACGCTCGGTGATCCGATCACTCGTCCACTGCTCCTCGTAGGTGACACGGACATCGACCACTGATGCCATATCACGCAACCGCTCGCGCACATCGCTGCACATGATCCCGATCGCCGGGCAACCGATGAAGGTCGGCATGATCTCGACCGAGATACGCTCGCCATCGATCTCAACCATGCGGATGATGCCAAGATCGACGACCGAGATGGCCGGAATCTCCGGGTCCGGCACATCCTGGAGTGCATCCCAGATCTGCTGTTCGGTAACTGCGGTAGACGCTGGCATGATGCTCGTTCCTTTATTGCATATCTAATCGTCCACGTTCGCGAGGTCCGCACGCTGTTCCCCGTGTCATCCCGAGCGGAGCGCAGCGTGCGGACCTCGCGAACGTAACACGCGGTTCAAGACCTCAGGTATCACCACTCCGCCCCCGGTTGCGAGCGGTAGACCATCGTCATCTCGTTGTGGAGCCAGGCGAAATCCGGGTGCTGACCGCCTCGTCGGCACTCGGTCGGCGCCTTCCCGCTGACTGCTACTCCGGCGCGGTCAAGCGATGGCTGCAGCATGGCCTGCCAGCGAGCGCGAAGCTCGGCCATCGGGTCGGGCAGGATGCCTTCGGACAGCAGATCATCCTCGCCGTCGAGCGGCGCGAACACGTCGAGTGTGTCGGGCCAGAGGTCGGTCAGGGCGGCGCTGAAGCGGTCGCGAGCCTCACCGGGACGGGCCAGGAAGCGCTCGAACCACGTCTGGACATGCATCAGATGGTACTGCTCCTCGCGGCGCATCTTGGCGACGAGGTCGGCCAGCAGTCGATGGCTGGAGCGTTCGAGCGATGCCAGCCGGACGGCGTCGGCTGTCTCGTACAGGTAGCGGCGCGCCATCGTGATCGCCCAGTCGCCGCGCGCACGACCGAGCAGCCGCGCGAAGCGGTACTCGTCCGGCTGGCGACCGTAGGCGTAGACATCCGGCGCGATGCCCGTCTGTGACGACAGTAATTCGTAGTAGGCCAGCGCATGCCCGATCTCGTCCTGGGCGATGCTCGACATCGCCACATCCTCTTCCAGCACGGGCGCGATGCCGGTCCACTCGGTGTCCCAGTAGCCGATGACGAGCTCGTCGTCGGCGAGCGTCAGGAGCAGCGTGCTGCGTGCTGCGTGCTGCGTGCTGAGATTCACGTCCGTCGTGGTCGTGCCGGTCGTCATCCCGCCACCTCCGCCTCTTGCTGTGTTCCGGCAACGCGCGCCTTGATCGCACGCAACTTTGGGACGACGTTGTAGCCGTCGGGGCGGCGGTAGGAGCGGTCGAACGGTGGGCGGAGCAGGTCGAGATCATCGATGGTCTGGACGCTGGCACGCGGCACGACCCAGAGGCGCAATGCCTCGTAGCGACGGCTGAAGACATCGCGCGCATACTGCAATGCCAGTTCGTCGTCCGGCGCGTTCAGCGATCCGACGTGCGTCATCGGATCACCCTCGCGTGCTTGTTGGAAGACTTCGTAGATGGCCATCGGGGGGTGAGGGCCGACCGTCATGCAGCCACCCGCCCATTTCCAAGCACCGCATCCCGCACCCAGGCCGTGTCCTCGAACGAGAGGCGGCGAAAATCGAGGCGGGATTGGGAAGCCGGGCCATTGCCGGTAACGACGGATCGCAGCTCGTTCCAGTCGGGTTCGGTGTAGAGCCAGCGGTCGGTGTCCTCGTCGTGACGTAGCGCCGGATCGGGGACGGTCAGGCCGATCTCCCAGAGGCGCGGGACGTAGGTGTTGAGGAACTCCTGACGTAGCTGCTCGTTGTGCTTGCTCTTGATCTTCCAGCGCAGGTCCTTGTCCTTCTCGGGGTTGCTCGGCGGGCCGTGCATCTGCATCAGCGGCCCCCACCAGCGGTCGAGCGCTTCCTGGACCATCGCCTGCTGCTCGGCAGTTCCCGAAATCATCGCCAGGACAACGTCGCGGCCGTGGATGATGTGGACCGACTCCTCGGCGCAGATGCGCTTCATCGCACGCGCGTACGGCGCGTAGCTGGATTCGCGCAGCGCCTGCTGGGCAACGATCGCGGCGGCATCCACCAGCCAGGCGATGATACCGACATCGGCCCACGACTTCGTCGGGTAGTGGAAGACGTTATGGAACTTCGTCTTACCAGCGATCAGATCGGCCAGCATCTCCTCGCGCGACTTGCCGAGGTCTTCGGCGACGCGGTAGAGGATCTGGGCGTGGCCGACCTCGTCCTGTATCTTGCTCGTCAGCGCCAGCTTGCGCTTGAGTGAGGGTGCCCTCATGATCCAGTCGCGCTCGGGAAGGACGCCCATCAGCTCCGAGTTGGCATGCATCTCGACGAAGCGCAGGACAGCGATCCGGTACTCGTCCGGTATCCAGTCGGTCGCCTCAACCTTGCCGCCACCCTCGACATGCGCGAAGAACTCCTCGCGACGGCGTTGCTCGTCAGCCGCTTCAACCGTCTTCACCACACGACCTGCCAGTGTCGTCATCAGGGTCTCCCTAATCCATCGAGAACCAGATCCGCAAGCTCCCCGGCGATCTCTTCCGCCGTCCGCTCGCCATCGGCACGGAACCAGTCCGGGATGCCGTTGAGCGCTGTCAGAACGAAGGTCGACGCGAGACGCGAGTCACGGGCCGCAAGTTCACCGTTGGCGACGCCGTCAGCAATCGTCACTCGGAAGAACGCCTCATAGCCGTCCCGCAAGGCCAGTACCGCGCTCTTGCGCGGCTCGGAAAGATGCCGCCAGTCCTGGAAGAAGACCGCCGCACGCGCCAACTCATTCACGACGACGCCAACGTGGGCGTGGATCATCGCTCGCAACCGCTCGGGCGCTGGCACGTCCGACTCAGCGATCGGCTGGACGGCGGCATAGAACGACTCGGCCACCCGCGCGATGATCTCCCAGAGGACATCTTCCTTGGAGCTGATGTGCGCGTAGAGCGATCCGCCCTGCAAATCCAGCTCGCGGGCGATGTCACGGACGCTCGTTGCCCGGTAGCCACGCTCGCTGAAGAGCGTGCTGGCCGCCCGGTAAATCTGCTCTTTACGGGTGTCGGTACTGGTAGTTGCCATATCGCCCAATCTCAAACGGTACGAACTAACACTTGTTAGGATAGCACAGGCATGCTAGGGTAACGGAAAGAAGTCGTGTGCGATTGCGCCACGTCGCAGACTTGGTACACGCGGAATGCCTATCAGAGAGCGCCGAGTGGCCAGCGACACAGCATGAATCTTGCGACACATTCAGTCCAACGTTGGAGTTGAAGCAACCGACTGGCAGACGACGGAGGGCGAACGATGACGATCGCACAGGAACGGGCGGCGACGACGGAGTCCAGCCTTGAGGGGCTGTCCCACGACCTGCTGATTGAGATGTACAGCAAGATGTGGCAGGCGCGGCGCGTTTCGCAGCGGGCGCTGGCGTTGCACCGGGCCGGTGTGATCCATCTTTCGGTGCCGAGTGACGGCCACGAGGCAGTCCAGGTCGGTAGCGCGCTGGCGATGCCGCCGCAGCGTAGCGTCATCTTTCCGTATTACCGCTCATGGGCAGCCGTTCAGGCGTTCGGGATGACACCGCTGGACATCTTCTTTGCCGTCTTCGCCCGTTCGGAGGATCCCTCCAGCGGTGGACGGCAGATGCCGGGTCACTTCTGCCGCGCCGACCTGCGCATCATCACGACCTCCAGCGTCATCGCGACGCAGATCCCGCACGCGGCTGGCGCGGCACTGGCCAGTAAGATTCGTGGTGCTGACGATGTTGTCATCACCTACTTCGGCGACGGCGGCACCAGCGAGGGCGATTTCCACGAGGGGCTGAACTTCGCCGCCATCCACAAGGTTCCGGCCATCTTCGTCTGCGAGAATAACGGCTACGCGATCTCGGTCCCGCTCGCGAAGCAGAGCGCACTCCCGGATCTGGCGATTCGCGGAGCTGCCTATGGGATGCCGGGCGTGGTGGTCGACGGCAACGATGTCGTGACGGTCTACCGGGCGACGCTCGAAGCTGTCGAGCGGGCCGACCGGGGCGAGGGGCCGACCTTCATCGAGGCCAAGACCTACCGGACCGGCCCGCATACCAGCGACGACGACGACCGTGGCTACCGTCCACGCGAGGAGGTCGACGAGTGGCGGCGCGAACGCGACCCGATCGTGCTCTTCGAGAGCAGGCTGCGCGAGGTCGGCATCCTGACCGACGAGCGCAAGCGCGATCTTGAAGAGCGCATCAGCGGCCAGATCGAAGCGGCCATCACCGCTGCCGAGCACGCACCCTACCCCGACGCTGGCGAGATTCTGCACAACGTCTACGCGCCGGGAACACCGCTCGGCTCGTAGTTCAACGAACGGTTGTCGGCTGCGATCAACCCAGCCTGGTTGGAATCGGTGTCGGCAGATGCGTCCTCTCCGACCAATCTCCCTTGAAGCGCCGTATGAGCCGTTCGCCATCCTGCTCCCATTCAAAGCGCGTCAGGTTGAGCGCGCGGCGGATCGCGTCGTCAGCGGTGTCGGGATACTTGGCGACAAGACGCCGTAACACGAGCGGCGTCACATCAGGCTCCTTCACGAGTTCAGCGATCGCGGCCCGATGCCGACGCTCCGCTGCACGTTCTGGATTGGCGAACGCTTCCTCGACAAGGCCATATTCGTAGAAGACGTTCAATCCTTCCAGTTCGTCATAGATGACCGCGATCTGGTCCGACTCCCGCGATCCCACGAATGCATTCTCCCAATGCACGTTGTCGACTGGTTCGTCGGTGGCCGTCGCGCTCCGTTCGCTCTCGGGTATGCTGGCGCGCATGATCCGAGTGAGCTCGTCCAGTTGCACCGTCAGTTCCGCCGCTGTGCCAACGATTGTGTCGCTCCCGAAACACTCAATAAAGGCGTCCCGCTACTTGCGCTGGAGATCCCACGCCAGCGCGAGTGTCGCCGGGTTACGGAACACAAGCTCAGGGCGAGCATTCGCAAGCTCCCCGGCAGCAGCGAGAATGCGATCCTTGTCCCGCTCCGCGAACGACGCCATCGTTCCGCTGCTGATCCAGACATCCCCGATCGGCACAATCCGCATGTGCAGGAACATCCCGGCTGCAAGTGATGAGTACATGCCGGGGCCGATGTTGGAATAGACGTGGTAGGTCATCTCATCGAGCAGGTTGAAGACGACAATGTGATCGTCAGTGACCTGCTCGATTCGAAAATACCCTTCAACGACATCGCTCCAGCCAAGCAGCAGATCGCGCTCGGACGAGGCTAGTTCAGGATGTGCGGCAACGAAGTGCTCGACGACCGTCTTGCCGTCCCGCTGGCGTACTTGCAGAATGAAGCGATCGATCGAGTTATAGGTATCCTTATCGTCGTCAGGGACAATGCCTGCGAATGCGACGTTCAGGTAACGTTCCAGGTCTTTGAGGTAGCGGCGCGATCCAGCGTAGGCGACGAGTTCGACCTTGAGGTCACCGCTCCGAAGAATCATCTGATGGTCGACTGGCATGGCATCATCTCCCAGGGTCTCTGCACGGCGCTCGTTGGCGATACTGCGAAGAACGCATCCATTCCTCATAGCACGTCGTCCGGCAAGGCGCGCGCCACGACCTGGATCGCCGGACATTGGAGAACCTGACTCATGACGACCGTCCTGATTGTTGACGATGACCGTAAAGTGCTCACCATGCTGCGCCGGACGTTGACCTACGACGGCTACACGGTCGTGACAGCCGACAGTGGACAGGCGGCACTTCAGGCGGCGCAGGAGCAGCGGCCCGACCTGGTTGTCCTCGACTGGCGGATGCCTGGCCTGGACGGCATCGAGGTCGCCCAGCGGCTGAAGGCGGCTGACGGAACACCGATCCTGATGCTGACGGCGCGCGGCACGGTTGACGACCGCGTGACCGGGCTGGATGCTGGCGCTGATGACTACCTCGTCAAGCCGTTCGCACCAGCGGAGCTGCTGGCGCGGCTGCGGGCGCTCCTGCGCCGCAACGAACCGGCTGGCCGCGATGACGCGCCGCTGACCTTTCTCGACCTGATCGTGGATCCAACCACGCGCGAGGCGCGGCGCGGAGAACGGCGCTTCGAGCTCAGCCCGCGCGAGTTCGACCTGCTCTCCTACCTGCTACGCTACCCGCGCCGCGTCCTGCCGCGTAACCGTATCCTCCAGGATGTCTGGGGCTACGACTTCGCCGGCTATGACAACGTCCTTGAGGTCTACATCGGCTATGTTCGCACCAAGACAGAATCAGGCGGCGAGCCACGGCTGATTCAGACGGTGCGCGGTGTAGGGTATGTGTTGCGTGAGTGCTGAGTGCTGAGTGCTGAGTGCTGAGTGCTGAGTGCTGAGTGCTGAGTAACGATATCTGATCTTACCAGTACCTCAACCTACAGAGGGCGCTCTCGGCACTCAGCACTCAGCACTCAGCACTCAGCACTCAGCACTCGGCACTCAGCACTCAGCACTCAGCACTTTAGGGAACGATGTCAATCCGGCTCCGTCTCGCACTCCTGTTCAGCATCATCCTGGCATTGACGCTCGCCGTGAGTGCCGGGTTGTTGTACGTGTCCGTCTCACGGCTGACGTTGGGTGTCCAGAAGGATGCGCTGGAAGATGACTACCGGACGATCGCCAGCTCGCGTGGGTTCGAGCTCGATCATCTCGAGTTGCCACGTGGAAAGCCCAGCTCGCCGGAGATGCTGGCACAAACGCGCTCCGCAGACGGCACGATCGTCGATACGTCCGACAACCTAGGCAATGTCGAACTGCCACTGAGCGATGAGCGGCTGGACGATGTGCTGGCTGGCGAGTCGTCAACGCAGACGATCACCATCGGCGGCAACCGATTCCTCGTCTATTCAAAGGGCGTCAGCGAGCGCGGCGGGCCAGCCGGCGTGCTACAAGTCGCTCGCTCGCTGGCGGAGACAGATCAGACGCTGGCAACGCTGCGCAACTCGCTGCTGGTCGGGATCGCCGCCGTCACGCTCGCAGCCTTCGGGCTCGGCTGGGTGCTGGCAGGGACAGCGTTGCGGCCGATCGATCGCGTTGGGCAGGCCGCGAAGCGGATCGGCGACGCCCGCGACTTCCGTCAGAGGATCGACGACACAGGACCGCGCGACGAGATTGGCAGGCTGGCGAGCACGATCAACGGCATGCTCGTTGAGCTTGAAGCTGCCCACAACCAGACCGAGCGGGCGCTCGTCGCCCAGCGCCGCTTCGTCGCCGATGCGTCCCACGAACTGCGCACGCCACTGACGACGATCCGCGGCAACCTGGAGCTGCTGCAACGCGATCCACCGATTCCCGACGACGAGCAGGCCGCCGTCCTCGTTGACATCATCGGCGAGACCGAGCGGCTAACGCGGCTGGCGAACGATCTGTTGACGCTTGAGCGTGCCGACGCCGCCTGGCCAATGCCGGTCGAGCCGACTCCGATCCGGCCCGTCATCGAGGAGGTCGTTCGCCAGGCACGCGCGCTCGACCCCGACCGCGAGATCGTCATCGACGACATCCCGGATGTTGCTGTCCGCGCCAATCGCGACGCTGTCAAGCACACCCCGACCGGCGCGCCGGTCGTCGTCGGCGCAACCGCAAACGTCGCCGAAGCATCGGTCAGTGTCCGCGACCAGGGGCAAGGCATCCCGACCGAAGCCGCGCCGCACCTCTTCGAGCGCTTCTACCGTGGCGCCGAGCAACGCAGCGGGGCGGGAGTCGGCCTCGGCCTGGCAATCGCCCGCGCGCTCGTCGAATCGCAACGCGGCCGGATCACCGTCGGCAGCCAGCCTGAACGCGGCAGCACGTTTACGATTACGTTTGCCCGTGCTCAGGCGGTCGCGTCGTGATCTCGACAACTGCTCCAGTGGGCCGATCCCGACCGCGTATGTGGCGTACGAGATCAACGTGAGGCTCGGGTCTCTTCCCCTGTCGTCCAGAGCCGCAGCGAAGGACCTCTC
>Ga0136611_10003193_pt1 | contig 11471 bp, 13 predicted proteins | sample AntDrymUQ2232306_2_FD_106645 | JGI IMG/M metagenome (GOLD analysis project Ga0136611, IMG submission 106645) | Polar desert sand microbial communities from Dry Valleys, Antarctica - metaG UQ223 (23.06) | ecosystem: Environmental > Terrestrial > Soil > Desert | place: Antarctica: Dry Valley... | reverse complement strand
CTCCACGCCCGCCTGCAGAATCTCCTCTCGGGAGGTGTCGAGACGCATCCCGGTGAGCGAGCCGGTCGCGTTCGCGTTCCAGCCGGGGCTGCGCTCGCCCGAGAGGTGCGGCACGAACTCCAGCCCCGTCGCCCCCGGTTCCACGTCGAGCATGTGCCGCTCCACCGCCTCGGGATCCAGCCCGAGCGTTTGCAACAGCCACGCGTACACGTTGCCCGCGTTGCTCACCGCGCCGCCCAGCAACAGCCGCGCCTCGTCAATGCGGTACAGCCACAGCCCGTCCGGAAACTGCACCGGCGCCGTAACCACGGTACGGATCGCGCCGCTCGTGCCATAGTTCAGCGCGGCAACGCCGGGTCGTCCCGCGCCGCTCCCGAAGTTCGAGCACGCCCCATCGCCGACCGCAGGAAACCACACCGCCCGCGCAAGCTGCGGCCATCGGTCCGCGTGCTCTCGGCGCAAGGCGCCGGAGGGCCGGGAGGTGGGCACGAGCGGCGAGAGCGTCGCCGAGGAAATGGTCAACGCCTCCAGGATCGGACCGTGCCACGCCCGCGCCCGCTGGTCGTACAGCCCCGTCGCGGAAGCCATCGCCTCCCCGCACGCCGCCTCCCCGAGCAAGTGCAGGTGCAGGTATTCCCCCGGCGAGACCCACCGCACCGTGCGCCGGAACAGGTCCGCGTTCGTTTGTCGCAGCCAGTACAGCTTCGCCGGCAGGTACGACGAGTGCAGCGGACATGCCGTGTGGTCGTACAGATCACGAGGGTCCACCCGTCGGGCGAGCGCGGGCAACGTCGCGGCAGCGCGGTTATCGGCCCAGGTGTACACCGGCGTGAGCGCCACCCCCCGCGCTTCCACCCCGACAACGCTGTGCCAGAACGAGCACGTCGCGACCGCCGCGATCTCCACGCCGGGCACCGCGGCGAGGCAATGGTCGATCAGCTCGCACACCTCGTCCACGAGCCCGTCGGCGTCCAGCTCCGAGCCGCCGTCCGGCGTGGTCGTTGGCGCGTGCGGCAGGGCGGCGAGCGTGCCAGGAAGCAGGTCACCGCGCGCGTCGTAGAGCCCGACGCGAGACGAGGAGGTGCCCACATCAATCGCGAGCACAACCGGCTCAGGGATCTCGAAGTCATTCATGCCACCGGTACCGCAAAACCCACGCCGTACCCTGCGCGGCGTCACTTCGTACTGCGCCGATCGTATGTCTTGACCGGCGCCCTGTCCCGCAGGCAGGAATGCCTGCGCCACTGCCTCGTTGAATCGAGCAGACAACCAACAGGACAGGTAGGGGCGTTCAACTGAACGCCCTCCTGAACACCCTGCGGACGCAAACAGGTCCGGCTGGCGCTGTGCCCCTAATTTCCGGGCAAGGAGTATCCAAACACCCCGAGATAGCCCAGTACGACCCAGGGCCACAACAATGTGAAGATGACGCCTGATAACCAGGGTACTGGCTCCACAACCAGAGCGTACAGCACGGTCAGGGTCAATCCAGGGCCGAGATACGAGGCGAGGGTCGCCGTCCACCCCAGGACGCTCCGCGCGAGCAGCATCCACGTCACCACCAGGAGCATTATGTAGCCAAAGAACAATAGTTGCGCCAAAAGATCGTTTGGTTCGAGCAGCGGCTGGGTCCAATCGTCACCCCTCGGGCTGACAACCCAGTAGGCGAGCAACGCACTCCCGAGCGCGAGGAGGCCGAGGCGGTATGGGATTGGTAGGGCGCGGATGAGCAGGAGCCCCGCCGCCGCGCACAACAAGAAGGCGACCACCAGCATATCCAGCCACACCGGCGCGGCTTCCCGAGACCTGCCCGAGGCGATGGCGCCAAACACCCCGGCGAGCAAGCCAGCCCCGACCAGGGCGAAATAGATCGCGCGCCGTTTTCGCAACGCCGAATCCTGCGTCGCCGCCGCAGACGCCTCACTCAAGCTTGCGCAGCAATTCCACCAGCTTGAGCGACGCCTCCCTGGTGCGGGCGCTCACGGAAACGTACGTGCCGCCCACGGTGAGGAGCACCGAGTTGCCGTCCCTCTCCTTCGCGTCGCACAGCTTTACGGTGTTGCCATTGATGATCAACGGCTTCCCGTCTACCTCGAAGGTGGTTCCCTCGCCGCGACAAGGCGGAGGCGCTTGAGCGCGCGGTCCCTGTTGGAGCTGCACACCTATCCTTTCCTTCTTCGCCGCGTAGAACACGGTGACGGTCGGCGCGCGCCCTTTGTGGTCGCCATTGATCGTCCCCTCAAAGAGAATCGTGTCCAGCGGCCGGGAACCCAGCGCCGGTCCGACCCAGTACAGGTCGAACTCATCGAACGCCCGCGCACGCTCGGCCGTCATGTACGTCCGGTGCGTACTCGTGCTGCCCTTTGGCACGCTGAACGTGTCCGGTGGTACCTGGTCGCGCGGGACATACTCGATGACCGAGTACGAGGTGTGTTGCCGATAAAGCTCTTGCAGCCCGTCTGCTCCCTGATCCTCGAAGTAGATTACGGAGTGCGTGAGGCCGCTCTCCCGATCTACCCAGGCGCGGAGGATCCAGTCCTCGTTGCCTTCCCCCTTCTGCTTGTGTTCGATCACATCGACCTTTCGGCCGTCCACCGTCTCGGTCCTGAGTAGCTCGACCTCGCCCCGTGCCACCGCGTCCTTGTAGCGCAGCAGCGTGTTCCGCGGGTACTGCAACGCGGGATTGCTCTCGTCCAGATACGTGGTGCGATCTACCATACTCGCGCCCCCGTCGGACGTCCACATGCTGGAGGTCTGCCCCCGACGCAGAGTGATATGGGTAGCCTCGCCGTCTGCCCTGCCCTGCTCATATCGCGCGTTCTTCGTTGTGGGGTCATACCAGAACTCTCCGATGACCGGTTCCCTTGCCTCGTCTGGCAGATCCGGAGCGACGGTTGTGTACTGCGCCTTGATGTGCAATACCCCTTCGCCTTCGGCGGGTGGACGGACGCTCGTAGGGACACGGACGACTGCCGTCGGCCTCGGCTGCGTCGCGGTTGCCATCGGCCGTGTCGCGGTTGCCGTCGGGCCAGGCCGCGCCGCAGTTGCCGTCGGATTGGGACGCGCCGGGCTTGCCGTGGAGCGGGGCGGCTGCTCGTCACTCGCGACCCGCACCGCTGGCGCGCTTCGGTTGGCAACCAGCAGCAAGAATGCGCACAGCACCGTGAGCACAAGAAGCGAGAACACCTTCATTCGGGAACGCTCCTTTCCGTTACCGCCACCTGTCCACTACCGTGTCACACGCAGCCCCGGCCCGCCGAGAACAGGCGCACACTCCCAACGGTGATAGCCCTATCATACACCTGCACAGGGACCAAGTGACCTGCTGCTTGCTGCTCGTTTGCTGTCGGTAAGCCGTCCGTTTGCTGTAAGGCCGTCTGGTCCAGCCGATACCACACGGACCGGACCGAGTGTCCGACGGGTATGCGCGGGTGCTGCGGACTGGGTGGTGACCCCGTTAGCTCGGCAGGCTCCGCCCGAAGGCCCCGAGGATGTCGAGCGCGAAGGCGGGCCAGTCGAACCAGAACAGCAGGTGCGATTCCATCGCGCCCTCTATCTGTCTCCCAAACAGTACCGAATACACGAAGACCAGTAGCCCACCCGCCGCGAGGTACGACGCCGCTGCCCAGTACCACCGCGTCACGCTGCTCGCCAAGAGCAACCAGGCGACGGGGAACAGCAGGATCGTGTAGAAGGCGAGCGGTTCGCCGATGTTCGGTGGAGTGCCGATGGCCTCGAGCCACAGTTGTCCGCTCGGGCTTGCGAGCCACATCGCCAAGAACGCCAGGAGCAGGCACCCGAGCCCGAGGCTGTAGCGCCACGAACGCGGATTGAGCGGCAGCAGCCCGGCCACCGCACACACGGCGAACCCCAGCGCGAGCAGGTCCACCCAGCCCGGAGCGGGTTGCCCCGACGCCTCAATGCGCGCGGCGAACCAGAACAAGCCCAGCAGCGCCGCGAAGAGCACGACGGTGTAGACCACGCGCCTCCCCATCCGCTCACCCCGGCGCGCGCTGACCGCCTGCGCCTGTCTCGCCTCGCTAATAGTACTGCCCTCCAAGTGGTGCGACGCACACTTGTTGCTCCTATCGAACGGGAGCCACCGTACGGGAACTTGTAACACAGAGTCCATTTTCTGTCAAGAACATGTACTCCAGTTCCAAGAGAACTCAAGTGAGCCAGGCAGAGGTCCAGGCGCGACGATGGCGTGTGTAGTCCAGTCGGATGGCTTCAGCATGCCCGACGTGAGTCGCCGGAACCGCAAGACGGGGGGACACAGGCACGGGCCGCCCCGCTCGCCACGCAGCACGCGGACTGGGTAGCGACCCCTTTTAGTTCAGCAGGCTACGCCCAAAGACTCCGAGGTACGAGAGCGCGTAGTAGGGCCACCCCAACCAGAAGACCGGCAGTGAAAACTGGGTCAACGCCCCGACCATAATCAAATACACGACGACGAATAGCCCCCCCGCCGCGAGGTACGAACCCACCGCCCAGTACCACCGCGTCACGCTGCTCGCCAGCAACAGCCACGCGACGGGGAACAGGAGGAGCGCGGTGATATAGAGCTCGAAGAAGCGGCCCGGTGCTAGGCCGACGGCCTCGAGCCATAGTTGTCCACTGGGACTCGACAACCACATCGCCACGAACGCAGCGAGAAGGCATCCGAGCGCGAGACTGTATTGCCAAGGGCGGGGGTTGAGCGGCAGCAGCCCGGCTACCGCGCACACCGCCATGCCAAGCGCGAGCAGGTCCACCCAATCCGGCGCGGGCTGCCCCGATGCTTCGATGCGCGCGGCGAGCCAGAACAAGCCCAGGAGCGCCGCGAAGAGCACGACGGTGTAGACCACGCGCCTGCCCGGCCGCCCGGCCCGGCGCGCACTGACCGCCTGGCCCGCGGCGCTAATTGAGCTTCTCCAGGGACTCCGCGGCCCGCAGCACCTCGTCGCGGGTATCCCCGCTCACGATGATGTACGTGCCGTCGATGACCAGGTGTGCATTCATCAGGTTGTCGTTACTTTGGTCGCACAGCGTGACCTGCCGCCGCCCGGCCATCTCCTTCCGGCCGGGCGCGCCGCCGCCGCAGCCGGGTGGCGCCTGCGACACTGGGCGCTCGCTGATCTGCAGGTCACCATCTGCGTCCGAGGGGTCGGCGTAGAACAGCTCGATAGTGGTCGCCCGGCCGGGGAGGTCGCCGTTGAGGGTCGTCTCCACCATGATCGCGTCGAGCGGGGTGTCACCCCACGTCGGTCCCGGCCAGTACACGCCGAACTCACCGAACCGCCGGGCATTGTTCTGAGTCAGGTAGGTCCTGGTGCTGTCGTCGTGGGCCACCGGGTCGGCGAAGACAGCAGCAGGGACCTGGCTCCTCGGCACGCGCTCCGTTAGCTGGTACGAGATCGACTCCGTTGACACCTCCTCGGTGCCGCCCTCGCGGTACGTCGTGATCTCCAATGGCAGACCGGTCTGCTCATCCACCGTCGCCTGCTCCACCAGTTCGACGCCTTCCGACTGCACCGTGCTCTCCAAGATTGCTGCGCGCCTCCCCTCAACGACATCGGTTCCCACGCGTTTGACCCTGCCTCGGGCCACTACATCCTGGTAGTGCAGCACCTGGCGCTGCACGTACTGCAAGGCAGGGTTGTTCTCGTCCGTGTAGGTCTGCCTGAAGACCTGGTTGTTCTTCGGGAAGTACACGATGAGGGTGCGCCCCTTGCGCAGGTACACGACCCGTGATGTATCGTCGGAGTTCTTCACCTCGTGTCGCGTATCCTGGGTGGCCGGGTCGAGCCAGTACTCGCTCTCACTCGTACTCAAAGTAAAGCCGCCCGGCGCCTTGGAGACGCGCTTCGACTTGAGGTGATAGACATCGGCGCCGTCCACCGGCGCGGTGGTGACGGTGATCCCGCCGATACGCGGACTGAAGTCATATCCTCCCGCGAGCACGAGCGCAAGGGTCAGGGTGAACAAGCCAAGCGATATCAGACGCATCGGGACCCTCCTGGGTGCCATGACCAAACCTCGATAGCCCGATTGTACGCCCGCACGGATACGAATTAGCCTGCTTTCTTCTGTCCGTCTGCTGTCCGCTTGCTGCCCGTTTGCTGCCCGTTTGCTGTCCGCTTGCTGCAACACCGCCGTGTCCAGCAGATATCCCACCGACCGGACCGTCTGGATCGCCTCGGCGGGGAGCCCTGCCTGCTCAAAGCTGCTCCGTATATGACGCACGTGGCTCTGGATCAGGTTCTCGTCAAACTCATCGCTGCCATGAATCAGGCGCGACAGGACGCGCTTCGAAAGCGCCCGGCCATCCGACTCGGCCAGCGCCTCGACGATGAGGTACTGGGCGTGGCTGAGCACCAGGGGCTTTTCGAAGGCGGAGGCCTGCTGCCTCGCCCGGTCGAGGTGCAGGGCGCCGAGCGTGTGTGGAGCCTTGCTCCGCCCAGCGGGTCCAGGGGACATCAGCAGCGTTGCCCGGAGGCGCACTTCCGTCTGCGAAAACGGCGCAACGAGGACATCCAACCGCGCCGGCCACTGCTCCTGAAGTTGGGGCACGAACTCTACGACGCCGTGGCTTTGCTCCTCGGTCAGCACCAGCAGGAGTGGCATGGACACGCGGTGTGCGAGGTCTTCGAGGAACTCGGCGACCTGCTCCTGGGCGCTTCCCAGAGCGACCACCCCCAGGTCAACGTCGGCCTCGGTCCACAGGGCGGGCTTCAACGGCAGCTGCTGGACCGTCCACCCCAGGCGCGAGAGTGTTTCATGCAGACGCCCCGGCTGCTCACCGGACTCGTACAACGCGACCCTCAATCCATCGGGCGCTTGCCGCATAGCGTCTCCTCTCAGCCAGCCCGCTGACTCCCTCGCTGGCGTGTTCGGAGTGCGGCCTGCCTGATCTTAACACCGCCCGAACGTTCCGTCAACTGCAACGACGTCCGCCCCCGGCGCTGTGTTTCCTGGGCGCGGAGCGGGACAGGGGTGAACACACCGGCAACCGGACTGTCAGACGGCCCAAGGAGCGGGACCGCGCCGTGCCGCACCCGTTGCCCTGAGACAAGGCGCGGTATACAATCAGCGTACAACACCAGACTGCGAGGGATGCGATGGCGACTACGACCCTGATGACTGCCGACGAGTTTCTGCTGATACCCGACGGCGACCTGCGGCACGAGCTCATACGAGGAGAGGTGAGGAGTATGCCCCCAGCCGGAGGAGAACACGGGCGCATAGGTATGGAAGTGGCATTTCCTCTTGGCGTAGCCGTGAAGGAGCAGAGATTGGGGAAAGTCTTCCTGGCCGAGACGGGCTTTCGCATAGCCCGCGATCCCGATACCGTTCGCGCGCCCGATGTCTCGTTCCTCCGTGCCGAACGCTGGGCAGCGCTGGAACGGCCGCAAGCATTCATCGAAGGACCACCGGATCTCGCCGTCGAGGTCGTCTCGCCGTCTGACTTTGCCGAGGAGGTACACGAGAAGGCGCTGTCGTGGCTGGAGGCTGGGGTGCGGCTGCTGTGGGTTGTGCATCCGCGCGGGCGAACGGTCACCGTGTACGCTCCGGACCGGACGGCGCGCCTGCTGGGCGTGGACGACACGCTCGATGGCGGCGAGATCGTGCCGGGGTTCCGCTTACCGGTGCGGGACATCTTCGCGTAGGGAGCAATGATGTACGAAACCGAGGTCAAGCTTGCAACCGGTGACCTGGAAGCGGTGCGCGCGCGCCTGGCAGCCCTGGGCGCGCGGCTGAAGGAACGTGTCGAAGACGAGTCGGACTTGCAGTTCGGCGCTAAAGGCGATCCCGAGGCGCTCGCGGATCAGGTGCTGCGCCTGCGGATCATCGGCGCGGGCGGGATGCTCACGTGGAAGGGACCACCAACGTTCGAGCGCGGGGTCAAGAATCGGGAGGAGCTACAAACCACCGTCGCGGACGCCGTGATGATGCGTCAGATCCTCGACCGGCTCGGCTACCACGTGCGACTGGAGTACACGAAGCGCCGGGAATACTGGGACCTGCGCGGCCTCACGGTCAGCCTCGACGAACTGCCCTTCGGTACATTCGTCGAGGTCGAGGGCGACGGTTCTCGCATCGAGCAGGCCGTGCTCGACCTCGGCCTGGAGGCCGCCGCGCGCATCGAGGAGGGCTACCCGCAGCTCGCAGCGCGCTGGCTGGGCCAGAAATAGCGCACGGCTGCGCCTCTTCAGGTTAACACCGAGAAGGATCCGCCAACCAGGACTACGGATTCCTCGCAGGCTCGGAACGACTCAACCGCTCCAGTCCAGCCAGCGTTCGTATCACAGTTCGAAGACGTATCGCAGGGCGTCCGACACGGCGGTATTCGTCTGCGGCCCGATCCGGCCAAGGCGCCGGATAACAAGGCCGCGGCTCAACGTCACCAGCCGGTCCAGACGCACTCGGGACGACACCCGAAGCCCGGCAAGAACAAACTCAGAATCGCCGGCTCGAAGCAAAACATCGGCCCTATGCTGATTCGGCGCCGTCTGGCTGGTGACAAAAGCCAGGACCACATCGTCACCGCTCACGCGACCAACGATGAGCGCCGGCCGCAGCTTGAGACCGGAAAGGTCCGTGAACGGGAAGCGCACGAGCACCACGTCACCGCGCGCCAGGGCTGGTCGCGCACTCAAACAGGTTCACCGTCTTCGGAGGAGTACAGATCTGGCTCGTCGTCCAACCACGCGAACGAACCTCCCCGCTGCGCGATCACCGCCAGTTGCCGGGAGTTGTGTTCATCATCCGCAGGCGGGCCGACGGGCTGGCCCCCAGCGAGCAGGTACTCGACGTAGTCGCGCACGATTCCTGAGACGGGCAGCTTGCGCGCAGCGGCAAAGCGCTCGAGATCTCGAAGCTGGCCCTCGGCAAGCTCCACGTTCAGGGTAGACACTATCCGCCTCCTTTTCCCTTGGTTCTGGAGTATACTCGGTGCGTGGTGAATCGGCAATCGACCAATACACCTGTCACTGGCAAGACCGTGACATCCTCGCGCGCGGTTCCTCAATGGACCTTTGTTATACTGTTCTTGTAGGCAGGTGCAGGAGATACCGATGGGCGAGGGCACACGACGTAGTTACCGGTTCCCCATACTTGGCGCGATTGCGCTTGCCGCTGTGGGCTTCCTCGTATTCCGCAGCACGAGCGCGACGAGTGTGTATTACCTCAGCGTGAGTGAGATGCTCGCCCAGGGCAATGCCGCCCGCGGGGAGCAGGTCCGTGTCGCTGGCAAGGTTGTGCCCGGCACGATCCAGCGCACGGCGGAGACGCTCACCTTCACCGCTGCCGATGACACGGGCCGGGTGCGCGTCACGTACGGCGGCGTGGTACCCGACATTTTCAAGGACAACGTCGAAGTAGTTCTCGAGGGCTCGTACGGCTCGGACCAGGTCTTCATCGCCGACACGCTGCTCGCGAAGTGCCCATCGAAGTTTGAGTCCGACCCGAACCAGATGGCGGGTTCGACGACACCGTAGCGAGGGCAATCAGGTATGACGAGCAGCCACCGACCATACCGCCACCTGCGTAGCTTCTTCATGTGCCTCCTCGCGGTCATGCTGCTCGCGTCCCCGGTAGTGGCACAGACCGAGATCGATCGGCAGACGCGGGAGATCGCGCAGGAGTTGCAGTGTCCGGTGTGCAACAACCAGACTGTGCAGGACTCGCAGAGTCAGCTCGCCGGCGAGATGCGCCAGATTATCCGCACAAAGCTGGCACAGGGCGAGAGCCGTGAGCAGATCGAAGCGTACTTCGTCGCGCGCTACACCGAAGAAGTATTGCTCGACCCGCCGAAGAGCAACTGGAGCCTGCTCGTCTGGACGTCACCGATCCTCGGGATGCTCATCGGCCTCGTCGTCGTCGGGTTCGCCCTGAGCCGGTGGTCGCGCAAGCGTCCCGCGATGCTCCCGCAGCCAAACGCTCACGAGATGGCCGAGTACGACGCGTTGCTGCGCGAGGATATGCAACGGCTGCGCGGCTAGACACACATCCCCCAGGAGATGCCGATGGCCGATACCAGAACGATACCTACCCCCGCCGGCCTGCCGCGCACGGCACCGGCAAGCGGACTCATCGAGAAGCTGACGACCATTCTCGGCGTGCTCACGCTCGCGGCGATGGCTGTTGCGGCGTACCTCGCGCTCGTGTACGCCCCTCGGGACGCGCTCACCGGCCAGGTGCAGCGCATCTTTTACTTCCACGTGCCCGCCGCGTGGGTGGGCTTCCTCGCCTTTTTTGTCGTGTTCATCGCGAGCATCGGCTACCTGTGGCGGCGCAGCACGGCCTGGGACGCCGTCGCCCGCTCCTCCTCGGAGATCGGGCTGTTGTTCACCACGATCATGCTAGTGACCGGCTCGATCTGGGGCAAGCCCGTGTGGGGCACGTGGTGGAGCTGGGACCCAAAGCTCACGACCTCGCTCATTCTGTGGTTCATCTACCTCGGCTACCTGATGCTCCGGGCGTACGCGCCCACGCGCGAGCAGGGCGCGCGGTACGCGGCGGTGCTGGGCATCATCGGCTTCGTTGACGTGCCGATCGTGTATCTCGCGACGACGTGGTGGCGCACGCTGCACCCGGAGGCGGTGATCACGCCCGATGGCGCGGCGATGGACCCGAGGATGCTGCTCGCCTTCCTCGTTTCGCTTGGGGCGTTCACGCTACTGTACGCGTACCTCATGCTCCGACGCGTGCGGATCGAGCGGCTCCAGGAGCGCGTGGAGGCGCTGGAGGACGAGGCGGTGTACGAGGGGAGGGTGCCCGGCCGTGGATAGTCTCGGCTACCTCATCGCCGCGCTCGCCGTGACGGTCATCGGCATCCTCGTATACGTCTACTACCTCGGTACCCGCACACGCGAACTCCGCCGCGACCTCGCCGCGCTCGGGCGGGCCGAACGCTCCGACCGCCGGACGTGAGAGCCCTCGGCACGACCCACCTTTCCCGTGCACAGATGGCCGCGCTCGGGATCATGGCGGTGCTCATAGCCTTCCTCGGCCTCCTCGGCTACCGGCTCGCGAACCCATCGGGCGTCGAGGGCACGCCCGGCGTGAACGCGCAAGGACGGCCCGGCACGCTGCGGTCGGACCAGCCCGCCGATTTCACCCTCCAAGGCTTCGACGGGCAACCCATCGCCCTCGCGGACCTGCGGGGCAAGGTCGTCGTCGTCAACTTCTGGTCCTCCTGGTGCGAGCCCTGCAAGGACGAGGCGCCGGAGCTGGAGCGGACCTGGCAGCGATACAAGGACCGGGGCGTTGTTATCGTCGGCGCGAACGTGTGGACGGAGGATCAGGAGGCGCGCGGCTTTTTGGAGGAGCAGGGGATCACGTACCCGAACGGCAGCACCGAGGCCGCGCTCGCCGCGGAGTACGGGCTCACCGGCATCCCGGAGACGTTCATTATAGACCGCGACGGCAAGCTCGTGCGCCGCTGGCTCGGCCCCCTCACCGAGCAAGAACTCGCCGACATGTTAGAT
>Ga0136611_10003192_pt1 | contig 11472 bp, 9 predicted proteins | sample AntDrymUQ2232306_2_FD_106645 | JGI IMG/M metagenome (GOLD analysis project Ga0136611, IMG submission 106645) | Polar desert sand microbial communities from Dry Valleys, Antarctica - metaG UQ223 (23.06) | ecosystem: Environmental > Terrestrial > Soil > Desert | place: Antarctica: Dry Valley... | reverse complement strand
GGTTTGAAGAAACCGGTCCTCGCCAGCTGCGCCAGCCCACGGGCATCGTTACGGTCGGTCTTGTGCGTCGCCAGCGTCTTGAGCGCCTGGTACGCCTGCCGGCTCTCGATACAGATGATCGGCACGCCGAACTCCACCAGGCCATGGTAGAGCATCGGCGCCATCCGGCCCGTCTCGAACACAACCCGCGTGCAAGCGGGCGCTGCGGCCAGCGCCGCCGTGATGGCATCCGGCGACGATGGCGCCGTCGCCTCATGCACCACCGTCCCATCACGATCGAGGACACAGATGTGTGTCTTCTCCAGAGACACGTCCAAGCCAGCGAAGTAGTCCATGATCGTTCTCCTCTTCTACAGCGGAGACCATCCTATCGGTCTCCATCGAAGAGCAGCCAGACCGTTACCCAATGTTGATAAATCGGCTCGCGCTCAAAGGGCGCCCATTGTGCCAATGTGGCGAAACCCGCCTGTATGCACATCAATGACGTAACCAGAACTGCGCTCGCCAGACGCCTGTGAGAGGAGCCTGTAAGTGCCTCTGGCGGACTTTTTCAACACTATCCGCCAATTGCGGCCATACATAGCCGGCTGAGGTAAACCCGAAAGCTGTCGTTCGATATCTGGACTCCGGCCGCGTCGGCTTGCAAGCCCGTCTTGTCACCTTCAGCGTGGCGGTAGTGGCGATCAGCTTTTTTCATATTTTAATTTCGGACGGATGGGCGTTCAAGCTTGCACGGCTACGGAACAGGCCCGCTCATATTACATTGTATAGAAGTTGCCTCCGGTGTTTGGAGATGTCGCCCGGCCGGCATCACGGGCTGAGAAAAATGTCTCGCGTGCGGGCCTCGCGATGCGACTGAATGGAGGGGGAACGTTTGGCTACTATCACGCACGAGCCGGCTCGGCGGATCATTCATCCCGTGCACGCGATCCTGCTCGCATCCAGCCTGCCGCTGTTTCTGGGTGCGTTGCTGAGCGACTGGGCTTACGCCTCGACGTACCAGATTCAATGGCTGAATTTCGCTTCCTGGTTGATCGCTGGCGCGTTGATTTTCGCTGGAGCTGCCCTGCTTTGGGCGGCGATCGACTTCTTCCGCGCCGACGTCGCCAGGGATCGGGCCGGAGCGCTATCACTGCTGGTGTTGCTAACGACCGTCGTGCTCGCATTCATTAACACGCTGGTGCATGCCAAGGACGCCGCGGCGTCGATGCCTGCGGGTCTCATCCTGTCGGTTGTGATCTTAATCCTCGCGCTGTTCGCGACATGGCTGGGATTTTCCACTTTTCGTGCGGGAGCAGCGCGATGAACTTGACCCGTCTGGCGACCATTGCCACGAGCGCCGCACTGCTGGCGGCGTGCGGAAGTGACCGCGATATCGCGCAATATGGTTCCAACCCCGACCTTCCCGAAAAGCAGCGCGGACTCCTGCCGGCTATGAAGATCGCCGATCCGGCAGGGTGGGGTGATCGGCGTCCGGTCGTTCCGGCAGGCTTTACGATCACGCCGATTGCGACCGACCTTAAGATTCCGCGCCAAACGCTGGTCCTGCCCAACGGCGACATCCTTGTGACCGAGGGCAAGGGCGGCGGGAAGGCGCCGGTGATGCGGCCCAAGGACCTGCTTGCGGGCTACTTCATCGGCAAGGGCACGAGTTCGGTGAAGGGCGGAGACCGGATCACCCTGCTGCGAGATGCCAATGGGGACGGCGTCTATGAACAACGCGCGGTCTTCGCGGCGAATCTGAATGCGCCGTACGGGATCGCGCTGGCCGGCAACCGGCTTTACGTCGCCAATCAGGATGCGCTGGTACGGTTCGACTATCAGCCCGGCCAGATTCGCGCGAGCGGGCCGCCGGTCACGGTCACCGCGCTTCCGGCGGCGATCAACCATCACTGGACCAAGTCGCTTGCCGCAAGCCCCGACGGCCGATCGCTTTATGTCGGAATCGGATCCAACAGCAATATCGGCGAGCGCGGCATGGCGGTCGAGGAAGAGCGCGCCATGGTGTGGCAAGTCGATGCCGAAACCGGCGCCGCGCGCCGCTTCGCCACCGGGCTGCGCAATCCGACCGCGCTTGCCATCCAGCCGGGCATTGGCCAACTGTGGGCAGTGGTCAACGAGCGCGACGAACTTGGTGCCAATCTAGTGCCCGACTATCTGACATCGGTCCGCCAGGGCGCCTTTTACGGATGGCCTTACAGCTATTGGGGTGCAAATCCCGATCGGCGGGTGCAGCCGTTCAAGGAAGACATGGTGAGGCGCGCCGTTCGCCCCGATTACTCGCTTGGGTCTCATCGGGCACCGCTGGGACTGTCCTTCTCCGCCCCGGCCATGGGCGACGGTTTCGCTAGCGGGGCATTTGTCGGCATGCACGGCAGCTGGAACCGTGAAACGCCAGTCGGCTACAAGGTCGTGTTCGTCCCTTTCCGTGGCGGGCAACCGGCCGGTGCGCCGGTCGATTTCGTCACCGGCTTCCAGGCCGACGGCAAAACCTTCGGACGTCCCGTCGGGGTAACCGTCGATCCGCGCGGCGCGCTGATCGTTGCCGACGACCTGTCGAACACGGTCTGGCGGGTGACCCCTGCCAGACGGCCCACACAAGCCGCGGCCGCCCGGTGAGTCCCAGTGCGGCCCCCAATTGGGTGCCTTATTGCGGAGCGGCGCCGGTCCCTGCTGACTGGCTCGGCCGCTGGAACCTCGATCCGGTCTTGCTGGTGACAGTGGCTGGCGGAGCGGCCTTGCTGTGGCGCCTGTCGGACGCGCCTTCGGGCCGCCGTCTGCTCGCCGCGGCCGTCGCGATCAGCCTGCTGCTTTTCGTCTCGCCCTTTTGCGCGCTGAGCTCGGCCCTTTTTTCAGCTCGCGTCACCCATCATGTACTTCTCGCCGCCATAGTGGCACCGATGCTGGTGTTCGCTGTGCCGGGGCACCGCACGTGCTGGCCGGGCTCGCTTGCCGTATGGACCGCGCTTCAGGCACTTACCTTCTGGCTGTGGCATGCGCCGGGCCTCTATGCCGAAGCCCTCTCCAGCAACCTGGTCTACTGGCTGATGCAATTGACTCTGCTCGGCACGGCCGCTGGCTTTTGGGCAGCGCTCCGCCGCTCTCCCGCGCCTTCCGCCATCGCCGCCCTGCTCGCGAGCACCGTCCAGATGGGCCTGCTCGGCGCGTTGATTACGTTTTCCGGCGCTCCGCTTTATGCACCGCATTTCTTCACGAGCCAGCCGTGGGCCCTGAGCGCGCTCGAGGATCAGCAGCTCGCCGGCCTCATCATGTGGGTGCCGTCGGCGGGGCTGTACCTTGCGTCGGCGCTGTTCCTTGCCCATCGCTGGTTCGCTCGCGAAGAGCGCAAACTCGCGGCATGATCGAGCGGCTGCGCGAGTGGGGCAACAGCTACACGGAGCAAGGCGCATATTCGCCGGTCGGCATCGCCTTTCACTGGATCATGGCAGCGTTGATCCTGTTCCAAATTGGCTGGGGCTTCTGGACCGACTGGATGATGCCAGGGGGCGATAAGGTCTTCGCTTATCAGGTGCATAGTGCGGCCGGCTTGCCGGTTCTGCTGCTCGCGATCGCGCGGATTGGGTGGCGACTGCTGATCAGCGATCCGTATAACGACGCCGATCGCCAGGGCTGGCAAACCACGATCGCGCACGTCACCGCCATTTTGTTCTACGTGACGTTCTTCAGCTTGCCGCTGTCGGGCTGGGTCATGTGGTCGTCGGTGGCCGCGCCCGGCCCGCTTTACCTCGGCGGCGTGATGCCGTGGCCGCAGGTGCCGCTCGACGGGTTCGCTCCGCTGACCCGCTACATTATCCTCGACCTTGCCGAGGACGTGCACATCGCCTCGGTCATTGTCTTGCTCTTGCTGATTCCGGCACATGTAGGGGCGGCCCTGAAGCACCACTTCTGGGATCGCCACGACGTGCTGCAGGGGATGCTGCCGGATATCCCCGACTGGGAGGGCCGCCCGGCAGGTGCGACGCATAGTCGGCCAGGACCCGTTGCTCCGAAGGGGTCAGAAGCTGGCTGATCCGCAGCATCACGTCGCCGGGGTCGTTGCGCCGCTTCCCCTTGCGCCATTGGTCGAGCTGATCGGCCAGATAAGCGGCCGGCTGCCCGGCGAGTGGCGGGTTGGCGGGACCGACACCCTGTCCCTGCTCGCCGTGACAGGCAGCACAGGCCATCAGCCCGCGCGCCGGGTCGCCGTGGTGATACAGTCGCTGTGGTGCGGCCCGCGTGGAGGCACCGGGCGCGACCGGCAGGGCCGCGTAAAAGGAGGACACCGCACGGCGTTCGCGAGCATCGAGCTGCTGAGCGATCCAACCCATCTGCGCATGGTAACGGCGTCCGTCGGCAAAGGCATCGAGCTGCCGCTCGAGATAGCCAGAGTCCAGCCCCGCAAGTCGCGGCGAGCCGGCGCCATTTCCGCGCCCATCGAGCCCGTGACAGGTAAAGCAGGCATTGCCCGCTCCGGCGCCCGCGCCACTCAGCGCGATGATCCGGCCGTCAGTCGTGAAACGGTCGAGCGAGGTCGTCTCGCCTACGCCACAGCCCCCGAGCAGGCCCGCGGCGACCAGATAAAGAAGTTTGCGCACGGTAACGCAACCGCCAGTTCTTCGGCAATGTTCCGCCCCGCCGTCGTCGCGCCGTTACTGCTGATGGTCGCCGCTTGCCAGCCGCCGCCGGACCAGCGCCATTCCATGCCGATGGCCGACGCCGCGAACGGCAAGGCCGTCATCGCGCGCGTCGGTTGCGGCAGCTGTCACACCATCGCCGGGGTCGCCTGGCCCGAGGGCAAGGTCGGCCCCCGACTCGACGGACTCGCCGGACGCGCGCTGATCGCCGGGAAGCTGCCCAACCGACCCGACGTGCTTGCCGCTTTCATCCGCGATGCACCCGCGCTGGCGCCCGGCTCCGGAATGCCGGCCATGCCCGTTACGAAGGCGGAAGCGCGCGATATCGCCGTCTATCTCTACCAGCAGGAAACCCGTTAATGTTCGAAGGCTGGCCACCCCCGATGCTCGATCCCGCCGGTCCCTATGCCGGAGTCATCACGACGCTGAGCTGGATCCTGTTTGCCATGGCTGGGGCGGTCCTGCTGATCGTCCTTGCCGCAATCTACGTCGCTTTGTTCGCCAAGCGCGAACTGCAGGCGAAGCTTGGCGGGAAGACCGCCGTCCTGGTCGGCGGGGTCGCTTTGCCGGCGGTCGTGCTGACCGCCCTCCTGATCTACGGCCTCTCGCTGACCAGGCATTTGTCTGATCCCATCAGCGGCAATGAGCTGCGGGTGCGGGTCACGGGTGAAATGTGGTGGTGGCGGGTTGCTTATCTCGACGGACAGGGCCGCGAAGTCATTCAGGACGCGAACGAGCTCCACATTCCAGCCGGTCGCCCGGTCGTGCTCGAGCTGCAGTCCGCCGACGTCATCCACAGCTTCTGGGTGCCGCGCCTGTCGGGCAAGCTCGACATGATTCCGGGCCGGCGCAACCTGATGCGTATCCAGGCCGATGCTCCCGGCGTGTTCGGCGGCCAGTGCGCCGAATTCTGCGGCGGACCGCATGCGCTGATGGGCTTCACGGTCATTGCACACGAACCGGCGCAGTTCGCGCGGCTGATGCGCGCGCGGCTGACGCGCGAGCGGACGTCTCCCGCCGCCACCGCCGCTGGCGCCCGCCTGTTCGACACGGCCGGCTGCTCCGCCTGCCACCGCGTCGCGGGCACTGACGCCAACGGATTGGCGGGACCCGACCTCACCTACGTCGGCACTCGCCGGATGCTGGGCGCCGGCATCTTGCCCAACAATCGCGGCACGATGATGGGCTGGATCGGCAACAGCCAAGCGTTGAAGCCCAACAATCGAATGCCGCCCTATACCGCCCTGAGCGCCGCGCAGCTGACCGAGCTTGCCACCTATCTCGAGGCGCAGAAGTGACGTCGGAAACCGGCTTCGACCCCAAACTGTTCGACCGCTTTCCCACGCCGGACCCGCGTCCGCAGAGCGAGGTCGACGAACTCGAGCGCATCTGGGCCGCGCCGCGCGGCTGGCGCATGCTCACCATCGTCAACAACAACTATGTCGGCCTGTGGTACGTTGCCACCGCCTTCCTGTTCTTCCTGCTGGCGGGCATCCTTGCCCTCGCGATCCGCGCCCAGCTGTCGCTGCCCCTGCTCGGCATCCTTCCGCAGGAAACCTACAACCAGTTTTTCACCATGCATGGCACGGTGATGATGTTCCTGTTCGCCGTCCCGATCATGGAGGCGATCGGGGTCATGCTGCTGCCGCAGTTGCTGGCCGCGCGCGACCTGCCGTTCCCGCGGCTGTCGGCTTACGCGTTCTGGGCCTATTTCATCGGCGGCCTGTGCTTCTTCGCGTCGATCTTCGTCGGCCTCGCGCCGAACGGCGGATGGTTCATGTATCCGCCGCTGACCAGCACGACCTACTCGCCCGGGATTAACGCCGATTTCTGGCTCCTCGGGATCGGCTTCATCGAGATCAGCGCGATCGCCGGCGCGATCGAGATCCTAGTCGGCATCCTCAAGACGCGCGCACCGGGCATGACGCTCGTCCGCATGCCGTTGTTCGCATGGGCGATGCTGGTGTTCGCAGGTATGATCCTGATCGCCTTCCCCGCCGTGATCCTCGCCACACTCCTGCTCGAGCTGGAACGCGCGCTCAACTGGCCATTCTTCGACGCCGCCCGCGGCGGTGACCCGATGCTGTGGCAGCACCTCTTCTGGTTTTTTGGCCACCCCGAAGTGTACATTATCTTCCTCCCCGCGGCGGGGCTCGTGTCGATGATGGTCGCCAGCCTCGCGAAGACGGAATTGGTCGGCTACCAACTGATCGTCCTCGCCTTGCTCGCCACCGGCTTTATCAGCTTCGGCGTCTGGGCCCACCACATGTTCACGACGGGGATGCCGACGCTCTCGGTCGGCTTCTTCTCGGCTGCGAGCATGGCAGTTAGCATGCCGGCCGGCATTCAGGTGTTCAGCTGGATCGCCACCCTCTCCATCGGCAAACCGACCTTCAACACCCCGACCCTGTTCGTCATCGGCGGGCTGGTAACTTTCGTCATCGGCGGGCTGACCGGCGTGATGGTGGCGATGGTGCCGTTCGACTGGCAGGCGCACGACACCCACTTCATCGTCGCGCACCTCCACTATGTGCTGATCGGCGGAGCGGTGTTTCCGGTCTTCGCTGCTTTCTATTACTGGTTCGGGATGACGAGCCGCCGACCGCTGTCCGAGCGGCTCGGCAAGTGGGTGTTCTGGCTGATGTTCGCCGGCATGCACATCACGTTCCTGCCGATGCACCTCACCGGCCTCATGGGCATGCCGCGCCGGGTCTATACCTATTTGCCTGGGTTGAACTGGGAGTGGACCAACTTGCTGTCCACCGCCGGCGCATTCATCCTAGGCGGCGGCGTATTGTTGTTCCTCATCGACCTCGCCCGCAACTTCCGGTTCACGGTCGAGGACGATGCCGGCAATACATATGGCGGCGGCACCTTGGAGTGGCTTCCGACCGGTCTCTACTCGACCCGCAGCATCCCGGTCGTCCGTAGCCGCAGTCCGCTGTGGGACAATCCCGGGCTTTGCAAGGAAGTAGAGGAGGGCCGCCACTTCCTCCCTTATTCCGCCACCGGCCTCCGCGAGACTCTGATCACCAGCCCTATCCGCGCCGAGCCGCAGTATCTGCAAATCATGATGGGCCCTTCGGTGTGGCCCCTGCTCGGAGCCGTGTTCACCGCCGGTTTCTTCCTGTTGCTGACGGTGCAGGCCTATGTCCCGGCGGTCGCCTGCCTGCCGCTCGCAACCTTTTCCATCCTGCGTTGGCTCTGGGACACCGACCGGCCGGTGCCGCAGAAGCAGGTCGACGTCGGCTCCGGCATCATGCTCCCGACCTATGTCACCGGCCCGAGCGCCCATGGCTGGTGGGCGACGATCTGCGTCTTGGTGGTGGCCGGGATGATCTTCGCAATGGCCGTGTTCGGCTATTTGTTCGTTTACGGAATCCACCCGACCTACTGGACGGTGCCGACCGAGCGCTGGTGGGCCTACCCAATCGCCGCCGCCTACGCCGTCGCCGCGGCGCTCGTCGTCCTCGGCCGCCGCCTGCTCGTGCGCGCCGGTTCGACCAACTGGAGCCCCACGGTCGCCATTCTCCTCGCTTGTGCGGTGATCGCCGGCGGATTGGCCACTGACTGGTTCAGCTGGCGGGCGCAGGCGATCGATCCCGAACTGACCGCCCAGGGCGCCTTCTCGCATGCCATGCTTGCGCTCCAGGGCCAGCTCGTTGCCGTGGTCGTGCTGATGGGCGGCTATCTCGCCGCACGTACCGCACGCGGTCTTGTCACCCGCCCGTGCAACACGACGTTCGACGTTGTCAGCCTGTTCCTGCTTTACACTGCAGCTCAGGGCGCGGCGACCGCGCTGCTGCTCCGCTTCTTCCCGGCCGGCGGCTGATGCTCATCTGGCGCAACATGCTCGGAGGTCTGGTATTGTGGGCGGCCCACTTCTTCGCCGTCTATGGCATTGCAAGCGTTCTGCCCGGAACACAGGCCGCGGTCGTCCTCGTGTTGCTGGTGACGGGACTCGCCCTTGCCGCCGCGTCATGGCTGTTCGCCAAGGCTTACGCAGCCCGCACGGCGAGCGATGACCTCCAACGCTGGTCGGTCAGGCTCGCGCTTCTTGGTTACGCTTTGGCTGGCACCGCCATCATCTACCAGGGCCTACCCGCAGCACTGACCTAGGCAGATGCGAACGATCGGGTCTGGTTCGGCCGTCAGAGCGCAACGACCTCCTCGACCCGCTCGGAAAAGCTGCGCTCAGCAGCATCTTCACCGTCGGTTACGCAGGCACAGAATGTTCTCGTTACCGCTTCCGCAGCCGAATGGGCCAGAAGTTCGGAGCGTTCCAGTGGAGTTCTCTTGTGAAGCAGACGGCGGCTGCAAAGGTAGCGGTATTGATCGCGTCAGCGTACTCCATTGTCCTGGCTTTCTAGATCGCAGCTACCGGCGTCACGGCTTGGGCGGCTGATTGTAAAACTCGACCTGCATTCGCATCGGTCCAACAGGTTCCACGAAATGTGGATGATCGGGCAGCAGCAGCCCCGGCGAACCAGGCGAAACAATCAGCACTTTGGGCGGATCGACGTAGGGGAGTTCAGATCCCCCTCGAGAACCCGGACCGCTGACCAAATGCACCGTTGGTAAGGAGCCGTAGGGCAGGAGATTTGAATGCCTCGTTCTCGCAAGCCCGTTAGCCCCTTCCGCTAATTCAACTCTTCACCTGACCATTTCGAAGGATGAGGGACATAAAAGATTTGCCTTCCCGTCTCTTAATGTGATCTCACTCGCCCGCTTCTCGCAAAGGAGAACGGCGATTTCTCACGACGACGATCCTGCCGCGTGGTTCGGTCGAAGTTGGATCGCAGCGAATATCAATCCGGGCCCACACTCAGTTAACGATGGCCTGATCGTTCAGACTATCGTCGATCAATTTGTTGGTGAAGCCGAGGAGGCCGGGCTGTCACAAAAGCAGTTGGAGCGATCCTTGGGGGACATTCATGTTTTCCTGCAGAGCGCGTTCAACGACGCGCACCGCGCCTGGAAGTCACAATTGCGCCCCTAGTCGGCTTGGGAGCAGTCGTGCTCAACAGGGGATAATATTGTGATCTGCCGGGTGCCCGTCTCGGAATTACAGTGATCATGGCTCTCGGGGGTGACGAGGTCGTTGCGCTTGCACTGGCTCGCGTCCTTGCGCCCACGTCGGTACAGTTCGGCCATTCCAACGGAGTGGGAACAGCCAGTCAACCTCATACGTCTTAGAGGAAACCATCGGCGCTTTCGGCCAGATGAAATCGCAACCTGGCTCGAGGCGATTCTAGATCTTCGCATTCGACACATTGTCGCTTTGGACCCTCGCCGCATTGTTCGCTGCCTCGGCCGTCGTGGTGTGGTTGAGCGGATGGCGGCTTGCCGGCTATGTCGACGCTGTCACACGCAAGACCGGTCTGAGCCAGGCGTTCGCCGGCATGTTGCTGCTCGGTGGGATCACCTCTTTGCCAGAAGTCGCGGCGGTAAGCACCTCGGCGGCGATCGGCAACGCTCCGCTCGCCGTCAACAATCTGCTCGGCACCGCGTCGATCAATATCGTCCTGCTCGCCGTCGCCGACATCATCTACGGCCGCAAAGCCTTGACCGCCGTCGCTGCGCAGCCGGCCGTTTTGATGCAGGGCGTGCTCTCGATGCTGCTCGCGACCGCAGTGGCTATGATCGCCACGGCGGGCGATGTCGCCATCTTCGGCGTCGGCGCAGGATCGCTTGCCGTCGCGATCGGCGGAATCGGCGCATTGTGGCTTTCTGCCGGCTATCAGAACAGTCACGTCTGGGAGGTTGTTGGCCAGCACGAAGCGGCAGAGGCCGGAACGGACAGGCAGGGAGCCGATGATGAAAGATCGCTCGCGCGTCTGATCCTGTCGCTCGCGCTCTGTGCCGTCCTCATCCTGATCGCCGGCTTTGTCCTCGCCTCGTCGGCGGATGCGGTGGCGACCAAGACGGGCCTTGCGGCCGGCATGGTCGGTTTCGTCCTCGTCGGCCTCGCCACCTCGCTTCCGGAAATCAGCTCGATCACCGCCGCCATCAGGCTGCGCCGCTATCAGATGGCGCTCGGCGACATCTTCGGCACCAACATCTTCAACATGTTGCTGATCTTCCTGGCCGACCTCGTTTATCGTGGAGAGCCTGTCCTGGCGCAGTCGGGGCGTTTCGAAGCGATAGGCGCGATCCTCGCCGTCTTCTTGACGGGCATCTTCATCGTCGGTTTGCTCGAGCGCCGCGTTCGAACCATCTTTCGCATGGGCTATGATGCTTTCGCGGCGATGCTGGTGTTCGCGGTCGGCCTTTATAATTTTGTCGCGGTCGACCGACTGAGCCGGCCCGCCTCCGCTCAGGCGAGCAGCGCCGGCAGCCCTTGCCACATCAGCGCAGTGGTGAACAGTCACTCGACGCGGCTGGCCCTAATGTCCGCGTTGGATCGATGTCGGTCATTCAAGGTGATGGTGAACCAACGGTCGGAATCTCGATCTGCCTCCCGAAAGCAGCCGGTCAGCAAACGGCCAGAATGCGACGTCCCCTGAGGAAGCTCGGCCCCTCCGCGGGGATTGCGAATTGCTACAGCGCCCTGCTACAGAGGCACGTCTACTGCGTGGCAGCCGGACGAGCTAAGCTATTGAAGTGGCTTGGGACAAAAACGTTGGCTGAGCCTCCTGCCGCCCCAGCCAAAACCCTATGCCTAGGGTGAAGAACGGCAGAAAACCGTAGGTCCAGCCGGCAAAATGTTTGGCTTGGCCGGCACTGTATCAGGTCACTGTATCAAGTGACTGTCGCAGGTGCCGATGCCGACCATCCCAAATACCTTCCGCCGAGGCGCCTCAATTTGGTGGCGCCGGACCATGCGTTTGGCCGGACC
>Ga0136611_10003191_pt1 | contig 11475 bp, 6 predicted proteins | sample AntDrymUQ2232306_2_FD_106645 | JGI IMG/M metagenome (GOLD analysis project Ga0136611, IMG submission 106645) | Polar desert sand microbial communities from Dry Valleys, Antarctica - metaG UQ223 (23.06) | ecosystem: Environmental > Terrestrial > Soil > Desert | place: Antarctica: Dry Valley... | reverse complement strand
GGTCTGCTGGTACTAACCATTTTTTTTGGTACCGGCCCCGAGGGCAGTGGTGTTAAAGTAAACCTCCTTGGTTTTCAGCCAAGTGAGATAGTAAAGTTTTTAGTGATTTTTTTCCTTGCAGGATATTTTGCCACCAACGAAAAGTTTATTTCTTCTTATTCTACCTGGAAGAAGCGATGGTCGTTTTTTGCCTTTGCTTTAATTGCTATTCTTGCCACTATTTTTCTTTTTCTGATATTAGGGGATTTAGGACCGGCCATGGTTTGCTGCTTCACCTTCATTGTTTTGTTTTCATTTTCACGCGGCGACTTTCTGCATATGATGGGAGCAATTATTCTGTACGTGCTTGCGGTTTGGGTATTTAAAAGTGCATGGATAGGCACTGCAATTACTGCAGGTTGTTTACTTCTGTTTATGCTATATAAAAGAAAGCAATTAAGCGAATCTGCTTTTATGGCTTTAGTAGTTATGAGCGGATTTTTGTTGCTCGACCAGATACCTTATATCGAAAAAATGTTTCCGGGGCCTATAACGCGTTTAGTTGATAGAAAGGCAATCTGGCAGGATGCCTGGAACAACGAAGTATTTGGCGGCGACCAGGTAGCAAACGGTATTTGGGCAATGAGTAGCGGCGGAGTTACAGGGCAAGGTGCTGGTGAAGGATTTGCCAAAACCATTCCTGAAGCTCATACAGATATGATACTGCCATCGATAGGCGAGGAATTTGGATTGGCAGGTGTTTTCTGCATTTTCCTTTTGTTCCTGATCTACCTGCACAGGTCTATAATTATAGGACGACAAACAGGCGCGCCATTCTTATTTTACGTATGTGCCGGTATTGGCATCGGTACTTTCGTTCAGTTCTTATTGATTGCCGGTGGATCAACGGGAGCTTTGCCTTTATCGGGGGTTGCTCTGCCATTTATAAGTTATGGAGGATCGTCGCTGTTAACGAATATGCTTGCCGCAGGATTTTTATTATCGGCATCTCATTTACAGGGTACGCCGGCACAAATGAAATTTATTATACGCCAACAGGATAAAAACCTGCTACCCGCTTTATTAGCGGCATGTATTGGGATAATATTGCTGGGAGTAAACGTATCACGCTATTTATTTAATAATAAAAAGTGGGTGGTAGAACCCGCATTGGTAGCAGACAGAAGCGGTTCGCGAATGTATAGCTATAATCCACGCATCACTATTTTAATGAACCGGTTGCAGGCCGGAAATTTATTAGACAGGCAGGGAAAGATTTTGGCGACAAGCCATCCTAATTTAATTACCCGGCAACTGGATACCTTATTAGCCTTAGGTATCCCCAAACAAGATTTAGAAGCCCTTGCTTACAAACGACTGGACAGGTATTATCCTTTTGGTGATCAGATGTTCTTTTGGACAGGCAATGCGAACACCGGTATTTTTAGCGGCGCTACCAATGGTTATTTTGCCGAATACGAACACGCAGCGGAGCTACGTGGCTTTCCCACGCCAACTACAAAGTTCCAGGTAAGTGCAACAAGATTTAAAGAGGATCGTTTTTTACCACAGACTGCAGTACAAATGACGGTTGTTAAAAGGAATTTCGGTGCTATTGCTCCTTTGCTTTTAGCAGGTATAAACAGCCCGCAAGTGGCAGCATTCAAACAAAAGAACAGGGATGTACAGCTAACAATGGATGCAGCCCTCCAAACAACTATCCAACACTCCTTACCAACCGATGATTCTTTAATAAACAAACGGGTATCGGTAGTTATTATGGAAGATAATACAGGTGATGTTATTGCTTCCGCTAACTATCCCTATCCCCATATAAACGATTGGGAAAGGTTGAACCTAAGCTATGCCGAGCAAAACAAGCTTAATTACTGGATCACCAATAGCGATCTCGGATTTACCCTTGCTACACAACCCGGCTCTACGGCAAAACTTGCAACAGCACTCGCAGCTTTCAATAAGTTAGGAGACACGGCCGCAAAATTAAGAATCAGGGTACATCCGTGGGATCTTATCAGGGTAAAAAGTGCGGAACCGGATGAAGCAGGCTGGATAGGTATTGAAAGAGGTATCGTAAAATCAAACAACTCATTCTTTATCCGCCTGGCAAACGAAAAGCAGTTGCAGGAGGAAATGGGAACTGTGTACCTGCAAACCGGAATGTTTCTACATGGTGCCGGCGGTTACTATTACGAATATGAGCGCAATAACCCTGAGCAACAAAACCAATGGCGGGAGTTGTGGCGGAGAACTGAATTCAGAAGTTTAAGAACGTATAATCCTAATAATATTAAGCGTACCCGCGGCAGGGGCGTCTCAGGAATGTCGTGGGGCCAGGGTGAGTTAATAGCAACTCCGGCGGCGGTGGCACGGTTAGCCTCGGGTATTGCCAACAACGGAACTATGATGCCTAATCGCTACGTAAGAAGTGTAAGTGGTTCCCCAACTAAAATACAACAAGGAGTACCTATAGCGAATAGTCCTCACTATGCGGAGTTGCTAACAGGTTATATGCGAAAGCAAAGTGAGAATAAAGCAGAAAGATTAGGCATTGTTGCGGCCGGTAAAACCGGTACTCCCGAACGCATATTTAAAGGCAGGAGAATTAACGACGGCTGGTATGTGTTTTTCGCTCCCAAGGCCAAGGGTACCGGCCACATAATAACTTGTATCCGTATCGAAGATGCTAAGGGTTCAAGTGAGGCAGTTAAGCTGGCAGGAAAGCACGTCATCCCATTTTTATTACAGAGAGGCTATATCAAAAGCTTCGAAAAAACGCGTCCTGAACAAAAGGTGATCATCAATAAAACAGAACTTGTAAACAAATCGCGGGGGGTTAACGGTCAGAGAAAGGCAGGTACTGCAACCGATACAGCTAATACTCTCGCACAATAAATAGAAATACTAAATTTGGACTACTTATTGACGATATGTTTAAGACAAAAATTTAGAGAACACACTAAAGCAACTATAGAACTAACATGTTCAATTTATTTAAGAAGGTAAGCCAGCCACAGGATGTAAAAGCTATCCGCAACAATTTGCTGGAATTCATTAAAGAGCAGCTTCAAAAAGCGGAAGGCGGGGAAGGAGAAAACATAAAAGGTCTATATTTATATATCACTTGTGCCAACGAGGAAAAACATTTGTACGAGGCAGCGGTTTTTGCTGATAATGAGCAACGTTTCAAAGAAGAGGAGATACAGAAAATAGCAGATGATTACGCTATAGCTCTCCCCGAAAACTGGACCATGGAAATTCATTTTGCTGATAAGGCGCCCCCTGAAGCTATAAAAGCAAAGGATGCCGATGCAGCATTATTTATTTCAACAAAGACAAAACCAAAGGTTCATAAAGATGCAATAGCCTATATAAGAGTGCTGAATGGTGAAGCCGAAAAAGAAGTCTATACCATCACCTCAAAACGACTCAAAATAAATATTGGCCGTGAAAGACGGGTGCAAACAGAAGATGGTTTTATGCGCGAAAACCAAATTGCTTTCCCGGGTGGAAGTGCAAATGAAAGTAACAGGTCAGTCAGCCGCCAACACGCGCATATTGAATGGGATAATGAGACGGGAATGTTTGTTTTATTTCCCGACGAAGGGGGCGTACCACCAATGAATAAAATTAAAGTTCGCACAACAGGAGGTAAGCCGGTTAAACTTCAGACCACTGAAATCGGTCATCACTTACAGGAAGGCGACCAGATAGTATTGGGCGAATCAGCATTATTAGAGTTTTCCTATTTGCAGGCAGAAAATTAAAATAAAAAATGGGAAGGGTTTTTACAATTACAGAAGGACTTGAGAATCTTGGTGCTATGAAAACAGGGGGGCAAGGTTCGGTGTATAAAGGAAAGCGTATTGGCCCGATCATTACTGCTATTAAATTGTTGCCGACACCAATTTACGCCGAAACCTCTGAAGACAAGAACTTTGTAGATTTTCAGAACGAAGTACAGAAGCTGAAAAAAGTAAATGAGAACCCAAATCCCAATGTCGTTAAAATATTAAGTTCAGGCGTTTCCGATACCGGTAATTTTCCTTTTATAGAAATGGAATATATCGAGGGACCTGAACTGGAGGAATTATTAAAATCTCCTCACGCTCCCATCTTCACTATAAAAGAAGCACTAAAAGTCTCAGACCAGTTATCACATGCTTTAGCACATTGCCATAGGGTTGGAGTTAAACATGGCGATATAAAAAGCAATAATGTAAAATTTAATATTCATACGGGTAATTATGTATTATTAGATTTTGGGCTGGCGGTAATGTCGGACGAGCAACGGCGTACCAGTCTCCGCCATGCAGGGGCTATTGAATTTATGGCGCCTGAGCAAAATGAAGGACAAATGTTTTTTCAAACAGATGTGTACAGTTTTGGTGTTATCCTATTTGAACTTCTGGCAGGCACTGTTCCTTTTCCTTTAAACGATAAAGGTGAAACTGCCCGTAATGCTGTTCGGTTAGCACACATGGAAACACCTCCTCCTGACCTTCTTACATTGAGGCGCAAAGCTCTGCCTGATCCATGGAGTGATGAGAAAAAGGAACATGAGATGCACGTGCACGATTGGTTAGTAAGCCTGGTATATAAATGCCTGCAAAAGAAACCGGAAAACCGGTTTGCAAACGGTATGGAACTGAATGAATATATAGTTCTTAACAGCACACTTGCACAAAAAAAAGAAGAGGCGGGCGCTGAACAATCGGATAATTTGAAGGTGGAGACTAAGAAATTATTGAAGGAAAAAGATCAGTTGCAACAGGTTATTTTAAAGTACCAGCAGGAGGCCTCGGTTAAAGACAAACAGTTAGACGAACTAAAAGCAATGGTGCTGCGTAAAGACAGTGAAGCACAGAATTTAAGACCAACCGGAATATCGACAACGGATTACGCTGAGCCGGTACGAAGAGGATTTTCAAAAACTGCTTTTATTGCTTTACTTTTTTTAACTATCGCCTTCGGCGGTTTTGCTACTTATTCATTCTTTAAAAACCAAGGCACTTCTACTGACCCATTAGCAGGTACGCCTTCAACAGAAACGAACGAAACTATTAACACGGATACTCCTGTTCGGGTTACCAGAAAGCCACTTTCTAAAAAAGAGGAACAAACAACAGCAAACCAGGCACCTCCTGAAACTAAGGCCACTACAAATAAGGCACCGGTAAACGAACCAAAAGATCAGGCAGAGTTGATAGATGAACAGGTAGCTAAGCAGGAAAAGGCCAGTGCGAACAATGAGGATGAGAATGCGGGTGACCAAACAGCAGAGGAAGAACCTGAAAAGAAAAGCATCTCAGTAGGTAGGTACAAAGCGAGATATAGAGCATACTTTCATGATGAACCTGACGAAACTACCCGCCGAAACGCGTTTATAAACCAATGGAATAAGGCTTTTAATGCAATAAATGAAAAAGATGGTTTTATATACGTTATTTATACCAACGACGATGGCCAGGTCTCTAAAGGCTGGCTGCGAAAAAAAGATCTTATCCCGGTAAATGGTTAATATGGAAAAACAGGAGAAAACTTTATAGCGGTATCTATAAACATTTACGATCCCTTCTTTGCAATTTTTTGTTTTTCAATTTTAGTTTCATCCGCTCTCTATCTTTGCATCGCGTCAGCTTCGCATAGGGTGTTTTTTTGAAACTAAGAATAAATTATGGCCAAGGTTTTTACAATTACAGAAGGGTTAGAAAATATGGGCGCCTTAAAAACCGGTGGACAAGGTTCGGTGTATAAAGGACGGCGGGTGGGAGAAATTATTACTGCTATTAAACTTTTACCCACGCCCATCTATAGCGAAAGCACAGATGATAAAAATTTTACCAGTTTTCAAAACGAGGTTGGTAAGCTTAAAAAAGTAAATGAAGAACCTAACCCCAATGTTGTTAAAATATTAAGCTCGGGCATTACTGATTCAGGCAACTTCCCCTTTATAGAAATGGAGTTCATAGAAGGGCCCGATCTTGAAGACCTCTTAAAGCCGCCAAACCCTCCAGTTTTCACGATAAAGGAAGTGTTGAAAGTGGGTGATCACCTATCGCAGGCGCTGGCACATTGCCATACAGTAGATGTAAGACACGGCGATATAAAAAGCAACAATGTAAAATTTAATACACATACAGGTAATTATATTCTCCTCGATTTTGGTCTTTCTGTGATGTCGAACGAGGAACGGCGCTCCAGTTTACGCCGTGCCGGTGCTATTGAATTTATGGCCCCGGAGCAAAATGAAGGGCAGATGCTTTTTCAAACCGATATCTACAGCTTTGGCGTTGTAATGTTCGAATTGTTGGCGGGAAGAGTTCCTTTTCCATTAAGAGATAATAGGGAGACTGCACGCAATGTGGTGATGTTAGCGCACATGGAAACACCTCCTCCCGATTTGTTGAAGATAAGGCAGCAGTCATTACCGCCATCCTGGAGCGACGTAAAGAAGCAACACGAAATGCAGGTGCCCGACTGGCTGGTAAAAATGATATATAAATGCCTTGAAAAAAAACCCGGGAACCGTTTTTCGGACGGAATTGAATTACATGAATTCATCTGGCAAAACAGTATTAGAACTGCCGGCAACGTAGAAGTTATATACGATCAGTTGGCGGTTTTAAAGCAGGAGAATAAAAAACTGCTTCACGAAAAAGAATTGCTGGAGCAACAGCTGCTGCAATATCAGAAGAATACCAATGAACAAAGTGCGGTAAGTTTACCTAAACAAACAATTGTTCCGCTTAATACAATACCGGGCAAAAGTGTGTTGGATTATATTAAAAAAGTTCCGGAGCCTTCAATATTTTCCCTCAAAGGTGTGCTTATAATGTTCGGCGTAATAGCAGGAATTATTGTGCTGGTATTTGCATTAGTAAAAGCAGGAGATACCCAACAACCGGTAAAAGGTAAAGCTGCAGAGCAATCAATATCAAAAAGAAAAGTAAGTACGATTACTCCGGTGGCCGAAGTAAGCAGAGACGTAAGGCTACAGTTGAACGAAGCAAAACAACTTTTAACCACTAACAAGTTGCCCGAAGCCTTGGCGGCTTATAAAAGTTTATCGCAAAACCAGGTGCCTGAAGCGATGTATGTATATGGTAAGCTGGCTTTGCAAAACAGGAATAAACAGGTTAGCTGTGCCGAAGCGTTTCAACTGCTGGTAAATTCAGCTAATGCCGGTCATGTGCCTTCAAAGAGAATAGTTGGTTTTTTGTACTCGTTTGCTGATGATGAGGACGCTTTAAAGAATAATTTTTTTTACGAGCGCTGCCGATTTATTAGAGATGTACCGAGAGGTTCTAAATTACTGATGGAAGCAACACTGCAAGGAGACACTTCTGCCGTAAGATTCCTGGATCAATTGAATGACAAAGTACGATAGTATTGCATAGCCAATTTGACCATTATTTGACCTTCAGGCAATTTTGATTTAGTTAAAAATCTTCACGTGTAGACGCAAAGAAAAACAAGGGCCAAGACACAAAAAAAACCTTTGCGCCCTTTGCCTCTTTGCCTGAAAAAAACGCTACAATAGAACCATTAAATTTATACACAATGTTTCTGCGCCGGAAATTTCTTCAAACATCTGCAGCAGGCCTGGCTTCTTTATTCTTTAATAAAAAGTCTTTTGCTGCTGCAAATACTGCGTTGCCAGGTTACAAAAGCCACCCCATTATTATTTCCACGTGGGATTTTGGGAAAGTTGCCAATGCTGAAGCCTGGAAGGTTATAAATGCAGGTGGTAATGTTTTAGATGCTGTTGAAGCAGGTGTAAAAGTACCGGAAGCAGACCCTAAAAATCATACTGTAGGTTTAGGCGGTTTTCCTGATAGGGATGGTAAAGTTACTGTTGATGCCTGCATAATGGATGGGAACCTTAACTGCGGCTCTGTTGCTTTTCTCGAAAATATTGTACATCCCACTTCGGTAGCCCGGCTGGTAATGGAAAAAACCCCTCATATAATGCTTGTGGGAGAAGGAGCCTTGCGGTTTGCGCTGGCTAATGGTTTTAAAAAAGAAAACCTGTTAACACCTTCCTCAGAAAAAGCATGGAAAGAGTGGCTAAAAACTGCGAAGTACGAACCCGTCATCAACATCGAAAATCAACATTATAAAAAAGACGGTTCACAGCAGTTGCCTGGAGGGCCTTTTAATCATGATACCATTGGAATGTTGGCTATTGATGCAAGCGGTAAGATGGGCGGCGCCTGTACCACCAGTGGTGCAGCCTGGAAAATGAGAGGCAGGGTAGGTGATTCTCCCATTATTGGCGCGGGACTTTATGTGGACGGGGAAGCAGGCGCAGCCACGTCTTCAGGCCTCGGTGAAGAAGTTATACGTACCTGTGGTTCTCATGCAGTGGTAGAGCTAATGCGGCAAGGCATAAAACCCTTAACCGCTTGTAAAACAGTGGTAGAGCGTATAGTTAAACGCAATGCTGCAAAAGCACAAACGCTGCAGGTGGGCTTTTTGGCTTTAAATACAAAAGGTGAGTTTGGCGCTTTTGCCATTCAGAAAGACTTTACCTATTCAGTAAAAAGTGCAGCCGAAGAAAAAGTGTATGAAGCTGAAAGCTGGTTCAAATAGTTGGCCATGTCTTATAAATTAGAAGTTATCGCCTTTACTATAGAGAGCTGTGAATTTATACAGCAAAGCGGGGCACATCGCATAGAGTTGTGTGATAATGCTATGGAAGGAGGCACGACGCCATCTTATGGAATGATAAAAGCTGCCAGAGAAAAAGTGTCTATTGATCTTTTTCCTATTATACGACCACGGGGTGGAGATTTTTTATATAGCGAAGATGAGTTTAAAATAATATTGCAGGATGTGAAGCTTTGTAAGGAGTTGGGGTGCAATGGTGTGGTAATTGGTTTGCTCAACGCGGATGGAGGCATTGATATAAAAAGAACAGCACAAATTGTTGAAGCGGCTCATCCCATGCAGGTAACTTTTCACCGCGCTTTCGATCGTTGTAAAGATCCCCTGGAAGCTGTCGAGCAATTGGTGCAGTTAGGTTGCAGCAGGATCCTTACCTCGGGTCAGCAACCATTAGCTGTACATGGCGCAGACTTGATTGCGCAGTTAGTAAAAGCGGCCGATAAAAAAATTATTATTATGCCGGGCAGTGGTGTTCGGAAAGATAATATTAAAGTGCTGGCAGAAAAAACAGGCGCAGTTGAGTTTCATACCTCGCTGCGCAGTTACGCAAAAAGCAAAATGGATTTCAGTCATCCTGCGTTTGCTGCAAGTGAAGAGAGCTTCACTCATCCTGCTGTTATTAAAGAAGAAATAGAAGCGTTATTAAACGCTCTGAATAATTAACAGGATTGCATTGTTTTGTTTTTTAACGCCTATTCAACCCCCCTTACTTTCATATCTAATATATAAACAGCTTCTGAAGCTGTAATGAACAGTTTGTTCTTTTCTTTTCCCCCGAAACAAACATTAGCCGTCCATTTTGCCGGTACAGCAATGTGTGCTATTTTCTTTCCTTCGGGGTTATATACAGTTACTCCGTTTCCTGTTAAATAAACATTTCCAAGGTTATCCAACGTCATTCCATCAGATCCTTGTTCTGTAAAAAGCTGCCGGTCTCTTAAGGTTCCGTCCGGTTGTATCACATACCTGTAAGTCTTTTTATCACCAATATCGGCCACATACAAATACTTACCATCAGCAGTACCCACAATACCATTGGGCTGCTTTATGTTTTCATCTGCTACTACCAAATCTTTTTTTAGCTTCGACAAATAATACACTTTTTGACCCACTATTTCCGGTTTTTTTCTTGTCCAGTAAGAACGTTGATAATAGGGATCTGTAAAATAGATGCCACCTTGCTGGTCTACCCATAAATCGTTAGGGCCGTTCAATTTCTGACCTTTATAGTCTTTGAGCAAAACCTTGATTTTCTTGTTGCGGCTGATAGACCATAATTCATTTTTCTCGTCTGCACAGGCAAGTAACTTTCTTTTACGAAAATACAAACCATTCGAGCGGCCGGTTTTATCTAAGAACACAGATAGTTTTCCGTCAGTTCCATATTTCCATATTTTATCGTTTGGCTGATCGGTAAAAAAAATATTTCCCTTCCTGTCAACAGCAGGTCCTTCGGTAAAGCTGAATTGGTTGGAGATAAGCTGCAGCTTCGCACCGTCAGAAATAATACTGCTGCTATCTTCATCGACTGTGATAGTAACCAGCGCTTTAAAACTATAGGTATACTTAGTGCAGGCAAGAGATATTAAAAAAGTAAACAAAAGCTTATAAATTATTGGTTGCATGGAGTTAAGTTGTATTTGAAGCTAAAATAATTCTTGTTATGCTAACATTAATTGTTATGCCACGGTATAGCAAAGTAACCCCAGACATTACAAAACAGATTGAAAAAATGATGAAAGTTGCCCTTAAGAGAATAGTGTCAGAGTTCTTATTGATAAGTCTCCTATCTTAAAAGCCTGATTGAATATCAACAACCGTTTAAAAAGTAATCTCTTATTATCTTGATACTATAACTTCGAAAGTATCCTGAACACAAGAGAACTCATCCTTAACAACGATTGTTGATTTTGCTGCAGATGGTGTAACTACAATGCTCCTCGTTGTCTTGTTTCCTGAATTCCATTTATAATTTCCAATGTATGAAGCAGTGAGCGTTGCACTCGTTCCTTTTTTAACCCTGATCGTAGTTTTCTTATTTACGTTTTTCATCATAGTGAAGCTATCCCTTACAACTCCATCAGCACATACCCATTTAAGGTCTAACCTGTTCGCATTTACTTCAAGCATAGCCGCACCTCCGATATCATTATTCGAATAATAATAGGCATTATGCGGAAAGGATTCTTTTCGGGGGCCGAGTTGCCCTGCGGAGCCGCTTACAACATAAACAGTTCCCTGGTTGTTTCCATCATTCTTAATGTAAGGACAAGAATTTTTACTGCCATTATACAAAGCAGTGGATTGGCTTACATTATTTTTTACAGAATCAAATGTAAGTTCAGAACCAAAGTGTCCCCGCATCAGCCTGGAACGCTCATACAAATGACTATGACCACATAATATAAGGTCAACTCCATAGCGTTCTAAAATACGAATGAAGTTTTCCCTGATCTTAACAAGTTCAGTTTCCTTATCAGAATCATGAGAACCCATGGTATATGGCGGGTGGTGCCAGTAAGCTACTACCCATCCTTTATTTTTATTCGCATCGAGGTCTTTTTTAATCCATTGAACCTGACTACCCAATGTATCGTACAAGCGGAAAGACTGTTCTTCAGTTCCATAAGAGTCTAACGAAAGGAAATGAATGTTACCTATATCAAATGAATAATAAGCTTTACTGTTAGAAGCTGTGCCCCCGGCTTCTCCGTCTACAGGCATTGTAAAATTTTGAAAGTACGCTACTTCCTTTGTTTTTTGAGCATGGGCTGCAGAGTACTCTACATCATGATAATCATGATTGCC
>Ga0136611_10003190_pt1 | contig 11475 bp, 11 predicted proteins | sample AntDrymUQ2232306_2_FD_106645 | JGI IMG/M metagenome (GOLD analysis project Ga0136611, IMG submission 106645) | Polar desert sand microbial communities from Dry Valleys, Antarctica - metaG UQ223 (23.06) | ecosystem: Environmental > Terrestrial > Soil > Desert | place: Antarctica: Dry Valley... | reverse complement strand
TGACCGTAACCGTGTCACGCTCGACTCGTGGGGAGATTATACGATCCTGAGGCACGGATAACAGTTCAGGTGGACGATCAGGGCCAGCCGGCCACGCTCGTCTGGAAGCAGTGTGAGCCCGTGCGCGAGGTGTGCAACCACTGGCGCGTCGATGCCAACTGGTGGGGAGTGCCCGTCTCGCGAATGTGCTGCATGGTGACGACTGGACTTGCCCCGGTTACTGAGACTCCAGTCCCGTGGGCAGCACTGTCGCCAACTACAGCGTGAACCATCGGTGGGACGAGGAGTTCGGGACAGGGTTACGGCGTACCCAGGAGCACCGGTGTTCGTCATCGGGTCCGAGTAGCACAGCGACCTTCATTGGAGCCGATCCTACCTGGCACCGCGGCGGGTTAGCGCGACCAGCCCAGCAGCAATTAGCGCCACCAGGAGGCGCTTGCGGTTTGGATAGGGCTCCACATAGCGCGTGTACGCACTAGTCGAGATCTCTGCTTTACCCCACGCACCGGTGACGGATCCCACCCCCATTATCGGCTCAAAGAGGTTGTCTACCCCGTCGGAGCGCTCGTTCACCTGCTGTTGACTGAACATCCGATCCTGAAGCAGCATGAAGCGGTCGACCAGGGCTGGGCTAATCCGTTGTGCGACATCGAGCAACTTACCTCCATCACCAATGATCAAGTCGCGGACTGGGTGTTCGGTGGCAAACACGATCGCCTCGGCGGTCAGTGCAGGTGTGTAGACAGGCGGTAGCGGCTTGGGCTTGCCCCTCATCCGGGATCGGGCGGCGTTGAAGATGGGCGTATTCATCGAGCTCGGCAGGATCAGCGCAACGTTGATGCCGCACCGATCGCGCCTCAACTCCATCCGCAGCGCGTCTGTAAAGCCCTTGATCCCATGCTTGCTCGAACAGTACGCCGCCTGCAAGGGGACGGAGCGCAGCCCGAGGACTGAAGCGACATTGATGATGGTCCCCTGCCTCTGCCGCTTGAGATGCGGGAGCACGGCCTTGACGCCGTAAATCATACCTATCAGGTTGACCCGAATGACCCGCTCAATCTCCTCGACCGGCACGTGCTCCACGCTCCCGTACACACTGACGCCGGCATTGTTGATCCAGGTATCGATGCGCCCGAACCGGTCTACCGCTTCATTGGCGAGCCTCTGCACCTGGATGAACTCCGCCACGTCAGTCACCACCACGTGCGCACGACCACCGAGCTGATCAACCACCCGCGCTACCTCGTGCAGAGCCGCTTCATTTCGGGCAGCAAGCACCACCGATGCGCCGCGCGCACCGAGGCGGATCCCTGTCTCACGGCCGATTCCGGACGAAGCTCCGGTGATCACAATAACCTGATTCTCTACACGCCGCAACATCCGCTCCAGTACCTCGAACTCCGTTCTTCCTGAGCGCGACCCTCTCTGCTGAAGTATACGTCGTCGCGCAGCACAAATCGATCAAGGAACTACTCGGCGGGCTGTGCAGATACTTTGAACAATTAGCCAGCAGCCCGACGGACTGGAACGAACCACAGCGATGACACAGCGACTGGACCCACTGCGCCGGACGTCGTGCCATCAGCACAGACAAGTTGCACCGGTTGCACGACAGCAGACGACTCCGTGCAACTTTCGTGCAACTTCTGTGCAACCTTCCCTGCCTACGCTGAGACCCAGTCGGCAGTTTTTTCGGGACGCGAGGAAGGCAGGGATTGGATGCGGTTCCCCATTATTCTGCGCTGGGAGCGCTCGCGGAGACATCGGACCCGCTCAATCTGCCTTCTGGCCGGTATTGCACTTACAGCGGCCATCGTCTCGATCTCAGCCTACACTCTGACGGCTCGCCATGCCCCGGCCACCCCCATCCTCGGCCGGGAGACTATCGAGGTGACGAGCGATCCATCAGGGGCGTCGATCAAGCTGGATGGACGGACAAGCGGACGCACGCCTGCACGCATCCGCGTGACGAGCGGCGACCATGCGGTTGAGCTCGCGTTGTCGGGCCATGCAACCGTCACCCGCCAAGTCTCGGTCGCGACGGGCCGGACGAGCGTTGTTGTCGCTCAGCTCTGGCAACGCTCGGCAACGGTTACCGCATTGCGGCCGCCGCTACCCGGCGCCACGATACGGGACGCCCGCTTCCTGGCAGACGGTACGATCGCGCTGGACGTCACCCTTCCACACAACATGGGTACCGAGGCGTGGCGGATCGACGCAGGCGGGCGAATCACCCGCGTCAGTCTGATGCCTCTTCCGACTACGGTGCTCGCACTCGGACCAGATGCCACGAGCGTGGCCTATCTGAAGGGAAGGTCCGACAAGGGTCCAGCTGGCAAGCCGACGTACCGAGAGCTATGGGTCACGAGCGGCACGAGTCGCGGCGCGCGGTTGTACTCCCTACCCACCGACACGGACCACGGCCTGGTCGACCTGTCCTGGGCACCGGACGGACGATCGCTACTCGTCATCGCATCACGCCGTGTGTTCGACGGCAGCACGAGCAGACTGCTTCTGATTCCCGCCGACGAGGGAGAGCCTCGTGAGGTTGCGAGCGTACCCGCCGAGGTCGTGTCGGGGAGCTACAACTGGAGTCCGGCAGACACGGGGGTCGCCTTCCTTGCGCGGCACGGTGACACCGTGTCGCTTTGCGCTGTCCGCCTCAATGGCTCTGCATTTCGATACCTCGCCGACGTTGGCCGCACAACCGGGGAACCGGTCGGCTACGCGCCCATCTCGTGGTCGCGGGACGGCGGACGCGTGCTGTACTCGGCGCCGGACAAACCGAACTCGGATGGCAGCCCCTCCCCCCATCGGCTCTACTCGGACGACCTCTCGGGACGGCCAAGCGCCAGGGTAGCGTCCGGCGTAGGCCAGAGTCCGGTCTGGCGAGAAGATGGGCACATCCTCGCGCTGGCGCGCGCCGAAGCCGGCAAGCCACCCGTGCTGCGATCGGTGGACCCGGCCGGCGCCGTCCGCGACATCGGAGTACTACCCATTGGAAGCGGGTCATTCTCGGTGCGCTGGGACGTCGAGCACGCGCAGGCGATCGTGGCCGTGCGTGCCCCGTCGTCCTTTGCTTCCGGCAACACGCTCTGGCTTACGCGATGGACCAATGGGGCGTCGAAATGAGCGGCCGACTCGTCTCGACCGTACGCGTCCTCGCGCTCGTTATCCTGGTCACGCTCTGCTGGGCTGGCGCCGCACGAGCGCAGGACACCCCACAGCCCGAGCCAACAATAGTCCCGCTGCCGACACAACAGGCGACCGCCACCCCGGCATTGGGGGGACCGTGGGAGGCCACGGCCACCGTCCCAGCGGCCCCGGCGGCCGACCATTCGGCAGAAGGGGACTGGTTCCAGCGCAAGTTCGTCGGTGCCGTCGAGTTCTTCCTCGGCCAGGTCACGAGTCCGATGCAGCAGCTCATCGCCAGCGAGTGGCAGAACGAGAGCGGCTTCATCCTGCACACCGGTCCCCAGATTACCTACAACAACGAAACCGTGATGGGTTACTGGGGCACACTCCGCACCGTCGCGAACCTCGCGCTCGTGGTCGTCGCGATGTGGGGCGGGTTCAACATCATCGTCCGCGACACCATCGGTGCGGAGTACCACACCGCAATGCAACTCCTGCCGCGGCTGGTGCTCGGTGCCCTGATGATCAATACCAGCCCCTGGTTCATCAAGCTCCTGATCGACCTGAACAACGCGCTCTGCTCGATTGTCGGGCAGGCCAGCCCGCCGGGCTTCGACGTGGCCGATGATGCGCGCCGCACGTTGATGGGGTTGATCCTGTGGCTCGTGCTCCTGGCGCTGCTGCTGGTGTTTCAGATCGTGATGCTGTTCCGGCTCGCGATGCTCGACTTCCTCATCGTGCTCGCCCCACTCGCGTCCCTGTTCTGGGTGCTGCCCCAGACGCACGGCTACGCCCGTTCCTGGATGCGTAACTTCGTCGGCACCGTGTTCTCTCAGTTCCTCCAAGTGCTCGCCCTTAGCCTCTCGGTCTCGCTGCTCGGTTCGCTGAAGCCGATGCGCTCGGATCAGATCCTCAGCGAGATGCTCCTCGCGATTGCCATGATGCTGGTCGTCTTCAAGGTGCCGTCGCTGCTGGCGCACCAGGAGGCTGGAGGATGGGTAGGGAGCTTCCTCGGCTACACAGTAGTCCGGTCGGTGATGAGCCGAGCGGGCGGGAGCGGCAGGTCCGCCCGGCAGCACGCGAGAACGAGCGGCGCCCAGCACGTCCAGGCTCTCGGCTGGCACCGAGGTGGGGAACCGAGCGGCACCGGGTCCGCAGGAGGAGAATCATGACACCTGGTTTCGTCTTCTTATTCGGCGCCGACCTGTGGCGATTCGCGCTCAAGGCGGTGACCGCGCTCGTCGTGCTCCTGCTCGTGCTTGCCCTCTCTGGACTGGCCGCCGTGTCGTCGGTGTTTGGCTGGATGGATGACTCCGCCGTAGTGGGTGAGCCGACAGAGTACGTCGTAGCCGCCATCGGCGATATTCCGGCGGAGTACCTCGCGGCATACCGGGCTGCTGGCGCGAGGCACGGTGTCGCCTGGCCGGTGATCGCGGCCATCGGCTGGGAGGAGAGCAGGCACGGACAGTACGGCGAGAAGGTGGACGGCTGTATCGTGGGTCCACCCATCGCCCGCTTCGAGGGCACGCCCGACCATCGAGCCAGGGGCCCGCTGCAGTTCCTGCAATCGAGCTGGGACCGCTTCGGCGAGGACGGCAACGGGGACGACAGGAGCGACCCGTGCGACATCGCGGACGCTGCCTTCGGCGCCGCCCACCACCTGAGGGACGCGCTCGGTACCCGACCCATCGACTACGTGCGGGCGGTCTACGCTTACAACCACAGCGACACCTACGTCGCTCGCGTGCTGGCGACCGCGCACGCATACGGTTGGAACAACTCCCTGACAGCGGCTGCTGCGGGAGGGGACTGGTATCGCTACCAGGGCGAGCAGTCGAGCTTCGACCCGTTTGGCAACGAGTCGAGCAACTGCGGTCCCGCGAGCGTCGCGATGGCGATCGCGTGGGCAACGGGGCTCCACCTGCCCGTGCGCGAGATCCGCCAGATCATCGGCACCAACGGCTACACCACAACGGACCAGCTCGGCGGGGCCCTCACGCAGTGGGGCGTCCGGCACGAACGCAGTGTCTCCAACGCCGCAGACATCCGGGCAGCGCTCACCCGAGGCAATATCGCCATCGTCGGGCTCGCCATGGGTGCGGTCTCTCCGGGCCGCGACATCGAGGGGGCATCTGCTGATCCGGGTCTCCGGACCGGCAGTTACACCGAATCATCCATGATGCACTTCATTGTCGTCAAAGGAATCACCCCTGATGGCACCCATTTCATCGTCCACGATCCCAACGTGTAGGGGCGGTCCCCCTCTCCCCAGTACTGGTACTCGGACGGAAGCGCCAAGGGCAAGGACCGTCTGTACCGCATGGACGAGGTCGAGGCCGGGATGCGGCTCTTCAGCGCCCACCCGGGTAGCCGCGGCATCGAGCTGCTCGGCGCCATCACGGCTCCCAGTTCGTCCAACGCAAAGGCGGCGCGACGATGAGTTCACTACAGTCGCGCGCTCCCCCGCTGCACGCAACTCGGTAACCCCGTTCTCGCACGAGCAACACAAAGGAGACGCACGCTTTGGACAGGATCAACACACTCTTCAACAACCTCATCACCTGGGGAGCCAACGTCGCGCTCGCGGTGGCCGCGTTCGCCCTGATGGTCGGTGCGTTTATCTACATGACCTCCGGTGGCAGCTCCCGCCAGATGGAGACCGGCAAGTCCGCGATGGTCCACGCCCTGATCGGCCTCGTTATCGTGCTCGCGGCCAAAAGCATCGCCACCGTCATCCAGAACGCCATCGGCACCGGGTCGTAGCATCGGCGGCGGAGAGTCGTAATACAAGGAGGAGCAGATGGACCAGCACGAGATACCGACCCACCTGGGCGTGGAGGATCGTTTGTTCTGGGGATTGACCGCGCGTCAGGTGGCGATCCTCGTCTGCGGGGCGTCCTGCGCCTCCTGGGTGTGGAACAGTCTGTCGTGGCTGCCGGGACCCACCGGAGGCGTACTGGCGGCGCTCGTAGCCCTTCTCGGTGCGGCGCTCGCGCTGATCCGGCCCGCAGGGCGCGGTCTGGAGGAGTGGGGCTTCGCCTGGCTGCACTACGTCGCGCTGCCCCGCGCAAGCATCTGGCGAGTCCGCGAGGACGCGAAGCAGGACCGACGTGCGGGTCGCGGCGGCTGGGCGAGCTGGGACATCGCGGAGCACTGGCGGGAGGTGGCATCGTGAAGCGACACGGATCGGTGCAATCGGCGCACGTCTCCCTTGAGGAAGTTACCGGCGACGTGGTGCGCCTGCGGGACGGCCGGTACCGTGCTGTGCTCGAGGTCCGCAGCTTCAACTTCGACCTGATGAGCACGAGCGAACGGGAAGCCGTCATCGCCGGCTACACCAGATGGCTCAATGGCCTCGGGTTTCCCGTACAGATCCTTGTGCGCGTCCTGCAGATCGACGTCGCCTCGTATCTCGATGAACTGGCGGAACGCACCCAAGACGCGACCTCCGCCCCGCTCGGCGTGCTGGCGACGAACCACCTCGGCTTCGTGCGCCGGCTCGTGCAGGACCGCGCCCTCGTGGAGCGGAGGTCCTACGTAGTCGTGCCGGCCGACGGGTCGCTCGAAGGGAGGCGGCGCTTCCCGCCGCTGATGCGGCGTCGGGATCCAGCGATCGGCCGGGAGGCGGCGCGCTCGCAATTGATGACGCGATGCCGGGAGGTGGAGCGCGGACTGGCACGGTGCGGGCTGACCGTCCGGCGATTGAGCAGTGATGAGCTCGCCGAGCTGATGTACGCGTGCTGGTGTCCGGAGCTGTCGCGCACCCAACGGCTGCGCGGTGGCCCATCACAACACACTGGTATCGCCGTTACCCGAGCGATCGGGGAAAGGAAGTGAGCATGGCTATCCTGCCGAAAGACCAAACCAGACAACACTCAGATCCATCGCCGGACGAGCGACGCTTCGAGGCGGGGACGCGCACCGTTGCCGACCTGATAGCACCCGCCTCGGTGGAGGTCCGCCGCGACGCGCTGCGGCTCGACCACGGCTACGCGCGGACACTCGTCATCACCGGCTATCCCCGATCCGTCTATCCGGGGTGGCTCGCGCCGCTCACGGGCTTCGACGAGCCGATCGAGGTGAGCATGCACGTGCACCCCTTGGAGACGGCTCCCGTGGTCACCGCGCTCTCGCGCAAGCTGGTGCAGCTCCATTCCTCCCGCCTGCACGACGGGCGGGCGGGCCGTCTCGAAGACCCGGAGCGGGAGACCGCGTACGAGGATGCGGAGCGGTTACGAGACTCCCTGCAGCGCGGCGATGAGAAGATGTTCAGCGTTAGCCTGTACGTCCTTCTCCGCGCCCCAACCGCAGCGCGCCTCGACGAGATTACCCGCCGCCTGGAGGCAGTCCTTGAGGGGATGATGGCGAAATCGCGCGTCGCGATACTCGAGCAGGACGCGGGTTTCCACAGCGTGTTGCCCGAAGGGACGGACCGGCTGCTCGTCCACCGCAACCTCGACACCTCCAGCCTCGCGACCACGTTCCCGTTCACGTCGGGCTCGCTCTCGATGGAGCGTGGGGTGCTCTACGGCACGGCGCTGCACAACCGCTCGCTAGTCATCTTCGATCCGTTCGACGACGCCCTCGAGAACGCAAACGCCGTGGTGTTTGCGAAGAGTGGTTCGGGTAAGTCGTACTGGACGAAACTGATGGCGCTCCGCACCCTGCTGATCGGCGTCGACTTCTACGTGATCGACCCTGAGATGGACGAGTACCGGGCGCTCTGCGACGCGGTGGGAGGGCAGTACATCCGCCTGGGCATCGGTAGCCGCCAGCACATCAACCCGCTCGACCTGCCCGATGCGGCGGCGGAGAACACAGACGGCCGGGACGGGTTGGCCGAACATATCGCGAGCCTCCTCGGCTGGCTGGAGATGCTGCTGTGCGCGCCGGGGCACACGCTCGGTCCGCTGGAGCGCGCGGTGCTCGACCGGGCGCTGTACAAGACGTACGCGCTCGCCGGCATCACCCCCGACCCGCAGACCCACCGCCAGCGGCCGCCGCTCCTCGGGGACCTGGCGGCGGTTCTGGACGACACACACGGCGACGTGGCCGAGAGCCTGAGGCTCCGCCTGGACCGCTACATCACGGGCTCCCTGGCCGGGCTCTTCAATCACCCCACGAACGTGGCCCTTGACGGGCGGTTCGTCGCCTTCAACGTCCACGACATGGGGCGCGATCTCTGGCCGCTCGCCATCTACACGATCTCCACGTTCGTCTGGGGCCAGATCCGCCGCAGCCTGCGTCCGCGCCTGCTGATCATCGACGAGGCGTGGATCCTGATGCAGCACGAGTCCGGCGGGAGCTTCGTGGCGTCCCTCGCCCGCCGCGCCCGCAAGCGGTACCTGGGCGTCGTCACGATCACTCAAGACGTCTCCGACTTCCTGAGCTCGGAGCACGGCCGGACGGTGCTGGGGATGAGCGCGATCAAGCTGCTCATGAAGCACGATGGCTCGAGCATCAAGCCGGTGGTGGAGGCGTTCGGCCTCTCCCCGGGCGAGAAGGGGTTCCTGCTCGGCGCCGCCAAGGGGGAGGGCTTGTTCTTCGCCCTCGGCAGCCGTGTCCCCATCTCCGTCGAGGCAAGCCCCCTGGAGCATCAGCTGGCGACCACCGCGCCGCGCGAGGTCGCCGCCCGCCAGTTTCAGGGGGAGACGGCGGCTGGAGGGCGTGCGATATGAGCGTCGTCGCACGCCCCAATCGGTATGACGCCGAGGCGATCAAGCGACGGTGCTCCCTCGCGGAGGTCGTCGCGGCGCGGGTTGGGAAGCTCACCCCATCGGGGCCGCACGCCTACAAGGCCCTGTGCCCCTTCCACGACGATCGCAACCCGAGCCTGTTCGTGGACGAGCGCGACGGACATTTCCACTGCTTCGGCTGTAAGGCGCGGGGCGATGTTATCGACTTCGTGCGGCGCATCGACGGCCTCGGCTTCGCGGAGGCGTGCGAGCGGCTGGCTGGTCTCCAAGGTCAACTGGTGGTCCGCAACTCGACTCCGGGCGCCGATCGACGGGCTTTGGGCGGAACCGAAGCGGGCCTCGACACCGCCGTCCGCCAGTGGGATAGGCTCCGGCTGGAAGAGCAGGCGGTGATGAACCTCGCCCAGGCCGTGTATCGGCACGTGCTCCGCCGGACTCCAGAGGCGCTCGAGTATCTCCGGGTCCGCGGCATACCCGAACGGGTCGTGCACAAGTGCGGCCTGGGGTACGCGGATGGCCGTTCGCTGGAGGCGCACCTTCGCCGACGCGATGCCCTCGATACCGCGCAGCAGATAGGACTGCTCAATCACATCAAGGATGGGGAGACCTGTCGGGAGTTCTTCGCCGGTCGCATCATCATCCCCGAGTTCAGGGGCGATCAGTGCATCTGGATGATCGGCCGACCGCCGGGGGATACAGCGGGCAGACCGAAGTATCTCGCCCTCGGTGGGGAGCGGCCGGTGCTTGGGTGGGAACGCGCTGCGGGACGGCAGGAGGTCTACCTGTGCGAGGGCGTCGTAGATTACCTCACCGCAGTTTCGTGGGATCTCCCGGCGTTCAGCCCCTGCGGCACCTCCCTGCCCGACGAGCGACTCGGCTTCCTCGCCCGCGCCCACATCGTCTGGGGGGTGCTCGACGGTGACGACGCCGGACGCGCCGCGGCCGAGCGCTTCGGGCGGCAATTGGGGCACCGCTGGCATCCGCTCCGACTGCCCGAGGGGCAGGATCTCAACGACTTGGGCCAGCAGGAGGGCGGAGCGGATATTTTCGCTTCGCTCGTGCGCGCTGCTCGCCTTGAGTCATAGGAGGATCCTTCGAATGTCCGAGACACCGAGCAATGGGACCACTACCGGCGATTCCGACCTCCGAGAGCGGGTCGTGGAAGCCGCGCGGCGACTCGGCTGGGGACGAGGAAGCATCTCCCGTTTCGCGTCGGCCCTTACCGGCAAGAGTTGGGAGGAGTGCGGCGAGGAGGAACTGCGCGAGATGCTCGACGAGTACGAGGTGCTGATCGCGGTGGTCGAAGCAAAGCGGGCGCGGTCCGGGGGGAGGTCGTCATGCTCGTGATCGAACGGCGAGCATCGCCGCCCGCCACGGCGCTGACGGAGATCGTCACCCCGCGCGGCAATACCGCCGCCTTCTCGCCCGTCGAGAATCTGCTGGCCGCAATCCGAACGCACGCGACTTTCTCGCTGGAGATCGCCGCATCGCGCACCGAACGGCGGTTCCTGCTGCGCGCCGCCGATCAAGACTCAGGAACTCATCTCGCCCGTCGGATGAGCGCCGCCTACCCGCAGGCCGCGCTCAGGCCCGTCGAGTCCGCATCGGACCCCGCTCTGATAGGAATAGGTGAACGCGTCGCCGTGTGCGCGATGGCGTTCCGCGAGCCGGAGTGCCTGCCCATTCGCACCTTCAGGGACGCCGACGTCGAGGGTGTCCGGTATCCCCAGGCCGATCCTGTCCTCGGCATCCTCGCCGCCCTCGGCGACCTGCCACCGGGTTGGCGCGCGCTCACGCAGCTCGTACTGCGCCCGGCTCCTCGCGGGTGGGGACGCGAGTACCGGGCGATGGCCAGCCCGCTATCGGCGCGAGCCGAGGAGTCGCGCCCGTCGCTCGCGCCCGTCGTTGGTCTGGCCGTGCTCGCCGCGACCGTCGCGGTCGGCCTCCACGCCTACACCTGGTACGCGGGGGGGCAGTGGCTGAAGCTCGCGGCGCTCTGCGTGGCCGTCCTGATCGTCCTGCCGCTGTCGGTATCGCTGTGGGTGCGCCGGGCTCGTCGCGTCGACCCCGACCCCGGGCTCGTGATGGAGAAGCTGGGGCGTCCCGCCTACGCCGCGCAGCTTCGGCTGGCCGTGTACGCGCCCGCGGACGTTCCCGTCGATGGTCTCCGTGACCATCTGCTTCGGCTGGCCGCGGCGTACGGCCAGTACGATCTCCCCACGGGCAACGCGCTCGTGCCGCTTCCGGTCGAGAGCGAGGGGCGGGATCTGCGCCTCCTCGCCCCCCTGCGCGGCAGGCGCGGGCGCACCGTGCTCAACACGCGGGAACTCGCGGGCCTCTGGCACCTGCCGCAGGCGGACGCCGACGTGCCGCTCGTCGAGCGCACCACCGAGCGCAGGCTCCTGCCCGTACCCTTCGCCGTCAGCAGCGGATGCCCGGTAGGCGCGAGCGAGCACCACGGCAGGCGGTTCCCGGTATGCCTGCCGGACGATGTGCTGAACCGCAATATGCTGCTCGTGGCGAAGACCCGCAGGGGCAAGTCGTCCCTGATGTTGCGTCTGGCCAGGCACCTGATGGAGCGACCGGATGGGCGGGGTCGGCGCCGCTGCGTGCTGCTCGTCGATCCGCACAGCGATCTGGCGCG
>Ga0136611_10003189_pt1 | contig 11477 bp, 11 predicted proteins | sample AntDrymUQ2232306_2_FD_106645 | JGI IMG/M metagenome (GOLD analysis project Ga0136611, IMG submission 106645) | Polar desert sand microbial communities from Dry Valleys, Antarctica - metaG UQ223 (23.06) | ecosystem: Environmental > Terrestrial > Soil > Desert | place: Antarctica: Dry Valley... | reverse complement strand
TCGCAGACCCTCTCACAGATCGCGCGTCGACGGCGAGTTGCAATTGCCCAAGTTTCCAGGCGGTGAACAGAGGCGAGACCGCATACGTCCAGATCAGCGCCGCCCCAACCGCAACACCCGCCGCGCCGACAACCAATGACTGACGCCGCCAGGCGCGCCTGCCTGAAAGCGCAATCAGCGGAGAACGACCTAGCGAAGCCACAAAAGCAGCCATGCCTATCCAGATCGTCATACCGGTCAAATCAAAAAACCAGAACCACAGATAGACCACATAAGCCGACTGCAAGCCGAGAAGCACCGCCGCCTGTGCGTCGGACAGGTACGTCTCGCGCCGGCGAGATTCTATCGCGGCCACGATGACGCCCCAGAATACCAACAGCGCGATCATGCCCAGGACGCCCGTAGTTCCCAATGCTTCATAAAAGGCGTTATGAGTGCGATCCCAAAACTGATCTTCGGTCACTGAATAGACTGCCGGATCGAAATGCCTGGCCCACACGATCTCGTGGTTCTCCGGTCCGTACCCCAACAGCGGCCGCTCCCGCAAGGCGAGGACCGATGCCTTCCATTGCAACTTGCGATCAACCCCCGTCGCTGTCGGCGCCACGGCGATAAATCGTTGTACCGTAAACGGCATTTTCGGGCCGAGCGATGCGAGCGCGCCACCCGGACGCATTGAGCCGACCAAACCCGCGAGGCTTACAGCTCCCACCACGGCCAGTAGTGCCAATACCCGTGCGCGTTTTGCAAACCATGAATACGCCACACTCGCCAAGACCACTCCAAAGAGCAGCCCCAGCAGGCTGCTTCTATTCGTGGTAAGCCACAACACGGCCAGCAGCGGCAGGAGGGAAGCAACAGCCAGCACTCTCGCCCTCCGATTCCTCTCCCGAAAAGCGAGGAAGGCAGCAACCCCGATAGGGAACAGGAGATAGCCGGCGAATATGCCGTAATTACCCAGGGGGCCGTTCGGGGGGATGGGCGAGCCTTCCCAAATGATGCCCAGCTCCACTTGGTATCGCTGTAGCAGACCATATGCAGCCGCCGCGACTCCTACCCCAACTACGCCGCGGGTGTACCACCGCCAGTGATGCTCCTCAAAGGTGACGCGCAGCAGAACGTAGAGAACGAACAGGTGCGCCAGCGTCCAGACCCCGCCCAGCCGCGCGAGAGTACCAAAGACGCTGCGCTGCCAGGAATAACCGAAGGCAGCGGACACAACGGTGACCGCAAGCAGAAGAGCGAAAGTGACGAAGGTCCAGTCACGCCTGCCCCGTTCAGCTTGCTCGCTAACGAGAGCGCGTAGTAGCACGCACAAGCCGGCGAATGCGACGAGCGCGCGAAAGACGAGTCCACGCACAGACACGAAGGGGAAAATGAAACCAGGCGCCAGATAGAAGGGGACGCCGAGCGTTAGAAAGAGCGCAACATGAGCCGCGCTTGTAAGTCGAGACGCCGACTGCGCCGTGTGCATTAGCTCAGGATGTATGCGCCGACCTAAAAAGCGAGCGGCCGCCGGAGATCCGGCGGCCGCTCAATCAATCTGGCAGGATACAGTATTACGGAGCCTGGTACGGAGTTGCGAGATAGTACACGTTGCCGGTGGTGGTCCCGTCGTACCGAACGAGGCCGGTGCTGGAAGCGACCGTCTCAGTCCCATCAATCACGTCGTTCAGACGCGTGAAATCGGACAAAGCCACATTCGCCATCCTGATCGTGACGTAGCGATTTCCAGTCGAGAGGGAGCAACCACCGAACGTCTGAGAACCATCGCACAGATCGAAACCGTTGAGGACGGCATAGCCGTTAGCCGTGCGAAAGGCGGTCGCTCCAGTGCTCGCGGCGATCGTGGCGTCAGAGATACTCCACTCTACGTACGGGCCCTTCCAGTTACCGACGTGGGTTGCGGTGTATGACGTTCCATCTACCCCGATGTCTGTCACCGCATCGATCGGATTCACGAGATCGTCGACGTCTCTCGGGAACTTCGGCCGGACGTTGTTCGAGAACACCTCGATCCCGGTCTTTACGGTGTTCAGGTCGCTCACCATCCGCGCCGGATCGCCGGCCGTCACCTGCCTGGCCATCGCCGGGATGACGATCGCGGCCAAGACGGCGATGACGACTGTCGTGACCAGAATTTCCACCAGCGTGAAGCCCTTCCGTCGAATCCTGCTCATGCTACCCCCTCGTGCCTCGTTAAAGTCGTTGACCCTGGGCTACCACCACCAATGCGATCGCAAGTAGCGCCGACAGCGAAACGGCAACTGTATCCGACGCTCGTCACGCACCTGTGATTTTCGCTAAGTGGAGCGTTACGGGGTCCGCAATCGGCTACAAACATACGGCTGGGGGCGCACCCCGCCAGTATCGGCGGAGCGCTGGCGGCCCGGGGAAACTTGGAGGCAAGCCTGGCACTAGGCTGTGGCACGGACCAATCAGCACCCTTCGACCGGAAAATTATACTGCAGCGTTCCGTGCCCGCTGGACCCTGTTTCCACCCAGGTAACGGCTCCTGACGTAGGGCTAAACGCCCCCCCGTCGAACGCAGCATCAACGTGCTCGGCGGCCCGCACATTGACCTCCGAGGTGGAGATCCGCAGAAACGCCCTGCCGCCGGTGAATTCGGCGCGGGTAAGGGCCGGACTGATCGTCATCGCGCCGACCTGTATCCCACCAACTCCCGCCAACCCGCCGAAATATGACCCTCGCCAACGCGCGTTGAAAGTTGCCTGGGCCACCGCAGCTCCGCAGCTGTTGGTCCGCGCTAAGCCCCCTCCCCCGGGCAGCGCCTGAAGCTGCACCAGGCTGGAAGGATACCAGCCCACGTGGTTGCGATAGTTGCCGATTGCCTGGCGCAAGGAGCGAAGCTGGCTGACGAGGGCCGCCGCGTCCGCCGCCTGCTGCCGCACCCGAAACCCCGGAACCAGCACCGCCGTCAGGATAGCGATGATCGCCATGGCGACGACTATCTCCAAGGCAGTAAGCCCCTTACGCGACGGGCCCGGCCTCGGACGCCCTTTCTTGCCGGAAGCTTCTACCTCAGCAACCACGGGTGCTCATCGTATATGTCAGCGTGCCATTCGACTCCGTCCAACGGATGGTTCCGTCGTTATGATCGAGCTGGGCGTCGAACGCCTGGTCCACGATCTCCGCGACGGAGCGATCGACCTCCGAAACCCGGATGAGGACATTTGTCAGCCGGTTCCCAAGGTTGTCGTAGCCGAGCTGGGAATTCACGGTCGAGTTGCCAACCTTGAGCCCGATGGCCTGCACGCGTTGCGCCAGGTACGGTCCGCGCCATTTGGCGGCGAACCAGGCGGTGCCCACCTCCGCGCCGCAAACGTCGGTCGTGGGGGCGGCCCCGGCCGGGGGCCGGGATTGCAGCTGAATGAGGGACGCCGGATACCTCTCGACATCCTCCCGGTATGCGTCGATCGCCTGGCGGATATTGTTGAGCGTGTCTATGAGGCCGGACGCGTTGGCGTGATCGTACCGCGGGCGCACGGCCGGGATGATGATCGCAGCCAGGACCGATATAATCCCGATCGTCACCAGAATCTCGATGAGGGTGAAGCCCCGGCTTCTACCGTACATAGGCTTCAGCATCCCGAGATCGCTATCCAGAAGCGCATTAGCCCGGTGTCGTACGTGACCGTCCCTGAAAGGGGTGAGGCTGTATCACCGCCGTCGAAGGATATATCTACTTCGTCCGCTATTCCCGCGCTCATCCCCGAGACAATGATCTGAAGGTACTCGCCGCTGGCCGCGTTGAGCTGGAGCGCGTCCTGCAGGAGCACGGACCGGCCAACCTCGATGCCCGCTGCCGGGATGGGATTGACCAGATATGGGCCACTCCAGCGGGAGATGTTGGCGGCGGGCAGTGTGCCGGCGCAAATGTCGGTGGAGGGTACACCGCCCGTGCCGGGCCGGGTGTAAAGCTGCCGCAGGCGTGAGGGGTACCTGCCAACAGTGTCGCGGTACCGGATGATCGCCCGGCGGACGTTGTTCAGATTATCCACTATGGCGGTCGCCTCCGCCATGTCCAGCCTCGCCTTTACCGGCGGCACGATGAGCGCGCTCAGCGTGGCGACCAACAGCAACCCAACGAGTACCTCGAACAGCGACATTCCCTTCCGGTTCGCGAAGAATTTCCTCCCCGCGGTTCCGCTACCCCGACGACCGCGCGGGAGACCCATCAACATCCACGCACCGGCATGCGCCAGAAGACGACGGGGATCCTCCCGTCGGATCCGGGGGGTCCGGTCCATCGGATCGTCCCCGCGGCCTGGTTGTCCACGCCATCCACTAATCTGTCGAGCCGCTGGGCCGAAGCGGCCAGAACACTGAGTATCTGGATCTGAAGAACCCCCCGGCGCTGATCGCTCTCTGCCAGCGTGCCACCCGTATTGCTGGGCTCCCGGACCAGGACGTCGCTCGCCGTGCCGATCCCGATCACGGTGCCCAGGGTCTCAAGCCGGCGATGGAAGAAGGGGCCCTTGTCGCGCCAGGCGAGCGAATCGGCGGCCGTGTAGTTGTAGCTCCCCGCCGGCGCTCCCGTGAAATCACCCGACGCGCCGCAGCTCGTGCGGCAGCTCGCCAGCGCGGGATTGCCTGCCGGACATGAGCCCAGATAGTTGGTTGCGCGGCTGCCATCTATCATGGTGGTCAAGTGGTTCAATCGGCCTGGCAGCCGCGTTATCACCCGCTCGTACGCATAGACGGAGTCCACCAGGCTGACGAGAAAAGCGTAACTGCTGTCGACCGCCTTTCGCTCACGGTACCCGCTCAGGGAAACGACCACCGAGGAGGCGATGACCGCGATGATGGCGACCGCGAAAACCATCTCTACCAGCGTGAACGCCGGTCGTCGGCGCGGCGGCAGGCGCGGCGTCAACATCCGCCCACGGGAAAGGCCCAGAAAACCGGCTGCTGGATGCTATCCGAGTTGGGGACGCCGCTGTATCTGACAGTACCCGTAGTGCCAGCCAGATCGCCGTCCACAAGCATCTCCATCTCGCGCAGGTCCCACGCGAGGATGCTGTCTATTCGTATTTGCAGGAGGCCCCACTCCCTGTCCCGGTCGGCGCGGCTGGCGGCGGTGGTCGCCGGCGTGCGAACCAGAATGTCGTGCACCATGCCTATCGGGATTCGAAATCCAACTCCTGCGGCGATGTCCCTTGTCCAGAACGGGCCGTTGTCGCGCCAGCCTGTCGGGTTGTCGGTGCCGCCGTCCTCCGCGTAGGTGCTGTTGTTGCACGACGTGAGGTCGGTCCCAAGAATACTGTCCACGAGGTGGCGCAGCGCGCCCGGGTAGCGGCCCGCGGACCTATCGCAAATGTTCTCGGTGCAAAGACCCGTTTGATTGGACGTAAGAGTGTCATACCGGTTGAGAACGGTCGTCAGCTCGCGCAGGATGGCGATGCTCTCCGTGACGCGCTTCTGGTCCTGGGTACTCGCGAAGCTGGGATAGACCACCGCGGCGAGTACGGCGAGGATGGCCACGGAAACAGCAATCTCGAGCAGCGTTCCGCCAGGTCGCGAACGGCGGGGAGACGCCTGCCGGCACGTCATCAACACGGCGAGTTGCGCCAGTACTGTACGGTCACGACTCCCTCAACAGGAGCTGACCATGTTACCGAGTCGCCCCCCGTCCCCGCTCTCACAAGTTTCAACGCTGCGGCGTCCGGCTCGGCAACGTCGTTGATCTCGATATACATGTGCTCCGTGATAAGCGGGCGCACGAGTCGGTCATTCACCGCGCCGAAGCCGTTGGCCAGAATGAACGCGCGGTTGCTCTGGGGGGTCACCACCATGCGCGAACGATAAAACGGCCCATAATTCCTGGACTGGCCGTTCCAGCTACCCGGGGCCGGATAAATGGACCCGCAGTTGGTGGAGTCCCCTGATACGAGAGGTATCTGGAGCTGAGAGATGAATTTCGGGTGGCGCTGCACAATGCCCATCATGAACGGGATTCTGGCAAGGATCAGGTCCAGCTCGTCCCTGGCGGCCACCGCGCGCACGCGAGAGTTCACCGCGGCCACCGCCGGAATCAGAATGGCGGCCCCGATCGCCACGAGCGCCAGGGCGATGACGACCTCGAGCAGCGAAAATCCGCGCTTCAACAGCCGGTCACCGGAATCCGGTACGTGAGCGTCGGCTCGGTGTACCGGACCATTCCCGCGGCGTAATCGACGGTACCATCGACCGAGCTTTCGACGCGATTGGCGATCTCGGGCTGGACATCCGACACGGTTACTACCAGTTCGCCCCGCCTCACGAGAACCGCGGGTGATTCGCCGCTCACCCGGTCCATCGCGTTCGAGATGGTCGCGGTTCCCGAGCGCATCCCCCCGGCCGAGATCGCCTGGTCGAGGTAGGGCCCCGCCCAGGCAGCAATTTGGGCTGCGGTCAGAGCGGGGGTGCTGATGCACTGGCCAAGGCTGGAAACGTTAGCCTCCCCCGCGACCACCGTGCCCGGCGGAAGCGCGAGTTGGCGCATTTCAGACGGATACTGGCCCACGTGACTCCTGAAGTTACGCACCGCCGAGCCTACCGATTCGAGACTAGCCGCCAGCGCGGCCCCCTCGGCGCTATTAATACGCGGCATCATCGTAACTAACACGACGGAAGCGAGGACAGCGAGGATTCCGACCGTGATCACGACTTCGATCAGCGTGAAGCCGGCCGAGCGGTTCCGAGCGCGAGGATAGCCGGAATCCGGAAAGTGTCTCCGCAAGCAAAAGTCTGCCACCGGACTTACGGCCGCGTTAGAGAACACGGCCGCCGATTCCGAGATTTTGGCTTGTTGTGAACCGCCGGGAATGCCATCTTCAATTCTGCAGGAGGACGGCGGCATTCAGCTTACATGATGCCGCCGGTTTGCTATGCACGGCAAACAAGTTCAGGCTCATACTAATGATGCTTGTTTCCGCACTGGCGCGTAAGGCCGAAAAAGCCCCCGCTTCGGCGGGGGCTTTTTTGGTTTATGCGGGGTGGTCTCAATCGGTCGATGCAACAGCGGCGGAGCGCGGCGAGTCGAATCCGCCCTATTCCCCCGCGACCTCAGCGAAGTACTCGTCAAGCGCGATCACCAGGGATGGCTGGCCGGCTACGGGCCTCCACTCCAACTGTTCCGTAAGCAGCTCCGGGCGGTCGTCATCCGGCCGCCACCGTTCTACGAGCCGTCCGTCAATATCCACAATCCAATACTCCGGAACGTCGTGCCGCTGGTATAGCCGCCGCTTGAGCGTGCGATCGGCGCGCGCCGTTCCAGGTGACAGTACTTCTACAGCTAGCAAGAGCCGTCCCGCCTCGGCCCACGTGCGAGGCCTACGGCCTCCAACCAGCGGGACGGCGAACACATCGGGCTCAACCACCGTACGGCTGTCGTACACAACGTCGGCGGGCGCGATGACGATATCCGCTACCGGATAGGCCTTGACGTAATCCCTGAGGCGAACCGCCAGCTCGAGCACACCCTTCTGATGGGTCCAGGAAGGCGACGGGCTCACGAGCAGCTCGCCGTCGATGAGCTCGTAACGGTTGCCATCGTCCGGGAACGCTTGAACCTCCTCCACCGTCCATTGTCTGGCCGCGATTGCCATGGGCATATGTTAGAAGCTCCATCGCCGAGTAAGCAAGCATGCGTGCCGAAATCTGCGCCGCACGCCGTTGGGTCTCGCTCCCGGATTACCGCACTTGTGCTCGAATCAACGCCGCGCGTCCAGTCCGGCTGCTATATCGCGCAGGACAGGGCCATCTATCTCATGGCCCCCGTCGTAGGACACGAAGCGATAGCCCACCGCAGCGCGCTCGAGCTGCTTTCTGTGCGCATTGACACGGCCGCCATCGGCTATCGGATCAGCCGCACCGACAACGATCGTGAGCGTTGCACGCGACAGCCCTGCGTTACCCTCGCCTTCGAGCAGCTCCGCCGGCACCCCGCTCCCCCACAGCACCACGTGGTCGGGCGGCGTTACCGTCAGTGCCGCCCACCGGCATATGACCGCGACCCCCTGCGAGAATCCGAGCGCGACGAACCGGACCTGCGTGCGATCTACCGCTTCAAAGATCTCAGCCGTTACCAGTTCCAGATATGTCACCTGATCCTCAATCTCCGACCCCCTGTCTTCCCGGGTCATCCATGAGGCGCCGACCTTCTCATCCATTGCATGTGGCACGGACCCGCCCGACACATAAAACCGGGACAGTGCCTCCGGAGCGATTATCAGCCGGCTCCCGTCGTCGATCGGCGAGAACCTGCGAATGAACCTGTCCGCCAGCTGACCGTAACCGTGACACACCAGCCACACCTGTTCAACCGCTCCGCCTTCGGGCCCCATGCGGGCATACCGCGCCGTGCGCGGTACGATCAGGGAAACAGTGGTAACGTTCAATTCGTAGTCCATATGAGTAGTATCGCGTGCAGCCGTTCCCTACGCCATTTTCGATTCGGCCCTAGGAGCATACGTTGACGGACGCCCAGCAGGACGATTCTTACCGCGACCGTTTCAACCGGATCATCGACAGCGTGGATGTCGTGGTCTGGGAATGGGATGCGCGCCGCGGGAAGCTTGATTTCGTCAATCGCCGGATCGAGTCGATGCTCGGCTTCCCGGTTGAGCGGTGGCGGGGCGACCTCGATTTCTGGGAGAGCCGGATCCATCCGGACGACCGCGAGCGTGTCACCGCGCACTTCAAGCGGCTCGCCCGGGAGGGCGGGCGCCTCCGCTCGGAGTATCGCATGGTACACGCGGATGGGCACGTACTCAGTGTGGAGGACTCGATAACCGCGGAGAGCGACGCCAGCGGGCAGATCACGGTTCTACGCGGCCTGACAATGGACGTCACCCGCCGCCGCGCGGCGCAGGACCGGCTGGAGGAAAGCGAAGAACGGTTCCGACTAGTGGCCGAAGCGGTCCTTGACGGGGTCTTCATCCACCGCGGCGGGATTATTCTCTACGCCAACAAGACGATGCTGGACCTCCTCGGGTACGAGGAGCAAGCGATCCTCGGGAAATCGGCCCTCGAGTTCGTAGCGCCGGAAGACCGCGACGCGATGGCCAGACGTGTGGCCAAGCCGAAGGATGATCCGCTCGAAGCCAAGCTGGTGCGAAAGGATGGGAGCAAGGTCCCCGTCAAGGTGCACGGACGCAGCGGCACGCTCGGCGGCAGGAACGTTCGCATCGGGATCGTGTGCGACCTGTCGATGATGAATCGCGTCCGCATGACCGAAGCCGAAATCAAAGACCTAACCCAGGCTCTGCAGGAGAGCCAACACCAGCTGATCCACTCACAAAAGCTCGAGGCGATCGGGCGCGTGACCGGCGGAGTCGCGCACGACTTCAACAACCTGTTGACGGTGATCCTGTCGTATACCCAGATACTTCTTTCGGACATCGCGGACGACGATCCGCGCCGGGATGACGTGCAGGAGATCCAGCGCGCGGCAGAGCGCGCAACCACACTCACGCGCCAGCTCCTCGCGTTCAGCAGAAAGCAGCCGGTGCAGCCCCACCGGATAGACATTACCGAAGTGGTGCACGACACGGAAAAAATGCTGCGCCGTCTTCTCGGCGACGGCATCGAGCTGACGATCGCGCCGGCCGCGGAGCCGCAGTTCGTGCTCGCCGACGGCGGGCAGATCGAGCAGATCCTCCTCAATCTCACGGTGAACGCCGGAGACGCGATGCCGCAGGGCGGTGTGCTTACGATCGCAACGGACGAGATGGAAGTGATTGACCCGGAGTACGCGAGCCGGCACATGGGTGTGGACGTCCCGACCGGTGTGTATGCCGTGCTGCGCGTGAGCGACACCGGCCACGGCATGACCGAGCAGACCAAGTCGCACATTTTCGAGCCGTTCTATACCACGAAGCCGAAAGGGAAAGGCACGGGCCTGGGACTCGCGACAGTCTACGGAATCGTCAAGCAGGCGCGCGGCTACATCTGGGTTTACAGCAAGCTCGGGGCGGGCACCACGTTCAAGATTTACCTGCCAAGAGCGTGACTAGTGGAATGACTAGTCACACTAGTCACTGCTCTAGGCGGTGCGGCCGGTATTGATCACGTTGATCTGCTTGTGCCGCGTCGTCGGGCAGCCGTGGCTCACCGCGTTGGACTGGCTGGGCTGTCCCTTCCCGTCGTTGAACGTCCCGCCCAGCTTGTAGTCGCGCTTGCCCCCGATCATGTCCATGGCGTTCCAGAACTCGGGCGTGCGCATCTGGTAAGCGACGTCCTTCAGCATGCCGACGATCTTGCCGCCGCGAATCTCGTAGAATACCTGGCCGCCGAACTGCGCGTTGTACCGCTGCTGGTCGATGGAGTACGACCCGCGACCCATGATGCCGATGCCGCGGTCCGTAGCGGCGACGATGTCTTCCCACACGATGTCCTGCTCGCCGGGCATAAGCGACACGTTCGGCATCCGCTGGAACTGCACGTCCGCCCACGACTCCGCGAACGAGCACCCGTGTGAGCGGGTCTGCTGGCCGTTCTGCTTGTACCACCAGTCCAGCCACATCGCCTGCTCGCGCGTCGTCTGGTAATCGTTGAAGATGCCGTTCTTGATGATCATGAAATCGTCGGGCTTGACGCCCTCGTCGTCCCAGCCCGTCTGCGCCAGCGAGCCTTCCTGCGAGCGGTCACCCTGCACGTTCATGAAGTCGGGACCGTAGCGGAATTTTCCGAGGAAGTCCGCGGGCGGCGCGATGAAGCTGGTGCCGGCGTAGTTGGCCTCGTAGCCCATCGCGCGGTCGAGCTCGGTGGGATGGCCGATCGATTCGTGAATCGTGAGCGCGAGGTGCGACGGGTGGAGCACCAGATCGTAGCGCCCGACTTCGACGGGCTTCGCGCTCAGTTTCTGCACGGCGTCGCTCGCCCACATAGGAGCGTTCTCCACCAGCTTCCCTTCGAGGACGTGCTCGTAACCGCGACCCATCGGCTGGATCTCGGTGGAATCCCTGGTCTGGAAATCCCCGTCCTTCACCGCGGTGACCGTCACGCTCGGCTGCGACCGGATGAACTTCTGAACGATGAAGCTTCCGTCCGTCGTCGCGAGCGTCTTCTCTTCCTTCACGAACTGCATGCCGGACGTCACGAAGCGCGCGCCAGCGCCGAGCGCCGCTTCGTTCGCGCTGATGAGCAGACCCACCTTGTCGTCGATCGAGACCGTGAACGGGTCGATCCGGAACGGGCTGCTCCACTCCACGTCGCCAACCAGCGAAACCGGAGCGAGCTGGTGCGGACGGATCTGAGCCACCTTGTTCGACCGGGCCTGCGCGACAGCCGCCCGCGCGATGCTCGCTACTTCGTCGCGCGTCAGCCGGCTACTCGCCGCGAAGCCCCACGACCCATCCACCAGCGCGCGCACTCCGAAGCCGAACGTCTCTCTGGATTGCAGCCCTTGGACTCTCCGCTCGCGCGTGGAGATTCCCTGCGACTGCCTGTCTGATATTCGCACGTCCGCGTAC
>Ga0136611_10003188_pt1 | contig 11478 bp, 12 predicted proteins | sample AntDrymUQ2232306_2_FD_106645 | JGI IMG/M metagenome (GOLD analysis project Ga0136611, IMG submission 106645) | Polar desert sand microbial communities from Dry Valleys, Antarctica - metaG UQ223 (23.06) | ecosystem: Environmental > Terrestrial > Soil > Desert | place: Antarctica: Dry Valley... | reverse complement strand
GGCGGGGGGCGGGCACGGCGGGCGGCTCGGGCGCGGCGGCGGGAGACGGCACCAGCCGCATGGCGGTCAGGTTGACGATGTGGCGGGGCGCGCTGGGGACGTCGGGGGCGTCCTCGGGCGCCGGATGGACGTCGACGACGATCGACCGGGCCACGTGGTCGTGCCACCCCCGGCGCTGACGGCCGGGGTCCATGACCGCGGTCCACGCCAACGACGCCACGCCGAGGCCGAAGGTCGGCAGCGCGGCGACGCCCAGGATCAGCCCCCGGAGCACGGCCCGGCCGACCCCGACCCCGGTGCCGGTCCCGTGGTGCACGGCCCGGAGTCCGACCAGCGCCTTGCCCGGCGAGAGCCCGGCCGTGCCCAGCAGCACGGCGAAGCCCAGGCTCACCGCCAGCACGGCGCCGACGATGACGCCGACCCCGGTCCAGGTCCTCTCCCGGTCGAGGAAGAACGCCCAGGCGAACCAGGCGGCCGCGGCGTACAGGGACCAGGCGATCAGCCGATCGACGGCGAACGCGTAGAAACGCCGGTCCAGGCCGGCGGCCGGGAACGAGGGGACCGCGGGCTCGGTCATCAGAGCGGCTACCTCGGGAGGTCGGTCGTCACGGGTTGGTGACCTGGATGGTCACGCCGTCGCCGAGGTCGATGATCGCACCGGGGATCAGCTGCACGGCGATTCCGGGCTGGAGGTCCTCGGGCGACAGGCCGGGCTGCACGAGGACGGTCCCGTTGGTGGAGCCCATGTCGGTCACCACCGCCGAACCGTGGTCGGCCCCCGACCCGGGACGCACCTCGAGGTGGGTCGAGGAGATCTCCTGGTGCGGGCTGGGCACGGTGACCAGGCGAGGCTGCTCGTTCGCGGTGAAGCGACGGGCCTCGGGGGCGCGGCCGACGATCACGGCACGGTCGACTTCGACGGTCTCGCCGCTTGAGATGACCAGCTTGGCAACCGGCTTGGAGACCACGTCGGGCGCCTGCTGCTGGCCCGGGATCCCGGGCCGCTGGCGGGCGAACTCGTGGTCGTCCCAGTCGCCGGCGTGGGTCATCCCGTCGTGCTCGTTGTCCTCGGGAGCGGGCGCCCAGCCGCCGGGCGCCGGCACAGGCACGGGTGCGGGCAACGGGTCCGGGTCCGGGTCCGGCTCCGGCTCCGGCTCCGGCTGGCCAGCCGGGTCGAAGGCGACCGTCGCCTCCTCGTCGGTGAGCGGCTCGGGCTCGGAAAAGTCCTCCGACTCCCCCAGCGACTCCGCCCACGATGGGGCCTCGGCCTCCAAGCCGGTGGAGTCCTCGCTGTCGACGTCGAGGCCGTCGAGCGGTTCCTCGACGACCACGTCGTCAGGCTCCTCGGGCACCAACAGTGCCTCGACGGGTGTCGCAAGCGGTGTCACGGAGGCGACGGACTCGGGGGCCCGGGGTGGGTCGTCCACCCGGGCGACCCGGACCAGGCCGGCGACCATCGTCAGGTCGCTGCCTTCGGGGGCCTCCTCCACCTCGATCACCGAGCGCACGACGCCCTCGAGCGAGCGCTCGACCCAGGTGGCGGCCACCGAGCCGTCGAGGGCGATCTCGTCGTCGTCGGTCCAGAAGGTGGCGCGCACGGGTCCCCGCAGCACGACCTTGACCGGGCCGTCGGTCTCGCTGAGCAGCACGAAGCCGGGCAGGTCGCGCAGGCCGTGGGCGAGCAGCGCGTCGAGCACCTCGTCGAAGCCGGCGCCCTCGTCGACCAGCTCCCACAGCGCGGCCACCCGGTGCTTCTCCGAGGGCGGCAGCAGCACCGACGCCTGGTCGCCGAAGATCCCGAACCAACCACCGGGCCGGATCGAGCGGCGCGAGGCGGCGGACGGCTCGGTCTCGGTCACGGCAGTGCTCCCAGCTTGTGTTCGAGGCTCACACGCAGCGGCGCGGAGTCGAAGGCGTCATCGGTCAGCAATCCCACCACATCGACGACCACGGCGGTCGCGTTGTCGCGACCTCCGGCCTCCACGGCGGCGGCCACCAACCGGTCGGCGGCGTCGCGGGGGTCCTCGACCTCGCCGAGGATGCCGGCGATGGTGGCGTCGTCGATCATGCCGTTGATCCCGTCGGAGCAGAGCAACAGCCGCTCGACGGCCATCAGGGGCAGCAAGAAGTAGTCGGCCTCGGTGTCGTCGGGCCCGCCGAGCGCGCGGGTCACGACATGGCGCTCGGGGTGGGTGGCCATCTCGTCCGTGGTGATGGTCCCGGCGTCGACCAGCTCCTGGACCACCGAGTGGTCGACCGACACCTGCTCGAGGGTTCCCTCGCTGAACCGGTAGATGCGGGAGTCGCCGAGGTTGGCGAGCAGCCACTTCGGGGCCCCGTCGTCGTCGACGAGCAGCCCGACCACGGCCGTCGTGCCGGCGTACCACTTGTCGGCGCCGCTGAGCCGCTTCTCGATGCCGTACTGGTTGATCCGCGACTGCGCCCTCTCCAGGAGCTCGGCCACGGCGGCCGCGCCGGCCCTGGCGTCGTGCTGGGAGTCGACCAGGGCCGCGAACTCCTCGATGACGATCCGGCTCGCGACGTCGCCACCGGAGTGACCACCCATCCCGTCGGCGACGACGAAGACGGGCGGGGAGGCGAGGTAGGAGTCCTCGTTGACCTGCCGGACCCGCCCGACGTCGGTGGTGGCGCCGTAGTGCACCTCGACCTTGCTCATCTGACCTCCCGCGTGGCGGTGAGACTAGCCGGAGCGGACCTCCACGCGGGAGGGCCTGCCGGTAGCGTCTGCAGGATGGGGACGCAGCCGGCCGCGACGGGGCACCGGACGCTGGCCGACCAGTTCCGGAGCTGGCCGGACGAGCGCCTGGCCCGGCTCCTCCGAGAACGTCCCGATCTCGCCACCCCAGCCCCTCACGACTCTGCTCACCTGGCGTCTCGCACCGCCACCCGGTCCTCGCTGTCACGCGCGCTCGACCGGCTGAACCGGCTCGAGCTCTCTGTCCTTGATGCCCTGGTGGTTGGAGGTCAAACCACTTCGGCGGGACTGGTCCGGATCGTGGCCGCGGAGCCGGCCGCGGTGACGGCCGCTGTCGAGCGACTCGTCGACCTCGCGCTGGTGTGGGACGCCCCGGGCGGCCTCCGCCCGCTGGCCGGCGTCGCCGACGGGCTGGCCGGTGCTGCCGCCGCCGGCGTGAGCGGTCTCCGACCGCTGGCCGATGGTGCCTCCGTCGCCGACGCGACCACCCGCATCACCGAGCTGTCGCCTGCCGCGCGGGCGCTGCTCGACCACGTGGACGCGCAGGGCGGCACCGGCTCGACCGGCACCGCCGACCGCGTCGTCCGGCCCGACGAGGCGACCACCCCCGTCGAGGAGCTCCTCGCCCGCCGCCTCCTGGTGCCCCGCCGCGACGGCCTCGTGCAGGTGCCCGGCGAGGTGGGGCTGGCGCTGCGAGGCGGTCGCACCACCCGTGAGCCCGTGGACGACGTGCCCACCCTTGCGACCACCGCGCGGCACGCCGGGCTGGTCGAGCGCACGGCTTCGGGTGCCGCCTTCGAGACCGTACGACGCGTCGAGCTGCTGCTGGACCAGTGGGGCACGTCGCCTCCCGGGGCGCTGCGCAGCGGGGGTCTCGGCGTCCGCGACCTCAAGGCGAGCGCCGCCCTCCTGCACGTCGACGAGCAGACGGCCGCCCTGCTGGTCGAGGTGGCCTCGGCCGCCGGCCTGCTGGCCCAGGGGCTGGCCGCCGACGGCGACGGCGGGTGGCTCCCGACCGATGCGTTCGACGCGTGGTCGGGACGCTCCGTGGCCGAGCGCTGGGCCGACCTGGCCTCCGCCTGGTTGTCCTCGCCGCGGATGCCCGGCCTCGTCGGCACCCGCGACCAGGCCGGCAAGGCGGCCAACGCACTGTCACCGGAGCTGGCCAGCACCTTCCAGGTCGAGAGTCGGCAGATGGCGCTGGCAGCCTGGGCGACCCTGCCCGACGGCGAGGTGCTGGCCAGCGGCACCGGCCTGCCCTCGCTGGTGGCGCTGGTCGCCTGGCGGCGCCCGCGCCGACCCCGCTCGCGCGACCGTCAGGTGGCGTGGGCGGTGACGGAGGCCGAGCTGCTCGGCGTCGCCGGGCTCGGTGGCCTGTCGGCCCACGGCCGTGCCCTGGCGACCGGCGACCAGGCCGGCGCGGTGACGGCCCTCGCTCCCCTGCTGCCCGCGCCGGTCGACCACATTCTGCTGCAGGCCGACCTGACCGCCGTCGCGCCCGGACCGCTCGAGACTTCGGTAGCCCGCACCCTGCACCTGCTCGCCGACGTCGAGTCCCGCGGCGGGGCCACGGTCTACCGCTTCAGCGCGTCGTCGGTCCGGCGGGCCTTCGACGCCGGCTGGTCGGCCGCGGAGGCCCACGAGTTCGTTGCCGCAGTGTCGCGCACGCCGGTGCCGCAGCCGCTGACCTACCTGATCGACGACACGTCGCGGACCTTCGGCACGCTCCGCGTCGGCCACGCCGAGGCGTTCCTACGTGCCGACGACGAGGCCGTCCTGACCGAGCTGATCCATCACCCGAAGGCCGGGACGCTGGGCCTGCGCCGGCTGGCGCCGACGGTGCTGATCAGCACGGTGCCGGTCGACGTGCTGCTCCCCCGGCTCCGCGACCTGGGCACCGGCCCCGTGGTGGAGTCCGCCGACGGCACCGTGCGGGTCGCCCGCCCCGACCTCCTGCGCGCCCGGTCACCGCGCGGCCGCCGCGCCCCCGGGCAGCAGGTGGTGCGCGAGACCAGCCAGGTCACCGCGGCCGTGGCCGCCCTGCGCGCGGGTGACCGGACCGCCGACTTCCGGCCGAGCCAGGCCGTCGAGCCCACCTCCCCGAGCGGGGCGCTCGCGGTGCTGCGGGACGCGGTGGAGACCCACACCTCCGTGCTCATCGGGTACGTCGACAACCACGGCTCGACCTCCGAGCGGATGGTCGACCCCATCACGGTCGAGGGCGGCCACCTGACCGCTCACGACCACCGCAGCGACGACACCCGCACGTTCGCGATCCACCGGATCACCTCGGTGCGACCCGTCAGCGCCTGGGACCAGGACTGACGTCCTCGCGGGGACGCGCGCACACCGCCCGTAGAGTTGCGGGATGGATTTCGTCAGGTACGCCGACGCGTCGGCGCACCTCGTCAACGCGTCGCTGCCCGACGCCGCGGCCGTCAGGTCGTTGCTCAGGTCCCGCGACTGGCTCCACGACCAGTGCAGCGACCGTGACGCGCTGCTGCTGCGCAAGTTCCAACGTGAGCTGCGGCCGGTGTTCGAGGCGTCCGCTGCCGGTGACACCCGCGGTGTCATCGCCGGGATCAACGAGCTGATGGTCGCGCACCCGATGACCCCGCAGATCTCCGACCACGACCCCGACAACCTGCACCTGCACGTCGCGAGCAGGTCGGCCTCGGTGGCCGAGCTCCTCGTCTCCGAGTCGCTGCTCGGGCTGTCGACGCTGGTCTGCGACCTCGGCGCCACCCGGCTCGGGGTGTGCGCGGCGTCGCCCTGCACCAACGTCTACGTCGACACCTCGCCCAACCGGTCGCGGCGCTACTGCTCCGACCGCTGCTCCTCGCGCGCGAACGTCGCGGCGTACCGCGCGCGTCAGCGCGCGGCCACCGCCTGAGCCCTCGTCAGCGAGCGCTCGTCAACGCTGTCGCACGGAGACGACGAGCCCGGCGAGGATCGACAGCAGCGCCAGCACGATGACGACCAGGGCGAGGGCCGGCGCGACCCCGAGACGCACCAGCAGCACGGCAACGGCGGCAGGCACCACGAGAAGCCCAGCCGCCGTGGTGCCGAACGGCGTGGTCTCGTCGGCCGACCACCACGGGGTGCCGGCCCGCCGGAAGCGCAGGCCCGGGGCGAGCAGGGCCAGTCCGAGGCCACCGATCAGCAAGGCGAAGGCAAGGTGGGCGGCCAGGCCGCGCACGCCGATCCAGAGTGCGGGCACCACCACGCCGTCGGTGGTCTCGATCGCCACGATCTCGTCGGTCTCCTCCGGCGCGAGCCAGGCGGAGACGGTGTTCCCGACCGTGTGCTCGAGCGCGTGCGCGTCGTCGTCCTCGACGGACACGCGACCGAGGTAGTCGCCGGCGACGGTGCGGGCCCCGAAGTCCGCCCCGGCGGACCGGAGCGAGACGACCGGCCCCTTGAGGCGGACGTCCACGGTCTCGAGGCAGCCGTCGAGGTCGGAGGTCGCGCACAGGAGACGGTCGGCTACCGCCGCACCGGTCCGGTAGGGCCCCGCGCCGCCGATCCCGACCAGGATCGCCACGACCAGCAGCACGCTCCCGAGTGGGACCAGCAGGGCCGGTCGCCCGTAGACCTTGCGCACGGCGTGGACGCTACCCGTGAGTCCGTAGTCTTGGTCGGTGACTCATCATTCCACGAAGCCGCTCGCGCCGTGACCGACGGCCCCCTGATCGTGCAGAGCGACAAGACGCTGCTGCTCGAGATCGACCACCCGCAGGCGGCCGACTGCCGCAAGGCGATCGCGCCCTTCGCCGAACTTGAACGGTCGCCCGAGCACATCCACACCTACCGGCTGACCCCCCTGGGCCTGTGGAACGCCCGCGCCGCCGGCCACGACGCCGAGCAGGTGGTCGACACCCTGCTCGCCTACTCGCGCTATGCGGTGCCGCACGCGCTGCTGGTCGACGTCGCCGAGACGATGGCGCGCTACGGCCGCCTCCGCCTCGAGAAGCACCCGGTCCACGGCCTGACGCTCTCCTCGACCGACCGCCCGGTCCTCGAGGAGGTGCTGCGCGCGAAGAAGATCGCCGGCATGCTCGGCGTCCGGGTCGACGAGGACACCGTCGCGGTGCACCCCTCGGAGCGCGGCAACCTCAAGCAGGCCCTGCTCAAGCTCGGCTGGCCGGCCGAGGACTTCGCGGGGTACGTCGACGGCGAGGCGCACGCGATCGAGCTCGACCAGGACGGGTGGGAGCTGCGCGACTACCAGCGTGAGGCCGCCGAGTCCTTCTGGCACGGCGGCTCCGGGGTGGTCGTGCTCCCCTGCGGCGCCGGCAAGACGATCGTCGGCGCGGCCGCGATGGCACAGGCCAAGGCGACGACGCTGATCCTGGTCACCAACACCGTCAGCGCGCGGCAGTGGAAGCACGAGCTGATCAAGCGCACGTCGCTGACGGCTGAGGAGATCGGGGAGTACTCCGGCTCGGTCAAGGAGGTACGGCCGGTCACGATCGCGACGTACCAGGTGATGACCACGCGCCGGAAGGGCGTCTACTCCCACCTCGAGCTGCTCGACGCCCGGGACTGGGGCCTCATCGTCTACGACGAGGTGCACCTGCTGCCCGCGCCGATCTTCCGGATGACGGCCAACCTGCAGGCCCGCCGCCGGATCGGGCTGACGGCGACGCTGGTGCGCGAGGACGGTCGTGAGGGCGACGTGTTCTCGCTGATCGGGCCGAAGCGGTACGACGCGCCGTGGAAGGACATCGAGGCCCAGGGCTGGATCGCGCCCGCCGACTGCGTCGAGGTGCGGGTCACCATGACCGAGTCCGAGCGGCTGGCCTACGCCACGGCCGAGCCGGAGGAGCGCTACCGGCTCGCCGCCTGCACCCCTGCCAAGACCCGGGTGGCCGAGCAGCTCGTCGCGCAGCACGCCGGGGAGCCGACCCTGGTCATCGGTCAGTACCTCGACCAGCTCGACGAGATCGGCGTCGACCTCGACGCCCCGGTGATCAAGGGCGATACCCCGGTCAAGGAGCGGCAGCGCCTCTTCCAGGCGTTCCGGACCGGGGAGATCTCCCTACTCGTGGTTTCGAAGGTCGCGAACTTCTCGATCGACCTTCCCGAGGCGGCCGTGGCGATCCAGGTCTCCGGCTCGTTCGGCTCCCGGCAGGAGGAGGCCCAGCGTCTCGGTCGGCTGCTGCGGCCCAAGGCCGACGGCCGCACCGCCCGCTTCTACGCGATCGTGTCCCGCGACACCGTCGACGCGGACTTCGCCCAGAACCGGCAGCGGTTCCTGGCGGAGCAGGGCTACGCCTACCGGATCGCCGACGCGGACGACGTCGCTTCGGGCTGACGTGGCGAGGTTACGGCCGCGCGTTCGATCAGGCACCAGGTTGGTGGGTCTCCAGTCCCGCCTGCGCGGCCGCTTCCAGCAACCGGTGATCGTAGGCGACGAAGGCATCCAGATCGGCCCCGAGCAGGACTGCGCTGGCCAGATGCAGGGCGTCGAGGCTGCGCAGCCCGGGACCCTCGAGCTCACCCGCCCGGTCGACGACTGCCCCGGCGAGGGGCACGAGGTCGAGCTGACCAAGCAGTGACCGGGCATCCGCCAGGCCCGATGCGTCAATGCGTCGACAGGACCGCAGCACCTCGACCTTCGCGAGTTCGCTGCTCACGGTCGGAACGCCGGCGCGCCTAGCCAGCCAGTCTTGCAGCGTGTCGCTCTCGCGCTCTTGGAACACGAGCTTGAGCAGCGCCGAGGAATCGAGGTAGATCACCGGTCTTCTCGTAGCTCCGCGAGGACGGTTGCGCTATCCAGGACAGCAGACCGGCGCCGCGGCAGCCGGAGCGGGCCATCACCCGGGATCAGCAGACCCGACGCGACCAACTTCTCACGGGCCGTCGCAGAGGGCAGTGGTGGCACCAGCAGCGCCACCAGTTCTCCCCGCTCGGTGACCTCCACCGTCTCGCCGGCCTTGACCCTGTCCAGGTAGCGACTGGCGTGCTGTCGCAACTCCTTCACTCCGATCCGCTCCATTCCAAGATAGTAGCATCTCAAGTGCTACTCAAGGTTCTTCATGTCCCGCCCACCGCACCACAAACCCGACCCGACCCTCTCCTTCTCGAACAACGGCGATCCATCAACGGATTCGCCACGAGCGGCCGATACCTGAAAACTCGGGCGCATGGCCGTGACCTGGATGGAGTTCCTCACCACGCTCGGGGCTCGCGCTCGCGGGCACCGTCGTGTTCGTGCTGCTCATGCACGGGGTGGTGCGCCTGCTGGCCCGGCGATCGGTGTGGGCGAGGCGCTGCTGCGTCGCGCCCGGGTGCCGTTCCGGCTGACGGTGCTCGCCACCACGCTGGTGGCTGTCGTCGCCAACGCCCGGCCCGAGGAGATCACCGAGGACTGGTGGGAGCCCGTCGCCCTGGTGGCGCGGCTGTTCACGATCGGCTCGGGTGCCTGGCTGCTCGCGGCCGCGCTGATCTTCCTCGAGGACCTTGGCCTGCAGCGCTACCGCACCGACGTCGCCGACAACCGGGTCGCCCGGCGGGTGGAGACGCAGGGGCTGATCATCCGCCGGCTCACCGTCGCGGCCGTCGTTGTGGTGGCGTTGGGGGCGGCGCTCTACAGCTTCCCAGGAGTCCAGACCTCGGCGCCAGCCTGCTGGCATCCGGCGGCCTGCTCAGCATCGTGGTCGCGGTCGCCCAGTCCACCCTGGCCAACCTGATCGCTGGGCTCCAGGTCGCGTTCAGCGACGCCCTCCGCCTCGACGACGTCGTGATCGTCGAAGAGGAGTAGGGCTGGGTCGAGGAGATCACGCTCAGCTACGTGGCGATCCGGCTGTGGGACGACCGCCGGATGGTGCTGCCGTCGACGTACTTCACCAAGACCCCGTTCCAGAACTGGACCCGGCGCAACCCCGAGCTCCTCGGGGCCGTCGAGCTCGACGTGGACTGGCGGGTCGACGTGTCCGCGATGCGCGCCGAGCTCGAGCAGGTCCTCGAGCGGACCGAGCTCTGGGACGGCCGGGCCAAGGTGCTCCAGGTGACCGACGCGGTCGGCGGCCTGGTCCGGGTCCGCGTGCTGGTGACCGCGACCGACGCGGCGACGCTGTTCGACCTGCGGTGCCTCGTCCGCGAGGAGCTGGTCAGCTGGCTGCAGGTCCGGAACCCCGACGGACTGCCCCGGCAGCGCGTCGAGATGGTCTAGCACGAGGAACGTCGCGCCCGCCGGCCGCGGGACGCGGAGCGGCCGGGCCTCTTCTCCGGTGACGCTGCGGGCGAGGAGCGGGCGGCCCGGTTCCGCGGGGGTGAGGCGGACAACGCGGCGGCGGACTCCCAGGCCGAGGCGGGGAGCGGCGCTGGGGCCTCCCCGTAGTCTCGGGACCATGCCGGGGATCAGGGAGAAGCTGGGGCACGCGCTGTTCCTGAAGGTGGCCGGGCCCGACGGTGCGATGCACCGGGACCGCATCCACGGCACCCCCGGGCCGCGGTGGTTCGAGCCCGGCAGCCCGATCGCCCGGGTGCACGGCGACGCGGCGATGTTCGTCGGCGGCCTGCGGGCCGTCCTGCTCCAGACCCTCCACCCCGCGGCGATGCGCGCGGTGGCCGACCACTCCGGCTACCGCGGCGACATGTGGGGCCGGCTCGCACGAACCAGCCGCTTCCTCGCGGTGACCACGTTCGGCACCGCCGAGGACGCCCAGCAGGCCGTCGACATCGTGCGCTCGATCCACGTCCGGGTGACCGGCACGATGGACGACGGCACGCCGTACCGCGCCGACGACCCGCACCTGCTGATGTGGGTGCACATCGCCGAGATCGACAGCTTCCTGGTCGCCCACCAGGCCTACGGCGCCGCACCGCTGGACCAGGCCGGGCGCGACGAGTACGTCGCCCAGACCGCCGAGATCGCGCGGCGGCTCGGCGTCATCGAGCCGCCGACCACCGAGGCCGGGCTCGCCGAGGTGATGGCGTCGTACCGGCCTGAGCTGCGCGTGACTCCGCAGGCCCGCGAGGCCGTCTCCTACCTGGTCTGGCACCCCGCGCTGCCGATCCCGGCCCGCCCGGCGTACGGCGTGCTGGTGGCCGCCGCGGTCGGGCTGATGCCGGCCTGGACCCGCCGTCCGTTGCGGTTGCCCTGGCTGCCGGTCTCCGGGCCCGTGGTGACCCGGACCCTCGGCACACTGGCCACGGCGACGATCCGCTGGGCCCTCACCCCGCCACCGGCCGCTGCTGTCAGCGAGCCCACGCCGGCAGTGCCCGCGTGACCGCGTAGGTCACTCCGCTCACTGACGCCGCCAGGAACGTCCCCCACGCCAGGTCGATCGGCACCAGCGAGGCAGGGAAGCCCTCCAGCACGGCCAGGCTGGTGAGGTCCCAGGTGGCGTAGGTGACCAGGCCGAAGAAACCCCCGGCCAGCAGCGCGTATCGCCCCGAGGCCTTCTCGACCGCCGGGTGGATCACGAAGAAGACCAGACCGGCGACGAAGATGGCGTAGAAGACGACGGCCGCACCGAAGTTGGGTTGGTCGGCCAGCAGGTCGCCCAGCCGGTCGTCGTACAGGCCCTGCGCGACGGTGCCCAGCCACACGAAATCCACCACGCAGAAGACGAGCGCGGCCACGGCGTACTGGGCCAACCAGGGCTTCGGGTCCATGGGGCGAGTGTGCCCCGGAAACCGGACTAGACAATGAGGCGCACGCCACGGAGCGCCCCTAGATTGACAATCGTCCCCCCGGTGCACGACAAGGGGGACACACATGTACGGACTCGGAACGCGCCGCCGGCGGCGCG
>Ga0136611_10003187_pt1 | contig 11480 bp, 13 predicted proteins | sample AntDrymUQ2232306_2_FD_106645 | JGI IMG/M metagenome (GOLD analysis project Ga0136611, IMG submission 106645) | Polar desert sand microbial communities from Dry Valleys, Antarctica - metaG UQ223 (23.06) | ecosystem: Environmental > Terrestrial > Soil > Desert | place: Antarctica: Dry Valley... | reverse complement strand
TGAAGACTGCAGGCATTGACCGCTGACGGCGGGGGCCCGCTCAAATGTCGTGGTAATAAGGGAAGAAGGCGTTGTTCGCGAAGACCTTCCGAATACTCACACCGTCGTGCAACAACGCCGAGGCGTAATGCTGCGTCAAAGCGTGCACCCCGTTCGCTCGAGTCGGCTCGACGCCTGCCGCGCGTAGTGCCTTCTTCCAGACGGAAGTCGGTGCATTTCTCGAGGCTCGGACGTTCTTGGTATGCCTCAAGCGGACACTGTCCTTCAACAGAACGCCGAGCGGTCGAGCTTGGAGGACGATCGTTCCAGCCTTCCTGTCCTGCGCCTCATTGCGACAGTCCGGTGAGACCGTTACAGGGATAGGCCGCCGGTCAGATCCTGGCTAGGTACGCCATGGGCGCTCAGACTGGCCTCAGGAGCGTACGTTGCCGTGAACTCGGCTCGACCAATGATGTATCGGTCCTTCGAGGGCTTATCGTCGGCACCGATAGTCGCCGCAAGAACGCAATTGGGATCACCGAACTGGTATTCATCCCAGGGCGCTTTGACAACAATGGGGCCTCCGGTCGCATTTGGGATAGCGCGGATTCTGCCCGTCGCCTGGAAACGGCCAAATTGGTCAGTCGCCTCAAACCGGCTCGCAAACTTCTCCGCACTGACCAGGTATCTCTCGCCTCCCGGGTTCCTGACGACCCAGTCTCCCTCCTCCGCAACTCGGGAAGTCGTCTCCTGCGTTCCATCGGCGAGCGTCGTCACGACTATTTCACCCGGCGTCGCCGCTCGAGCGGACACCACAGCCTTCTTGCGATAGATGGGGGCTGTAGCCAGTTTCTGTGAATAGTCGTCGACACTGAGATCAATCTGTCTGGGATTTGCCAAAATGCCGACCGAATCACTTGCACGACCGGTATCAGGAGTGCCAACGTCCAAAGCTGGAGTGCCAACGTCCGAAGATGGAAGGCCAAGCTCTCGACGAACGGCGTCAATTGCACGAGCGGCAGCGCCTTGCCCGTTATCGCGATCGTAGCCCTGGGTTTCCAGTTCATCGCCGGATATATCTACCTTGAGAACTCGACCCTTGAGATAGTCGAATGAAAGGTTCTCACCCGGGGCTTCTTTGCCTGGAATCCGTGCGTCTGCTCCGAAAACGCCGAATGACTTCTCGTTTGCGCCGATAATCTCAGCTGCTTCATCCGGTGTCATATCTTCACCGCTGTCCCAGCGAGCACCCAGCCCTCGGGCTCGTGAACCGTTAAACAACGCTGCGAGAACAAGTGGTTTGGGAAGATTAGCGATGTTTACGCTCTCATTAGCCATAAATCCAGGGTGCCAGTGCCGACTACAAATCGCAAGGCGCACTTCTCGATGCACCGCAGCACAATCCCGAGGGCGAAAGCAATCTGCGCCGGTTGTCTTGCGCTCTGCGAGGTGCCTTGCCTTCGCCCTCAAGACCGAGGCGGCCGGTGTGTGGGGGTGGAACGACGACCGGCGAACGCGCCCGACATCAATGACCCGGCGCTTAGTCCCAAAAAAGTCCGCCAAACGGCGGACTTTCAGGGTTCGAGACGGAAATCTGTGGTCAACGCTGGTCAGGCGTTCGCCCTCGTCGGGGTTGCTTTCTCACGCATACCCCGACGCAGAGGCAACATACGACTTATATGTCGTAGATCAAATCCTAGATGTCGTAATTCTGTTGCGTGTAAATTACTGACCTGCAGTAACGCAGAAACACCCCTGTTTGCCTGGGGTTTTGACTGTTTGTCCGTTTCCGTTAGCGCTTGCCGTTTGCGAACATCTCGCGGACTAGCCGCGGACTGAGGCCACATTGCCAGCGCTAACGCGTGGCACTCTGTATTTCGGCAATAGAGCTATGCCCGGGCGCTGCTGGCACAGCCCCGGGCGTGGCACCCAAGGGATTGGACCCCGAGAGTGCGCAATCACCGTAGGTCAGCGCAATGCGTTGTCGAGAAGCTTTTGAGGCGAAGCCGAGAAAGCTGCGTCTACCAGCGTCCGAAATTCCTTCTGTCGTTCGTCCCCGAACGTGCCAGGGGGATGGCGCAGAATGGCGACGGCTAGCCGGCCACTTGGCGGTTCTGCTGGCGACGTTTTCTCGTACCTCAGCGGCGAAACTGACGACGGCTGCGCCCGCGGAGTCAACTTCGACTACTACGGGTTTCAGGGCGAAGCGTGGGGACGCGGAGCCGAGCGCCTAGGCATCACGTCACTGGACCGTGAGCAGTTCATCAACCTCGCAGACGGCTTCTCCCTCGACGGCTCGACGCGTCACATTCAGACCAACAACGGCACGCACGTCTCTGGCATCGACGTGATGGTCAGCGCCCCGAAGTCGGCCAGCGTCCTCCTGATCCGCGCCACGCCCGCCGAGCGAGTGGCGATCCATCGTGAGTGGCGAGCCGCTGTACGCGTCGCTTTCGACCGGATGGAACGTCACGCCCGAGTGGCGCGAGTCACCGTCAGCAAGCCCTCAGAGGGACCCACAGAGGCCACACCAACGAAGCGGCAGGGCTCCGAGACAGAGCGGGTTCCAGCCGACCTGATCGCGTACGTTGCCCATCACCAGACCGCCCGTCCAACCGCGGAGACAGAAGCCCGAGGTGCTCCACCGGACCCCCATATGCACAGTCACCTATTCCTGATAAATCAAGCTTTTATTCCGGACGCCAACCACCCGGCCGGCGGCAAGTGGCGCGCCATTGACGACTACGGAATCAAGAAGCAAGCCGAGGCCCGCGAAGCACTCCTCCAGGCCGAGTTCGGTCGGCGGCTAGAGGACCTTGGCTATCGCCTGTCGTGGTCCAGGGACAAACGGGGCTATGACCGATGGGAGATCGACGGCATCGACCGGCCGACCATCCGACACTTCAGCTCTAACGCACGCCGAGCAGAGAAGGTGGCTCGGGACTTCGAACGGCAGCACTTCCGTCCACCAGAACCGCACGAGCTACGCGACCGCATGAGGACTAGCAGGCGTGCGAAGGACCAGGCCCACGACCACTCCCCCTCCTGGCATGAGCTCGACGACAGCGCCGGCCACGCGGGCATTCAGGTCCCCCACATTGCGCCCGGTGCCCCGATCCAGCGTCCCGCTCTGGAATGCCGCGAGAAGGAACTACGGGATCGCTTGGAAGGGCCTGCGGGCCTATGCCGAGACGACGCCGTGTTCGACCGCGACTCGGTCGCCACCGTTATTGCACGGTGCGCGCTAGGCCTGGGCTTCACAGTGGAGGAGCTAGACGGCTTCAGTACGCGCTACTGCGAAGACGCACTTGTCCTGATCCGCAGGGGCATCAAGTCGCAGCACTTCGACCTACTGACGACGAAGGCGAACCTCGACATGGAGCGGACCATCGCCACCGCGTTGGACGACAAGGCCAACACAATCATGTCCTGTCCCAGCCCTGAGGCAGTCGAGCGCTCTATCGCTTTACTCGCCTCGGAGGGCGTCGTCCTGGACGACGAACAGGTAGTGCTGGTTGAGGCAGCGTGCTCGACGCCAGGACTCGTCAACATTGAGGGAGTCGCGGGCGCCGGCAAAACCACGGCCCTACGTGCAGTCGTAGCGGCCTACCGGGATCGACGCAGTACGGGTCGATCAAGCGCCGACGCCATCATTGCTCTGTCCACAGCAGCCCTAACCGGTGCCCGCACCGGTACGAAGCTCGGAGCGGATTCGGGGTCTTCAATCGACTCGTTCCTCTACGCCGTTGCTGAAGGGCGAATCAAGCCAACGAGCCGCTCAGTGATCGTCGTGGACGAGGCCGTAACGGTCGGCACTCATTTGATGTCTCGGCTTCTGACCGCTGCTGGCCCTGCTCGCCTCATCCTCCTAGGCGACCCAAAGCAGACGCAGGCGATAGGCGCCGCTGGCTGGTGGACCGATCAGGTGGCGAAGCATGGGCGAATCTCCCTCAGCAAGGTTCACCGCCAGAAGCAACAAGCGGACATTGACGCATTCACTGAGCTACGGAACGGCGACCCCGAAGCGTGCATGAGGTCGCTAAGCGCTCGTGGACGAGTACACATCTCGGAGACTCGCGCCATGCGGACGGGCCGCCTCGTAGCGGATGCCGCTGCCCACAGAGATGCCGGCCGCTCGGCTGATGACATCCGCGTAGTGCTGGACGGAAGCAATGAGGAGCTAGACGAAGTGAACCGACTCCTCCAGGTCGACCGCATCCGGAGGGGCGAGCTTGTCGGAAACGCCTACGAGGTGCGGTCAGCAACAACAGAGCGGGCGTGGACGCTGCACGAAGGCGACTCGATCATCTTGCTGGCGCCGTATTTTGACGGTCGTCGGTCGCTGAAGAACGGAACGACAGGACGAATCACGGGTCTTCACGACAACGTCGCCACTCTTGCTCTTGACTCAGAGCCGCACTCCATCACGGTCCCGCTCCAGGCACTTGCCGACAAACAGCCGATCGGACTGGCCTATGCGATCCACATCGCCAAGATGCAGGGCCATGAAGCACCGGTCGTGCTAGCCGCCGTTGGCACTCGACACACCACCTCTCTGGAGACGGCGTACAGCGAACTAACCCGCTGCATCGATGAAGCGCATCTTTATCTCGATCACGAGACGCACGGCCCGGAGCCAGTAAAGACACTTGCTCGCGCCTGGCGATCCCCTGCGCCAAAGGTTTCCGCGCTCTCATGGTTCGAGGATCGCGACTTCGACATCGAACCTCCGCCCGACATCGTCATGCGATACAGGCTCAACGACCTACAGCATGATCGTAAGCCCGATGCCCCTGTGACCCGCCAGCGAAAGACCGCTAGCCGCTTAGAGCGTGAACTGACTCTTCGGTAGGCCGGTGCGCAGGGCGCCCGAGCGCCGGAGGCACAAAGAGCAAGCCAAAGCTGAGCCGAATCGCAGAAAGGTGGCCCCTAACGAAAGGAACCCCCTTCCACTTGAGAGCATCTCCTCGCTAGATCAGCAAACCCTTGCGGCGCTCGACCTCGTGCCAATCCTGATCGTTAGTGCTGAGGTTGCGGGCCTGGTCGTCCAGGAGCACATCAATCAAGACGGGATCGGGGGGCCAGTGAATCGCCCTAGCGGCGGCCAACTCCTCCAGCTCCACCATCAGGTCGGGGAAGGTCGGTAGCTCCCCGAGGAAGCCACGCCGCAGCGGTGGTTTGTCGGGGTCCCGGTTGCTTCCTACGACGACGTAATAGCTAGCCGTCGGCGGATCCCACCCTACGGCCACCTCGTAGGCACGGCGGCCGTCCGAAAGCATGCGAGCCCTTGGTGCGTCGACATACCTCCTGCTCATGCCGCGAGCCTACGAGAGACGCTGCGACAACAGCAATGGCACCGGCTAAGCCCCTCACGGCACGCCGCCCGCCTGAGTTTCACAGACAGAAGTTAGGCTGCAGCCTTAACCTTCTCTACAGCCTTCCGCGTCACCGACTCCGTGACGACGCTATCCGCGGACCCAATTCCGCCATTGCTTATGAAAATGAGTGTGTCACCAAGGCGAACGACCGCAATGTCGAGGCTGACCGGAAACATCGCAGTGCCCGACGCTTTTAGGGCGAAGGTCTCATCGCCAAGGTTTGGAAAGGACAGCGCAGCAAGCGTGAACTTGGTGATCTCGCCATCATCGTTGGGGCTATCAAACGCGGCACATGTCTTAATTGCACTTGCGAAACGGTCGTAGTTCTCCTTCGCCTTGTCGATCTGCACAGCGATGTCCTCAGAGATGAACGGGCCGAAGTCACTTTGCTTGAACGCAGCTTTCGCCTTGACCCCAGGATCTTTCGTCGTGTCGAGGGCGTCAAGCGCTGCGCATCCGCTCAGGGACTCACTCTTAGAGCCTTCCTCAGTCGACGCGCTAGAAGTAAAACCCGTGGGCATGTCGGAGACAGTGAGAAGCGCCGCGTTAACTTGCTCTTGATTCAGCCTAAAAGTCTTGCTCTTGGTAGCGCTACCGCCCGCGTTTGCGGAGGTCGAGCCGACAGTTTCCGCACGCTCATCGCCACTATCGGCACCGCACGCTGAAAGCAACAGGACGGCCCCGAGTAGTGGACCGAACCGGCGCACTGATGATCTCATGGAGCGAGCGTACGGTCCCAAGGGTGAGCCAGGGTCGATGTATCGCGTCGACGCCAGCCTACGTGCCTAAGCGAGCGCGCCCCAGGGGTCCGGGGAAGGGTCCAATGAGGGCAGCGCTTATGGGCGGCCGTCACGCAACATCCATGCTTTCGTCGCGTCGATGTACCGCCGGCTCATGTAGGAGAGCCTCCGAATTCGCTCACGTCTTCACGATCCTCTGCGCTCCCGTTGGGACGAGCCGCTCTATCTGCCTATCTGCGGAAGAGTCCAGTGAATGCGTGCTCGGGTGCCTCGATGAAGCGGTCGAGCTTCCAGCCTGCCCCTTCCACACTTTCGATCATTTCGGCAACACCGCTGATGGACCCGCTCGCGTTGTGCTTCGCAGTCATACCAGGGTCGAAGCGGCAGACGAAGATCTGTCGGCCCTCCTTCATCGCCCTCTCAGCCTGAGTTTTAACAAGATGGCCCTTAACGTCCTTCATCAATCCCATCTGGTTCCCCCGTCAGTAAACTCGGTAGAAGCATACGGACTAGGCGCCGGCTGCTGCGCTCAACGCTTCTTCACCAGAGTTTCTCTGCGCTTGCCTTGCTTTTGCTTCGCGGCGGCAGCCGCTCTGATGTTCTTCGTTTCAGGGCCCGGATGCTGGCTTGCGTCTCGTTGCTTAGCTCCTCGAAGCGTGCGACCCATGCCGAGCCCGGGAGGCGGTCCCGCGTAGGCACGCGACGAATGCCGCCCCTGGTGCCCTCGGCAATGACCTGCAAGAGATCATCGAGGAGATCCGCAACCTCCTCGCGTTCTGGGCTCATCGCTTGCCCCTTTGCTCGACCCACTTCTCGATTGCCTTGCGTTGCCAGACACGAGCGCCGCCAGGAAGGACAGCCACCGGCTCGGGCATCTGGCCCTGAGCCGCCAGGCGATTCACGTAACTGCGAGAGACGCCCAGCAACTCCGCGACCTCGATCGCAGCGATGAGGGTTTCGGCCATGGCGCTGATACTAGTTGCAAGGTTGCAACCTTGTGAAAACGTTCACCGCTCCATGGCGGAATGGCGCGACGTGCAGAAAGAAATGGGGCGTCGTTGGCGGGCAGGGAGCGAAGCTTGGAACGTGGCACACGGGTTGCCGCCCATCGCTCAGAACTAACTGGACTGAGAACCAGGATCAGGAGAGCCTGGCCTTTCTCAACCAATGGAGTGAAAGTGGAACTACCAAAGCATTATCAAGAGATCGTGGATAGTGCACTCTCTCCGGAGCCTGACAGCCGAAAGGCTGAACAGAACCGCCTTGAGTTACAGGCACGAATGGCGTGGGCATCTGAACGACTCGCCCGTTCGGTCAAAGTTGCAACATGGGTGTTGGTCGGGGTGACGATCATTTCAATGTTCGTCAAGTGACCCACGGACCACGCCTGAATGCGAAAGTGACAAAGTGACGAGCGGCCTGTCGCCCGGGCGGGCCGCTCGGCCGATTAGGGAGGTTCATCCCTGGATAGGCAAGAGCACAAAGCAAGGGAAGACGAACTGCTAGCGGGGATTTCGGAGCCGGCGGCATGACAGCGGACCTGGAAGCAGCAGCGGCAGAAATGATCAAGCGGACCACCGCCGAGCAAGGCTTGTCCTTCCACGTCACCGACGACGCAGCCATTCGCACCGCGGCCGTAATGCTTCGAGTGTGCGTGCCCCGGGATGCCGACTGAGCTGGATACCGAAGTGGCAGAGGCGATTAGTAACTAAAACTCGACGGAAGTGCGTCGATGATTCAACGAGTCACGGGCGGCCGAGTGGCACAAACATCTAGGCCGCCCGGGATTCATCAAGCTCCGTTGGTATTGCGTCGAGCGAAGTACTTGCACGGGCAACGGACGCACTGCGGAGTGTGATCCCGCTCGTCGTGCGAACACTCGCAAAGGGCCCCTCGTTTCGACATACCGGCACGGTACGGAAGCCCGGTGACGTTTTGCGTTGGCGGGCGATTTACCCAATGTCATCCACGCAGTAGACGGTCACCGGCAGTCGGGTTCACCCCCACAACAACGTGACGCAGTAGACAATGAACGCTGCATATGCGGAAAGCGTCACCTTTCCTATCAACTGACTCGTGCGGTCAGCTCGGAGCGTGACCCAGGTCGCGGCGCCAATCGACGCAACTACGGCCGCCGGGACAAAGGCAAGTGTAGCTATCCGTAAAGAATCACAAGCGCTGCGAAAGCACAACTGGCTTTCTTGCTTCTGCCCAAGCGCGAAACCAAGAACAAAAAGCGGCATTGCTGCGACAGCCAATATCGCCATGGCGGCGACGACTATAACTAAGAGCCTACGCATTAACAGCACCCTACCGGAGCGAGGTCGTCGGAGAGTGGCGGTTCCTGCCCGCCGGCTCCTCAGTCACACTCGTCCGAACATCCCTATCCGCAGGACTTTGGTAGCAATGTCCGACAGACGTCCGCTCTCTCGATGGCCTCGAAGTTGCCAATATGTTGCCGCTTGGATGTGATGACTCGTTCCGCAGCGGCACGGTCCGCCGGATTTACCTTGCCAAATTCCTGTTGGCTCCGCTTCTGCGTCGTAGCCAGAACACCGTCCTTGGCACACGCGTCATAGGCAGCTACGAACGCTTGGAATGAGGCATGCCGCCTCCGAAGCTCATCGAGCCCGGACTGATCGTAGGGAACGGGCTCCTCAAGCCTGGAAAAGAAGTCATTGATAGCGGTCGAAAAATCGTTGCTTGCTCCAGCCGCAGGCTGCCTCTCCTGAGCACACGCGAAGCCCCTCTTCTGGGCCGCCTTGACCTCCTCGTCGTGCTCCATGCGCTGTGACGCAGCTGTTGTCGCTTTGAGTACCTGCATCTCATCCTCAGAGGGATTCGGATCCCTCGGCTGCCCCGAGCAGTCCACGACTGACGCAGGAGGTGACATTCGTTGTTGGTGTGCCAGAGCTGGTTCGCCAGACAGTGCGGCTTCCCGAGCTGACAGCGCATCCAGCAGTTCGTGCTCGCGTCTCTCAAATGCCACACGCAATTCCGACGACGCCCCCTTTTTCTGGTCACAAGCTGGATCGACACCACGGAAGAGAGCTGCAGCCCTTACAAGGACCTCAGATGAGGGGAGATTGGTCAGCGGCTCCGTGGGTGCGCGCGTCGCCGCCACGGCAGGCTGGGTGCTACCCAAACTCATGAATACGGCCACTGCAAGGAGAGCCGCTACCACCCCGGCGACCATTGTTTTCCGCTGTCTTGTGAACTTGTACATCGTAATTCTCCTTATCAAGACGCAGCGCGGACGACTAGCCATGAGCTGTAAGCCCAGTCTGAACACCAGCCGCGCTGCGGGTCGTACCATGAGTATTTGGTGTCACACGAGTTCACAAGGTCCGCCAAGAACTGTGCATCAATTTCTGCCTTTCTTGCTGTGGTTGCCTCGAGGCTTATGTGTGTTTTGAAGTTGCGCCAACCGAAATCGTGCCGGAGACATGGTCGCTGATCGACATAGGGAATGGGAACGCTAAGGGGCGTGCTGCAGCCATTGTCACTCCAGGCAACGGTGTCGAAGTCATCTCCCCGTTGGCGGAAGGATTTCCACGATACGAAATGCCGCCAATGCATCTCCACCCTGTACGGCCTATCGCCGCCGATGAAGTAATCCGCCTCGTTATACGTTTGGAGCCAGTCCCACCCATAGGGATGCTGACGTTCGAGGATGCGCGTCAGGCGATAGTTGTATTCTGGGCTCGCCGTTATGTCTATGGCGATCTGCCAATGAGGCCGCCCGCTGTAGATTTGGTTCACATAAGTATTGAGTCCGCCAGCGTCCGGCCACCGATTCAATGCTGAGCCGAAAAGAAGCTCGACGAATCGTCGTGGTGACCCCCCGGCCGCGTTCCAACCCTCCTGAGAGCCATGAATCTGGCGGTGAGCGTTCCGAATTCTCTCCCGTGGTTGCGTCCACGACGGCCCCGCTGAAATGTACGTGTAAAAACCGCCTCCATCTGGGTCTCGGCCAAGACCTATGCGGTATGCCGCTGTTATCTCTCCGCCGACGCTACAAGTGCGTTCGGTCCATACACCGACGGACCCTGGGACACCAGAGGCGCATTCGAGAATTGGGGCGTCGTGCGTGGCGCTTGCGGGCGCAGCAACGGGAAGTACAGACACGGCGCCGATCAAAGAGGCGAGTCCGATACCGGTCAGAATCCGGGCGGACCGTGGCCCGGAGGATTGCTTCATCGATTTCATCGGGGCGAACGGTGAAGCGGGAGAATGCGGGAATGCCGTTGGAGAAAATGGGCCATGGGATTGAGGGTACCCGGGGTCCCCTTTTTGAACAAATACAGAGAAGCGGCTCCAGCCATTTGACATAGGTCATTTACGGTTGGTCTCCGCCTTTGGTGTCGCATTTGTTGAATTCAGCGGCTAAAGAGCCCGGGCTGAGCGTCAAGAGCTTGGCCGTCCCACCTGGGTGGACCCCACGACTATTTTTCGTCCCACCGACGCCGTCGCCCACCGAAGGCTCGGGCCAACTTCATCCGCAACGACCTCGACCTTGGTCTCCTTTTCCCCGTCTTTCCCTTCCCAGGAGCGCTACTCCAAGCGACCGGTAACGATCACGCGAGACCCCTTAGTCAAAGACTCCGCCGCGTGTTCTGCCATCTCCGACCAACAGACCACGTCAAAGAAGCTCGGAGCGTCCTCCGTCCATTCGCCCGTTGCCTTGTCCTTCTTTCGCCGGTTGACGGCAACACCAAAGGACGCCGTTGCCACTCCGCCAGGCGTGTAACGAAGTTCGGGGTCACGAGTGCAGTTGCCGGTAAGGGTGATGTTGCTATTCATGGTGTGTTGCAGCCAGAGCAATTGCAATGGCTCGGTCGTCATGTCGATTGCTGTCGTGATCGATGCGGAATAGGTTCGGCCCGACCTCCCGAAGCTGTAAGGCTGAAAGCTCGTCGATCAACTCAGCGTCGTTGGGTAATTCGATGAGCCGGTCACGCAGAAGCCCGTAGAGGTTCTGAGCAAGGCGGCTGATGTTGGCCTGACTGAACGTGAACTCCTTCGTCGTGACGTACTTCGCCCGCAGGTTCTGCGTTAACTGTGCGGCCTGATGCGGGTCGAAGATCAGCGGGGCCGAGTTGTACGACTGCGATGATGTGAGGACGTGCGCCTGCACTTCATCAAGCGGAACAGGCGTGACAGGTGAAGCCCGCCACACATCGAGGCGATCGAGAACGATCTTCGTTCCTCGGTCCGTGTTGATGGCGTGGCACACCGCGGCAGCGGTTCGGTCACGCTTAACACCGATGTCAAGACCAATGGCGTAGCGCGTACCGGCCTCGGCGGGGATTGCTCCGTCATGGTTTACGCACGCCTTTACGTCTTCGAGTGTTGTCAAGCGGTCCTCAGACGCAACCCACTC
>Ga0136611_10003186_pt1 | contig 11480 bp, 12 predicted proteins | sample AntDrymUQ2232306_2_FD_106645 | JGI IMG/M metagenome (GOLD analysis project Ga0136611, IMG submission 106645) | Polar desert sand microbial communities from Dry Valleys, Antarctica - metaG UQ223 (23.06) | ecosystem: Environmental > Terrestrial > Soil > Desert | place: Antarctica: Dry Valley... | reverse complement strand
TCCTGGGCGAGGCTCATCGAGGCGTCAGACGTTCCCGGCGGCAGGTCCACCACCAGGTAATCCAGCTCGCCCCAGTTCAGGTCGCGCAGCAGTTGGCGGACGCCGGTGCCGATCATCGGCCCGCGCCAGACAACAGGCATGCCGCGCGGGAGGAGGAAACCCAACGACGCCACTTTGATACCAAACTTCTCCGCCACGCGCAGCCCCTGGCCGCTCGCCTGGAAGCCGCTCTCGAAGCCGAGCATCGTCGGGATATTGGGGCCAGTGATGTCCGCGTCCACCAGGCCGACGCTGGCACCGGCGCGCGCGAGCGCGAGCGCGAGGTTGACCGCGACCGTGGACTTACCGACGCCGCCCTTGTTGGAGGCGACAGCGATGATGTTGCGCACGCCCTCGATCGCGTTCTTGCCCTGGGCGGGCGCCTGGGAGCGCACATCCGCGCCGAGCGTGACGCGGACGCTGTTCACACCGGGGACTTCTTTGACCGCGTTCTCCACCATCTCCTGGAAGTCGCGGCGGACGGGGCAGGCCGGCGTGGTGAGGACGAGTTGGAGGGAGACGTCGCCCCCCTTGATCTCAAGGTCTTTGATCATCCCGAGCGAGATCACGTCTCGGTGGAGTTCCGGGTCGTTTACCCGGCTTAGCGCGGCCACAATCGCCTCATTGGTGGGGCCAGCGCTCGATGCGGTGGTCATGAGTGCATCCTTTGTTTGAGAGGTTCTGGCTCCCCCTCAAGGGGAGTATCGCATTGGACGAGGAAGCGACAGCAGACGGATCTGTCACCTTCGCAGCGCTCTTCGACCGGCGCATGGACAAAGTGCGCCAGCAGACGGCTATGCCAGGCGCAGGGACCGTGCTCCTCGGGCCGCAGGCCACGGTAGACGCAATTGAAGTCGCGGATCTCGACTCCACCGGGTGCGTCCACCGCTTCCGCGAAGCCGCCCGTTTCGTGCAAGATCCGGGCGGCGGCGTGAGCGCGCGCGCGCGGCTCCAGGCGCGAGAGCCGCGTGAGGTGCGGCGCCGATTCACGCCGCGCTAACCGCTCTAGTACGAGTCCCATGCGGTCGTCCGCGTTGACGAAGGCAAGCGCGTTTGGCTCCAGGCTGAGCAACTCGCCCAGGAGGAGCGCGGCGAAGCGGTCGTAGCGGCGCGGAAAGGAGGCGTCGCCGCGCTCGGTGAGCGAATAGATGTGCTTCGGGCGGCCCGCGCCGTTGCGGTGCTCCGCCACGCGCACGAACTCGTCGCGCTCCAAAGCGGTGAGATGCTGCCGGACGGTCATCGGCGCGAGCTTGAGGGCGGTGGCAAGGTCGTCAACGCTGCGCTGTCCACAACGCTTGAGGACGGCAAGGATACGCGCTTTGGAGGTCTGCATTTGCACGCGGGGATCACGCCGGTCAGTGATGCTCGCCTTGGATGGCGGCTGGAATGATCGTAGCGAGGTTGACCACTTACGTCAAGGTTTACACGGTGGATACTGTACTTTTCGTAAAAACATTGACTCGTTCTGGAGCGCATGGTAGATTAAGGAATCCGGGGTGTACGCTCAGACGTACTCTCAGTGAAGTGGGTGGGGAGGATCGAGAGGAGTACTATGGCTGACAGCGTGACGGTAGAACGCTCGGAAGCGGGGATGCCCGAGTGCAAACATCACTGGAAGATCGCGGCACCCAACGGCGCGACGAGCGTCGGTACCTGCAAGCATTGCGGTGTCGAGCGCGAGTTCGCCAACTCTACATCCGAGTCAATTTGGGATAACGACCACGGCGAGTCTGGTTTCAACCGCTATCGCCGTCGCAATACGAACGAGATCGCCGTGACGGAAGAGCCGGAGAAGCCGCGCGCTTCGCTGCGCGACCTGCTCGGACGCTCCGCGAACGAGTTCTAGACGCGTACTTCGCGATCATTCAAGCAAGCGGGTCGCCCTCTCCCAGGGGCGGCCCGCGCTTTTGTGTCGAACGCGATCAGGGAAAGCGCAATGCCGGCTCCACCGGACCTTCAGGTCACGATCGGCGGCGGACGCAAGGGCGACCCGCTCGTCCTGCGCGCGCCGGTGATCGCGGCGGCGGGCACGTTCGGCACGGCGAGCGAGTTGTCGCGCCTGGTGGACTACACGCGCCTCGGCGCAATCGTCACGCCTGCTACCGGCAGGAGCGCGCGCGCGGGGGCACGGCGGATCGTGGAAGTCGCGGCGGGCGTGCTCGTGGCGCTGCCCTACCCAGTGATCGCGGTGCGCACGGTCGAGCGCCGCCTCGCCCCGCTCTGGGTAGCGTGCGGCACGGCCGTGATCGTCAACGTGAGCGCGGAGGACCCCGACGAGGCGGTGGAGGTTGTTACGCGCCTCGATCGCCTTTCCGGCATCTCCGGCTTCGAGCTGGCGTTCTCGTTGCTCTCCGCGGCGGCACAGCCCGCCGTAATCGAGTTTGTCCAAGAGGTCGTGAGCCGTGTCGCGGCGGCCTGCTCGCTGCCTGTGATCGTGAAGCTGCGCGCCGAAGCAGCCGCTGTGCGCAGGCTCGCCCGCGCGGCGGAGGCGGCGGGTGCGGACGCGCTCTGCCTCTGCGGTGCCCCGCGCGGCCAGCCGGTGGACCTGGCGCGGCGCCAGATTGATGGGGAACGGGACTATCTCCTCTGTGGCCCGGCGGTGAAGCCGCTCACGTTGCGTCTGCTTGAGCACGCCTCAGGTGCGGTGAACGTGCCGCTGATCGCTTCCGGTGGGATCGCGACCGGGCAGGACGCGGTTGAATGCCTGCTCGCGGGCGCGGACGCCGTCCAGGTTGGCTCGGCCACGTTTGCTCATGCCAACGCCACAAGCGAGGTTGCTGCTGGAATCGCCGCCTATGTGGCCACGCACGGCGACCCAACCAGCGCCACCGCCCGCACGTCCGCGCGAGGCTGAGCCGCTGCGCGTGTACCACACGGAGGCGCTCCCGCCACAGCCGCGAACGGTGATATGATATCCACGAGCCACGGGGAGTAGCTCAGCCAGGTAGAGTACCCGTTTTGGGGGCGGGTGGCCGGAGGTTCAAATCCTCTCTCCCCGACCAGACCGCGTGCTGAGTGCTGTGTGGGAACGGTTCCTGCTCAGCACTCAGCGCTGAATCCTTTGAGGTGGAACGAGTACGATGCCGGAAATCCAGCCGTGGGTCGTGGCGGGGAGGATTGCGTCCATTCTGGGGATGGGGCTCTGCCTCGCGCTGGCGATCCTCTTCTTGCTGATGCCGAATTGGCTATTCGGGATCGGTGCGCTGATTCTGACGGTGCCGTTCTTCTTTTTGATGCTGGCGGTGGAGAGGTCGAAGGCGGCGCAGGCGATGTCCGGCATGCCGCCCGCTACATTAGAGCCTTGACAGCGCCCAGCGGCGGCTCGTACGATAGAGCCACAACTGAATAACAGCCGAGTCCCGGTTCGCCGGGAGCGGGGGACCCACTTTTTGGGGTGAATTCCCGGGTAACCGGGATAGGCCAAACTCTCTTGAGGCCGAACCCGTCAGCTAACCCCGTAGGCTCTCAAGGGAGGACGTGTACGGCTCTTTACTGGGTCGGGGATTACGTCCCCGGCCCGTTTTGTTGTCCCTGGGCCGGGCATGCACGCCTCCAGATCGCACGAGCGCAGGAGGTGCAGCGCAATGGCCCGTTCGCAACAACCCACACTTGCCCGCATGGTAGCCCAACCCGCGCCACTCGTCCCTCTGGGGCGGGTACTGACGCCCGCGCAACTGACCGCAATTCGCTCCGTGATGCGTCTGTTTGTTGAGGACGACTTGGCGCGTGGTGTGACCGCGTCCGAGTTAATCTGCTGCGCGGTCTGCGGACGGCGCAAGGCGGCGCCAGGTGCCGTGCAGTATGAGCAGTGGCTCTTCTGCAACCCCTGTGCGACCGATTACGAGATTGCACGGATGCGCGCGCTGGTGCGCACACCGGCAGATTACCTGGCGGTAGGGGCGCGCTCCGCGTCTGCCTGAGACGTCATGGAGGCGCCTGCTTCTCTTCTCTTGCGGCCCCCTGCCCGGAAGGCGGCGCGTGTCACGCTCCCTCTTCCCCCTCCTCAGGTGGTGTGACCGCCGCGTCGGTACCTTCCGGGCAGTTCCCCCTCCTCAAGACAAGGCCCAACCGGAATCCGGTTGGGCCTTGTCAACGCCCGTGGCGCGCGCTTCTCAACGTGCTGTCTCAAAGACGGCCGTAGGCGCGCAGGCAGGTCAGGGCTTCCAGCGTCGCTAGGCCGCGCCATTCCGCCGCCGCTCCTGGCCCGGGTGGCGTCCAGGCAATCGGCCAGCCGCCATCCTCCGCCTGCGCCGCGAGCAGGTCGTCAAGGTGGGCGGCAAGCAACGTATCCGGGAACGCTGCCCGTCCGACCGCGTCCGGCGTCGACGCGAGCTGTAATGGTGTGATGCCGTAGCTCCCTGCCCCTGGTTCCGCCTTGAAATAGCGCGCGGTGTAGGCTTGGCGCGCGGCCTTCAATGCGAGTGCCTCCGCGCGCGGCCGGTCCTCGGCAAACTCCAGGAAGACGAGCGCGCTCCGGATCGCATGCGCCTCGGTGATCGGCGCTTCGAGGCGCTCCCAGCACCACGCCACCGCGCGATCCAACCAGGGATGTGAAACTCCCTGGTAGAGCAGCAAGCCGGCGAGCGCCGCCGTGGGGTTGGGCGAGTCGCCAGGCGGATCACGCTCGGCCCAATGCGCAGCGCGAGGGTAGTCGAGCATTGAAGGCAGGTCAATCGGCACGGACCCGTCCGCGTGCGCAACGCCGGCGAGGAAGTCACAGGCGCCGCGCGCCAGCTCCACGTCACGTATGCCTGCCGAGAGCAGCGCGCGGAGCGCGACCTCAATGTGCAGCGGCTGGCTCGTCGGGGCGCGAATATCAGGCTCGAGGGCGTGACCGAGGCCGCCGTCCGCGTTGCGGTAGGCGCGGATCACGTCTCGTACGTGACCCGCTGAACCATTCAGGAACTGATGGGCGAACAGCGCCGGCTCCAGCAAGCGGGCGTTGCGCCAGAGGAAGCCAGTCGCACGTTCCAAGACATCCATCGTTCCCACCATCACCGTATCTCGCCTGAGGGTACTGGAACCGGCGGACGCTTTCAGCTAGATCTTGCGCGAGCCACACGCGCAGAAGGAACGCGCGTTCTCTCCCGTGCCTCCGTTACGTTGATGTGCGTCACAGATTCATCGGGGCCATGATGGACACGGTGCATGGATCCCCCGGTGCGTTCACGCGAGAGGATCGGTGCCGAGGGTGACGTGTGTTCGATGGATTCGCGCCGCCAGGTTTTACGAGCGTCAGCGATGCGCAGGTAGAGACGTTTCTGCGCGCCCGCTTCGGAGGACCAGTGCGCGGCATCGAGCGTTTCGGTGCGGGTGATTGGTCGCAGGCATATGGCTTTGAGCGTGACGGTGAGGGCTACGTCGCGCGGTTCAGCGCGCTCGAAGAGGACTTCGCAAAGGACCGTATTGCCGCACGCTACCGTTCTCCGGGCCTCCCGATCCCACCGCTGATTGAAATTGGGGAAGCGTTCGGGGGTTTCTACGCGCTCTCGGAGCGCGCGTACGGCCGCTACCTTGAGGAAACGAGTGCCGCGCGGATGCGTGCGCTGCTGCCGTCGCTCTTCGGCGCGCTGGACGCGGCCCGGCATGTAGACCTCTCGGCCTTGTCCGGCTATGGGCTGTGGGACGCGGGCAGCACGGCCGCACATGCGACCTGGCAGGAGGCCCTGCTTGATGTCGCCAACGACCGACCGACGGCCCGGATCCACGGCTGGAAGGAACGCCTTGCCGCCGCTCCGATCGGCCCCGGCCCGTTTGAGGAGGGGTACGGGCATCTCCAGGCCCTCGTCGCCGCGTGTCCCGAGGATCGTCACCTGATCCACAGCGACCTTTTGCACGCCAACGTCCTGGTCGAGGGCGCGCGCATCACGGCCGTGCTCGATTGGGGGTCGTCGCTCTACGGCGATTTCCTGTACGACATCGCCTGGTTTTGCTTCTTCGCGCCCTGGTTTCCGGCCTGGCAAGAGATTAACTTTGCGCGGGAGGCGGCGCGTCACTACGAGGCGATCGGCCTCGCCGTGCCCAACTTCGAGCAGCGGCTGCGCTGTTATCAGGTCCATATTGGGCTGGACGCGCAGGCATACAATGCCTTCCGCGGATCGTGGGCGGAGCTTGCGCTCTGCGCGCGGCGGACCCTCGCGGTAGCCACTCCACGGCCATGATTCCTTCACGGTCGCGGTGGCGGTCGCGGCTCACGCCTCTTCGATCGTGATGCTCTCGATTTTCACCATCGGCTCACCGCGGCGGGACGGGTCGCGCTCTGGGATCGAGTCAACCACCGCCATGCTGTCCTCACGCACCTTGCCGAAAACGGTGTGGCGACCGTTGAGGTGTGGTGTCGGCACGAAGCAGAGGAAAAATTGACTGCCGTTGGTGTGCGGGCCGGAGTTGGCCATCGAGAGCGTACCGCGTTCGTGCGTATTTTTGTTGTGCTCGTCCTTAAAGCTGTAGCCGGGGCCGCCCGTGCCCGTGCCGGTGGGGTCGCCGCCCTGGGCCATGAAGGAGGGAATCACGCGATGAAAGCCGACCCCATCGTAGAAGCCTTGGCGGGCGAGGAAGACGAAGTTATTTACCGTGTTCGGCGCGTCCTGGGCGAAGAGATCAATCACGATCTCGCCCTTGTCCGTCTTCATCGTCGCCGTGTAGGACTTGTCAGGCGTGATCTCCATCGCGGGTGGATTGCGCCACTGCTGAGGCATCGTCATATCTCCTGCGGTCGTTGGTCTAGCGCTCGTCTATCTGGATATCCACGATCTTGTCGCCCGCGGCGGCGCGGATGTTGCGCGCTGGATCGCGTTTCGTGATTGATTGCAGCACGTCCATGCCGGCCACAACCTTGCCGAAGACAGTGAAGTCGCGGTCGAGCGCGGGCTGCGATGCAAGCGTGATGTAGAACTGACTACCGCTCGTGATCGTGCCCGCCTTCGCCATTGCGATCGTGCCGGCATCATGCTTGAGCGCGTTCTTCTCCTCCGGCAGGCTGTAGCCTGGGCCGCCGTTGCCCTGGCCGCTGGGGTCGCCGCCCTGGGCGACAAAGCCGTCAATCACACGGTGGAAGGTGAGGCCGTCAAAGAAGTCGTTGCGGGCGAGGAAAACGAAGTTGTTCACCGTCTGCGGCGCTTCCTTAGGGAACAGCTCCACGCGGATATCGCCCTTCTCCGTCTTGATCGTGGCGAAGTACTGTTTGTTCGGGTCAATCGCCAGCTCAGGCGCGGCGGTATAGGTGCGACGCAGCGGCGTGGCGATGGGCGTGCCGGTGGCGCTGGCGGATGCAGTGCCAGCGGCAGCGGGCGTATCCGGCGTAGCCGTCTCAAAGACACGCTGACTCTGAACGTTTGACGAGCCACCCGTGCTACCGAGGTTGGCGCTCAAGAGCGAACCGAGCACGGCGCTGAGCGCGATCACGCCCATCCCGCCGAAGACGATCCACTGGTTATGAAATGCCTTGTGCCAGAAACCGTGCTTCGTCGGCGGATGGTAGCCGCCAGCAGCTTTGAGCGGGTCGAATTTCGCCTCGCGGCGCTTGCGTTGTTGCTTTGGGGTGCGGCGACTCAGGGCGGCAGCCTCCTGACGGGCGCATACGATACGAACAGAAGGGACGGCTTACCCGTCCCCCGGCGCCCAAGTCCTGGTACCCCCGACAGGACTCGAACCTGTGCCACCGGCTTCGGAGGCCGGTACTCTATCCACTGAGCTACGGGGGCGTACCCCATTAGGGTACGGGCCGGAGCGCGCGCGGCGCAAGATGAGTGATCAGGCGTAAGGCGTCACGACCGCCAGTGACGGCGATGATGGTTGAAGGTGTGATGCCTGCCTTGCCCGCCGGTCCTGTGCTCTGACACCTGACCGGTTCTCCTTCGTGCTTCTGGGTTTGGTACACTCGGCTCGAATGATGGGCCGCGTCAGGAGTCGCTGTGATCCTCTATTGCTTTTTGCGCGCCGGCGTGATCTTTCGCTTTATGCCGCTGCGGGTGGCGTATGCTCTGTCGGCGGTGGGAGCGGAGGGGCTCTGGCTGCTACTGCGGGGCAAGCGCAACGCGGCGCTCACGAACATGCGTCAAGTACTCGGTGATGAGCAGGCGGCGCGCACGGCGGCGCGGCGCTCCTTCCGCAACTACGGCCGCTACCTGATTGACTTCCAGCGCGCGCCCAAAATCCGGCGGGAGAGCGTCCGCGACAAGGTGCGCTTTGACCGCTGGGACGCGATTGAGGAAGCCTTTGCCGAGGGCAAGGGTGTGATCATCGTGCTGATGCATTTCGGCAACTGGGACATGGGCGGACCGGCGCTGGTGGACCGTGGCTACAAGGTAAACGTGATCCAGCAGACCTTTGACCATGCCGGCCTGAACAAGGGCGTGATCGAGGCGCGACAAGTGCGCGGGATGAAGGTGATCCCGGCCGAGCACGCCGCGCTCGGGATCGTGCGCGCGCTGCGACGCAACGAGGTGCTGGGCATCCTGATTGATCGGCCAATGGAGGAGGGGGGGGTCGTCGTCAACTTCTTCGGCCGGCCCACCTCGGTCCCGGCCGGTCCCGCGCACATTGCCCTGCGCACCGGCGCGCGTGTGATCCCGGCTGCCTGCGTGCGTGCGAGCGGTTCCGCCGATGTGACGCTTGCGCTCACCGACCTTGATGTGCGGGTCCAGCCGACCGGCAACATGGAGGCGGACGTGCAGGCGCTCACACGGCGCATTCTGGAATCGCACGAGCGCTTTATCCGTGCCTACCCGGACCAGTGGTTCATGTTTCGACCGATGTGGCCCGCGGTTGAGGGCCGGCAGCACGCCGAGCCGGCGCTCGCGGAAGGCTGATTGAGGGCGCGATGCTGCGGTACCGCGTCCTGCGGCTGCTAAGCTGGCTCGCGCTGCGTGTTCCCGGCGGCGTGATGTACGGCGGCGGTCGTTTCGTAGCGAGCCTCGCCTACCGGTTCAACGCGCGCGGCCGGCGGGTCGCCGCGTCCAACGTGCGCCACATCCTCGGCGCGCGGGCGGACCGGCGCACGGTTGAGGCAGCGGTGCGCGGGTGCTTCCGTGCCACTGCCTATTACTACGTGGACCTCTGCCGCACACCCTTGATGAACCCGCGACGCTTTTTCCGCCGCAACCTGCGCGTCCACGGGATCGAGCACATGCAGGAGGCAATGGCGGCGGGCAAAGGGCTGATCTTTGCCACGATCCACTACGGCAACCCCGAGTACGCGGCGCAATGCATGACCGCGCTCGGCTGGTCTTTCTTCGCCCTCACTGAGCCGCTAGAGCCACCACCGATGGACGACCTGGTCCATCGCCTGCGCGCGAGCCAGGGTCACCGGTTCATGCCCGTCAGCACGAGCGGGATCAAGGCGGCAATCCGGCATCTGCGCGCGGGTGGGATCGTCTGCATCGTTTTCGAGCGGGACATTCAGCACGCGGGCGTAGCGGTGCCGTTCTTCGGGGCGACCGCGCGCATCCCCTCCGGCGCGGTGGACCTCGCGCGACACACCGGCGCGGCGCTGATCGCGACGGTCGCACACCGGCGTGGCAACGACCGCTTCGACCTCTACGTGGAGCCGCCGCTGACGCTGGTGCGCACCGGACGCGCCGAGGAAGACCGGCGCGCGAACGTCGCCCGCCTGATCGGCCAGTTCGAGAAGTATTTGCGCGCCGACCCGTCGCAGTGGTTCGTCTTGGAGGAAGCGATCTGGGACGATCGCCGAAAACCCGGTCGGGTGGCTGGCGCATCTCCAAGGCACCCGCGCGCGCTATCGATCGGACATTACCCCACAGACCGCCATCTCCCGCCTGACAGACCTCTAGGCCGCTCTTCTCTACGGTGAGGGCAGAGAGACGGCAGGGAGGTGCTGATGTGGCAACGTTTAATATGGGACGCCGCAGCGTCTTGCGCAGGTTAGGAATCGGACTGGGTAGTGTGGCGTTCGTCGGGGCGGGTGCGGCCTGCGCCTCCGAGTCCGAGGCAGACCGGCGTGAGGCCGCAAAGAAGGGAAACCAAACCTCCAGGGCGGCGGCGGCGGCTCCGGCAGCGCCCGCGGGTCACGGCGCCGCGGTGCCGGTGGCGCAAGGGACAAGCGCGGAGCAGATGGACGCCCACCATGAGGCTGGTCTGAAGGCGTTTCCGGCCAAGACACAGGGCCTCGGCGGCCAGCCGCTCGCGTACACGATGGACGGGACGACCAAGGTCTTCAATCTCACCTGCCAGAAGGTGCGTTGGGAAGTGCGTCCGGACGAGTTTAAAGACGCGTTCGCGTATAACGGCACGCTCCCTGGGCCGGAGATCCGCGTGACCGAGGGTGAGCGAGTGCGCATCGTCGTGAAGAACGAACTGCCGGAGAGTACGTCCGTCCACTGGCACGGGCTGAACACGCCGAACGCGATGGACGGTGTACCCTTCCTGACGCAGAAGCCGATCAAGCTCGGTGAGACGTTTACCTACGAGTTCGTGGCGACACCGTCCGGCTCGCATATGTACCACAGCCATCACAATGCAATGGAGCAGGTGGGCAAGGGTCTGCTGGGCGCGTTTATCGTCGAACCGAAGGACCCGTCGAAGCATCCGGCCTTTGACCGTGAGTACACGATGGTGCTCAACGACACGCTGCTCGGCTTCACGCTGAATGGCAAGAGCTTCCCCGCAACCCAACCGCTGACGGCCAAGCTCGGCGAGCGGGTGCTTGTGCGCTACATGAACGAAGGACTGATGAACCACCCGATGCATCTGCACGGTATGCCGATGCAGGTCGTGGCGAAAGACGGCTATCTGCTGCCGCAGCCGTACCTCTGCGACACGCTCGATGTGGCCCCCGGTGATCGCTACGACGTGATCATCACAGCAGATAACCCCGGCGCGTGGGCGTTTCACTGCCACACCCTCTCGCACGCGGAGGCGCCCAACGGGATGTTCGGCCTCGTCACCGCCCTGATCGTGGAGGACCCCAGTAAGAAGGTCTGAGTCAGGTCCACGTCCTTCGCCGCGAGGGTTGTCGATATGATGCGACGATGCGGCGAGGGACGCATCTGCTGGCGGGCCACGGTGGACGATCCAGACCGTGACGCTCCCAGCACCATACGGCCGACGCCGCTCCGCGCGTGTGATGCGATCACGATCAGGTCGGTCGCGTCCGCCTCCGCCACCGCGCGCTGTCCGACCATCAGCACCGGGCAGCGCGCGACGCGCACCACCCGGGCAGCGACGCCGCCGATCCGCCAGTGATCAATCCCGCACCACGCGACCGCTCCGAGCGATCACAATCGGGGCAGGATGGGTTGGCGCTTCACGACGCCCTCCTGATCTGAGTCTGCGCTCATCCTTCGCGCCGTGCGGCAGCTGTCGATCGGGATTGGCCCTTGCCCGGTGTAGGAGATCGCCCCACATCTATGGTGTGAGGAGGGGGAGACCGCCGGACAGACGCGCCACCGCGCCGCCGGCACACTGGAGGTAGATGGAAT
>Ga0136611_10003185_pt1 | contig 11482 bp, 14 predicted proteins | sample AntDrymUQ2232306_2_FD_106645 | JGI IMG/M metagenome (GOLD analysis project Ga0136611, IMG submission 106645) | Polar desert sand microbial communities from Dry Valleys, Antarctica - metaG UQ223 (23.06) | ecosystem: Environmental > Terrestrial > Soil > Desert | place: Antarctica: Dry Valley... | reverse complement strand
GCTATCAGGATGATGCCGGACCTCGGACGACTTCACGCCCCTCAAGAGCCCAACCGTTTGTTCCTCCACTCACAGAGACAGCATCGAAACCGGCTTTGCGCAGCGCTTCGGTGGCGGCCAGGCTGCGCCCGCCCACAGCGCAGATCACGTAGAGGCGCCGGTCTCTGTCCAGTTCGTTGGCCCGCCCGAGCACGTCACCCAGCGGAATTGATACCGCTTCGGGCACCCTCACCTCCTCGAACTCCGAGACCTCGCGGACGTCGATCAACGGGGCCCCTCCGGCAACGGCCGCCGCTGCTTCGCTAACGGAGACCTCGGGTGGGTGCGGTGAGCCTGCGCTCACAACGGTTCCCTGCCACCAGCCCGCACTAACTCACCTCGTCGTCGGCCTCGTTGCCGGTGGCGGCCGGGGTTGAGGCCTTATCGCCGGGCTTGGGTGCCGCGCCGGGCTTGGGACCTGCGTTGGGAAGTCCGCTCAGCGCACTGAGAGTCTTCTCGGTCGAGGTGGCCGCAGTGCGGTTGGCCCGTTGGAGGGCGGCGTAAACCTCCTCACGGTGGACATCGATGCTGCGAGGAGCGCGAATGCCCAGCCGGACCTGATCACCCCGTATTTCGAGCACGGTGATTACGACCTCATGGCCAATCATGATGCTCTGGTTGGCGTTTCGAGTGAGAACCAGCATTTGGGCGCTTCCTTCCGTGGTGACCCTTGAGATCGCCTCGAATCATAGAGCCCAAAGCGAAGGTCGGCACAGGCCGCGATTCGCACTCGGAAGCGGAGCTTCCTCGGCGAGTCCTCGGAAAGGAAACCTTTCCTTCGGAGCTATTAGGTGTCGGCTCCGGCGGGCAAAGCCCGCCAAACCCGACCAAAGAGTTTTTTGGTTGCGAAGGGGCGGCTTTGCCGCCCAAGAGCAACGCTGAATAGCTCGCCGAGCAAGCTTTGCTTGCGAGGTGAAACCCCTAGTGAGTGACGTCGCTGAAGAGGGGTGTGCGGAAGTCGTACTCCGCATTGGTGAGAATCACCTGTGCCGCCGAGTAGTTCTTGCGGTTGACGATGACGGGACCAAGGAGGTTGGCAGTGATACTGGCCACGTCGTCACCAACGGTGAGCAGAACCAGAATCAGAGCGTCCTCGGCGGACTCAAGATCGATCCGAAGCGCCGTGGCTTCGTCGATCTGCGGTGAGTAGTCGGGGAAGAAGAGGTCGGGTGTCACGACCACGAACTCGAGTTCTTCGTCCTCGATGCAACGCATGATGGCAAACGGCTCGCGCGCCAGCTCGTTGTTGATGAGCACGAAGGTGCGTGCTTCAGGGAAACCAGGCAGTCCCGCAGAGAACGAGAGCGGCGGGGTGTCGATCATTGTGGCCACGGCGGTCATGTCAGTTTTTCGCCTTATCTGATGAAGTCAACGAGGGACGGTTGGATCACTTTGGCTGTTGCTGCAAGTGCTGCTTGATAGGCAGCGCTCTGAAGCTGGAAGGCGACGATCGTGCCGGCCAAATCGGCATTCTCGGTTTCAGCTAGCCCGCCTTGCATTGTCAGGACGTTGTCATCCGCCCGGGTAAGCATTGTCTCGACGCGATGGTACCGGGCGCCGATCTCCGAGAGGCGGTTTTGAATGTTGAGGCGAGCCGTGTCGAGGCGCTTCAGGTCGCCTTCAAAAGTGACGCCGCCGGAAACGTAGGAAGTTGTGAGCTTGTTTTGGTCAGCGGGATCGCTGCTGGTGAGATGAGCCTCTATGCCATCGAGAATGTTCCAGAGGTCTTCAGCACCCGGCGTGCCCCAGACGCTCGGACCATCCACGTTGACCGCCACAGCGGCGTTCGGGCCAACACTGCGCAAAACGGACCCAGTGTTCCCGTTGTATGCGCCAGTGGGACTGTAAGTGTCCAGCGGCGGCACTTGACCCTGAGGATCAGCGGTCCCGGAAAAGATGGATCGGCCTGCGTAGGTGGTGTTGGCCAGCCCTATGAGACCGGCCTTGAGTTGCTTGATTTCCGCAGCAAGAGCTGACCGTGCCTCTGCGCCGTTGGTGCCATTGGCACCTTGAAGGGTCAGATCCCGAACTCTCTGCACCGAGGTCAACGACGAGGTCAGTGTGGTGTCTGCGGTTCCCAGCCAGCCAAGTCCGTCGCTGGCGTTGCGGGCATACTGCTTGGATCGAGTGATGTCGGAGCGGTAGTGCATCGACTTCACTGCGCCGGGCGGGTCGTCGGATGGTTTGGTAATTGTCTTGCCCGATGAGAGCCGATCCTGCAGCTTCTGCATCGCTGCCATCGAAAACTGAAGATTGTCGAGCGTGCGGTTTGCCGAACCATTGTTGGTAACGCGGAAGGGCACTGTCATATTTGCTCCTCAAACCTCATCGGATCATTCCCATGAGCGAATCCATCGTGTCGTTCAGCACAGTGAGGTACTTCGCGGCTGCGTTGTAAGCCTGCTGGTAGCGCACCATGTTCGTCATTTCTTCATCGAGGCTGACTCCGGACACCGCTTCGCGTGACGCATTGACGGCATTCGTGATATCCGTTTGGATTGCATACTGGCGGCCGGCCCGCTGGCTTGCCGTGCCTAACACATCTACGAGTTGGCGATAGTCGCTGTCTGCCCCGGTCAGAGAGCTGGCCAGGTTGGCGATGGCGCGAGCATTCTCGGCGTCGAGCGTTCCGCCACCGGCCGCTGCTGCGGCGACGCGCGCCTTGTTGGCAACAATGGCTGGATTGACGGCGATAGTGGAGGCGTCGGTGCCGGTGAAGAACGCAAGGCCGACTGCGCCGTTTTGGTCACGTCCGGCCGTGTGAAGAGTGTTCACATTGGCGATGAGCTTGGCAGCAACGTTATCGAGGAGCCCTTGGAACTGCGGGACGGTTCCCGTGAGGGTTGTCATCAGCGCTCCCACCTCGCCGCCGCTGACGAAGGCCTGGACTCCGTCGTTGATGGTCGAAGCGTCACCGTCGTTGTCCCACCTGAGCACGACCGGTGAAGCTGTATCGTCGACCTGAAGGAAGGTCACTCGTTCATCGCGAACCAGTGACACGCCGTTGACGAGGATTGCAACCGAGTTGGCCTCGGTTGGTTGAACCGTGATCCCTATCAACGACGAGAGTTGATTGACCAATAGGTCGCGCTCGTCGAGCAAAGTATTGGGAGACTCCCCGGCGTTGGTCGCCGACCGAATCGCCCGGTTCAGTTCGGTGATGTTCTGAGCCATCCCATTGATCTGATTCACGTCGCCCTTAAGAAGAGCAAGTGAGTTGGTGCCCAAGGTTGTCAGGGCGGAACCGGCCTGTTGGAAGGAACTCACGAGAGTTTCTGCCTGCTCCACCACCTGTGACCGCGTCGCCAAATCGCCGGGGTTGTTGGCCAGATCATCCCATGAAGACCAAAACGCCGATAACTGCGATTGCAAACCGTTCTCGCCCGGCTCGCCGAAGGACACCTCGATGGTTGCGTAGGTGTCGGTCATTTGCTGCAACTCGCCCGACCGGCTCGTTTCGGCGAGAGCTCTCGTCTCGAGGAACTGATCGCGCAGGCGCACGATGTCCTCGACTCTTACGCCCACTCCAACATTCCCGCTGTTTCCGTGGAAGGACACAAAGCTGTTCGTGATGGGCGACTGCTCGACGCGTTGACGCGAGTAGCCCTCGGTGTTCGCGTTGGCGATGTTGTTGCCGGTCGTCTCAAGAGCAAGACGGCTGGCGTAGAGAGCGGTTAGTGACGTACTAAGGCCTTGGAACACTCAGAGTGCCTCATCAATCAGTTTGGCGCCGCTGGGCGAACTTGCCTTCACAGTGCCTGCGGCGGAGTAGGCATCAACGTGAGGATCGTGACCGGGGGCGCCACTGGACAACCATTCGAGCGCGTCACGGGCCGCCTTTTGACCGGTTGAAAGCAGGTCACGGTTGCTGGAGGCGAGGGTGAAGATCTCTTGAGTGTCGGCGAGGAAAGTCTTTCGGTGCTCTTCGAAGATGTTGTCCCATGGCGCAGGCGCGCATTGAGCCAGTTCTTTCAAACTGGGGCTGGGCCCAAGACCGAGTTCGGCAGCAAGTGAGTTGACTGAAATGGCTCGCATAAGCTCGGTCTCCTTCAACTCGTTGATGACCATTTCGACCTCTCGAGTCGCGTCGGAGAGGAAACGGGTACGGCTTGACGACAAGATCATCTGCTCGGTCTCGAGCTTGAACAGCAACAACTGAAGCAGTTGCCGTTCTCGCCACAAGATGTTGGAGACCTCGCTGAGACCCATTGCACTCTTTCCGTCCGTAATGGTTCCTCGCCCCATATCGGCACCGGTGCCGAAAACCTGAGTGATTCGCGCCTCACCGACGAAGCTGTCTATGCCTCTCGGGATCTATCGGACGCGAAAGTCAACTCCTTAGCCTTCTCGTGCGTAGGGGATAGCTTTAGCTGTCTCGCGCGTATTGGATAGCTTTAGCTGTCTCGTGCGTATTGGATAGCTTTAGCTGTCTCGTGCGTACGGGATGGCTGATCACCGATGTAGGGCTGCGCTAGACGAGTTCGGAACCGCTCGGCGGCGGTGGCAACTCAATGCCGTCCTCGGCAAATACCGCCACCACCTCTAGACGCGTCGCCGGCTCACGCAGGACCGACTCGAGTTGCCTGTGATCGCCCGATGAGAAGAGGCTCGCTCGCAGATCTGCGTACAGGTGGAGGGGTCCAAGAGCGAAGGCAGCTGCCAGACGCTGCTCCGTCACGAAGGCAGCCACAGCCGTAGAGGCGCTCCGGATGTGGTCCAGGTAGGCGTTCTCGAGCTCGGCGGTTCGGGGCAACCTCGCTTTTGCGCGATCGAGGATGGGGCTGGCAAACGAAATCGTTTGCAGCACCGACTCAGCCAGAGAGAAGGTGTCGTTGCCCTTTTCGGGGGCGGTTTGCCGGCGGGAACTCTCGAGGACGGCCGCGAATTCGGGAGCACGGAGGAGAAGGTCTGATCCCGTTGGACCATGAGACTCTCGGAAAATCATGTCGAGGGCGTGGTCGAGAGGTTTGAGTATGTCTGCTGCCGAGTCGGGCTTCTCGTCGCCGAGCGCGCTCAGAATGGCGTCGAGGTTCGCGCTCAGGTAGCGGCTGTAGTCCAAGGCAGCGATATCGCAGGCGGCAGGGCTTCGGGCCCGGCTCCAAACAATTGCGTGGCAGGCCAGCGTTATGAGCTGGCCCGACGGACTTTGTGGCGATGTCATCGTGCTTCTCCTAAACCGCTTTAGGTAACAGCGGTCAGAATGGCAGTAGTGCCCTGGTTAACCAAAATCCCCAACGGCGACGCCACGGCGCTTATGGGTAGGGTTGGGCGTCCGATAAGGAGACGCCGGGTCCACTCTCCGGCACAGGAGAAGAAATCATGGGCTTTGGAGCTCCCGAGTTGCTTATCGTTCTCGCCGTTGTCGTGATGCTCTTTGGTGGGTCGCAGATCCCCAAGCTGGCACGCGGGCTCGGTCGCGCCCAGAAGGAATACAAGGACGCCTCGGAAAATCCAGAGCCGGAAGATGAGCCTAAGAAGGATAAGTCCGGCAGCTGATCAGCCAAGGATGCCCAGGGCGAGCGCTCGGGCGATGGCCTGCTCGCGGTTCTTCACACCAAGCTTGGAATAGATGTGAACCAGGTGGGTCTTGACCGTCGCCTGCGTCACGATCAACGCCTCGGCAATCCCCTTATAAGTGGCCCCCTCAGCCAGAACGGCCAGGACTTCCAGCTCCTTGCGGGACAGGCCGCTGCGCTCGACGGCTTCTTCCACCGAGAGGTCCATGGCCGGCCCCACCCGCCCGAGCGTGGTAGCGGCCAGCGCCGGAGCGATGAGGCGCTCGCCTTCGCTGATCCTGTCGATGGCTTCGGTCAGCTCCGTCCGCCCGACACTGCGCAGCAGTAGCCCGTCAACCCCGAGCGAAACCAGACGGGCGACGTCCTTGGATTCGATCTTGTCGACCAGAAAAATGACCTTCGCAGCAGGCATTTCGGATTTTGAACGTTTCAATATGATTTCGTGCCTAAGGTCCGCGCTTTTCGCAACGATAAGTAGTTCAGCGGCACCACTACGGGCGTTCAGGAGGGCTTCTCCCGACCTTGAAGTGGTTGCCAGAACACGGATGTCCAGCTCCTCAAGGATGTGCTCTATTCCAAGTCTAAATAACTCCCACTGATCGACCACCACAGCGCGTGAAAGTCCTGTCTTCTCAGGCTGCTCCGTAGCTGTGGTCATCGTCGCTCCTCTCCACCTCTTCCAGCGAGGCGTCTTTGTCGACGTCCAAAATATCAACCGCGAGGTTGATCAAGAGTTTGTCGCGTTCGCGCCGACAACTAATGCATGGCAACGATTTCACAGCGTGCAAAGACCCCAACCGAAAACGTAAACAACGAGGAGGAGCTGGTTCGGAACAACCTTCCTCTCGTGCATTACGCAGTGGCGGAAATGGCAGCTCGAATCCCCCGGCACGTTTCACGTGACGACCTCGTTTCGGCAGGCATGGCCGGCCTGGCCCAGGCCGCTCGCAACTTTGACGCCGAGCGTGGCATCAACTTCGACCGTTACGCCTCCACCCGTATTCGTGGCTCGCTACTCGATGAGCTGCGTAGCTGTGACTGGGCCAGCCGTTCCGTGCGCAGCCGCGCCCGTCAAGTCCAAAGCGCAGTTGAGGACCTACAGGCAGCTGTTGGTCGTACCCCGACCAATCAAGAGGTTGCCACCCACCTAAACGTCGACCTCGGTACTGTCGAGGGCGTTACTGAGGACGTACACCGCGCTGTCGTTCTCAACTACGACTCCATGGTTGTCGACGGCGGAGCCGAAGAGATTCTTCCTTCGGACCAGCGCTCCCCGGACGCAATCCTTATCGAACGTGAGCGTCAGAGCTATCTTCACGACGCCATTGACTCACTTCCCGAGCGCTTGCGTGTCGTCGTCGAGGGCTACTTCTTCGAAGAGCGTCCGATGAAGGAACTCGCTGACGAGCTCGGAGTTACCGAAAGTCGCGTGTCGCAAATGCGGGCCGAGGCTCTGGAACTTCTCAAGGAAGGCATGAACAGCCAACTCGACCCGGAGATCGTCATCGACGAGGACCGGCCGACCCAGCGCATCGCCCGACGCAAGCAGGCTTACTTCAACGCAATTGCCGACAACTCGGACTACCGCACCCGCCTCGCCGCCAACCCGCAACGCCGGGCCCGTTTCGGAGCCTCGGTGTTGGAGCACGCGGATGCCCGTGAGAGCGTCAAGAAAACCGTTGCTGTTATCTAGCCGGTGACCTGACCGGTCTGGCAAGAGTTCAGCCAAAAAGGCGTCCGGCTCCCGCCGGGCGCCTTTTGCGCGTCCCGTGGCATCAAAACTCCCGAGCGGAGATTAGGTCGTAGCTACCAGGTCGCGAATTGTCGTGAACAGTGGCTTCGTCGTGGGGACGGCATCCTCTGCGAAGTACCACCAGAAGTATCCGCCGACGTATCTCGGTGTAGAAACCTTGAGCGAGTAGTAGTAGCGAGCAATCTCCTGCGCCCGGACGAGGTCGCCGGCCCCAGCCGGGTTCGCTAGACCTATCTCACCGAAGCCCAGATCCGAAGCCGGAAACAGCGCTGCCAATCGGTTGAAAACGGGGTTCCAATCGGTGGGCCGATAGTTGTTGCAATCAACTTCGTAATAACTCATCAGCAGCAGATCCGTACCCGCTTTTAGGCGGGCCGGAACGTTCGCTGCTGTCCACACGAACATCTCGTGATCAGGCTTCTCCCAGCAGTCGTGGTTGTAGTACAGCGTGAGAGCCACCTTCAGACCTTTTCCTTTGACGACGTCGTAGGCGGCCCCGAGCTTCGCCGTTACGTCAGCGCTCGTGCCCAGCCATTCCCCATTGACCTCGTTCCCGATCTCCCAGTAGTCGACGGTATCGCCGAACGCGTCAACGTATTGCTGCACACGCGCCCGGTATTGCTCGGTTGTCAACGTCTTGACGTAATAGGAATCCAACACCTCGCCCAGGATGTAGCTGTGCGGGTGGATGGCACGGATAGCTGCGGTGTACGCGCCCGGTGGTTGGTCCTCGTCGAAGACGATCCGGGTGGTGGGTTTCTTCGGTAAGGCCGAAAGTGAAGCGATGATGCCGGACAGGTTGGATACGTCGTCAACCGTCACGCCGTAGATCGGACGGCTTGCCCTCGGGCGGGATTGAGCGACGACTGTCGGGGGGACCGGCTGCGTGACTGTTGCTGCGTTGGGATCGCTGCCCGCGGGGGCAGTCGCCAATGGTTCGGTTGGCCTAGGCGGAGGGGAGCTTTCTGTCACTCTGTCTCCGGCAAACGGCAGCGTCTGCACGGCTACTGCCACCAGGACGGCAACACCGACAAACCCTGCGCCTTTTAGTAACGGGTTTCTTTTAAAGGGCATTCACGCCGGGTGAGTCGAAATGTAATCCAGGACATGGCGCACCCCTTCGGGCACCAAGGTCCGTGGTTCCCAGCCGAGCTCCGCCTTGGCTTTCGCGTAGTCAAGGGAGGAGCGATCGAGTTCTCCGGTACGGGCCGGCGCATGGATGGGTTCGTCCTTTACGCCGACGGCGGCGGCCATGGCGAAGTAAAGCTGTTTGGTCGAGGTTTCGATGGATGTACCGATGTTGTAGGTGCCCGAGCCCTTGGCGGCGGCCCGGATGAAGGCGTCGACAACGTCATCGACGTAGACGTAATCACGCGTGGCCGATCCGTCACCGAACACCTTGCACGGTTCTCCGTTCAACAGACGCTGACCGAAAATGGCAACCACACCGGCCTCGCCGTGGGGGTCCTGGCGCGGACCGAAGATATTACCGAGAGCCAGGCCCACGGATTGAAAGCCGTGTAACGAGGAGTACGCGAACAGGTAGTCGCCGAATGCCTTCTTGCTGATCCCGTACGGCGACAGCGGCTGCTGCGGCGCATCCTCAGTGATCGGAAGTGCGGCATCGGGGACCTCTCCGTATATGGTTCCGCCGCTGGAGGCAAAGACCAGTTTTTGGGCACCTCCAACCCGCGCTCCCTCCAGAACGTTGAGTGCGCCAATGATGTTGACCGAGGCGTCGTAGACCGGATCAGCAACTGAGACTCGGACGTCCATCTGCGCAGCCAGGTGAAACACCACGTCGGGGCGGGCAGTGGAGATCAGCGGCTGGGTCTCAGGGTCGCGAATGTCGTGATTGTGAAAGGTGAGCCGGTCCCCGAACTTGGCCTGGGCGGCCTCGAGATTGGAGAGCTTGCCACTCACGAGATTGTCAACAACGACGACGTTGTGGCCCTCTTCGAGCAGCCGATCGACCAGAGTGGACCCTATGAATCCGGCTCCGCCGGTCACTAATGCGTTCATGGTGACAGGATAAAGGTAAAGAGCCGTGAAACCTCGATCCGAGCACAAACTAAGAACCGTTCGGCAGATACCGAATGAGGACGCGAAGCTCTAGGAGGCGCATGCGAGCGATCACTATGCCGAGTTATCGCCAGGGCAAGCCCGATGACGGGCGAGCGTTGTGGGCGGATCTACGCGTGTGCCTCCACTCGATCGAGGCCTACGCCCTTGACGACGTCGACGAGGTCGTCATTGCCTGGGAAGGTCCGTGGGCGCCCGATGGCATGCCCGACAACCCCAAGTTTCGCTACCTGGAACGGCCGGCGGGTATGGATATGGCCGCAGCGTGGACCTGGGCAATCGAACAGACTCACGCTGACGAACTGATCCAGATGGGTGACGATTCTGTATTGCACCCTGACACCATTCGAATGCTCATCGAAGATGTCGAGATGATCCGGCGGGACCAGCCCCACCGTCGTATCGGCGTGATGGGCGGCCGCTCGAATGTCGTGGCCGGAGCCCAAAACATTCGTCAACCCAACGGTGGAGTGATGAACGGCGCACGAGGTTTCACGTCTGAGTCCACCATCATGGAAACCGAGTTCATCTTCACCGTTCTCGCTTGGTACACACGTGCGGCCTGGGAACATGTCGGGCGATTTCCTGCCGGTTGCATCTGGGGTGGCGACATGCTCTTCTCTTACGACTTAAAACGCCTCGGGTACACCAACTTCATCAGCCGGGCCTATATGCACCACATCGGATGGCGCGGGAGCGAACTCGCCGGTGGTGATCCTGCTCAGATGAAGGCCGACGGTGACGCCTGGCTGGTGCAGAATCGCCCTGATTTCGTAGAGTACGGCGTTGCCCAGGGATACTTCAGCCCCGACATCTACCAGCACGCATGAGCGCGGGAACCGTGCGGCCGGATAAGGGAACGCTCAAGCTGCAGTCGTTGCTACCCCCTTACACCCGCGGTATTGCCGTGCCTTCCTCGTCGGAAACCGTGCCCGTCGCCGGGCCCTGGGTAACCGATCACGAAGTGCAGGCTGTTGCTCGCGCTGCTGCCACCGCTTGGTACGACAACGCCAACGATGTTGTCAACGAGTTCGAGAATGCCTTCGCGCACTACGTCGGGCGCCGCCATGCCATCACATTGCCAACAGCAACGTCGGGTCTTCACCTGATACTCCTTGCTCTCGGGATCGGCCCGGGTGACGAAGTCGTTATACCGGAAAGCACGTGGATAGGGTCAGCGGTACCGACGACATACGTCGGCGCCACGCCGGTATTCGCCGACGTCGACCCTGACACATGGGCCATCACACAAGAAACGCTTGCAGCGGTAGTGACGGAACGCACACGTGCGGTCATCTGTGTCGACTTGTACGGGAGCATGCCCGACTATGACGCCATCACGACATGGTGCGCAGGGCGCGATATTGCTGTCATCGAAGACTCAGCAGAATCCGTTGGTTCTGTCTACAAGGGTCGTCGTTCCGGATCCTTCGGGCTGGCGTCGGTGTTCAGCTTCCACGGATCGAAAACACTTGTAACGGGTGAGGGCGGCATGGTCACGACAGACGACACGGCTCTCTACGACCGCATGCAGGTCTTACGTGACCACGGCCGCCAGCCGGGCGATGTCTCCTTCCTGCACAAAGAGATCGCGTACAAGTACAAGATGACGTCACTGCAAGCAGCCTTCGGCCATGCCCAACTCGACCGTGTGGACGAGCTGGTGACGCACAAGCGTCAAATATTTGAGTGGTACAGGGAACGGTTGGCCGGAGTCCCCGGAGTGCAGCTGAACGCCGAACCTGACGGAGTGACAAATGCCATGTGGATGAGCACGGCTGTATTGAATCCGATGTATCGCGTCGACAAGGTACGAGCGGCTGAGCGCTTGGCGCACGCCGGTATCGGCACGCGCCCATTCTTCTATCCCCTGAGCTCGCTACCTGCTTTTGCTGATCACCCCATGGCGGGCAGAGCGATTGGCGAGCGCCCGGTGAGCCATCACCTCGGCACCTGGGGCATCAATCTTCCGTCGGCTCTATGCCTGGAAGAGGCCCACGTCGACTATGTGTGCGGAGTGTTCAAAGACATCCTCAGCTAGAGCTTGCTGCGAGGAAAGCGTCGATCTGGACCACAGTTGCATTCCTCATTT
>Ga0136611_10003184_pt1 | contig 11484 bp, 12 predicted proteins | sample AntDrymUQ2232306_2_FD_106645 | JGI IMG/M metagenome (GOLD analysis project Ga0136611, IMG submission 106645) | Polar desert sand microbial communities from Dry Valleys, Antarctica - metaG UQ223 (23.06) | ecosystem: Environmental > Terrestrial > Soil > Desert | place: Antarctica: Dry Valley... | reverse complement strand
CCGCACTTTAACACCGAATCGCCCGACGATATAAAGCTCACGCTCGGCGAATTTTCCGGTCCGCTCGATTTGCTTTTATTTTTAATCAAACAGGAACAGGCGAGTATCTTCGATGTGCCGATTGCGAAAATCACCAACGAGTATCTAAAGTATATTCGCTTGATGAAAAGTTTGGATATTGCTTTGGCGGCGGATTTTCTGGTGATGGCGGCAACTTTGATTGAGATAAAATCGAAGATGCTTTTGCCGAAAGAGATTTCCGAAGATGCGGAAGACGAAACTGAAGACCCGCGACAGGAGTTGATTGACCGACTGCTGGAACACCAAAAATTTAAAAACGCGGCGGAGATGCTTTACGAGCGCGTGACGATTGAACAAGCGGTTTTTCGGCGCGGAACGGTTGAGACGGACACGCATAATACGGAAACGAACGCGAATGTTTTCGATTTGCTAACGGTTTTCCAGAAAATTTCATCCAGACACATTGAAGAAGTAGAGATGGAAATTCACCGCGAAGAAATAAGTTTGGCGGAGATGTTGAAGAATTTGAAGCAGCGAATTTACGAAGCGAAAGAATTAGATTTATTAGAATTTTTCGCGGGCATCAAGACGCGCCGCGAACTCGTGACGGCGTTTATCGCCGTGCTGGAAATCGTGCGAACCGGAAGCGTTAAACTGTCTCAGTCGGTGACTTTCGGCACGATTATTTTAAGACAAATTTAGAAAATGGATTTGGAAAACGAAGAAAAACAGATGCGCGGCATCGGCGAAATCATTTCAATCGTCGAAGCGTTAATTTTCGTCGCTGACGAACCGATCAGCATCAAAGTGCTGGCAGAAGTTTTGGAAGAAGATAAAGAGATGGTTGCTGCGGCAGTCGAAGAATTAAGCAGCGAATACGAGCAGCGCGAAGGCGGTTTGCAATTGCGCTCGATTGCGGGCGGCTGGCAAATCTCGACGCGGACGGAGTTTCACGACGAAATTCGCCGATTTTTAAAAACCCGTCCGAACGCGAGATTGTCGTTGGCGGCTCTTGAGACTTTGGCGGTGATCGCCTACAAACAACCGGCGACCGTTCCCGAAATTCTGGAAATTCGCGGCGTGCAGTCGGCTTCGGCGATAAAAACTCTCCTGGATAAAAAACTCATTGTCTCTAAAGGCAGAAAGGAGACCGTCGGACGACCGATGCAATACGGCACGTCGAAAGATTTCTTGATTCAGTTCGGGCTGAAAGATTTATCGGAATTGCCGAGCATCGAAGACTTTGAGGATTTAACGAGCGGAAGTCTTTGATGCGCCGAAGCTATTTTAGTTTTTAGTTCCCGGTTCGTCTTTGCGAACTTTGCGCCTTTGCGAAAACTTTTTATTGGCTTGTTTTTTCAAACTGCTTCTGCACGTTGGCGAAGGTTTTCCCAACTAAATTCTCGCCGATAAAAAATTCGTCGTTCGTTACTTCTCCAATCGCCAATGGCGGCAATTCAAATCGGCACAGTTCCTCCGAATTTTCAAAAACAATTTTTGCTGTTTTCAATCCCCAGAGCGCGCCGAGGTAAACATCTATTTCGATTTTCACATCGTTGAAATCATAAAAGTAACGGTTCTTGCGGATTTCGTTGGTTTCGGCGCGCTCGTTTCGGCTGATTTCTCTGCCTTCAAACAATTCAAAAACGGCGTGTTCCGTTTCATTCAGATAAATCTGTGAGACATTCCACAAGGTCAAATCTTTTGTATCACGCGGAAAGCGTTGTTCCAAAATCCAAGTCCATTCTTTAGTTTCGGGACTGCGAATCGAACGCAGACGCAGGCGCGTGTTCTCGATGTAATTGTCGAAGATTTGCAGATGCCGGCTGGCGCGCGTCAGCGGCGCGGGCAAATTTTCGATTAAAAAAAGGCGGCGCAATTCGGTTTGATAAGTTTTCGGCATTTTCGTTTTTTTCGTTTGATGATTTATACTCGTTTGTTTTCGAGCTACTAAAATCACGGAGATAATTTATGCGAACTTTTATTCTACTATTTTTGACGAGTTTTTTGATTGGCTGCGGCGCGGCGGAAAATTCCAACGTCGCGGTTGTCAATACGAAACCGGCTAGTGCCAACATTGCGCCGGGTAATTCGAGTAACCCGCTGGCGACGGCTAAAACGCCGGAGATTTCGACGACGAACAATGCGCCGACGCTCGCGCCCGTCGTGCAGAGATATTATGAAGCGTTAAAAGCGAAAGACGATGCGGCACTCAGGAAAATTTATTCGCAAGCGACTTTAAAGTCGTTGGAAGCCGATATGAAAGACGAAAAGCAAACTTCGCTCGTCAAATTTATCACCGAACTCGAACCGGTTCCCGACGCGGCTTTTACCGTTCGCAACGAACAGCTTCAGGGCGACACGGGAATCGCCGAAATGCGCGGCGGCAGTTACCCGAACGGCATCAAAATTAAGTTCGTCAAGGAAAGCGGCGAATGGAAAATGACCAATGAAAGCCCTGAAATTCAAAGCGTCAAACAGTCAACTTCCAATGGAAATTCCGCAAAATAATCTACATTTGACAAAGATAGATATTCGGCGGAAATAAAATTGTGTGGAAAACGGGGTTTTCCGTTCTCCATACTTTACAATATTATGATTTCTGCTAGTATCACAAATTGTTTGTCAGAGCATTACGGCTCGCGCAAATATGTTCTACCCTAAATTAAAGACAAAAATTAAAAATATGAAACTAAAAGTTATTTCAACTTTCGGCGTTACGTTGCTCGCATTAGCGTTTTCTGCTTGCGGCGGCGCAGCCACTAACACAAATTTAGCCAATAAAACTGCGAATGCGACTAATATGGTCGTTAACACCGCCGGCAACACTGCAAATGCGGTTTCCAATGCGGTAACTGTCAATACCAATTCAGCCGCTAATTCAACCGCCGCCGTCGAAGGCGATGTGTTAAAAATTGACGAAGCAGGAATCCAAATGGTCGTCCCGAAGGGCTTCAAATTCAGCAAAGACGGCGGAGATACGATTGTCCAATCGGAAGACGAAGGTGTTGACATTCGATTCAGCGTTCCGAAAGACGGTGATTATGATAAAGCCATCGCTGATGCCGCCAAAGAAGTTGATGATTATCTCGACGACGTGAAAGTCGTGGACAAAGGCTCGAAAATTGATGTCAACGGAATGGAAGGCACATCTTTAAGCGGAACTGCGAAAAACGAAGGTCAAGAGGTGCATTGGGATTTGACTATTATCAACGCGCCGAAAAAACCGGTTCTAGCTAATATCTATGCCGAAAAAGCCAGTATAGCGAAATACGCCCCGCAAGTTAAAGCGTTATTGGAAAGCGTTAAAAAACAATAATCACCTGGAATTATTGCGGTAAAGAAAGCCGTTGGAATTTCAGATTCCAACGGCTTTCTCTTTATAGGCTATCGAAAATTTATGCTTTCGCTTCCTTCGCATCCGCCGATTTATATGCGGGCAACGACACTCGCCCTTTTGGTTCTTTCTTCAAACCCAAAGCCCAATCAGCCTGCATCAAGGTGTGAATATCGCGCGTGCCTTCGTAAATAATCGCCGCTTTGCAGTTCCGCAAATAGCGTTCGACCGGGTAATCGTTCGTGTAGCCGTTCGCACCGTGAACTTCAATCGCCATCGAAGCCGCCGTTTCCGAACGGGTCGTTGCCTGCCATTTTGCCAGACTCGCGGCTTTCGCCGACGGTTTGCCTTCGTTTTTCAAATAACCGCATTTCAGCCACAAAAGATGCGTCATTTCGTAATCGGCTTCCATCTCAGCGATTTTCTGTTTGACGAGTTGGAAATTGGCAATCGTCTGACCCTGCACTTCGCGCGTGTTAGCATACGAAACCGAAGCATCACGCGCCGCGCGGATTACGCCGGTCGCGCCCGCCGCCACGGTATAACGCCCGTTTTCCAAGCTAAACATCGCAATCTTGAAACCTTCGCCTTCAAGCCCAAGCATATTTTCCTGTCCGACGCGAACGTCCTGCAAAGAGAAATATCCGGTATTGCCGGCTTTGATGCCGAGTTTCCCGTGCAGCGTGCCGCTCGAAAAACCTTCCATTGTCCGTTCAATGATAAAACAACTGATCCCTGAATGATCGCGCGCCTGTTGTTTTTCCTGGTTAGTCCAACAGAAAAACAAAAAGTGATCGGCGACATCGCCCAGAGAAATCCACATTTTTTCGCCGTTCAGAATCCATCCGTCGCCGTCGCGCTTGGCGTGAGCGCGCATTCCGACGACATCGCTGCCCGCGTTCGGTTCGGTTAATCCGAAGGTCGCCAATTTCTCGCCTTTCGCCTGCGGCACCAGATATTTTTGTTTTTGCTCCTCGGTTCCCCAAGTCAGCAAGGAGAGCGAATTTAATCCGACGTGAACCGACATTGCCACGCGCAGAAAAGTGTCGCACGCTTCGAGTTCTTCGCAGACCAAACCGAGCGAAACGTAATCGAAACCCGCGCCGCCGTATTGTTCGGGAACGCAGACTCCGAGCAATCCTAATTCCGCCATTTTGTCGAATACGCTGCGCTCGAAATGGGCTTTTTCATCCCACTCTTTGATGTGCGGCGCGACTTCGCCTTGACAAAATTCGCGCACGGTTTTTTGTAATGCCAGGTGTTCTTCCGAAAGTTCAAAATTAATCACGATGTGTGTATTTCCTCTTAAATTATTAAGTTAAAATTCCAAGTCAAAAGCTGTATATATTGTAACATTGCCGAAAGTTCTCCGGCTAGCTTGACTTGATACGGGTTTACAAATTTTGCAGGATTCTGATTGCGCCGCCGGTAATCTTGACCTTTTTCGATTTGGAAGTTTGCCCGCCAACAATTTCGACGGCGTTTTTTGGGACGCTGAAAGTCTTCGCCAAAATTTTGATTAGTTCGGCGTTTGCCGCCCCGTCAACCGGCGGCGCATTTAATTTTATTTTCAACGCGCCGTCGTGTTCGCCGATAATCGCGCTTTTTGACGTGCGCGGAACGACGCGCACCGCGAAAATTAAATCACCGGCTGTTTCACTGCATTGAATCACGAATAAACAAAAAATCGCAGCACGAGCGTTTGCAGAAAGCCCAACAACAACAGCACGAGCATTGCCGAAATATCAAAAATCCCGATGGTCGGAATAACGCGCTGCACCGGAATCAAAACCGGGTCGGTGACGCGCTGCACAAAACCGAGAAAAGTGTTGCGCGAAAAAACAAACCACGCCCCGATAAAGCGGATAAAAATAAACAAGATATAGATGCTGAGCAACCCGTAAAGCACAAAACCGATTAACGCTTTAGCATTATTTCTGCTGATCGCTTCGCTCAATCCGTCAATCACGAAAAACGTATTGTTAATCATGCCCAACGTAAAATAAGCCAGGATGACGGAAATAAAAATCGTCACCAGCGGAGCCAGCCGCGTATCAACGCGAAAATTCGCCAACAGACGTGCCGCCGGATAGACGAAACGGTCGGTCGCTTTTTTAAGTTTGTAGGAAAACCTGCCGATGCCGCCGAATGGGTTCGGGTCGGAATAATTAAGAATCAGGCGCGTCACCATTGTAATGACAAACGCCAGCATCACGTAAATAACGGTTATTTGAATAATCGGATAAAATGGCAAAAGCATAATATTAAGTTTCGGATTTCAGGTTCCGAGTTTCAAGTTTCAAGTTTCAGACTTTAACTTTTTCGATCCGCTGCACCGGCTTTAATCGGCGGCGGACTTTTTCGGTCGTTCTCCGAAAATCGCCGTGCCGACTCGAATAAGCGTCGCGCCTTCTTCAATCGCCGTCTCAAAGTCGTGACTCATTCCCATCGAAAGCGCGCCGTGCGGAATGATTTCGTCTCGCACCGCGCGCAGTTTTTTGAAAAACGGACGCACTTTTTCGACATCTTCGTAATACGGCGGAATCGTCATCAAACCATCAAACTTTAAACGCTCGCAGGTTTCTAAAAACTTTGTCAAAGTGGGCAAATCAGTCGTTTTAACACCGTTTTTCGTCCACTCGCCCGCCAGATCAACCTGCACCAAAACCGATAAACTCGTTCGATTTTCTTCAATACAGATACGCTCCAACCGTTCGGCGAGTTCGATTGAATCGAGCGTATGAATGACATCGAAAAGTTTCACGGCTTTTCTCGCTTTATTCGCCTGCAAATGTCCGATCAAATGCCATTCGAGATTTTCGCGCCCCAACTTTTCAATTTTCTCGGCGGCTTCCTGGACTTTATTTTCGCCGAAACTCTTTACGCCGACTTCAATTGCCGCCTGCAAAATCTCGCCGCCGTGCGTTTTGCTGACGGCGACCAATTTTATTTCGCCGGCGTTCCGTCCGCTTTTGAGTGCCGCCTGCTCGATTCGCTTTTCAACTGTTGCCAAATTCCCGCGCAAAAGATTCTGCATACATTAAATATAACAAACTCCGACGCTCTTCTTGAACTTCTCGGATTAAATTCGTATCATTTGCTTTACCTTTTTTGCGCGGACGTGGCGGAACTGGTAGACGCGCGGGTCTCAGAAGCCCGTGGGCTTATGCTCGTGATGGTTCGATTCCATTCGTCCGCATTCTTTTCTCCTCTAGGCTCGTTTGCCGCTATGAAAATGCTGCTCGATTATTTTCGTAACCGACAAGAAGACACCTTAAATTTAATTCACCAGTTTGTCGAGATTGAATCGCCTTCCTACAATGTCGCCGGCAGCCGCGCGGCGGTCGGATGGCTTGTGCGGGAAGTCAAACAAATTTCCACTGATTTTCAAATCGAAAAGATTTTTGCAGAGAATCTCGGCGAACACCTTTTGATTCGTGCTTTTCGGTCTGAGACAAAACCGATTTTGCTGCTCGGACATACCGATACGGTTCATCCGATTGGCGCGAAGGAGAAAAATCCAACGCGCATCGAAGCGGGTAAATTTTACGGCGGCGGCATTTTTGATATGAAAGCGAACTGCGTTTTGATGCTGGAAGTTCTGCGCGCCTTTCACGAGCTAAACCTTCAACCGAAGCGACCGTTGACGATTTTGCTTTCGTGCGATGAAGAAGTCGGTTCGATGACCGGACGCGCGCTGGTCGAACGCGAAGCCGCCGCAGCGGAATTTTGTTTGGTGGGCGAGCCTTCGGCAAACGGCAAAGTCAAAACCGGACGCAAAGGCACGAGCAATTACGACTTGAGCGCACACGGCGTTCCCGCTCACGCCGGACTCGAACCGGAAAAAGGCGCGTCGGCGATTTTGGAAATCGCCCGCCAAATAGAGCGCATTCACGCGCTTACCGACGCGGAAAAAGGCACGACCGCGAATGTCTGCACGATTGGCGGCGGCACGGCAACCAACGTCATTCCCGAAAATGCGACTTGTTCGATTGACGTGCGCTTCGCTTCGATCAGTGAAGCGTATCGTATTGAAAACGATTTAAAAAATCTAAAAAGTTTCGACCGAAAAGTTTCGCTGGCAATCACCGGCGAGATCAATCGCCCGCCGCTGGAGCGCACCGCCGCAGTCGTTAATCTTTACGAAAAAGCCCGCCGCATCGCTTCGGAATACGATTACGAACTCGGTGAAACGCAGGTCGGCGGCGCGTCGGACGGCAATTTTGTCGGCGCGTTGGGCATACCCGTTTTAGACGGTTTGGGCATTGCGGGCGGCGGCGCGCATACTTTGGAAGAACACATTTACGTCGGCGACATTCCGAAACGCGCCGTCTTGCTCGCCTCCCTTTTGCTTGCCGATTGATATGATTTCTTCAATCGAAAAATCGCGCGCGTCGCGCAACCGCACCGTCAAACTGAATGCGGAAGAAATCGAAATTTATCGAAGGCGTTTGCTTTACATCGAAAATAATTTAGACGATTGCCGTAACAAAGTAATTTGCGGCGATGCTTTTGAAATTTTGGATAAACTTTCCGCCGCAACTTTTGATTTATTGTTTGCCGATCCGCCGTATAATCTGACGAAAAACTTCGGCGAAAATTCGTTTCGACAACTCTCTGTTGAAGATTACGAAACGTGGCTCGATTCGTGGCTGTCCAAAACGGTTCGATTGTTGAAACCGACCGCTTCCGTTTACATCTGCGGCGATTGGCGTTCTTCGAGTGCGATTCAGCGCGTTGGGTCGCGGCATTTCACGCTTCGCAACCGCATCACCTGGGAACGCGAAAAAGGTCGCGGCGCGAGTAAAAATTGGAAAAACAGTTCGGAAGACGTTTGGTTTTTTACCGTTTCCGACGATTACGTTTTCAATGCCGAAGCCGTTAAAATAAAACGCAAAGTCATTGCGCCCTACACTGAAAACGGCGCGCCGAAAGATTGGGAGAAATCGGAAAACGGAAATTATCGTTTGACCGCGCCGTCGAATTTGTGGACTGATTTAACCGTCCCGTTCTGGTCAATGTCGGAAAACACCGCGCATCCGACGCAAAAGCCGGAAAAACTGCTGGCAAAAATTATTTTGGCTTCGACCGTTGAAAACGATTGTATTTTCGATCCGTTTCTCGGCAGCGGCACGACCGCCGTCACTGCCAAAAAACTGAATCGCAACTTTGTCGGCATCGAACGAGACGAGCAGTTTTGCTTGCTGGCGGAAAAACGGCTTGATGCAGCGGCAACCAACAAGACGATTCAAGGTTACGCCGACGGCATCTTTTGGGAGAGAAATTCGCTGAAAGCAGTTTCACGCAAAGGCGCAAAGAGCGCGAAGAAGTAAAGCTTTCGGGGCAACTTTCGGTTCTCGTTTACAATTTCAACCGGTTCCTTTGCGAGTTTCGCGCTTTTGCGTGAAACTCTTTTAATATGAAAATCGCCACCTGGAACGTCAACTCAATTCACATCCGGCTTGAACAGGTTTTGAGTTGGTTGAAAAACACCAATACCGATGTTTTATGCTTGCAGGAAACAAAGACAGTTGACGAAAAATTTCCTTTGGAAGCGATCAACGCCGCCGGCTACCACGTCGCGTTTACCGGGCAGAAATCCTATAACGGCGTGGCGATTTTAGCGAATCGTGAAATCAGAGACGTGCAGAAAAGCTTCCCCGACGACGACGCGGACGCGCCAAAACGCTTGATTGCCGGAACCGTCGAAAACATCCGCATCGTCAACACCTACATTCCGAACGGCACGGAGATTTGGACCGATAAATTCACTTTTAAATTAGACTGGCTGCAACGCTTGAGAAATTTTTTCGAGGAAACCTGCGCCAAAGATTCCGATGTTTTACTGTGCGGCGATTTTAACGTCGCACCCGACGAACGAGATGTCTGGAGCGTCAAAGCGTGGGAAGGCAAACTGCATTTTTCTAAACCGGAACGCGCCGCCATTCACCACGTCAAACAATGGGGGTTTACCGATGTTTACCGCGAAAAAAACGGCGATCAGCAGGAATTTTCGTGGTGGAATTACCGCGAAGGCGCGTTTCCGAAAAATCAGGGTCTGCGGATTGATCACGTCTGGACTTCAAAAAGTTTAACGGAAAAATGCGTCGGCTGCCGGATTGATCAAACACCGCGCGGTTGGGAACGCCCGTCCGACCACACGCCGGTAGTCGCCGAATTTGAAATTGACTAATAAAAAACCTTGGCGAACTTTGTGTCTTTGCGGGCAAAAGAAACTTCCCGCAAAGGCGCAAAGTTCGCCAGGAAAAACCGAAAACATTCAAGATGAACAAATCTTTGCCAAAGCCGCATTTAATTCCGCTGGATTTTTATAAAGTCGAACCGGAAGATCAAACGAATCGTGCCAGAGTTTTACGAAAATCGAAATCCCGTTTGTATTGATTCTCGTCGGTTATCCGGCGACAAATGCCGCAGTTCCTGATATTAAAAGAAAGCCGCTCGCCGAAATTATGCAAATCGTCTGACCGAATTATCCTGCTAAATTTAGTTTGTTTATCTTTGCCACCGGCAACAGAAATCCCAATAAAACTCACAACTAATTTTCAACGCGCAGTTGGGAAAAGATATTTACCAAACCCGGTGCGGCGATCTTTTAAAGGCAAACGGTAACAGTATTGAAACATCTTAATAGTCCTGTAACGGCGGAGCGACAGCCGATCAGAGGCGGCATTGATTGCGATTTATTTTATTTCTCCCAACTTTAAGCTCATTTCAGATTAGATACCGGTAAGCGGGAGCAACTTAAAAATTTAAAAGATGTAATGCTGCCGTCAGACGGCGGCATTACTAGGCAAAGCCGGAAACGGCGATGCCGCACAATTTGAAACAGGTAATGACGGAAAAGGGATTCTCCTGCTGTTGCCTGTTTCAAATCTGTTCAACAAAGGTGCGCCTCGACAGTTCAATTTGCGCCGTTTGATTTTTGTGGACAACTTAAGTTTCTAATTTAAGCATCTTAACAACGCTTCCGAATTTTTACCGCATTCATTTTATTTTCGGAAGCAACGCTTGAATAGTGAGCCTGACTGCAAACTCCTCTGCAGTCAGGCTTTTTTTACTTGGGAAATGAGAGACAAAATCAAATTTTGAAGTTTTCGCCTCTCACTTCCCGCCCAATCGGTTCGAGATTTGCCGCAGATGACGCGCCTCGTGTCCGCCGACGAGCGTCAGCCATTCGTGCGCCGTCAAGTCGCCCATAAACGGATGCGGGAACTTGAAATCCGAACATTCGACCGACTCGAAAAGCGGGCGCAAATCTTCCAGCGTGCCGCGCGTTTCATCCATTTTCGCCAAAGATTCTTCGATTGACTGCTGACCCGTCGGACGCACGCGGTCGGGTGCTTCGAGTTTTAATTGGCGCGCTTCGGCGGCTTTCGTCGTAAAATTTTCCGACAGCCGCGCCGCGCCGTCCGCAGATTTTCCGGCGGCTTGCGCCTGCGTCAAAAGTTTGCCTGAAATCTTCGCCATTCCGTCTTGCACGATGGCGATATGTTCAACGATTTCGGTAATCGTCCACTTCTCGCCGTCAGGCAAAGCGGTTGCCTGCTCGCCCGTTAAAGACGCGACGATTTGTCTCGTCTGCTCGCGGATTTTATCGTTGTTGGCGTAAATATCGCCGATTGTTTGATTATCCATAAATTTGTCTCCCGGTTTTGAATGTTAAATTTAGTTTCCGACGACGTTCGCCTGCGGGCTGAAAATCAGACGATGCCAGCGCAGATAACTGCGCGCGCTGTCGGTTTCGTTTTTCATTTGCTTGATATAGCCGGTTTGCGCGTAAAGCAGTTCGTCCGCCGTCCATTCGAGACTGATTATCGGATTAAAGGAAACCAGCGAACTCTCATCCGGCAAAGTCGCCGCCGCTTCCTGATTGGCATTGGCAGGCGCGCCGGTGTTTGCCGCATTTTGTTCCTGACGCTGGAGATTTTCATCAAAGACTTTCGACGAAATAAGAAGCTGATTACGAAGCGGAATCGCGGCTTGCGTCGGCGCGTTGCCAACGGCATCGTAAATCCGCACTTGTTTATCAATTGCCGCCGCCACCTTCGCCGAATCGGGCGACCAAACCGGACGCGCGGCGGTCAAATTGTCGTCCAGCCGCCGCT
>Ga0136611_10003183_pt1 | contig 11485 bp, 14 predicted proteins | sample AntDrymUQ2232306_2_FD_106645 | JGI IMG/M metagenome (GOLD analysis project Ga0136611, IMG submission 106645) | Polar desert sand microbial communities from Dry Valleys, Antarctica - metaG UQ223 (23.06) | ecosystem: Environmental > Terrestrial > Soil > Desert | place: Antarctica: Dry Valley... | reverse complement strand
TGCGCTCGCCATCTCGAGCTGGGCCATCGGCATCTCGAGCTTGACCCCGGCGCCGGGGCCGAGCGCGGCCAGCACGGCCGGCCCGATCGGCGCTAGGTCGAGGGTTTCGCCGTCGAGCAGCATTACCTCCTCCTCGAGCCCCACGGTCAGGGGTGCGGGCTCGTCGAAGCGGGAGCGGAGGGCGTGGACGTCGGTCATCGCAGTCTCGAAGTGTCGAGTGGAGGGTTGACCGCGCCATGCGCGGTCAACCCTCCACTCGACGAGCGGGGGTCAAGCTTCGTCGGCCTGTCGCTCCTTGATCTTGCTCTCGAGCTTGGCCATCACGTCGGGGTCGCGCAGCGTGGTGACGTCGCCGAGCTCGCGGCCTTCGGCGATGTCGCGCAGCAGGCGCCGCATGATCTTGCCCGAGCGGGTCTTGGGCAGGTCGCCGGCCCAGATGATGCGCTTGGGGCGGGCGAACTTGCCGATCCGCGTGGCGACGTGCTCGTTGATCTCGGCGATCAGCTCGTCAGAGCCCTCGTCCTCCTCGCCCTCGAGCGTGACGAACGCGGCGACCGACTGGCCCGTGTCCTCGTCGGCCTGCCCGATCGCCGCCGCCTCGGCGACCTTGGGGTGGCTGACGATCGCCGACTCGATCTCGGCCGTCGACATCCGGTGCCCGCTGACGTTGATGACGTCGTCGATGCGGCCGATGACCCAGAAGTAGCCGTCGGACTCCTCGCGCCGGGACGCGTCGCCAACCAAGTACGTCTCCTTGCCCCACTTGTCCCAGTACGTCTCCACGAAGCGCTCGTCGTCGCGAAACAGCGTGCGCAGCATCCCGGGCCACGGCTTGCGCAGCGCGAGCAGCCCTTGGGTGCCGGCGGCGACCTCGTTGCCGTCCTCGTCGAGCACCGCCGCGTCGATGCCCGGCAGCGGTAGCCCGGCCGAGCCGGGACGCATGTGCTGGGCGCCGGGCAGCGTGGTGATCATGATCCCGCCGGTCTCGGTCTGCCACCACGTGTCGACGACCGGCGCCGTGCCCCCGCCGACGACCTCGCGGTACCACAGCCAAGCCTTGGGGTTGATCGGCTCGCCGACGCTGCCGAGCAGCCGCAACCTCGACAAGTCGAACTTCTCGACGTGCTCGACCCCCCACTTCATGCAGGCGCGGATCGCTGTCGGTGCGGTGTAGAAGATCGTCGCCGAATAGCGCTCGCACAGCTCCCACCAGATCCCCCTGTGCGGGTAATCGGGCGCCCCCTCGTACATGATCGACGTCGCGCCGTTGAGCAGCGGCCCGTACACGATGTAGGAGTGGCCGGTGATCCAACCGACATCGGCCGAGCAGAACCACACGTCCTCATCGGGCTTGAGATCGAAGACCTGCTGGTGGGTCCACGCGACGTGCGTCAGGTAACCGCCGGTGGTGTGGAGGATCCCCTTGGGCTTTGCGGTCGAGCCGCTGGTGTAGAGAACGAAGAGCGGATGCTCCGCGTCGAGCTCGGCGGCCGGGCACTCGTCCTGCGCAGCGTCGAGCAGCTCGTGATACCAGGCGTCCTTGTCGGCCATCGGCGCGTCGTTGCCAACATGCCTGACGACGATGCACGGCAGGTCGGACATGCAGTCATCGACCGCTTCCTTGATCGGCGCGGTCTTGCCCTTGCGCCGGGCACCGTCGACGGTGATGAGCAACTTGGCGTCGGAGAACTCCATGCGCTCGGCAACCGACTCCGCGCTGAACCCGCCGAAGACGACGTTGTGCGGCGCGCCGATCCGCGCACAGGCCAACATCGCTACCACGACCTCGGGGATCATCGGCAAGTAGATGCCGACGACGTCGCCGGCCTCGACGCCACGACCCTTCAGCGCGTTGGCGAAAAGCTGGACGTCGCGGAGCAGGTCGGCGTAGGTGACATCGCGCTCCTCGCCCTCCTCGCCCCGCCAGTGAAACGCGACCCGGTCCCCGCGGCCGGCCTCCACATGACGGTCCAGGCAGTTGTGCGAGGCGTTGATCTTCCCCCCGGCGAACCACTTGTAGAACGGCGGGTCGGAGTCGTCGAGCGCGGTGTCGAACGGGGCGAACCACTCGAGCTCCTTGGCGCGCTGCGCCCACGCCGCGACGGGGTCCTCCGAAGCCGGCGCCTCGTTCACGAGCGCCGCGGCCACGAAGTCCTGCGGTGGATCGAAGCGCTCGGTCTGCAGCAGCTCCTCGAGGCGGTGTTCAAGACTCCGGTCGTCGGTCATTGCCATATCTTGCCGCTTCGTGAGCCAACCTCCCTCCCTGCCCGGCGTCACCCACGAGTGGATCGACGCCGGAGGCCTGCGCACGCACGTCGCGCTGGCCGGGCCGCAGGACGCTCCGCCGCTGCTGCTCGTCCACGGCTGGCCACAGCACTGGTGGGCCTGGCGCTTCGTCATCGAGGAGCTGGCGGCCGAGTACCGCATCGTCGCGCCCGACCTGCGCGGACACGGCTGGACCGACGCCCCACGTGACGGTTACGAAAAGGAGCAGCTGGCCAGCGACCTGTTGGCGCTGCTCGACGTCATGGGCATCGACCGGGTCACCTGGGCCGGCCACGACTGGGGCGCCTGGACCGGGATGCTCGCGGCGCTCCGGGCGCCCGAGCGGTTCGAGCGGTTGCTCCCGCTGTGCGTCCCGCCGCCGTTCTCGACCAGCCGGGACCCGCGGACCCTCGCCCTCGTACTCGGTTATCAGGGCCCGATCAGCACCCCCGTGCTGGGCTCGTTCATCGTGCGGCAGGGCTTCGCCGGGAGGATTCTGCGGATCGCCCGCGCCCGTGGCGAGTTCACCGAAGCGGAGATCGCGACCTACGACAAAGTGTTCCGCGCCCGCCCGCACGTCACGGTGGCGATGTACCGCACGTTCCTGGCCCGCGAGTCCCTGCCGATGATGCGCGGACGGTATGCCGGGCAGACCCTGGAGGTCCCGACGCTGATGCTGGTGGGCGACCGCGACCTGATCACCCGCGACGTTCCGGCGGGACCGTACGAGGGCCAGCCGAACCTGACCGTCGAACGGCTCGACGGTGTCGGGCATTTCCTCCTCGAAGAGGACCCCGCCGCGGTCGTGGCCGCGATCAGACGGGCTTGAGAACGTCCCCTGACGTAGTGCAGCGCTATCGGCGCCGCTTCTTCTTCTTCGAGCGAGGGTGATCGGGTCCTGCAGCGATCGAACCGACCGGGTCGGATGCCGGCGGCAGCGGCGCGTTCTTGCCTGCCTCCGTGCCCGGGCCGGAAAGCTTGCCCTGCTGCTCGAGCATCTGCTGGCGGCTCGGCCACGGCTCGGCTCGGCCGGTCTCCCACGCCGGCGGGGTGCCCCGCGGGAACTTGCCGAGAAACAGCGTCCCGAGGGCGAGCAGCCAGAACATCTGGACGATCGGGAACTGAAAGGCGGGGTTGAGCATGCCGAGCAGCATGAACGCCCCGGCCATGACGCCCAGGATCCCCATGAACCGCGTCAAGAGGCCGACGCGCATCGCGTTGAGCGCTACGAGAATGACCCCGACCCCGAGCGACAGAGCGCCGAGGGCGGCGATCCATGCACCGGCGGCAGCCGCCGAGGGCTGCAGCGCCTCGTTGGCGGCGACCGTCGAGTGATCGCTCGAGCTGATGAAGTCCGAGATCGACATCGCCATGGCGATCGGGCGCACCGTGCCGCCGACCATCACGGCCACTCCGCCCACGACGAGCGCGATCAGCGCGCCGCGGCCCATGTCCGGCTTGCGGGCCTGGATCGCGCGAAACAGGTAGATGAGGGCGAGCGCGGTCAGCGGCGCGGCGAGCGCGCTGATGATCTGGCCGGCCGTGAAGCCGAGCGCATGCTCGTCGAGGTGCACCAGGAGGTCTTCGCGCAACCCGTTCTGGCTCGCGGGATCGGCGAGGTCGGCCAGACCCTCGTTGATCGTCACCTGCGGGGCGCCGCTCACGGCGCTGTTGGCCACCAGCGTGCCGGCGAACGCGGCAAGACCACCCGCAATCGCGGCGGCCGCCGCCCGCGGTGCCCACCGGGCCTCCCAGGCGAGGGGCTCCTCGACGCTCTCGTTACCCGCGGCCATCAGCTCTTCAGGCGCGCCTGCGGTGCGGTCTTGGCGACCGAGCGCGGCGGGGTCCAGTCGAGATCCTCGCGCTCCACCGCCCGCGAGAGGCGCTCGCCGCCCTTGAGCACGAGGTCGAGGCCGGGCTGGGCGAGTCGGATGAGGATTTCGATGCGGCCACGCCAGGCCAGTTGTGTCGGGGAGGGGGGCGCCACCGCGAGGAGTCTAGGTGAGTTGTTGCACCGAACGACCACCCGGGTCGCGGGCCGCGGGCCGTCGGCGTAGGGTGGGCGACGTGCTGATCCGGGACGTGATGACGGAGTCGGTCGTGACCGCTCCGCCGGACTGCCCGGTCCGCGCGGTCGCCGAGACGATGCGCGAGCGCAACGTCGGCTCGGTGATCCTCGTCGACGACAGCGGCGCGCCGGTGGGCTTCGTCACCGACCGGGATCTGGCCGTCAGCGTGCTGGCCGACGGCCGGGATGCCGCGGAGCCCGCCGAGGGCCACGCGAGCGCGCCGGTCATCACCGGAGAGCCGCAGATGAGCGTCGAGGACGCCGCGCAGCTGATGGTCACCCACGGGATCCGTCGCCTGCCCGTGCTCGACGGCGGGCGGCTGATCGGCATCGTCACGCTCGACGATCTGGCGGTACGCACGGGCGACCTGGTTCTGGCGCAGCGCATCACCGCCGAGATCACCCGGGCGACGATGCCCGGGTTCTACTTCCACAACCGCGGTGGTTAGCCCAGCACGGAGCGAACTCCCCCCTCCACGTCTCCGGTGCCGTCGCGGCGGACGCGGGGCATCAGGCCGGCAAGGGCGTCCGCGGCGCTGATCACGTGGGCGGGAGCCTCGCCGCTCGTCAGCACGACGGCATCGACGTCGATCGCCCGCAGCGCCCTCCGGGTGACCGGCCAGGACGCCAGCCCGGCGAGGTCGGCGAAGACCGACCGATGCGCGTCACGTGCGCGGGCGACACGGCTCGCATCGGCGCCCGGGCCCAGCCAGCGCTCGACCGCAAGCTCAGGCCCGCCCTCGCGCAGCGCCTCCTCGAGGGCCGCGCGCTCGGTGGAGAGCGCTTCGGCGGCCTCGGCGACGAACGCGAACAGCGGCGGGTCGACCAGGACGACACCGGCGACCGCGCCGCGATGGCGGGTGACGAGATCGAGCGCGACGAGCGCCCCGAAGCCGAGGCCGCAGACCACGGCCGGCTCGCGGGCCAGGGCGGTCAGCACGCACGCCGCGTCTTGCGCCTGCTCGTGCACGGTCGTCGCCTCATAGGGGACCGGGACGCCTGAGCCCCCATAGCCCCGCCGGTCATAACGCAGTACTCGCGCGTGGTCGGCCAAGTCCGCGGCCAGCCCGGCGAGGTCCGTGGCATCCGAGCCGATGTCGTGGATGAGGAGCACCGGCCTGCCGGTGCCGGCCTCCTCGACGCTCAGCGGCACCCCTGCGCCCTCGATCGAAGCCCGCATGCGCGGGAGCGTACGATGTGGGCATGGAAGGCTTCGGAGGACTGTTCGGCGATCCCGACGAGCTGCAGCGGCGCCTCGCTGAGATGGCCGAGACGATGCAGGGCCAGCAGAAGCTGGCCTGGGCCGACAACGCGATCGGCCTGGCCGTGCAGATGACCGTCGCGGCCATCGAGCGGCTCAACCTGCAGGGAACCGCCGACCAGCAGGCAGAGCAGGTCCGCTCGGTCATGGCGACGCTGTTCCCCGAGGCCGTCACCCTGGTGCGCGAGGCGCGCCAGGGGCTGTCCTGACGCTGGGGTGGGCCTCGTGCACCAGACGTGACGACGCTTCCGATGAGTTCTCGTCGCAGCCCGCGTCTACACGCGTAAGGTGATCAGCGAGCAAGGGGACGCGATGTTCGGCAACACGAAGGCATTCAGCAGCTTCGCCGTAGACGATGTGGCCGCGGCCCGGGCGTTCTACGCGGACACCCTGGGGATCGAGGTCTCAGAGGACATGGACATGGGGTTGCTGTTCCTCCACCTCTCAGGCAACCGCGAGATCGTGGTCTACCCCAAGCCCGACCACGCGCCGGCCAACTTCACCGTCCTGAACTTCGGAGTCGACGACATCGACGCAGCCGTCGATCAGCTGGCGGGCCGCGGCGTGACGTTCGAGCGCTACGACGGCATGCCGCAGGACGAGCGCGGGATCATGCGCGAGGGCGGCCCGTACATCGCCTGGTTCGCCGATCCGGCCGGCAACATCCTCTCGGTGCTGCAGGAGCGGTAGATGGCGTCGGCGATCCGCATGCAGGGCGTGGCCAAGCGCTTCGGCGACCTGACGGCGGTCGCCGGGCTCGACCTCGACGTGCCCGACGGCACGTGCATCGGCCTGCTCGGCCCCAACGGGGCGGGCAAGTCGACGACGATGAAGATGCTGACCGCCCAGGCGATCCCCGACGAGGGCGCCATCGAGGTGCTGGGCTTCACCCTGCCGGGCGACTCCAAGCAGGCCCGGGCACTGATGGGCGTGGTCCCACAGCTCGACAACCTCGACGTCTCGCTGACCGTCGAGCAGAACCTGCTGGTCTTCTCTCATCTGTACCGGGTGCCGTCCGCGCGCCGCCAGGATGCCATCGAGCGTGCGCTGACCATCGCCAACCTCGGCGAGCGGCGCACGGCCAAGGTCGATCAGCTCAGCGGCGGCATGCGCCGGCGGCTGCTGATCGCCCGAGCGCTATTGCACGAGCCCCGGCTGCTGCTCCTCGACGAGCCGACCGTGGGGTTGGACCCCCAGGTCCGCCAGGAGCTGTGGGCTCTGATCGACCGCCTGCGCTCCGAGGGCGTGTCGATCCTGATGAGCACGCACTACATCGAGGAGGCCGAGCGCCTCTGTGACCGCGTGACGATCATGTCGCACGGCCGGTCGGTGGCCGAAGGCGCGCCGCGCGAGCTGATCACCGAGCACGCGGGAACCGAGGCGCTCGAGGTCTATGGATCTCCGACGCGGCTGGGCGAGGTCGAGCAACTGGCCTCTCAACGCGGATGGCGCACGCGCCGGACCGGGACCTCCATATCGATCCTGCACTCCAACGGCAGCGCGACCGATCTCGACGGCGAGCGGCGCATCACCAACCTCGAGGACGTCTTCGTTCTCCTCACCGGTGAGGAGATCTCCTGATGGCGGGCGCCACCCCGACCCGGGGCATCCGGCCCCGTGTGCCCGGCGTCCAGCGCCGCCTCGGCCGCCTCGAGCGCCCGGCGCTCCGGGGCGTGCTCGTGCGCGAGCTCGTCAACTACTCGTCGTTCTGGCGCTCGTCGACGTTCTCCTCGACGGTCGACCCGACCATCTACCTGCTGGCCTTCGGCTTCGGCTTCGGCTCGCTGGTCAGCAAGGTCGCCGGCTACGACTACATCGACTTTGTCGGCACAGGAATCGTCGCCACGACCGTGCTCTTCAGCGGCGCGTTCCCGGCCATGTACTCGACGTTCGTCAAGTACGAGTTCCAGCACACCTACGACGCGATCCTCGCCGCACCCGTCGACGTCGAGGAGCTGGTGACCGCCGAGGCGCTGTGGATCTCCGCCCGGACCGGGACCTACGGGTGCGTGCCGATGCTGGTGGCGGTGGCCTTCGGCCTGGACCCGAGCTGGGGCATGCTGCTCGTGCCGCTGATCGCCGCGCTCGCGGGCTACGGCTGGGCGACGTTCGGGATCTTCATCGCGGCCAGGGCCAAGTCGATCGAGAGCTTCTCCTACTGGCAGAGCGGCCTGCTGACGCCGATGTTCCTGGTCGCCGGGACGTTCTTCCCCCTCGACGAGCTGCCCACCTGGGCGCAGGTGCTCGGCAACGTCAACCCGCTGTTTCACTGCGTCGAGCTGGTGCGTCACTCGGTCTTCGGGTTCGAGGGCTGGGCTGACATCGGCCACCTGGTGTTCCTGATCGCCTTCGCGCTGATCGCCTGGCGCATGGCGATCCACTTCATGGAGAAGCGGCTGATCGCCTGACCGCATCGGGTCTCGTGACCGCCGGGCGGGTAGATTTCAAGCCATGCTTCGCACCGGACGGTTCCCGCTTTCCCTCCACGCGCTCGTCGAGTACGCCGCCTCGGTGGCCTTCATCGTCGCGCCGTTCGTCCTTGGCTTCGACGACGGCACGGCGACCGCGGTCTCGATCGTGATCGGCGTGCTGGTACTCGGCATCGCGGCGAGCACGGACTGGCCGCCGGCGCTCATGCGGGTCATTCCCCTCCCGTTCCATCTCGCGCTGGACTTCGCGCTCGCGGGCATGCTGGTCGCTTCGCCGTTCATCTTCGGGTTCTCCGACGAGACCGCGCCGACCGCGTTCTTCATCGTGCTGGGCGTTGTGCACCTGCTGCTCACGCTGGGCACCCGCTTCTTACCCGACGAGGAGCAGGCCGCCGAGCCGGTGGCGCCGCACGAGGACGACCTCGCCGCCGCACCGCCGCCCCCGGGCTGACCCCTCAGCGGAGCGGCTCGGCCTCCGCAGCCCGCGAGTCACGGCCCGCGCGGATGACCTCCTTGAAGCTGCGGAAGCGGAAGATGAAGACCAGGGCGAAGAAGCCCATGCCGAGGCTGAACGCGGCGATGGCGATCTGCTGGCCGACCGAGTAGGCCGCCGCACCGCCGCCGAAGACGCTGACCAGGAAGGCCTGCTGTACGCCGGCGCCGCCCGGGCTGATGGGAACGAGGGCCGCGACGGCGTTGACGCCGAGTACGAGCAGCACGTTCTTGACCGAGCCGCCGATGTTGAACGCCTCGAGCAGCATCCAGAAGGCGGCGAATCGAAACAGCCAGCCCGCGAACTGGACGCGCCAGACCTCGCGCAGGTAGCGCGGGCGGTCGCTCAGGATGATCAGCCCCTGGCGGACCCGCGTCCAGAACAGCTTGACCCGGCGGCTGAGCAGGGCGAAGCCGATGAGGATCAGGAAGGCGGTCGCGGTCAGCAGGAACAGCGTGAACTGCGGATGCTGGGCGAAGAACGCGAGGTCGAAGGCCTCCAGCGACGCAAAGTCCGGGGGCTTCGGGAAGACACCCTGCGTGAACGCGAAGACCAGCACCGGGATCGCGATCGTCAGGTCGAAGACGGCCTCGACGAAGAACGACGCGCCCACCGCCGGGTAGCTGGACGCGGGGACGGCGCCACGGGTCAGGAAGGCCTTGATGACGTCGCCGCCGCGGGCCGGCACCACGTTGTTGAAGCCGTAAGCCGCCACATAGGCGCCCCAGATGTCGCGCCAGCGGATGCGCGCCTCCGGGTAAGCCGCGCGCAGGACGTTGAAGTACGCGCGCGAGCGCAGGCTCAGGTAGACCCCGAAGAACGCCAGCCCGAGGAGCAGCGAGCCCCACCGGACCGAGGCGAGGCTGTCGAAGAACTTTCCGACCGCGTCGAAGAAGGACGCCAGGATCACGAGGCCAAGCTACAGGCCGAGGAACCGGTGGACGGAGGGGTCCTCGAGGCTGGCGACGACGAGGTCCGCCTCCTCGAGCGAAACGCCTGGGAACGATGGGACCCCGATCGCCGACAGGCCCGCGGCCTTGACCGACGTGACCCCGGTGGCCGTGTCCTCCAAGCCGACCGCGGCGTTGGGTTCGGCGCGCAGCGCCTTGCAGGCGGCCAGGTAGAGATCGGGGGCCGGCTTGCCCGCGGCGACGTCGTCGCGCGTCAGCACGGCGTCGAAGCGCTCGCCGACGCCGGCGGTGGCCAGGGCCAGCTCGACGAAGTCGCAGGCGGAGTTCGACACGAGAGCGACGGGAACCCCGCGCTCGCGCAGCGTGTCGACCAGCTCGAGCGCTCCGGGCATCGGCTCAACGCCCTTGGGGAGCTCGGCCATGACCAGCTCGTGCAGCTCCTCCCAGAGCGCCCAGCCCTCCCCCGGGCGCTCGAGCATCTCCTCGAGCTTACGCGCGCCCACCGCGCCCGCCGCGCCGATCATGTAGCGCTTGTGGTCGTCGGTGAACGCCCGGCCGCGGCGGGCGAACAGCTCGACCTCCGCCCGTGTCCACGCGGTTTCGGTCTCGAGCAGCAGGCCGTCGTTGTCGAAGCAGACCGCCGCGAACATCAGGACCCGTCGGCCCATTCGCCCGCGAGCCGCACGATCACGGCGGACGCCGCCGCCATGTCCTGCACGGTGACCCACTCGCGGGGCGAGTGGAACTCGTGGCCGCCCGCGAACAGGTTCGGCGTCGGCAGGCCCATGGCGCTCAGCCGCGAGCCGTCGGTGCCACCCCGGATCGGCGTGCGGATCGGCTCGATGCCCTCCGCTCTGATCGCCCGCTCGGCCTTTTCGAGCACCTCGGGGTACGGCCCGATGTGGTCGCGCATGTTCGGGTACTGCGCGTGGGCGTCGAAGTCCAGGCACGCCGCCGGCTCGGCCGCGACGACCTTCTCGGCGATCGCGCGGACCTGCTCGACCTTGGCCCACAGCCCTTCCTCCTCGAAGTCGCGCACGATGATGCGGATCGTGGCCTGGGCGGTCCCGCCGCGGACGTCGAACGGATGGATGAAGCCCTCGCGGTCGGCGGTCGTCTCGGGGGCGGTGTCCTTGGGGAGCGCGGCGAGGATCCGTCCGGCCAGGCGCAGCGCGTTGACCATCTTGTCCGCGGCGAACCCCGGGTGGATGTCGACGCCATCTATGGTCAGCAGGATCTCGGCGGCGGTGAAGCTCTCGGCCTGCAGCTCGCCCCGAGTCGAGCCGTCCATCGTGTAGGCGCAGCGAGCCGCGAAGCGCGCGACGTCGAAGAGCTCCGGACCCATCCCGATCTCCTCGTCGGGAAAGAATCCGATCCGCAGCGTGGGGCGCGGAAGCTGCGGATGCGCTGCCAGATGAGCCAGCGCGCCCATGATCTCGGCGATGCCGGCCTTGTCGTCAGCCCCGAGCAGCGTGTCACCGCTGCCGGTGACCACGTCATCGCCCGCCTGCTCGCGCAGCAGCGGCGTGTCGACCACCACCCCGTTGCGGGGCAGCTCAATCGCGCCGCCGACGTAGCCGCGATGCACGATGGGCTCGACGCCGGCGCCGCTCACCTCGGGGCTGGTGTCGAGGTGGGCGAGCAACCCGACGGCCGGTCCGACTCCGGGCAGCGTGGCGAACACGTAGCCGTTGGCGTCCTGCGCGACGTCCTCCAGGCCGATCTCCTCGAGCTCTGCGACCAGCAGCCGGCCGAGCTCCAGCTGTCCCGGCGTACTGGGGCAGCCGGTGCGATCCAGCTGCGCCCTCGTGTCGATGCGGACGTAGCGCAGGAACCGCTCGAGGACGTCCTCGGCGAGCTCCTCCGCCAGCGACGAGGTGAATCCCGGCATCATCCGAGCGTATGACAACCACGCAGCTCGGCTCGACGGGCCTGGAGATCTCGCGTATCGGCTTCGGCGCCTGGGCGATCGGCGGCAGCGACCGGGAGGTCGACGGGCGATGAGTTCCGGCGCCTACGGCAGTCCAAGGGACATGACTCAGAAGATCATTCCCAACC
>Ga0136611_10003182_pt1 | contig 11487 bp, 10 predicted proteins | sample AntDrymUQ2232306_2_FD_106645 | JGI IMG/M metagenome (GOLD analysis project Ga0136611, IMG submission 106645) | Polar desert sand microbial communities from Dry Valleys, Antarctica - metaG UQ223 (23.06) | ecosystem: Environmental > Terrestrial > Soil > Desert | place: Antarctica: Dry Valley... | reverse complement strand
GTAACAAGCATCAGTGAATTTTCCAGGTGTTTCTTAATCCCTTCATAATTTGGTTGAATTCCTGCCACGCAGTTGTCTGTGAAAGACACACATGCATCACCAATTAGTCGGGCTGACTGGAGAAAATTAGCTGCCATCACAGGCTTAAATACATTTAGTTCATAATGTCCGTTTGATCCGGCAATTGTGATCGCTACATCATTGCCCATTACCTGGGCAGCTACCATGGTTATTGCTTCATTTTGTGTTGGATTGACCTTACCTGGCATGATTGAAGAGCCGGGTTCGTTGTCGGGGATATGAATTTCGCCGATTCCAGAACGAGGGCCAGAAGCCAGCATTCGTATATCATTACCGATCTTCATGAGCGAAACTGCGATTTGTTTTAAAGCGCCATGGGTTTCAACTATCGCATCGTGAGCGGCAAGAGCCTCGAATTTGTTTTCTGCAGTACGGAAAGGTAAACCAGTAAACTTTGCGATGTAATTCGCGACAGTTACATCATACCCTTTTGGAGTGTTAATTCCTGTTCCCACCGCAGTACCACCCAGAGCAAGTTCTGATAAATGATCAAGTGTATTTTTCAATGCCTTCAGGCCATGGTTTAACTGGGAAACATAACCAGAGAATTCCTGTCCGAGAGTTAGGGGCGTAGCATCCATTAAATGAGTACGACCAATCTTAACAACATCTTTAAAGTCATCGACCTTTTTTTGCAGGGAATCTCTCAGTTTTTCCACACCGGGGATGGTCACTTCCGACACCAGCTTGTATGCTGCAATATGCATTGCAGTTGGAAAAGTATCATTTGACGACTGTGATTTATTTACATCATCGTTTGGATGAACAAATGTTTTGCCCTCGCCAAGCTTATTGCCTTGTAAAACATGTGCGCGGTTTGCAATCACCTCATTTAAGTTCATATTAGATTGAGTACCAGAGCCTGTTTGCCAAATAACCAAAGGAAACTCGGAAGATAATTTACCTTCCAGGATTTCATCACAAACTTGTGCTATAAGATCGCGTTTTTCTGCAGTCAAAATATCGCTATCGGTATTGGTGTAGGCCGCCGCTTTCTTAAGAAAAGCGAAAGCTTCAATAATTTCTTTCGGCATTGAGGCTTCGGGGCCTATCTTAAAGTTATTTCTAGAGCGTTGTGTCTGGGCTCCCCAATATTTTTCGGATGGCACCTGAACCTCACCCATTGTGTCATGTTCTACTCTGTAAGTCATTGAAATAGGAATTTTGTTTCACTACAAATTTAGATTTTTTTAAGCAGTGTTGAGGCGAATTGTTCAGATTTTACCGGTTAATCCACGAATTAGGGCTATTGAAATGTGTCATTGTGCAAAACTCTTTGGCTCCCATGATTGTAATAATTTATAATTTTCAGTTTTATTTCATACCGAATAACCCTTCCAGATGATTTTTTACTTACGCCGTTCCCTCTCCATTTTTATTATAAGCATAATAGTTTATTCCTGCTCATCGGCTCCGGCCGAAAAAAGACAGCAGGAAAGAACAACTTTAGATGATGAATCAGATAGCATTTCACTGGTATATGACCCTAAAACGGCTGATCCGCGTTACGAAGATTTTGTGATGAGATTACATAAACGATCCAGCTTCAATGGAAATGTACTGGTTGCTAAAAAAGGGAAGATCATATATGAAAGGGCAATCGGTTGGGCAGACTATCTCCATCGCGACAGCTTGAAAATAAATTCTGTTTTTGAATTGGCATCGGTTTCTAAACCTTTTACCTCCGTTGGAATAATGATGCTCGTTGAGGAGGGAAAGTTGCGTTTTGATCAGGATGTAAAGGAGTTTTATCCGGATTTTCCGTATGACGGTATTACCATTAAAATGCTTCTTAGCCACCGTTCAGGAATGATGAATTATGTCTATTTCGTCGATGGACTCTGGAAAAAAGCAAAAAAGGATGAACGTCCAGGCATTACCAATCAGGATGTGATGAACCTGATAGCCGAACATAAACCTAATCCGTATATGCAGCCCAATAAAAAATTTCACTACAACAATTCTAACTTCATGGTACTTGCGGCTATTATCGAGAAGATAAGTGGCAAAAAATATTCACAATACATGGCCGAAAATGTTTTCAAACCCGCAGGTTTAAAACATACCGCCGTATATTCTAAAGCAGAATATGACAAGATACCTGTGGACGTTATAGGACATGACCGTACCTGGAGACGTTCGGTTGCTCAGAATTTTCTTGATGGACCAGTCGGTGATAAGGGAGTTTACAGTACAATTCATGACCTCTTTCTGTTTGATCGTGCTCTTAGGAATGGAAAGTTATTAAAGCAGGCATCACTGGATTCGATGTTTACCTCCAGAAATGAAATGCAAAAAGGACACTTCAATTATGGATACGGATGGCGCACTTTTGAAGATAAAACCAATAAAGTCGTTTACCACACCGGCTGGTGGCATGGCTTCAGACACATTTATTTGCGTCAGCTTGATGATGATATCACCATAATTTTGTTGAGCAATCTCACAAATGGTAGTTTATTGCACTTAGACGAATTGTATAACTTAGCCGGAATGCCAGTTGTTAGAAGGAGTGCTTATTCGGGCAACGGTCAAAACACATCTGACGATGAAGATTGATAAACAAAAGAGAATTTTATTCGCTTAAAGAAATAAATAAAACTTTGTCAATAAAACTTATTTGTCTTTATAAAGACTTAAATTGCTAAAGTTAACCAAGCCCCAAATTGGAAAAGATGAGTAAAGTATTTGTAATTGATGATGATCCAATTCATCAGCGTATTGCACAAATAATGATTGCTAAGCATGAGTTATTTGATGAATACAGCAGTTATGCAGAAGCTGAACTTGCACTGGACTATTTAAGGGATAACACAGAAAACGCTGAAGTTTTACCTGATGTAATTCTGCTTGATCTGAACATGCCGGTGGTTGATGGCTGGGACTTTTTGGAGGCTTTCGGAAAATTCGAATCCAGGCTAAGTAAATCCATCCGAATATTTATTGTTACTTCTTCAGTTGATGAAAAAGATAAGCTTCGTTCACAAACTTTTTCCTCCGTTAAAGGGTTTATATCAAAACCATTATCGCCCGATATTATAAGAAGCACAATTGCTTAGGGCGTTTATTATCTTAACACACTATGTTCGATAAATTACTTGAGGCTCAGCAAAAGGCTGACGAAATTAAAAAACGATTAGATACAATTTCGGTTTCGTCTGAAGTTGAAGGAGGTAAAGTAAAAGTCGTTTCCACAGCCAATAAGCGTATCACAAACATATCGATCGACCCGGTTTTTAAAGCTAACGCTGACTTAGAAGAACTGGAAGAATTGCTGGTTACTGCCCTTAATAAAGTGCTCGAACAAGCGGAGAGCGTCAGTCAGACCGAAATGCAGGCTGTCACCCGCGGCATGATGGGCGGTTTAGGGAATCTTTTCGGCAATAAATAGCTACCTTAAATAACCGTTCCGTTCGGGATTATCGCCAGCTTTTTAACAACTACAATACCATCCTTAATGGTGTGAGTTTTAAAATCACCATCTTTCAATTGAGGACCGCCATTAATTCGAACATCATTTCCAATGAAGCAATTTTTATCAATTATTGCGTTTTTAATATAACAGCGATCGCCAATACCCATAATAGGTTGACCGGTGTCAGAAGCATCTGTTAACTCATGGAGGGTTTGATACCGATCTCCTCCCATTACATAGGTGTTTACAATAGTAGTTCCTGTACCAATACGAGTTCTGATACCGATTACCGAGCGTTCTATTCTGCTTGCATTTATAATACATCCATCAGCAATAACTGTTTTTTCGAGGGTTGTGCCAGATATTTTCGACGGTGGAAGCATTCGTGCTCTTGTATAGATTGGTCTTTTATCAAACAGGTTAAATTCTGGTATATCATCTGTTAACCCAATATTAGCATCGAAAAAAGAGTGTATGTGCCCAATGTCAGTCCAATACCCCTTATACTGGTAACTAGCAACTCGATGATCAACAAGTGATTGTGGTAAAATTTCCTTTCCGAAATCTGTTCTTGTATTGTTTTCTAAAAGGTCGAAAAGCAATTGTTTGTTGAACAGGTAGATGCCCATCGAAGCGAGATAATGTTTTCCTTTAGCTTTCATGTCATCTCCAACTTCAGATTTCCAGTCTGGAAGTAGCTCTTTTTTCGGCTTTTCAATAAAAGAGGTTATAAGGTTGTTTTCATCGGCTTTGAGAATTCCGAAATCTGGGGCATCTCTCGCTGTTACCGGAATTGTAGCGATGGAGATTTCAGCGCCAATTTGTTCATGATTTTTAACCATCTGCTCAAAATCCATTTGGTAAAGCTGGTCGCCAGACAAAATTAAAACATATTCGCAATCATGTTGAACAAGATGGTACAGGCATTGTCTTACAGCATCCGCCGTGCCCTGGTACCAGGTTGCATTGTTCGGCGTTTGTTCAGCAGCAAGGATATCAACAAAAGCCTGGCTAAAGAAACTGAAGTGGTAGGTGTTTTTGATGTGCTTATTGAGGGAAGCAGAGTTGAATTGCGTCAAAACAAAAATCCGCTCAATACCCGAGTTTAGACAATTAGAAATCGGGATATCAACTAACCGATATTTCCCGGCAATTGGCACAGCTGGCTTAGAACGCGTATCAGTTAAGGGATAAAGACGCGAACCTTGTCCACCTCCTAGTACAACAGAAATTACTTTAGACTGCATGGGGTGTAGTTAAGCTTTTGTATAATTCAATATATTCTTTTGCCGACTTGTCCCAGGAAAAATCCAGGGACATCATTTTCCTTCGTAAACTGGTCATCCTGCTTCCGTCCTCATAAATATCAAGCGCCCGTTCAACGGCATTTACCAGTTCCTGAACATCCAATTGGCCAATAGTAATTCCATATCCGCCAGCATCATTCACGTCAATTACCGTATCTGCCAATCCTCCTGTTTTATGTACAATTGGCATAGTTCCGTATCTGACAGCATATAGCTGGTTCAGTCCGCAGGGTTCCACTCTTGAAGGCATCATTAAAAAATCTGCACCAGCATAAATACGGTGTGACAGCTCTTCATCATAACCAATATACACACCGTAGTGTTTTTTTTGCTTTTCTGCGAGCTTTTCGAGCTCCTTTTCTATTGCCCGTTCACCAGAACCCAGAACTATAAAGTTGACTTTTCCTTTAAACGCTTTTAGGCAGGATTTAATAGCGGCAGGCAAAAGCTCAGCTCCTTTTTCGCCTACCAGTCTGCCGATAAATACAACCAATGGTAGATCCGGACTGACGCCAAATTGGGCACATAAGGCCGTCTTATTCACCTTTTTCCCTTTTTCTACCGTTTCGATGCTATAGCTTTGAATGATCATCGGATCAATTTCAGGGTTCCAGACCTGAGTGTCAATCCCATTTATTATACCCCTACCTTTTTTCTTCTCCATCTCAAACAACATTTCCAAACCATTTGAATTGACGGATAACTCCTTCAAATAGTTCGGCGAAACCGTAGTGAATTTCCAGCAGCATTTTACCGAAGCAGCAAGAGAGTTGATACAATTGTTCCAATCGAGTAATCCAGCATTACTTAAGTTTATCGAAGGAAGATACGCTACTTTATCCCAGCCGAGCCAGCCTTGATACTGTCCGTTATGGATGGTGCAAACTGTGGGGATCATTGCAAGATCTTTATACCCGGCAGAATTCGAAATAAGAAAGGGAATTAGACCCGTATGATGATCATGACAATGAATGATGTCCGGCTTTTTTTTCGATTTATTTATCCAGTCCAGAAACGAGATCTGAAAGCTGATAAATTGTTTGATCTCATCCGGATAAGAATAAATTTCCTTGCGGTCAAGTAATCCTTTTATGTAGATAAGGAAAAGATCAAAGCCAAGTTTGCTGGTTTTTTCCTTGAGGATTTTATACTCGAATGTTTTCCCGGCAGCAGTTGTGGATGAATTAAAAACTTCATCGAATTCATTATCCTGAACAAATTTTCTGTCGTAATATGGAAGTATTACTGAAGCCTGGATCCCGGCGAGGTTCAGGTATTTTGGAAGTGATCCCACAACATCTCCCAAACCTCCCACTTTGGCAACCGGATAACATTCTGCGCTTAAATGTATGACGTCCATACGATAGCATTAAAATTCATAGAAAATGAATTTAGCAAATGTTATTAAGATACAATGAATAAAAGTCTATGATTGTATTGAACGTCGTAAAACCGGAAGTAGAAAACAATGTTAATGCGCTTCCAACCAGTTCGAGCCTTCTCCTACTTCTACGATAATCGGCACAGACGTCTTTATTGCATTTTTCATCCCCTCCTCGATAATCTTTTTCATTGTAGCTACTTCTGATTTGGGAACATCAAAAACAAGTTCATCATGCACTTGCATCGTCATTTTAGATGCTAATTTCTGATCTTTAATATCCTGGTGAATCCGGATCATAGCGATTTTGATCATGTCTGCCGCGGATCCCTGAATTGGGGCGTTAATTGCATTCCGTTCCGCGAAGCCACGAACAGTTTGATTCGCCGAATTGATATCCCTGAGGTATCGACGGCGGCCCATAATAGTTTCTACATATCCATTTTCCCTGGCAAAGTTCATGGTGTCATTCATGTAATTCTTAATACTGGGATAAGTATTGAAATAATTTTCAATGATCTCAGCCGCTTCTTTTCGAGGTATGCCGAGATTCTGTGAAAGCCCGAAAGCTGATTGACCATAAATAATACCGAAGTTCACTGCTTTTGCATTCCGGCGCTGGTTAGTGGTTACGTCTTCTAAAGAAATCCCATATACATTCGCTGCTGTAGCCGTATGGATATCCAAACCTTTGTCAAAGGCTTCCATCATATTCTTGTCCTTGCTTATCTCGGCAATCAGCCTGAGCTCGATCTGTGAATAATCTGCAGAAAGCAAAACATGATTTTCATCCCGCGGGATAAATGCTTTACGAACTTCCCGCCCTCTTTCTGTGCGTATTGGAATATTTTGAAGATTGGGGTTGTTGGAGCTTAACCTACCAGTTGCTGCCACGGCTTGATTGTAGGAAGTATGGATGCGGCCGGTTTTACGGTTTATCATTTGTGGCAAAGCATCCACATAAGTCGATTTTAGTTTCTGCAATTGGCGGAAATCAAGAATATTACCTACAATATCACTCTTATTCGCAAGCCGTGTGAGAACATCTTCTCCGGTTTGATATTGGCCGGTCTTAGTTTTTTTCGCCTGTGGGTCTAATTGTAATTTGTCAAATAGAACCTCACCCAGTTGCTTCGGAGACGCAATATTAAACTTAACTCCAGCCTTTTCGTAAATACTTATTTCAAGTTGTTTAAGATCGGTCTTTAATATTTCGGAAAATTCAGCCAGTGCTTGTTGATCTATTTTTACCCCTTCCCGTTCAATATCTGCCAATACATAGATCAGCGGATTTTCTATTTCCCGGGCTAATTTCCCTGCATTGACGTCCTCAAGGATCGGTTCAAATACATCGCGTAGCTGCAACGTAATGTCGGCATCCTCAGCGGCATACTCCTTGACCTTTTCAATCTCAGCATCACGCATATTTCCCTGACTCTTCCCTTTCGGACCAATTAATGAGGTTATACTTACCGGGCTATAGTTTAAATAATTTTCGGCCAGTAAGTCCATATTATGTCTGGAATCCGGATCGATAAGATAATGAGCAAGCATGGTGTCAAACAATTCTCCCTGCACCAATATCCCATACCAACCTAAGACGAGTATATCATATTTTAGATTCTGTCCGACTTTGCTGATCGCAGGGTCTTCAAAAATAAATTTAAAGTCATCTACACAAGTTTGACATTTCGTTTGATCGGCTGACAAAGGTACATACCAGGCTTCACCGGGTTTGATGCTAAAAGATAAGCCTACTAATTCACAGTCGTTCGCATCAAGACAAGTCGTCTCGGTGTCAAAGCATATCGTTCTTTGTTTGGAAAGTAACTCCGCCAATTTTTTTCTTTCTTCCGGAGTATCTATCAGGATATAATTGTGTTCCGTATTTTCGATATTTTTTGAAGCTGGAACTTTATCTGCATAAGGGTCGGTACGCTTTTGTGAGGTAGTATTTCCTGTTATGGGAGTTGTGGCAAACATATCAATCTGACCATTGACCTTGTTTGCAGCCTTGCCATCATTGACGTTAAATTCGTCGCCAAACACACGCCTTCCTAAAGTTCGGAATTCAAGTTCTGCAAAAAGAGATTCAAGAACGTCGCGATTCGGTTCGTCAACCTGCAAGGCGTCTACATCCAGTTCAACAGGGGCATTCAGCAGGATCGTGGCCAGTTTTTTTGATACAAGTCCCTGCTCGGCGAAATTTTCTACGTTTTCGCGAAGTTTTCCTTTTAGCTCATGGCTGTTAGCAATTATATTTTCAACCGATCCATATTGCTTAATGAGAAGTTTAGCAGTTTTTTCGCCCACACCTGGAATACCCGGAATATTGTCAACAGCGTCGCCCCATAGTCCCAGGATATCAATAACCTGCTCAACATGATCAATTTCCCATTTCTCCAGAATTTCTTTTACACCTAGAATTTCCATCCCATTTCCCATTCGGGCAGGTTTGTAGATAAAAATATTGTCGGATACAAGCTGTCCAAAATCTTTATCCGGCGTCATACAATATACCGTAAAGCCTTCTTTCTCGGCTTTTTTTGCCAGGGTGCCAATAATATCGTCAGCTTCGTAACCGTCGGAAAAAATACACGGGATATTAAAACCCTCGATTACCTTCACTATATAGGGAATTGCAATGGCAAGATCTTCGGGCATAGCCTGGCGGTGAGCTTTATAATCCGCAAAATCGGTATGACGTTCGGTGGGTGCATCTGTATCGAATACAACAGCCATGTGACTTGGCTGTTCTTTTTTAAGAACTTCCAACAAGGTATTGGTAAAACCCATTATAGCTGACGTGTTTAATCCACCCGATGTAAATCTGGGACTTTTGCTGAGTGCGAAATGAGCTCTGTAAATCAGTGCAAAGGCGTCAAGCAGGAAGAGTTTCTTCATTGGGAATCGAAAATTGATGCGAGGTGTAAGTTCGGAAAATCCGAGTAGAAATTCAGCGGCTTTCTATTAAAGTTAATAAACATTTAATCTGGATTGGTTTTATTATCATTTTGCATGGCAGTCATCGATATGGTCATTTATCATCCCTGTTGCTTGCATGTGGGCATAACAAATCGTAGTCCCAAAAAACTTGAAACCGCGTTTTTTCATATCCGAACTAATGCGGTCAGAAAGCTCAGTTCTAGCCGGAGCACTTTTATGCTCCTTCAACGAGTTGACGATCGGCTTTTTATTGGGAAGATATCCCCATATAAATTCTGAGAAGCTTCCGTACTCTTTCTGAATATCTAAAAACAGACAGGCATTGTTGATCGCAGCTTCAATCTTTTGGCGGTTTCGGATTATACCACTGTCCTGCATTAATCTCTCTACATCGGCTATTGTAAACTTCGCCACTTTTATAGGATCAAATCCGGCAAAGGCTTTGCGATAATTTTCACGCTTGCGCAGTACCGTAATCCAGCTTAGGCCTGCCTGAGCACTTTCCAAAACTAAAAACTCGAACAACGTTTTATCGTCCTGAACAGGTTTCCCCCATTCTTCATCATGATACTTCATGTACAGCGGGTCCGTACCACACCATCCGCAACGTACTATGTTTTCTTCATTTTTCATAGCATCAAATTTATCAAATATGCGTTTTTCGTCATTTGTCGGAACAAAGTTCGTCCCAATATTCCATCGCCCTTCTGTAATGTGGGATGACGATAGAGCCGCCTACGAGGTTGGCAATCATAAATATTTCATTCATTTCATCGGTATTTACACCAGCTTCACGGCATTTGCCAAGATGATATTTAATACAATCGTCGCATCGCAGGACCATGGAAGCCACGAGCCCCAGCATCTCCTTAGTTTTGACATTTAATGCACCGTCGGCATAGCTTGTCGTGTCTAAAGCAAGAAAACGTTTCATATTCGTGTTAGCACTATCCATGATGCGATCATTCATGTACGTGCGATAGTCATTAAACTCTTGTACCAATTTTCCCATTTAATTTTTTATTTAACCTAAAGTTCAAGTTCGATTGCAGGATCCCAGAACAGGGTTTTAAAATCCTGAACGCCCTCATTAATTACTTTTAATCCCTCACTTTCCAACAACTGCTGCATCATATCCGGGCTGCCAAAATGATACTTTCCTGTAAGAAGGCCGTTTCTATTCAACACCCGGTGAGCGGGCACTGGAGGAAAAGTTGAATGTGCAGCATTCATCGCGTAGCCGACCATTCTGGCTGAACCCTTAGTTCCGAGATATGAAGCGATGGCACCATAAGAACTTACCCGTCCTGCCGGGATGAGTCTGACAACCTGGTAAACCTGATCATAAAAACTCATTTCTTTCATTATGCAAAGCTAAATTTCAAATAATTAATGTTTTTCTGCGTAACAAGATACTTTTTCTCGTAAAAAGTTTTGATAGAAAGTACTTCATTGGCAAATTCAGAATTGTAGAGATCAGGTGTGTTTATTTTCAAGTTAAATCCCGGCTCACTTACTTTCTGAAGTGTATAGTGATATAATGAATCGCTGTCTGTTTTAAGATGAACGGCACCCTCATTTTTTAGTACCACCTTGTACATGGTGAGAAAACGAGGAGAAGTAAGTCTTTTCTTTTCACGGCTTACCTGAGGTTGAGGATCGGGAAAGGTTATCCAAATATCTGAGACTTCGTTTTCGCTGAAATAATCCAGCAAATTCTCAATCTGTATCCTTAAGAATGCCACGTTGTTGATACCATCTTCAAGCGCCGTTTTTGCACCCCTCCAGATTCGGTTCCCCTTGTAGTCTAATCCAATAAAATTTATTTCAGGATAAAGCCGGGCTAAATTGACGGTATATTCCCCCTTTCCGCAACCAAGTTCCAAAACAACGGGATTGGTATTGTTAAAGTGCAGTCTTGACCATTGATCTTTTAATGCTTTGCCATCTTCTAGCTCAATGACATTTCCAAACGCGGTGATTTCAGCAAAGCGCCTCAATTTATCTTTACCCATTTACTCTTATTAAAGCTTGCAAAAATAGTTTTATCTTCGCATCATTAGTATAAATCGGTGGAAAAGAGAGCTAAAATATTTATTGCAGGTCATAGAGGAATGGTGGGTTCTGCAATTTTCAGAAGACTGGAGTTGGAAGGCTTTAGTAATTTACTTACGCGCACCTCCAGCGAGCTGGATCTTAGGGATCAAATACAGGTCGCAGATTTTTTCGCTGCTGAGCAACCTGAATATGTCTTTTTGGCTGCAGCTAAAGTGGGTGGGATAATTGCTAACAGTACGTATAAGGCTGATTTCATATATGAAAATCTCGCTATTCAAAATAATGTAATACATCAATCC
>Ga0136611_10003181_pt1 | contig 11488 bp, 10 predicted proteins | sample AntDrymUQ2232306_2_FD_106645 | JGI IMG/M metagenome (GOLD analysis project Ga0136611, IMG submission 106645) | Polar desert sand microbial communities from Dry Valleys, Antarctica - metaG UQ223 (23.06) | ecosystem: Environmental > Terrestrial > Soil > Desert | place: Antarctica: Dry Valley... | reverse complement strand
CCATTCCGCAAGAGGCTCTAGACCTACTGCATTGCATGAGGGACGTCCATCGTACAGTTGCCCCGTACCTCGGTGATGAGCGGGATCGGTATCAGCGCGATGTCGGTGAAGTTGTACTTGTGACAGGTGGAGCACTCGGTGATGGGGGCGGCTGAACTGCAAAGTATTGGCGAACGCTTGGTCGCGCGTGCGAAACACATCCATTGAAGGCCGTTCTTGCGGCCATGACCGAGGCGCGCGTTTCATGAACGATTCCCGGCGAGCGTGCGGTCGGCAGTGTCGGGCTGTTCGATGTACTATCATGGTCATACTCCCACGCGTAGACTGCTGACGTGCGCTGCGTGTCGAGTACGAGCGCCACGCAGCAGCGGGATGCAGCAACTGGTATGGCAAGGTTCGGCGTGGATACGATCTTTCTCGAGGGCATGCAGTTCTATGGTTATCACGGCGTGAATCCTGAGGAACGCTCCCTCGGACAGCGCTTTCTTGTCGACGTTGAACTCTCCACGACGCTCCGGGCGGCTGGCCTCTCGGACCATCTCGATGACACGATCAACTACAGTGCTGTCTATAAGCGTGTCCGGGCGCTTGTCGAGGGTCCGCCCCACGCACTGATCGAAGCGGTGGCCGAGGAGATAGCAGGGATCCTGTTAACCGAGTTTCCGGTGGCCAGTGTGATTGTGACGGTACGCAAGCCCGAGGTCGCGCTGCGCGGAGCGATGCTTGGTGCGGCTGGCGTCCGAATTATCCGGACCATAGCAGAGCGCACCGTTGACGAACAGCGTGATCGCTAATGGATCTTCCCCGGATTGAAGCGGCGGTGAGAGAGATCCTGTGCGCCATTGGTGACGACCCCGATCGAGATGGACTGCGCGACACCCCGGCACGGGTGGCACGGATGTATGCCGAGGTCTTTGCCGGTCTCGCGGTCGATCCCCAGACTGTTCCGCTAGTGACCTTTCCGGAGGATCACCGCGAGATGGTCATCCTGCGGGATATTCCCTTTGCCAGCTTCTGTGAACACCATCTGCTCCCGTTCACCGGCATGGTCCACATCGGCTACATCCCCAACGGGCGCATCATCGGTCTGAGTAAACTGGCGCGCTTGGTCGAGACATACGCGCGGCGGCCACAGGTCCAGGAACGGATGACGAGCGCCATTGCCAACACATTGATGGATACCCTGCAACCGGATGGTGTTGCCGTCCTCGTTGAGGCAAGCCACACTTGCATGACGATCCGCGGCGTCCAGAAGCCGGGTGCGACGATGGTGACCTCGGCCGTGCGCGGCGGCTTTCGCAACCGGCCGGCCACCCGCGCCGAGTTCTTCTCACTCGTTGGGCGCACGGAGCGTCGATGACCTTGCCACCAACGCGCTGCCGCAACACGGTTCTGGAGTGGGGTCGCAAGACGCATATCATGGCGATCCTCAACCTGACGCCTGACTCGTTCAGCGGCGATGGCTGGCTCGGGCAAGAGGACATGGCGATCGCCTGGGCGGTTGCTGCTCAGGCAGCCGGCGCCGATCTGCTCGATGTTGGCGGGGAGTCGACCCGTCCGGGCCATCAACCGGTGGCGGCAGTGGAGGAGATGGCGCGGGTCGTTGCAGTTATCCAGGCGTTGGCGCGACACGTGTCTATCCCGATTTCGATCGACACCAGCAAGGCGGATGTTGCCGATGCAGCGCTCACAGCTGGTGCGTCGATGGTCAACGACGTGCGCGGACTCATGGCTGATCCTGAACTGGCTGCGGTCGTAGCGAGGGCAGGCGCTCCCGTCGTTGTAATGCACGATGTTCCTCCCGATGGCCGAGGCGACCTCGTTACGAGCGTGCTCCGAGAGTTGGCTCGACGACTGGATCGGGCGCTGATTGCCGGCATTGCCTGGGAGCAACTCATCATCGATCCGGGCTTCGGCTTCAGCAAGGACTGGCACCAGAGTCTTGAGTTGCTCCGTCGTCTCGGTGAGCTCACAGTCCTGGGCCGACCGATTCTGTCCGGCACCTCGCGCAAAAGCGCGATAGGGTGGGTGCTCGATGTGCCAGTTGATGACCGTCTGGAGGGGACAGCAGCGACCGTCGCGCTGTCGATCGTTGGAAAAGCCGATATCGTGCGTGTACATGACGTGCGGCCGATGGTCCGGGTCGCACGGATGACCGATGCGGTTGTGCGTAGTGTGGTCAGTCAGGCGAACCTGTAATGGCCGAGGTTGCGATTGCGCTCGGCAGCAATCTCGGCGATCGATTGGCCTGGTTTGCGAACACTCGTCAGCGCCTCGATGGATTGCTGGCCGCGCTCCGGATGTCGTCGATCTACGAAACCGATCCAATTATTGATGAGCAGCAGCCGCGCTACCTGAACGCTGCCGTGACCGGGACGACCGACCTGGCGCCGTTTGCCCTGCTCCACGCACTGCAGCGCATCGAGGCTGACCTCGGGCGCGAGCGGCCATACCATCACGCGCCGCGCACGATTGACCTCGACCTGTTGCTCTATGATGACCTCACACTTGAGACGCCCGACCTCTGGCTGCCACATCCACGACTGCACGAGCGGTTCTTCGTGCTGGTTCCGTTGGCTGAATTGGCGCCCGATCGTCGTCACCCGCGGTTCAACCAGACGATTGAGGAACTTCTGCGGGCGCTCGGCTCGCCAAGCGGCGTCGAGCGCATCGCGAGTGAAACGGCACCCGATGAGTGCGCTGCAATGCCGTGAGTTGTGGGTGTCCGGGCGACCTAGCGACCACGTGACACGGTGACTGACCTGCATCGCTTGATCACTGAGGTCCTGCATTTATCTCCGGGTTAGTGATTGACGTGAACTGGTGCGGACGGTTTACGCATGAGGACATCCGGCAGCAACATCTGCAGGGCTGCCGATAACTCGTGGAGCGAGGTGATCCGTCGACGTGTGGGATCGTTCGGAATGTGATCCTCCCGATCGAGTAGGATCGGGAGGATACCAACTTCGCGCGCCGGTGCAACGTCATGTGCGGGGCGGTCGCCAATTTAGCAGACTCAGCCGCAACATCCTTGACACATGATTGGGGATCGGGTGTCACGTAAACCGTGTGGCAGCTGGTGCCACCGACGGCGTTATGGTCGCGACACCCCGACGGTTACGCCGATGTCCGACCGGTGTCGCCCGCCGCTCGGCGGACAAAGCCGCGCCGATGTCGCCACGGCGATGATAGTCATGTGTCAAGAGTGACAGGGCGCGGTCTGGTGCACTTGACTTCGTACTGACATGCCGGACACGGTACAGTGAGCCACACCCGATCGAGACCGATATCCAACGCTCTGCTCCCATCGTCAGTTGTGCGCGAGCTTTTCAACCGCCTGTTCGAGGTCGCGGGCCGATGGATGGGTATAGATCGCCGTCGTCTCGACCGAGTCATGCCCCATCAAGGCTGCGACGGTCACCAGATCGACGCCGGCGTCCAGTGCGCTCTTCCCGAAGGTGTGGCGCAGCGTATGAGGTGAGACATCCTCTAGCCTCGCACGACGGGCATACTTCTTGACGACGTTCTCGATCGCCTGCGCGCCGATCCCCGCTCCACGCTGTGAGATGAACACGTGTTCGTCGACCATCTTCGGCCGCACCGCCAGGTACTGCTCCAGTGCCCGCCGGGCATCCAGGTTGAGCGGCACCACCCGGTACTTGCCCCCCTTCCCGCTCCGGACCGTCACATTGCCCTTGCGCTCGGAGATCGTTATGTCGCGTAACGTCAACGCAGTCAACTCCCCGACGCGCAGTCCGGTATGTCGCAAGGTCTGCAGGATGGCGATGTCGCGCTTGTTCCCCTCCCGCTCCACTTCGCGGAGCAACCGGTCCGCCTCACGCCGGTCAAGCGACTTGGGAGAGCGGGGACTCGCCTCCACTCCACGGACCGTATCCGTCGGCCGATCGACAATCAGCCCAACGCCCTTCGCCCAGCCGAAGAATTTGCGGAGCGCGGCTAACCGGCGATTAACGGTGGCCGGCTTCTTCCCCTCGACGGTCATGAGGTGGGCGCGGTAGTCGCGGAGGTCGGTCGGGGTGATGGCGGCTGCGGTGAACGGCTCGCCCCGGCTCCCTTCGAACCAGCGGGCAACGTTCAGGAGGTCCGAGCGGTAATTGACGAGCGTCTTGCGGGCCAGGTCCTGGCGGCGCAGTTCGTCGGTAAAGCGCTCGATGTCGTTGGGGATCGCTCTGCTCTCTTCCATTATAGAGACAGTATAGCAGACAGTCTAATGATCGATCGAGAGCTTAGACGTAGTCTGATCACGGGGATAACTGACCGCTTTGATACCCCTTATCCATGGCTGAAAGATACGAGACTACGTCTAAGGGGAGTTATCTCCAGAGATTAGATGGAGTTAGGTTTCGGGACACAATCTACAGGCGCCACTTTCACCTCCACGGCTCGAGGAAGACCTGCGAAGCGATTGCGTCGATCGCACGTGAGGCCGCTCATGTGCCAATGCGTAACTCGCAACCGACGTGTTCAGGTCGTTAGGGGTGGCCCAAGAGGATGTCTGCCTATTCCTTAGTGACTTCCCCCTGCACCGTGAGTTGGATTGCCGTGACGGTGGTGGCGCCGACCGCGGTTCTACGGTGCTGGCGAGAGTACCAGTCCCGGCATACGCGTCGACCACGACTGAAAACGGCAACTACAGTGTCACCACGATGTCGATGTCTCCGACGCGGCGCAGGGCACGGATGCGGACTCCATCGGCATGCTGCTGGACGGCAACATCGACCACTGCATCGCCGACCTCCAAACCGGTGATGATACATCCCTCCAAGAAGTCTGGTAGGACCGGTCGATGGAATCGCACCAACCGATCGACCGCATCGATCTCCAGTCCAAGGCAGGCGCGTAGTAACAGCAGCACCGCACCAGACGCCCAGGCCTGCGGCAGGCACGCGACCGGATACAGCGTGGGACCGACTGAGGGTTGTCGTGCGAATCCGCAGAACAACTCTGGTAATCGATGCAGGTCCATGAACTGACTAGCATCAAACATGGCCTGGGCGATCTGCAACGCCTCAGCTGTGAAGCCGTAACGCGCACAACCCGCGGCGATTATGGCGTTGTCGTGCGGCCAGACCGAGCCGTTGTGGTACGACATCGGATTGTAGCGAGCTGCATCGGTTGCAAGCGTGCGCACGCCCCAGCCCGAAAACATCGTCGAATCCATGAGCGTCGCCACCAGCCGCGCAGCTCGGTCCTCCCGCACAATGCCGGTCAACAGGCCATGACCAGCATTCGATGCCCGGACGCGACACGGTTGCTTGCTCCCATCAAGTGCCAGGGCATAGGTTCCTAGCTCGTCGATCCAGAATGCCTCGTCAAAGCGCTCGCGCAGGTGATCGGCCGTCGAGGTCCAGATCTGTGCACGATCCGAATCGCCCAGCATGAGTGCCAACTCCGCGGCGGCGACGTACGCGGCATACACGTACCCTTGGACCTCACAGAGTGCGATCGGTCCGGCGGGTTCGCTGCCGTCAGAATGAAAGATCGCGTCGTGCGAGTCCTTCCATCCCTGATGGACGAGTCCACTCGCGTTGCGCTGCGCGTACTCGATGAATCCATCGCCATCTACGTCGCCAAAGCGTTCGATCCAGTCAATAGCAGCCAGAATGTTTGGCCAGAGTGCGGTCACCAGTTCGCGGTCCGCGGTCCGGCGATAATACGCCCCGGCCAGCATGACAAAGAGCGGTGTCGCGTCAACGGTGCCATAGTAGCGGCCAAAGGGGATCTCAGCCAGGTTCGCCATCTCCCCGTGGCGGACCTCATGCAATATCTTGCCCGGTTCGGACTCGCGCGTCGGATCAGTCGTGGTTGCCTGATATGCTGCAAGATACCGTAGCACGCCACGGGCGGTATGGGGTGCCTCCCAGAGCGTCTCGAACGCAGTGATCAGCCCGTCGCGCCCGAAGACGGTGCTGAACCATGGCACGCCAGCATACGGATACGGCCCATACTCAGTGTCGGTGGCGAGCATCCGGAGATCTGCCCGGGCTCGATCAATCCACTCGCTTGCCTGACGATCGGACAGTTGGATTCGCACTGCTGAAGCTCGCACAGATGCAGCGGCATCCCTACCTCCTGCACATGCCTCATCAAATGACTCATCTGATCGAGCCTCTGGCCCGACGACGATGGCAAGGTCGATCTGCACACTGTCCTGCGGATCGAGCGTCATGTCATAGCGTGCTTCGGTCTCGGTGAGCTTGTCTGGCCGGGGTGAGAAACGGAGGACGGTGCGGCGGGTGACATCATCGAGCCCCATGTATGCCAGGGTCACGCTGTCCGAATCGACGATCGGCTGCTGCTGTGCTCCCCGCTGGCGTCGGATCATTCCCCGGATCTCGAAGATGTCCGCGTAATCAGCCCCGAAATGCACACTCGCCGTTAATGGATAGGCCAGCAACCCATAGTTCGTGAGCGTCAGGCGGTGGTAGCCCACGCCCTGCCACAGAAAGAATGTGCGTCGGATATGCAGGGTCCCCTGCAGCAGCGGAGCATGACCAGCACATTCCACCTGCTGATTTGTGAGGTCAGTCGTCAACACGGCGGTGTGCATGTCGACGTTCGAACTGAGCAGCAGCGGCCGCCGGACGTCCAGGGTGAGCCCGAGGCGTGAGAGCATGCGCGTACCGTCATGGAAGATCCCATGTTCCGTTGCCTGTCCGAACCCAATGTCGCCATGTCGGTCGAGGACCGCGAAGGTGTCGCCGTGTTTCACGACGGCGGTTTCAGCGTCCGCAACGGATGTCTCTGCCATAATTTGAAAGGCATCGTCAGGTACGAGATTGTCCGTCACTACCAGTCGCTCCTCGTCGCATCATTCGTGGCGTCACTGCTCGTCGACACACGGCCCCAAGGCGAGATTGCCGCACGTGCATTGGATGGGCGCGCACGCCTTGTGCCGCCGCATATGAGACACGGTCAGGAAGACACCGCCGCATGGCGGCGCGGATGTTGCTCAGCAATTCCACGGGGTTTGCCTTCACGTGGAACGGTGTGAGCCATTGCGGACTGATCCACCCAGCGTCGAATCAGTGTAAAGGGGTCCAGCTATGCGTATTGCGATGGTCGCGCCACTCGTTGAACCCGTCCCACCGCCGTTGTATGGCGGGACTGAGCGGGTCGTCTCCGTCCTGACTGAGGAACTCGTCCGCCGCGGGCACGATGTCACGCTGTTTGCCAGTGGCGACTCGCAGACCACTGCCCATCTGCAAGCCACTTGCCCGCGGAGTTTACGCCTCGATCCTGCGATCCGGGACTATGTCGCATCGACCCTGGTCCATGTCGGGGAAGTCTATCGTCAAGCCGACGCATTCGATGTCATCCACAACCATGTGGATTACATGGCGTTTCCATTCGCCCGCCTGTGTACGGTGCCGACCGTCACGACGACTCACGGGCGTCTGGACCTGGCCGAGGTCCGACGATTGTTCGCGTTCTTCCCCGAGCAGCACCTGGTTTCCATCAGCCATGCTCAGCGCGAGCCGGTGCCACAGCTAAACTGGGCGGGAAATGTCTACAACGCCATCAATCTCTCGACGTATACGTTGCAACCGGAGCGAGGAGACTATCTCGTCTATCTGGGCCGCATCTGTCCGGAGAAACGGCCGGACCGGGCGATTGAGGTGGCGCTCTCGGTCGGCATGCGACTGGTCATCGCGGCCAAGATCGACCCGCTGGATCAAGAGTACTATGAGCACGCCATTGCGCCGATGATCGAGCAGAGCGAGCTAGTCGAGTTCATCGGGGAGGTCGACGACCAAGAGAAGAACGACCTGCTCGGTAAGGCGTATGCCAGCCTGCATTCGATCGACTTCCCTGAGCCATTCGGCTTGACGATGGCCGAGGCCATGGCGACGGGAACGCCTGTGATCGCGATGCGGCGCGGGTCGACTCCGGAAGTCGTCGAGCATGGCGTGACGGGCTACGTGTGTGACTCAATCGCGGAAATGATCGTGGCGGTGGATGCGATTCCACGCATCGATCGGCGGGCGTGCCGGGCGCACGTCGAGGGGCGCTTCTCGCCAGCGGCGATGGTCGACGGCTATGAGTTCGTCTATAGGCAGGTCGTCGGATCTGATGATACGCTCCTTGAGGCGCTACCGTTCGGCATCGATAAACTCACGTATGTTGAAGCACTCGCTGACTAAGGATCAATACCACGCACCGCTGCCGGGCACGCCGTATCGATCAGTTGACTGGTTGGTGAGTAGGCTCGAAGCAATCGTCGGCTCGGGCGGCACGTCACTGGTCAGTCCTCAACCAGTCGCAGAGGCTCGGCACGATAGCCACGATCCGAGGAATGACGCATCGTCATCACGTCTGGGGCTGTTGACGCCTGTTGTCAGCGCCGCTTGCGGAAGCGTCGCGCTGCGAGTGCGCCGACGACCGTTGAGATGCTGAGTGTCTCCAGCATGGCACGCTCCGTTTTGCGTCGATACGCTGGATCGTTAGTTCGTCTCGAGGTTGCCAAACAGCAACACTTTGCGGTCAAGATCGAAGGTCGCGTGCTCGCTCGCCTTGAACAGCAGATTCAGGTCATCCTCGGTTGAACGCAATACGTCTTCTACTTGGTTGTCGAGGATGAGCTGCAAGGTACACAGTCGATCTTCACCACGCGTCTGTTCCGTCCATACCGCCTGGATATGCGTCACGCGCGGGACCGTGACGAGCGGTTCGGTGCGGCCTTTCGGTTGCGCGGAGGTGCTCATCATCTCACTTCTCCTGCTGCCAATCACGGAACGCTTCTGCGTTGCGATTGCTCGGTAGACACTGCCGGTGATGCATGACCAACGCCAAGGCATCGTTCGTCATTGATTCCAATGGCCATGCGGTAAGACCACTGCGTGGCACACGCTCTGCATCGGGACTGGCAGCGGCAGCGTGTGCAGCCGGTGACAAAGGAGCGACAGCATGGTTATCGGCGGCGGACTCGTAACCCTGGTCATCATTATCATCTTGCTGATCATCCTCTTCTGACTGTCGACCAGCAGGACTGATCTATCGCGGGCATGCTCTATCAGTTCGCGCGCAGGTGCTACCTGTGGGGTATCTTTATGCCCACTGTTCAGGGACCTATAGCCTGACCGAAAGAAAGTACACCATCAAGCTGCGTACCGCGTCACTGTGGGACGTTGGTGTAACTGTTCACACTTGGGGGGATATCAGCGTACTTCAGGGTAGGTACGATAACGTGATTGGCGTCCTGTTCCGAAGTTCTCGCAGCGTCCGGGAAACCCGTCCCCTCAAGTGTGAACAGTTACACGTTGGTGTCTATCTCCCATACCAAACGCAGGCCTATGCTGTGGCTGGGAGGTCAGGGTGATCTCTCTGACTACGAGGTTGGTCACGACGTGGTATCTCCGTCCAAAGGCGGGCTCGCAAAGCGACAGGTCTACGACGATGTCCTCGTCAAGATGGCTGCGCTGCCGAAACCCCCTCGTTCTTCCGTACTCTGCCAGCCGCGTGCTGGGAGAGGAGAACGACCGATGCTGGATGTCGAATGTCCCCGCTGCTGACGGTGGTATTGGGTCGCCCGCGACGACCTGCTCCACTGCACCATGCCAGATTGCCCCAGATGTGTCCGCGGGCCAGCGACCCAATCGCCGTTACAAGTACACGGTCCTCGTCGCACAACCCGAGACGAGCGATCCGAGACTTACATGCGGACACGTTGTAGTCGAGTGTTGGTGTGATGAGGACTGTGGGACATGTTGACATGCCCGCTTCAGGTTGGAGCAAGCGCCGAGTCGCCGTCCACTGGTGGATCTGTCTCGTCTCCCCCTCCAAGAGATGGTCGTTCGGCCGACCTTCAGATTGACAGTTCAGAAACGCTGGTTGCTGACACGCTGCAATCGCGTCCCAAATCGGGACGAATCGCCCGCTGGTCGATAGGGTGTTATAGCGGACCGTGGGAGCGAAGCCTGCGCAACGTCACCCGACGATCGTCACCTTCAGCCGCGGCCCCGTGGTCGACGAGCCAATAGCAGCCAGGTCGATGACTGGCAACGGACTCTCCCCCAGCGCGAATCTGTGCTAGTGTGGTCCGCGATCCACTCGACCAATGCATGCGTTCGTGACTCGGAAAGGTGCGTATCGTGGCAACGGAACCCCAAACCTTGGCATTGCCACCGATCGTCTCGCGAGAACAATGGCAGGCCGCACGCGATGCGCTGATGGTGAAGGAGAAGGCGCACACTCGGGCCAAGGACGCCCTCAACGCAGAACGTCGGCGCCTGCCCATGGTCAGGATCGAGCGGGACTACCGCTTCACTAACCCCGCTGGGAGCGACGTCGGTCTTATCGATCTCTTCGGGGGCCGTCGCCAGCTCGTGATCTATCACTTCATGTTCCATCCGGACTGGGAGCAGGGCTGCCCCAGCTGCACCTTTGCGACTGACCAGATCGGAAACCTCGATCTGCTCGAAGAGAAAGACGTGGCCTTTGCGCTCGTCTCACGGGCACCGATCGAGAAGCTCCTCGCCTATCGTGACGAGCGGGGCTGGGCATTCCCCTGGTATTCCTCGTTCGGCACCTCCTTCAACCGGGATTTCGGCGCGACCGTGGGAGACGACAGCGAGATTCACGCCTACAGTGCCTGCGTGCGCGACGACGCGGGCAACGTCTACCAGACCTATGCAACCGGTGGGCGCGGTGCTGAGCCAATGTTCCCAGCGGTAGGGTTCCTCGACATGACCGTCTATGGTCGCCAGGAAGACTTCGAGGTCTCGCCGGCTGGCTGGCCGCAAGTGCCGACCTACGGGTAGAAAAATGATTCTCGCTCGCAACCGCGCATGTGTGAATGCCTGTGGAATGCTCATTCAGGGGCGTTCGATGTGCCGCCAAATCGCGACGCAGCGACGCGCAAGCCAGCTGCACCAGTATCCAGTGGAGTGATCTTCCAACCCAATGACGACGTATTCGTGTGGCGGGATAAAACACTGCACTCACGAGATGCTGCGATAGTGCCCATTCTCGACCCAAGCGGGTAAGAGTGGTTATCCGAAATGCGTGACAGCCACGATGAGAATGCACTTAGTCTTAGGAACATGTCTACGGGGAGTTCGCCGTCGTCCTCATCCGGGCCACGTTGCCGTTGATCACACCTGCCTGCTGTCGGCATGCCCAGCGGCAGCCCTTAGCCTGCTGGCATTCGTCGCAGATCGTTGAGGATGGGTAGGAGGTACTGGAGAAATGCTTCGGGATGCTCGGCCATCGGGAAGTGTCCCAGGCCGGTCATGACCTGGAAGTGTGCACCAGGAATCTGCGCGGCGGTCTGGCGCGAATGCTCCGGGGTACACGAGAAGTCGTATTCGCCAGTGAGCATGTAGACCGGACAGCGGGTCGTGTCGATCTGACTGACGCGATCACGGGCGTCCCACTCGCGACTGTAGAAGTCGATGTCACCGTGGAAGACACCGTAGCCACTCTGGGAGTAGGTCCACCAGACCTCATCCCGGTATGGTGCTGGACT
>Ga0136611_10003180_pt1 | contig 11491 bp, 12 predicted proteins | sample AntDrymUQ2232306_2_FD_106645 | JGI IMG/M metagenome (GOLD analysis project Ga0136611, IMG submission 106645) | Polar desert sand microbial communities from Dry Valleys, Antarctica - metaG UQ223 (23.06) | ecosystem: Environmental > Terrestrial > Soil > Desert | place: Antarctica: Dry Valley... | reverse complement strand
CGGCGTCACTTCCGGCGCCAGCGTCGCCGGCAACTGCACCGGCTGATCTAGTTTTGACCCCTGCCTTCGGGACCGGGCATGACCCGGGTCCCGAAGGCAGATCACCCTGGAGGACTCGTGCTTGCACCGGAGACCACTCGCGACGACACAGGTGCGTCGGCGGTTGAGTACGGGCTCCTGGTCGCCGCGATCGCCGCGGTGATCGTCATCATCGTCTTCGCTCTAGGTGGCGTCGTGCAGGGCCTGTTCCAGAAGACGTGCAGCGGCGTCAGCTCCGCAGCGAGCGTCGGCGGGAACTGCAGCTGACTCTGGCGACTTCGCCAGACGACTGCGCAACCTCGTGAGCCAGGCTCTGCCGGTCGCGGCCAGCGCCCCGACGCCGGACCGGGCAGGTCGGGCGCCGCGCGCGTCCGGCTGGACACTCGTCCTCATCCTGGTCGGTGGCGCCGGCGTCTGCGTCTCGGCGTACTTGAACGTCGATCCTGATCTGTACTGGCACCGCGTGCTCGGTGCGCACTGGATCAGCACCCGATCGCTCAGTCTGTCTCCCGACCCGATCGCCTACACCCCTGGCGCGGCCTGGTTCCCGACGGCCTGGCTCGTCGAAGTCCTCTACGCCGCGATCGTCTCCGCGTTCGGCTACACCGGCGTGTTCGTGCTGCGGTTCCTTCTGGCCGTGGCGTTCTACACCCTGCTGGGTCGGTTCCTGCACCGGACCGCCCGGCCGGCGACAGCCGCGCTGCTCTTCTTCGCCGTCGGCATCCCCGCCAGCCTCGTCGTGCAGGACCGGCCGCAGACCTTCTCACTGCTGTTCGTGGTCCTCCTGCTGCCGTCTGTCAACCGCGCACTCACGCAGGACATCGCTCCCCGTCTGGTGCCCTCCGTGGCCATCACCTTCCTGTGGGCCAACGTCCACGGGCTGTGGGTACTGGTCCCCGGTCTGCTCGGCCTGCTCGCGCTTGCCCGCGTCTTCGAGCGACGGGCCATCTGGCGTCACCCTGCACTCGCGGCACTGGTCTGCCTGGCTGCCGCCGGCCTCACTCCCGTCGGCCCTCGCCTCCTCCTGTCTCCCTTCCTCGTCACCAAGGCAGCGGGAACTGTCGTCGAGTGGGAGGCCACCGCGCTGCGGACCCCGGTCGCCTGGGGCCTGGCTGCATCCTTCGCGCTGCTGCTGATCTGCTGGGCGCGTACCGACGCCGTGCAGCCGCGAGCGGTCGTGTTCGGCCTCGCGCTGACAGCGTTCGGCCTGATGGCCTACCGGAACGCGGTCTTCGCCAGCCTGCTCCTGGTTCCGCTGGTCGCGACGTCCGTCGATCGAGCCTTCCCGCGGTGGAACTCCCGCATCACCGTGCCGAGGGCGATGGTCCTGGCAACGGTTCCGGTCCTGCTGCTCGCCGCAGCCAGCACCTACGTTCAGCACGCGCACATCTCCGACAACCTGCCGAAGAGGATCGCCTCCAGGCTGGCGGCGCAGCCAGACGTCCGGCACCTGGTCGCCACCTACAATACGACCGGGTTCCTGCGCGACTTCGGCGGCGACCACCTGCGCCTGTCGATCGACGGTCGGAGCGACCGCTACGGCAGCAACCGGATCACCGCCCAGATCGAGATGCTGAACGGGTCGAGGGGATGGCAAAAGCGACTGGACAGGCTCAGTCCCGACGCGATCGTGATGGCCAGGACCAGCCCGCTGCGCGAGCTCCTGACCGAGCGCGGCTGGACGACCGTGATCGTCGACGGCACGTACGTCCTCATGGAGCCTTCGTCGTGACGACCACCACGCACCGTTCTCAGAACCAGTCGAGCTCGCCCGAAGCACTGGTTGGGGCCGGCGACGGCTTGGTCAGCTGGAGGGCACACCTGGTCGATGCGATGGCGACGACGTCAGCCGCAGTCGTCCTCCTGGGCGTTATGCTGCGCGGACTCGTCGACGACCTTGGCCAGCCGATGGGGAGGGTCGATGTGATCGGCAACGCTGCCGGCATCTCGATGCACTGGACCATCCCGCAGTTCGGATTTCCCTTTGGCATGAAGTTCGTCCCGTACTTCCCGACCATGGAGCTGACGCAGACCGGCTTGGCCACAGCCTTGCTCCATCTCACGGGCAACGCGTTCCTGGCGCAGAACCTCGTCTGGGTGCTGTCGTTCCCGATCACGGCGGTTGCCGCACTGTGGGTCTTCAAGCTTCTGGCCGCGCCGCGACCACTCGCCGTAGCGCTGGCCCTGGCGGCGACCTTCATCCCGTACCACGTGGTGCGGGCCTTCTACCACCCGTGGCTGTCGACCATGTGGCCCGCTGTGCTCGGCGTCGGCCTATGCCTCCTCGTCGGGACCGGGCGCAGCCCGCGCGTGCGCGGCGTGAAGCTCCGGAGCCGGGACGGCGCACGACTGGCGAGCACCACGCTCGTCTGCGTGCTGGTCGCCTACGGCGGGATCTACTACGCGTTCTTCACCGTCGTCCTCCTGGCCGTCACCCTCGCGTGGCGGGCGCTCAACGCCAACGACCGCAGCGGCCTTGGTCCGCTGCGCATCCGCGACGCGTACCCCGTGGGCGTCGTCCTGCTGGCGGTCACGATGGCCCTCTTCTGCACCTCGCTCGCGAACTCCCACGACCCGCCGACGCGACCGGTGGCGGCGCGCACACCGGTCGACTCCGGCTACTTCGCGGGCAACCTCACTTTCGCTCTGTCACCTTCCCCCCTCACCTGGGTGCCGGTCGCACGGCAGGTGACACAGCCCCTCGACCACGCCGTCAACCCGGAGATCGAGGGATCGACGTACGGGCAGTTCGGCTCGATGGCCGCAACCCTGGCTCTCGGTGTTCTCGCCGTCGGGCTCGTGGTCCGACGGCGGCGGCGGAACCGCGACGGCTCCCCGTCCGGGACCTCGACGACGCCGACCTCCTTGTTGCTCACCCTGCTCGTGGTGGCGATCGCGCTCTTCGTCCCCGAGGCTGCCGGCTACGCCTTCGCCAGCTACGTGACGCCGGCGATCCGGTCGTGGGACCGAATGCTGCCGATGCTGCTGACGATCCTGCTGGCCGCAGCCGTCGCCCTCGTGTCGGAGCTGGCAACGCCGCCGAGGCGATGGCTCGTGCCGGCCGTTGCGGCCGTACTGATCCTCCTCACCCTCTTCGACGGCGTCCTGCCCTACCACGCACTCGTCCGACGTCAGCTGTCGCAAGGGGCCGCGGCGACCGCGACCGGGAAGGCCTACGCCTCGGCCGTGAACGACGTCGACACGGAGAAGTGCGGGGTCCTCGAGCTGCCCTTCATGCCCTTCCCGGAGGCACCGCCCACCGGGCAACTGCCCGACTACAGCCACTTCGTAATCGCCATGACGAACCCTGACAAGCTGTGGTCCTACGGCGCCGTCAAGTACACCTCGGCCGGGCTGTGGCAGATGCGTCTCGGCAATGACATGACACCGGCGGCCGTCGACGCGCTTCGCGAGGTCGGGTTCTGCGGCGTGCACCTCGACCTCCGCGGGCTCGACCGCTCCGACGTGACCCCGACCGTCGAGTCCATAACGGCCCTGCTCGGGCCGCCTGCCGCCACCGGGCACCGCGGCGACTGGCTCTACTTCCGCATCAGCGGCGGTGCCGCGAACGTCGGCGCCATCGACGACCCTGAGATCCTCAGCGCGTCGACACGGGACTTCTTCTTCTCCCGCGAGATCGTCGTGCCATGACGGCTCCAGCTGAGGCCCCGAGGCGGCCCGGGCTCCCCGGCACCCAGCAGAGCCTCTCGCCGACCGTTCCGGCGACCGGTTCCCCCGATCCCTCGCTCCGCCAGTCCCTGCCCCTGCTGGCGCTGGGCGGGGTGGTGCTCGTCTTCGCCTCCGTCGGGCTCCGCGGGCTGTCGGACCCGGACCTGGGGTGGCACCTGCGTACCGGCCAGCTGATCCTGGACTCCGGCTTCGTCGGGCACGACCCGTGGTCCTTCGCCTCGTCGCAGCCCTGGGTGCACCACGAGTGGGGCGGTGAGGTCCTGATGTACCTCGCCTACGCGGGGGCCGGGTACCAGGGCGTGATCGTCCTCCGGCTGGTCCTCATGCTGACACTCGGGGTCCTCGTCGCCCGAGCCTGCCTGCGGGTCGCAGGGCCGCTGGCGACGACCATCGCGATGGCGCTGTCGGCACTCTCGCTCTGGAGCAGGGCGACCGAGCGGCCGCAGCTGATCTCGCTGTGCATCCTTGCGGCGGTCCTGCCCGCGTTCCTCCGCGCAGCGCAGGAGCGCCGCCCGCCATGGTGGCTCGTACCGGTCTCGCTGGTCTGGGTCAACGTCCATGCCCTGTGGGTCGTGATACCGGTCCTCCTCGTGGTCCTCATGGTCGGGATGAGCCTGGACGACCGCAGATCGTCGCGCCGGTGGTTGGGTCCTTGGTCGACGTGCCTCGGATGCGTCCTGCTGGTAGCTATGGCCAACCCGGCAGGCGCGCACATCTTCGGCATCTTCGACGTCGGCGGGGCCGGTTTCATCGGCGAGTTCGGCCCACCTCAGCTCACGGATCCCACCAACATCACCGCGGCCCTCCTGGCGGCGATCGTCGTCACAGCCTGGGCCCGCTCGGAGTCGGCCGTCCCGTGGACGGTGCTGTCCTTCGCCCTCGTCCTGATCGGGATCGGTTTCTTGTACTCGCGGAACGTGCCCATCGCCGCCATCGGCCTCGCACCCCTTGCCGCGACGGCGATGTCAGGCAGCGTTCCCCTGGGCCGCCCCTTCAAGGTTCCCGATCGCGACAAGTGGGGTCTCGCCGCCCTCGGCATCGCCTTCGCCGTGGTGGCAGCCGTCCAGCTCGGGGGCTCGTCCGGGTTCGGCACCCCTGGCCTCGGGCCGGCCAGGAGACTTGACGCCCTGGACGGCCGGGCGCACGTCCTCAACGAGTACAACGACGGTGGATGGCTGGTGTGGACCGCACGGGACACCAGCGTCGCCATCGACGGGCGGGCCGAGGTGTACGGCTCCGCCTACGTGACGAAGTACCTCGACGCGCGAGCCATGCGACCCGGGTGGCGTCGGTACGTGGCCAGCGGTGACTTCGCGGCCGCCTACCTGTACCGGAGCACACCCCTCGTCCAGGGGCTGCGCACGGACGGGTGGCGCACGGTGTGGCGTCATGACCATCATGTCCTGATGCTCCCGCCACGAACGTCGACCGCACCATGAAAGCCATCCTGCTGGCCGGCGGCCTGGGCACGCGCATGCGCGAGGAGACGGAGTTCCGCCCCAAGCCGATGGTGGAGGTGGGTGGCAAGCCGGTCCTCTGGCACATCATGAAGGGCTTCGCGACCTTCGGTGTGACGGATTTCGTCGTCTGCCTCGGATACAAGGGCGACGTCATCAAGGACTACTTCCTCGACTACGAAGCCCGGAACAACGACTTCACGATCACTCTGGGCCGGTCTCGCGAGATCACCTTTCACGACCAGCACCTCGAGTCGGACTGGCGCGTGACCGTCGCCGAGACCGGCGCCTTCTCCGACCACAGCGACAGCCGTGGACAGCACCTTGGCCGAGGTGAGGCCGACGCCGAGTCCGAATGCTGCGATGTTGAACAGGCCAATGTCCAAGCCGGTGCCCACCACCCCGACGACGACATAGCGTGCAGCCTGGGCGTTCCGCTGGCCAGACAGCAGCGCGCGGATCTCCGAGGACGAGGACCGCCCGGCGCTCGCATCAATCGCCACGCTGACAGAATGTGTGACCGAACGCGCAGTTTCTCGGCACCGAGCGGGATCCCAGCCGATCGGTGCGACGGGTCGTCCGTTCGTACGAGCGCGAGCGACACGCGTGGCGTCACCAGCGGCTAGCCCGCTCCGGTCAGCGCCCGTTCCAGTCGGTTCGCCATCCGGTCCCAGCCCCAGCTCTCTTCCACCCAGGCACGTCCCTTACTGCCCATGGCGGCGGCCTCGACGGGGTTAATCAGGATTGCGGCCAGACGGTTGGAAACGGCCCTCGGAGACCGCCCGTCGACGACGTAGCCGGTGCGCCCCTCCAGCACCGCGTCCGGAGCGCCGCCGGAGTCACCGGCGACGACAGGCAGCCCAGCAGCTGAGGCCTCCAGGTACACGATGCCGAGGGCCTCGACCTCCAGGCCTCGCTTCCGGGTCCGGCACGGCATGCAGAACACGTCCGAGGCGGCGTAGAAGGCCGGCGTGTCGGACCACGCCTGGGCACCGGTGAAGACAACCTCTCGGGACACACCATGCTCAGCCGCGAGCCGGATGAGGCTTTGCCGCATCGGACCGTCCCCCACCAGCAACAGGGCAGCGTCGGGGATCTCCCGGAGCAGGCGCGGCATCGCCTTGATGAGGACGTCCTGGCCCTTCCGCTCCACGAAACGGGACACGCAGGCGACGATGCGCCGATCCTCGAGTCCGTATCGGTGACGCACTGACCGTCCGTCCGCGGACGGACGAAACAAGGTCGTGTCGACGCCCGGTGTCAACTGAAGCATGCGACCGCGAGCGGCGGGCGACAACGCTCGGCCGATCCTGGATCTGGTGTAGTCACCGAGATAGGTGACGACATCGTTGGACTCACCGATCCGGCGGAGCAAGCGTCTCGTGACGGGCGCGGTCGCCCACCACACCTCGTGCCCGTGCGTCGTCGCCACCGTTCTCCGGACCGGACTGATGGCCTTCAGAGCGGAGGCCATCAGACCGAGCGGGGCTGCGGCGCCGAACCACACCGCGTCACAGTCGAGGTCTCGCGCGATGGCCGCCGACCGCCTGGTGATGGCCGGTGTCGGCAGCATCAGCCGGCCGGGGTCCCGGACCACGGGGAAGGGCAACGTGTGGTCGAAGGTCGAGTCCCCCGGCTGCGATGCGGTGTGCACCACCACGGAAGTGGGGTCCAACCGCTGCGCCATGGCCAGGACGAACGACTCGATGCCCCCGACCCTCGGGGGGAAGTCGTTGGTGATGATCAGAGTCCGGCGCGACACGGGGATGAGCCTATGGACAACCCGCCCATCCCCGCGCTTGCGGCGGACGTCCCCTTCAGTCGCCGGTGCAGTTGCCGGCGATGCTTGCACCGGAACTGACCGACGAACGGGTCTCTGGAAGACGCCCGTGATGATCCCGCCCAGCGCGAAGACGATGATCACGATCAGGGCCGCGATCGCCGCAACCAGCAGGCCGTACTCGACGGCCGAGACGGCCGAGGCGCCGTCGTCCTTTGCTGCGCGCGACCGCGCGAACCCAAGGAAGCATGTGAAGTTCCTCCCCTGATGTCCGGCGGGTCGGCAGGCCGACTCGCCCGCTCATCGCTGGGCGACCACGGAGTGTCACGAGATCATCAGGATCTGTCGACCGATGGCCCTTCGTCGGCAGCGACCGTGACCACCGGAGTCGGACCTCAGCCGCCGACGAGGTGCGATTAGGCCTCGCGGACAGACACGGCCAACGTGCCGGCGGTCTTCGTGATCGCCGGTCCGGGGACGTCGTAGGACCCGTTGCCGGCGACGGTGAACTGCCCGCCCCAGTACGTCGTGACGCGCACGGTGCGGCCACCGGGAGTGGCGTAGGTCCAGGATACCGTGTCGTCGGGGTACTGCCCGCCGGGCACGCTGAACGAGCGGGTGACAGCGTCGTCGAAGGCCCACTCCCAGCGGGCTGTCGCGTGGACGGTGACCGGCAGGCCCAGCACCTGGAACGACGGGGTCTCGAAGGTGCCGCCTCGCCGGCGTCGAAGAGGGTCGGCAGGTTGACGATGACGCCCGCGGCGGGCTGGAACGACGGGTTGGCGTCCGGCGGGTAGCTGACGACCTGGTCGCGCACGGCCTGGGCGATGTCGGCCGCGGGCACCGGTTGGTCTCCCGGCCCGATGCAGATGGTCGAGAACATCCGCCAGCTCGGCTGGGCGTCGTCGCGGTGGTAGACGCGGTAGAGGATGCCGTCCTCGCCGCGGCCGGCGCAGGAGGAGACGGCGACGCCGCAGAAGGCGTCGTCGGGGTTGTTCGGGGTGTTGGCCATGCACGCGATGACGAGCTTCCACTCGCAGCCGTCGCAGGAGTGGCCGGCCGCCTGGCCGATGGCGGTGTCCGGCCCCTGCCCCGGCCAGATCACTCCCCCGGTGATTATCGAGCCGTCGCCCTGGTTGCCGCCGGAGTGCATGCAGTCGATCTGGCTCTCCTGGCACGTCGCGGCCTAGGCCGCGGACTGCGCGGCGAGCACCGTGCCGAGCACGGCCACGACCACGACCACCAGGAGTCCCCGTAGCGCACTCAGCCGGCCTCCAGATCGGTCACGTTCGTGACCACCCGCTAGCCCTCGTCGGACTTCACGAGGGACAGGTCGAGGTGGCTGCGGTGCGCGTCGACGCGGCTCACCACCTGCCCACCGGTTTCCTGCACGTCGTAGACCGACGCCTGGTAGGTCACCTCGGCGATCGCGACGCTGCCCTCAACGTCGTGCGGCCGGACGCTCTGCACGACGAAGGCCGCGTCCGGTGTGGTTTGGCCCCTGCTCGCGTTGTCCGCGATCACCTGGGTGGCGGCCGCGCACGGGCAGCCCGCGTCGACCAGCCCGTCCAGCAGCGAGGAGTCGTTGCGCTGGGCCGCCTTGGTGAGCGTCGCGTAGTAGGTGCGGACGGCGGCCTCGACCGCTGCAGCGGGACCCGACGCGGTCGGCGTCGGGGCGGCGGACGTGTCGGGGGTGCTCGCGAGGTCGCGGCTCGGCAGCGTCGTCGGCTGCTCGGCGCTGCCGCCGCAGGCGGCGAGCGGCGCAGCCAGCAGAACGAGCGCGGCTGGCCGGGGCAGCACTGTCCCCGTCCCACGCATGGTTCGGGATCTCACGGGACAGAACGGCGCCGATCGAGCCTGCCGCAGCGCTGAGCTCGGACGCCGACCGCGCGGCGGTCAGCCCTTCGCCGCGTCCCGCTCGTTCCGGCGCTGCTTGACGAACGACCGCAGCGGCTCCGGCATCCGCTCTGGGAACGGCGCCCCGCCGAAGGAACCGCGCATCCGCGGCAGCCCGGCCAGCGTGTCGACCAGGGCCACCGTCAGGGTGTCCATCGTCGGCTGGAACACGACGTCCAAGAGGTGCGTCCGCTCCTCGTCCGTGCGCCCGGCCCACCAGGCCTCGAGCTGGTCCTCGGTCACCGCCACGGCACCACGCTAGCCATCCCACGTCCCGCTGCGGGTCACCGCGGCAGAACCGGCGGCACCGGCTCGTCGTGCAGCCGGGCCCAGTCCCGCGCCAGCGCGATCCGCTGCGGCGCGGTGGGGTGCGTCGAGAACATCCCGAACACCAGCGGCGCGGGGTCAAGGTCGGAGAGGTTCGTCGCCGACAGCCGCGCTGCATCTCGACCATCGCGGTCGGCTCCCGCGTGAGGTTCAGCGCGTGCACGTCGCGCGGGTCTCGATCCGCCGGGAGAGCAGGTTCTGCCCGGGTCCGGCCACCGCCGGGCAGACGACGATGCTGGCCACGACCAGTGCTGTTGGCTCCATGTTTGCCTTGCTGGCCTTGCTGTCGCGACAGGTCTCTGTCGACTAGCAAGCGCACCAGAATCATGGCAATCTCGGACCCCGCGCGTCCATCAACAATGCGTCCAGTCTCGCCATCAAGCACCGCGTCTTGAGCCCCGCCGGACTGGCCGGCCACGATCGGCAATCCACTCGCCGACGCCTCCAGTAAGACGATGCCGAGACCTTCGACCTCGAAGCCGAGCTTTCGGGTCCTTGTCGGCATGCAGAACACGTCCCCGGCCGCGAGGTGGGGCGGCAACTCGGTCCACGGCTTCGCGCCGGCGAACACGACGTCCTGCGCGACCCCGAGCTCCGACGTCAAGCGCGCGAGCTTCGGCCGCATCGGGCCGTCACCCACCAGAAGCACCGCCGCATCCGGCACCGATCGCTGCACCAGCGGCAGCGCGCGGATGAGCATGTCCAGACCCTTGCGCTTCACCAGCCGCGAGACGCACACGATCACCGGTCGGTCACCCAACCCGTACATCTCCCGCACCGGTCGCCCGTCGACTGACGGGTTGAACGCCTGAGCGTCCACCCCGGGTGTCAGCTGCACCATCCGCGCCGCCGCAGCCGGTGACAGTGCCCGCGCTATCTGGGACCGGGTGAACTCCCCCAGGTAGGTCAGCACGTCGTTGGTCTCGCCTATCCGGTGCAGCAGCTGCCTCGTCCGTGGCGCCTTGGCCCACCACACCTCGTGCCCGTGAGTGGTCGCGACCGTGCGGCGCACGCCTGCCCGCTTGCGCAGCGCCGACGCCATCAGCCCCAGCGGAGCCGCCGCGCCGAACCACACCGAGTCGCAACCCATGTCGCGGGCGATGGCCACCGACCGCCTGGTTGTCCACGGCGTCGGCAGCATGATCCGCGCCGGGTCCCGGATCACCGGGAACGTGAGGCCAGCGTCGAAGGCCGCGTCCCTCGGCTGCCGTGCCGTGTGTACCATGACGGACGCCGGGTCCATCCGCTGCACCATCGCCAGCACGAACGACTCGATGCCCCCCACCCGCGGCGGGAAGTCGTTGGTGATCACCAGCGTCCGCCCGGTCACGGGACCTCGCGCAGGCGGGCCCAGTCGCGGGCGAGGCTGATGCGCTGCGGACCGGTCGGGTGCGTCGCGAAGAGCCCGAACAGCAGCGGCGACGGCTCGAGGTCGGACAGGTTGGTCACCGAGAGCCGTCGCTGCATCGCCACCATCGCCTCCGGCTCGCCGGTGAGGTCGAGCGCATGGACGTCGGCCCGGGTCTCGACCCGGCGCGACAGCAGGTTCTCCACCGGGCCGGCCACGAATGTCAGCAGCGCCACCGAGGCCAGCACCAGCGCCACCGCGCGAGCGTCCCCCAAGGACCCGACACCGGCCCGGTCGAGCAGCCAGGACCACCGGCCGAGGAGGGCCAGCACGCACACCAGCAACCCCACCCCGAGCGCTCCCACCAGGGTCCCGACGAGCACGTCGCGCTCCTTCGCGTGCCCGAGCTCGTGCGCGACGATGAGCCGCACCTGTTCCGGTGGCGCAGCGTCGAGCAGCGTGTCGTAGACGACGATCCGTCGGGTCGCGCCTATGCCCGAGACGTAGGCGTTGAGCGAGGACGTACGCCGGCTCGCATCCGCGACCAGCACGTCCTCGACCGGCACGCCGTCCTGCTGTGCGAGCTCCAGCAACGACGTGCGCAGCGGCCCGGCCGGCATCGAGGTGAACGTGTTGAACACCGGCTCCACCACGACCGGATAGGCGAACGACACGATCACGACCAGCAGCCCGCCGAAGGCTGCACCTGTGGCCCACCACCACTGCGGCTGCCAGCGAGCGAGCGCCACCACGAGGAACAGCACCGCCAGCGTGAGGGCCAGCCCCACGCCGTACGCCTTGGCGACGTCGATGGCCCAGCCACCCCAGGTCCGCGTCGAGAGCCCGTAGCGACGGCGCACCGACTCGCCCCACGCGTCCCACGGCAGGACCAGGGCGCGTCCCAGCAGGGTCAGCGCGACGGTCCCGAGCAGCACCTGCCAGCCCCACCCGCCG
>Ga0136611_10003179_pt1 | contig 11495 bp, 20 predicted proteins | sample AntDrymUQ2232306_2_FD_106645 | JGI IMG/M metagenome (GOLD analysis project Ga0136611, IMG submission 106645) | Polar desert sand microbial communities from Dry Valleys, Antarctica - metaG UQ223 (23.06) | ecosystem: Environmental > Terrestrial > Soil > Desert | place: Antarctica: Dry Valley... | reverse complement strand
GGTTGCACTAGATGAGCAAGTTGCCAACGCCTCGCGCTTCTTCTACTGCCCAAAAGCCAACAAGAAGGAAAGAAGTGCAGGCGTTGATGGCAATAACATTCACCCAACTGTAAAGCCGTTGGCCCTCATGTGCTGGCTTGTGCGATTGGTTACGCCCCCCGGCGGCACCGTTTTAGACCCGTTCATGGGCTCCGGTTCTACAGGCGTTGCTTGCGTAAAGGAGAAGTTTTCCTTCATAGGCATAGAGAAGGAAAAAGAATACCTAGAGATTGCCAAGGCCCGAATCCGCCACGCAATGAAAGGAAAACTGTGAGCCGATACACGCCCCCCGCTAAGCCCCAAGGTTTTGAGCGCGCAGAACTTAGAGACATGAACGACATCTGCGGGCCTCAGCGCCTTATTGCGAAAGACTGCCCCGTCTGCGCCAAGCCAGTGATGATTCATTGTGAGAACTGTCTCGTGGCTGTGACAGGTTGCGCGTGCACATTGCAAGAAAAAGTAGAGCAGGCAAAGCGGGCACAAATGTGGAACCCCCACAACTGATGGCGCACCGAAGGTTCCAACTCCATAGAGTCGAGGACGTAACGGGCGTCTCTGGCACCGGCATTGTTGCAGAAGGCGTTGAGTTCACTGGTGGCGTGGTAGCCCTCCGGTGGCTCTCTGAGTGGCCCACCAGCGTTGTTTTCCACGACCGGGGCATGGCGGCAGTGGAGGCGGTCCACGGGCATGGCGGTAAGACTCGCATCTTCTGGCTGGACCCGAACTGATGCTTGCGATCGACTCCTTTATTTGCAGTAAGGACGATGCATCTCTAGTTTTGCTTGCCCTCATCATTGCCGGAACATACACTTACGCTTATTTTGCAGGGCGTAAGGATGGCAAGGACTTCGAGCGCAAACATAGAGATGACGATGGGAGTCTGGACTGATGGCAGCCTTCATTACGGTGACGTCGCTTATCACGACCATTATCTTTCTTGTTATGTTCGCCCTCTCTGGGCGTAGCCGGTAATGGCCCCTCGCAAAGCAGCAATGGCCTCATTGAGCCCTGAGGGCCTTAGGGCGGCCGTCAATGCCAGATTTGGGGCCGGAACCATGCTCATGGCTTCTGACCCCTCCTTCGAGGTCGAGCGCCTGTCTACGGGCATCCTCTCTCTGGATTGGGTCTTGAACGGGGGGTTTGCCCGCGGCAGGCACACAGAACTCTATGGGGTCCCTAATGTTGGGAAAACCATGTGTGCCTTGAAGTTCATCGCCACGCAACAAGCTGCTGGCCTCAAATGCGCTTTTGTGAACGTAGAGCGATCTTTCGATAACACCTTTGCCGAGCGCCTTGGTGTCAACACCGACGAACTTGAACTCATCAAGCACCGCCAAGCAAACCAAGCCATTGACATTTCAGAAGTTCTGCTTAGGTCAGACCAGTTTGATGTTTTGGTCCTTGACTCCATTGCCGCCCTCGTTCCCCTCTCCGAAATGGAAAACGACATGGAGGCCGCAAGCATGGGGATGGAGCAGGCCAAGTTGATGTCCAAGGCGCTTCGCAAACTTACTGCTGCCAACGACCGCACAGTTTTCATTTGGATAAATCAACTCAGACAGAACGTTGGGGGAGTTGCGTTCGGTAAAAAGACTCGTACCTCTGGCGGAATGGCTATGGGCTTCTACGCCTCTACCCGCATTGAGATGGTACGTACCGAGACCATCAAGTCCAAGAAGGAAATCATCAACCCCAATACCGGAAAGCCCATCGTGAAGGACGAGGCCCGAGGCCATCGAGTGCTCGCCCGCATTGAGAAGGAGAAAGCCGGCGCTCGACCTTACGCTGAGACCACCTTTGTCTTTGACAACAAAAAGGTACGGCATGACCACATCGAGGACTTGATGTACCTGGGCCGGCAATGCGGGCTGGTGAAACTGTCGGGGGACTCCTGGTATGTGCGGGGCTACCAGACAGAAAAGCAGCATGGGCGCCCCAAGTTTCGCAACTGGCTGGCTACAAACTTAGCGGTAGCAGAGGAACTAGAGGAGAAGATCCGGGCTCGCATAGGAAGGAATGTGTTTGAGGATGGCGCATAAGTACCCCGTTCTTGCGGCAACACCCTGGCCTTCTAACGGCGCCCTGATTAGAGACGCTGCGCGTCTTGGCTATCTGCATTTAGACTGGGGAACTTTTGATGCTACTTATCACAAGGGAAATTGGTGGACCCTGTTTAGGCCCAAACACCTAGTTTGTAATGACTGGAAAAAGGGGGGCGTAGATTTCCGAGATACGGACTACGTAGACGATCTCTTTCAAGCAATTGCATACGACCCCGCCTACTGTGCAAAAGGTGGCAGAGCTACCTCGGGCATCAAAGAAATGGACGAGGCTTATGGCATGGACGATGCGCCCAAGACTCCCGCACTCCTCCAAGCGCACAACGATCACGGCCTAACCGAGATGCACAGGATTTGCCAGAAGAACGGCTACGTCATCACCAAGTGCATGGATTACGTTTCCTCAGGCAAGCTCTGGTTGGGCACCCACCACACGCTTTCTCATGCTCTGGCCCTTGGGTTTGAATGTGTAGACCGCATGGAGCACATCGGTACACCAGGGCCTCAGCCTCCGGGGCGCCGCCAAGTCCATAGCCGCAGGAATCTTTCTACGATGTTCGTATTAAGGAAGAAGTAACCATGACTGCAATAGTAAAAGGTTTCTGCCCAATGGGCTGTGGCGCAACACTGTTTCTGGCGAACGGGGGGTTCATAACTTGCTCTTTGGATAAGTGTCCTGACCCCGGCGCGGTCAGCGATATCTTGGCTGAAAATGAACCACACCACATTGTAAAGTTTGGAGAGGCCACGTTTGATGTCATCCACCCGCTGAGAGAGCGATTGGGCGACGACTTATTTAATTGCCGACTTCATAGTCTTATAAAGGCTATGTGGGGACCACCAGTTGCACCGGGCAGGTACAGGGCCATAAGTAAGGATGGGATCTCATACGCTTGGCAAAAACTAAATGACTGACCCTCTCTGGTTTGACAGAGACAAGCAGCGGCAGAACAAGCGGAGCGGGCAACAAGAAAAGGCCCGTGCCCGAGAGATTGGCGGCAAGGTGCAAGCCGGCTCCGGTTCAAGTTGGCGTGCGAGAGGTGACTGCAAAAACGAGACTGTGCTGGAAGAACTCAAATACACAGACGCCTCCTCTTTCTCGCTCAAAGCAAAGGATTGGTTGCTGCACAAAGACCGAGCTTTGAAGCAAGGAAGGGAACCTATAATGGTGATCGAGTTTATGAAAGACAATGTGCGACTAGTGCTGAGGGAAGAATGAACTCAGACCTCACAATACAAGCCCAAAAGATAATCAAGCGATGGACAGCGGGGGATTTCTATATATACTTCCGCCCCCTATCCTCCAAGTACCATGACCCCAAGAAGAACCATCGCATTTATTGGGCCGTCTCAGTTGAATGCCGCATGGGAGATGTGCCCATGAGATTTAGAGAGGAGGGCTACGTCTTGAGCGACTTGATTATCAAGTTGGACTTGCAGGTACCACGGCGCCCAGCAGGCTATAAAGTGGAGCGTCCACAGTCTTACACCGGCTGGCTGGCTCCAGAGGCAGAACAAAGGCGCCAGAGGGCTCTAGCGGCCCCTACCAAGCGCCGGAGGCGCACCCGGAGTGGCTAGGCCCCGTTTGTTAGATTTATTTTGCGGAGCAGGAGGCGCATCAATGGGCTACTACCGTTCCGGTTTCGATATAATTGGCATGGATATTTCGCCACAACGCCATTATCCTTTTGAGTTTATACAAGACGATGCTTTATTACTAGACGCAGGTTTTCTAAAAAGTTTCGATGCAATACACGCTTCGCCTCCTTGCCAAGCATGGACTAACGCTCAGAAGTTGCGAGGCAATGCTCATCCCCGCAACATAATCCGCCCACTAAGACGACAACTAATGCTGTCAACCAAACCTTTTGTAATTGAAAATGTTGTGGGCTCTCCTCTACGAAACCCCATTTTGCTTTGTGGTGTAATGTTTGGCCTAGGAACGTATCGGCATAGACTTTTTGAATCTAATGTTAATTTGAATTGCCGGCCACATTACAAGCATAATGCCCCCCTTGTAAAGATGGGTAGACCGTCGAGTCCAAACCAAATGATTCATGTTGTAGGAAACTTTTCAAATGTAGAACATGGCAGGGCGGCAATGGGCATTTCGTGGATGACGGGCAAGGAACTTTCCGAAGCTATACCACCCGCCTATACTGAGCACCTTGGAAGACAAATAATGCGGAAGTTATTTTAAGTGGCTAGAACCGACAAGGCCATCCTTGGGTCGCTGGTAAAGCACATTCTGGAGCAGGGTCAGGACCCCCTCACTCCCATTGTTGACCGCTACCTGACCATGAGAGAACTTCCGGGCTACCGCGAGAAGCGAGTGCAGGAAGTAACTCTCCCGATGGTGCCAAGAGAAAGAACCCCAGGGCGCCTTTCTCCTTCAAGCGTGTGCGGTTGTGAACGACAAGCTGCCATGAAGTTCATTGGCATGCAGGGGCGCAAGAAGATGGACCCCCAAACAGAACTCATCTTTGAGGACGGCAACTGGCGCCACCACAAATGGCAATACATGTTCTCAGATATGGCGGTACTTTTCCCTCGTAAGTTTCGGCTCATAGGCGTGGAGATGCCTATTCGCTATGACCCCCTCAAAGTTGCCGGGCACCTTGACGCTCACATTGAGATTTATTCACAAGGCGAATAGCACGAATGGATTGTTGACTTCAAGGGCGCTAACACCTGGGCCTATGAGTCAGTGTTCAAAAACCATGAGGCGAAGGCTGAGCACCTTCTACAGCTTGCCTGCTACATGAAGGCCCGAGGTGTCCGAAAGGGAATGCTGCTCTACGACTCCAAGAACACCAACGACTACATCATCTACACTCTTACTCTTACCAAGAAAAAGTGGCTGACCATAAAGTCTTGGTGTGAGAATGTTGTTACCCAAATGGACCGCAAGCAGTTGCCCCCAGTAGCCGAAGCTTGCCACAACGGCAACTACCTATTTGGGCGCTGCATGTTCAAGGACTTCTGCTTTGGCAAGATGACACCCCAAGAACTAGAGCGCAAAGTTTATGCAGGTTTCTCGGGCGTAGAAGAACTATGGGCCGAACACTTGCTGGGGATTGACGACGATGACCCGGCTGAGTAAGACTCAGAGATTGGTGCGCTTCAACAAGGCGGCGCGAGTTGTGTCCCCGGTGCTCGTCCCTCTATGTGAAATGTTTGCTGAACTTGATTCGGTCTTTCAAGAAGATGGGGCCTTACACACACAACATTCTCAAAAAAGTTTAGGGAGACTCTACCGAACGTGGAAAGTAACCAGAGCCGCGCTGGACCCCGACTTCGATCCAAACAACTTCGAGAGGAAGCCCCGACTGGCAGGAGAAAACCCCCTATCGCCGCTTGCCTTGGGATGCAGCCTGAAATCTTCTTCGGACCGTTCTTCGACCTCAGAGAAGAGAACGCCCAAGACAGAGAGGTCAGAGAGAACGAGGCCCGTGCGATCTGTGAAAGCTGTGAAGTCGAGATTGAATGCCTCTGGGGAGCCCTCCAAAACGAAGAGGGCTTCGGGGTCTGGGGTGGCCTCTCGCACCAAGAGAGACACGAGTTCGGAAAGTTCCTAAAGAACAGGAAAAGACGTGGCGCAAAGAAGAGGCTCAAAGTTGCCGACCCCCAGAACGAAGCAGAACTTGAAGCCCTTGTCAGAGAGTGGGTATGGGTCCGCAAGCAACGTCCTTACGCTCGGGCTAGACCTGAGCCTCTGCCACCCAGGGTTGGTGGTATACAACGGAAAAAGAGCGGTTAGAAAACTTGTGCTCACCACTTCTGCCAACAACAATGACAAGTTACCCGCCCGGTTAACCGCCTCTGGAAACTTTATTGGTAACGAAGAAGAACGCATCGAATACATTGCGAAAAAAGTAAGGGGCATCTACATGAGGTACAAGCCTCTGCTCGTTGCCATAGAAGGCCCCGCCTTTAGTTTCAAGGAACGGGGCCAAGTAACTAGATACGAACTCCAGGGTGTTATCAAAAACTGGTTCTACAGAAAAGAGGTTGCGTTCTACATGCCCCCACCCACAACATTGAAGTTATGGCTAGCCGACAAAGGTAATGCTTCCAAAGATGAAATGATTGCGGCAGCTTGCAAGAACGGTTGCCAGACAGACGACGAGGACATTGCTGACGCCTTTGCTGCTGCGCTGCACGCTTGGGATCAAGGTCTAGGAATGTTGGAGCCGGCATAGTGGCAGAGTTCAAAGATCGTTGGTATGGGTCAATGACTTCTTGGGAAAAGGGGCCAAGGGCAAGGTACAAACCTCAAACATAGAGCGTTACCAATCTCTAAAGCTCCCTGAGCCAATCCTTCGACTCGCGCAGGCCGAATACGACCGCCAGTATCCCGGCCAGCCTTATGAGCGCATGCAGGAGCGCAGCGGGTTATCAATTCTTGAAGTTGTAGCCCTGCTTGCAGACACCGCTGAAAGGCACGGCGCCAAACCCTCGCTGCCGGCTACACAAGATGAAAAAGGAAGATGGCTCATGCCACCCAAGCCATGAACAACGACGCCCCCGAAATTGATTATGTGAAAGTTCTCAATCCTCAGAAGTGGTACGTTGAATGCGAGATTGTATGGCGAGGCCCTGACCCGTGCTTCATTTGTAATAAAGAAGGCATTCCTTCTGCCTCTAGGCCGTCTGCTTGGCCAGTAACCACAACTGACCTACTTCTGCCGTCGTGACAGGGCGACGCAAGAAGAAGCCGTGGGAGGCAAAGAGGAAGGCTTCCGAAATAGCCGAGATCAAGCCTACAAAGTGGCAGATGACGGGTTGGTGCGCTCCGGGGCGCTCTGTGAAGGCCGTAGGGGCCTCTCACGCCCGCTGTAAGGGCCTACAGGAGACTCCGAGCGCCACACTCCACTGTTCGTGTCTTTGCCACCTACAGGGATTGCTAGCGGTTATTCAGGCCCAAGAGACGGTAGTTGTCAAAACTTGTCAAGTTTGCGAGGGCCTAGGCAAGCCTGTCAAGAGCAAAGCGGGGGGGCTTTTTTGGAAGTGTGCCGAGGGTCATAGGTGGGAAAGAATTAAGTAGGACATCGGCTATGTGATAGTGTTGTAAAATTGGCACGAAACCCAGCGAAACTCCGGCGGCATCAAAGACTTCCATCTTCTTCACAACACTGCCGGGCGTTGTCGCCGCCGCCGAGTTGCCTACGACGATGCCCTGCGTAGCCGTTACGGGCACGGCTCCCTTTGCGGCGGGCCGGTCGAGGGGTCAGACCGGAATCCCGTATTTGGTACCGAGGTACGCTTCGACACCCCGCCGATCCGACGTTGATAGGGCGGCGCTGTAAACGACCACCTCCGCAACGTCCACCGCCCCGAAGGAGAAGCGGTTTCCGCCAGATAGGCCGGTCGCGCCGATAGTGACCCCGCCGCCGGACGCGGTACCGACGTTCCCGGTTACGGGCGAATCACTTTCGGCCCGGAGTTCGGACGCCGCACCACTGAACAGGCATGTGTAGATGTGCCACGCAGCCGGTGTGGTCGTGAGCGCCGGGCCAACGACCCCCGCGTACTGTTTTATCGTCGTGGCTGCCGTCCGGTAAAGACGCATCGTGTTAACCTGATTGCCGTCGATGACAGTGGCGTCGGCAACGAACATGCGGTATTGGGCGACGATAAACAGGTGCACTGGTTGGGGTAGCGTGAAGGCCACCGCTAAGGCGTCGTCCACCCCGTCGAACCGGACGACCGGCTGCCCGTTCAAGATCGCCGTCTTGTAAGCGGGCCTCGCTGTGAGTGTGTTCGTAGCGTGCCGGCCGTTGCCGGACGAGTCGGTCCATGAGGAAACCGGGTCGTCGTCAACAAGCCCGGTCAACGCGTCGGCTTTCAGCCACATGGCCAGGTTGGGCAGGGCTGACGGGACGATAGGGGGCACCGGGACGCTAAGGCTGGAACGTCTGAGAAGCGCCGCCGCCCTCATCGGATGTCGAGCCCGGCGACAAAACCGGCCCACGTCGTCCCGTTCGTGGAGACGAACGAAAGATAGTCGATCTTGTTCGCACCGGCCGAGAGTGTTGGCGCCGTGCCAGCCGGCCACTTCACCGTCGCCGGCCACACCACAGACCGGGGCGTGTACGCCGTGCCAGTGGCGGCAACGCTAACCACGTCGGCTGCCGTCTGGGCGTAACTGAATGTGGTGGGCGATGAGGCGGTAAGAGTGTGGACGCCGTCGAAGGTGGCGTCCACCCCGGCAACGGTGACGACGTTGCCCGCGATGAACCCGTGCGCCGCCACGGTGGTGAGGGTGGCGACGTTGGCGGTCAGTGCCTTGTTGGACACGTTGGCCGGTGCGGGCTGCACCAGCGTCAAAGTGAACGACCTGCCTGCCACCAAGGTTGGGAACGTGAACGTGCAGTTGGCGGTCAACGTGATCCGGCTGATGCTCTGCGCTGTCACCGGGCTAGGGAGTGTCTGCGCCGCCCCGGAGGCGGCGACGACGTTGACGGCTTCCTGGGCGGTGGTGGGCTGTGACGCCGGGCGAACGACGGGCCGGACCGCACTGCCGTAGATGACGGCTGCCCCGGTGCCGACGACGAACTCCCCGGTTATCTCAGCATTCGTGGCCCCGGACAGGTCAAGCACACTGTTGGTCATACGCGGCTTACGCCACACGTTGGCGGTGCCGGTGTCCACCGCTAACAGCAGGATCGAGAAGTTCTCGAACACGTTGCGGCTGCCGGTGACCGTCATGTCCGTCTGCGGTCCAGTTACACCGCCAAGGAAGATGTTGTCGTCAGACGAGACCCGCCAGTTTGTTCCACCTACGAAGAAACTCTCCTCGGAGTCGAACATGATGAACACGTTGCCACCGGAACCGGCGATACCACCCATGTCCACGACGAACCCCGTGCCATTTGACGAGTATGTCCCCTTCCAGTGGATGAAGACATTTGCTCCCTGAAACCCTGTCATCACGAGGTCCTGGTGGCAAACCCCGAGGCGGAAGTCCGTAAGCACGTTCTCAATAGCGTAGTCCGACATCAACACGCCTATGTTGCACTCAGCGAAGGTTGCCCCTTGGAACAGGCAACCTTCCGAGCGCTCAATCCTCAACCCGATCCCTGTGCTCGTCAACCCCCACCCGGTACCGTTACTGTGCCCCCAGTTGTTGACACGAGTGGACGCCGAGTTGTAGAGGCGAAGCCCCACACCGGACCATGTTCCCGAAAACCCGACAGTGAAAAGGTTCTCAATCGTGCATTGTGACTGAGTGGTAAGGTTGATACAGTCCGCGGTGTCGCTCGGTGCCTTGATAATGGTGCCGACGTTTGTTGCTCCTTGCCCTGTCAGTTTCATTCCCGACCTCGGCGTTACTGTTTCCTGAAATGTTCCGATCCCGATGTGAACGGTTCCGGTGGTCCGAGGTACAACCGAAACCCCGTTCCACGCTTCGATTGAGTCGATGGCAGCCTGGACAGTCAGTTTCGCTGACCTCCACGACAGGCCGTCGTTGGCGTCGCTCCCAACCTTGGAGGCATACCGTACTTGGTCGGTTCCGGGGGGGAGCTTGACGTTCCGCACCCAGGTTTGCAACGTGGTGCCCACGGTGACGGTGCCGGTGGTGGCCAGCATCCACGTCGTGCCCGTGTTCCTCGATCCGCCCAACACGAAGATGCCACGCCCGGCCTGGACGCTGCCCGCGGCGAACCATGATGGGCGTGCCCATGCGCCAGCGGCGACCACCCACGGCCCGTTCTCCGCCGCCGCTGTCTGCCCTCCACCACCGGCGAGAGCCCCGGTCTGAGCGGTGAGGAGCACGACATCCCCGGCGACCGTCTGGTAGCCGTCCACGATGGGGAGCCCGGTGAGGGCCACGTTGAGAGGTTGTCCGAAGACGGGCTGAGTGACCGCCGCCTTCGCAGAGTCCAACCCGAGGTTTGTTCGGGCGGCAGACAGCGAGTTGAGGTCTGTGAGGTTGCCGGCCCTAGTGGCATATATGCCGCTTAGTGCGTCCACCTCGGCTTGGGTAGCAAGGCCCAAAGTGTCGTGGGCAGCAAGATTGGGGTGAGAAACAGAACCAACTCCGGCAATTGCTGCATCAAGCTCTGCCTGTGTAGCAAGGCCCAGAGCATCATGGCTGGCAAGACTCGGATGAAGCCCAGGATCAGCCGGTGGTGGCCCCGGTGGGCCTCCCCCAGTACCAGGGCGGCTAATGCCCGTCAGACTGAAATCTGAAAGCGTGAGCAAATAGTTGCCGGCGCCCGTAGAAACATTGACCTGCCAGAGATTGCTCTCGTTCCAAACAGTTGTGCCTTGGTCGTTAACGCCGTTCGCGACAAAGTTGCTAGCAAAAATGGTACGCGAGTCAGATGATCCGACGTAATGAATGAGAGTCATTTAATCACGGAGCCTTTACAGTTACAGTTGGAGTAGGCGTCGAGCGATTAGGGTATTCAATTTCACACTCTCTTAGAATAAACTCACTCAAAGCTGCTTCACGGCGAGGATCGGCGTCGGGATATGACGAAGATAAGACTTTACGAATACCTGATCGGATTTTGTTTCCGCCCACACAAATACGATAGTCTCCATCAATGGTTGCCTGCTTGGTATCCGCAACCTGCCGGCTGAATCTGGCATCAATACTATAGGTAGCGTAAGCCCCCGACATAACTATGAATAGAAATGCGAGTGTAGCCCAGGTCCACTTCTTCCAACCGAACCATAAAATGGTGGGTTCAGTTTTTCCCTGAATCCCCTGAAGCCCGCGAGGCCCTTGGCGTCCCTCGATGCCTTCGCCTCCATGCTCACCGTGCTGCCCGTGGTCACCCTTAGGGCCTCTCTCACCAGCTATCCCCCTCTGCCCGGCATCCCCCCGCTCTCCTTGGTTATCCACGATAAATGACCTGCAATGCCAGCAGGATGGTTACAACCGTAGATATGTAAACCAAAAACATCAGAGTAGAAGAATACTTGCTGACAATCATTTGGACTTTACCGTTTTGCGGGGGTGTAGAACTCATGTAGACGTACCTCCCTCTGGGTCCTCCGGTTTCAGAATCAAATCCCTTATCTCCGTCAGGGACAAAGGCGACTGTGGCCCATTCGTTTTTCCATTCTTCTCGTCCCGCCGCAGAAAGACGGGGAGCCCCATCATTCCGGCGAAGATCATTAGAAGATAAGGCCGGTCCGCGTTCTCGAACACAGCCTCGCGGATCACCAAACCTAAGCCGGTCAGAAATAGGGCTGTGTCGCGGGTTATCTTTGGCCATCTAAAGCTCCTCACTAGGCATGGTTCCGATGGCGCTTAAATGCGCTGGTCGGCGCCAAAACCGAACCCACTTGTGTGTTCAGCAAGGGCAGGGGCAACGGCAGTGGGCTTCCAAAGATTCTGGTAAGTAACACCCGAAGCCAGATAGACGGTAATTGCACTCG
>Ga0136611_10003178_pt1 | contig 11495 bp, 10 predicted proteins | sample AntDrymUQ2232306_2_FD_106645 | JGI IMG/M metagenome (GOLD analysis project Ga0136611, IMG submission 106645) | Polar desert sand microbial communities from Dry Valleys, Antarctica - metaG UQ223 (23.06) | ecosystem: Environmental > Terrestrial > Soil > Desert | place: Antarctica: Dry Valley... | reverse complement strand
AGGTAGGGGCGATGGCTGGTCATCTGCGGGGCGGCGTCGTCCATGTCAGGTGCCCGCGTCGGCGAGGATGCGGGCCGACATGGCAACGACCCGCATCACAGCGGCAAGTCGCGCAGGTTCTTCTCCTGCTCGGTCAGGCTGCGCAGGAAGCCGGGGTTGCGGAAAATCCGGTTGCCGTAATCCTCGATCGCCTTGCCGTCCTTCGGCAGCGGGATGTCCAGTGCTGGCAGGCGCCAGACGATGGGAGCCATCGCACAGTCGGCCAAGCTCATTTCCGGGTTGAGGAAGAATTTGCTGGCCTTGAACAACGGCACCGATGCGGTCAGCAATTCCTTCAAGCGCTTGCGGCCAGCCTCGGCCTGCTGCTTGTTGCCCAGCTGGATCGCCTGAACCTGCGGCACCCAGTCATGCTCGATGCGCAACATGGCCAGGCGCAATCGCGCACGCGACAGAGGATCCACTGGCATCAGCGGCGGATGCGGGTAGCGCTCGTCGAGGTATTCGCTGACCACGCTGGCCGCGTACAGCACGAGGTCACGCTCGACCAGGGTTGGCACCGAGTGGTAGGGGTTGAGATCCACCAGGTCTTCCGGCGGGTTCTGCGAGTCGACCGGGATCAGGTCATAGGTCACGCCCTTGGCCGCCAGCACCAGGCGAACGCGGTGGCAGAGGACGTCATCGACCGATGAAAACAAGGTCAGGGCGTTACGCATGCGCGGACTTACAGCCATCATCGGCACCACTCCCGCAGCCGGAACGCGCCGGCCGCACCCGCTCCGCCCGCACGATGCGGACGGCCGCCTAGGTCCGTTCCCCGTGGTGCGGCCAACGTCTCCGCGTCAGTGAACGTCCCGCCAGTATTCGCCCTTCAGCAACCACGCAAGGAAGGTCAGGAAGGCCAGGAACAACAAAACCCAAACGCCCATGCTCTGGCGCTTTAACGCCGCCGGCTCGCCGGCGTATTCCAGGAACGCGGTGATGTCGCGCGCGGTCTGGTCGAACTCCGCAGCACTCTGGCTGCCGGGCTGGGACACGGTGAAGCCTTCCACCGGCGCCTCGCCCGTCGCAGATTTCTTGCCCAGCACCGGTTGCTGCATGCCCTGCAGTTCCCACAGCGGGTTCGGCATCGACGCGTTGGCGAACAGGCTGTTGTTCCAGCCCACCGGACGCGACTCGTCCAGGTAGAACGACTTCAGGTAAGTGTAGATCCAGTCGCTGCCACGCACCCGCGCAATCACGCTGAGGTCCGGCGGCGCCTTGCCGAACGCGGCCACGCCCATTTCCGCGCTCATCGGCGCGATCACGTGGTCGCCGATCTTGCCGCCGCCAAGGTTCAAGTTGGCCAGCACTTCTTCTTCGCTGAGGCCGAGGTCTTCGCCGATGCGCGCATAGCGCAGGAACTTGAGCGAATGACAGCCGGCGCAGTAGTTCATGTACAGCTGCGCGCCACGCTGCAGCGAGGCCTTGTCGTCGAGGTCGGTGCCGGACTGCTGCAGGGCGCCGCCTTCGGCAGCAAGCACCGAGGCGGACAGCAGCAGACCTACTGCAAACGCAGCCACGCGCACGGCGAAGGCCCGCTTCCTGGAAGGCACGTTATTCATGCATCGTCACCCGTTCCGGCACCGGCTTGGTCTTGTCGATCTTCGTCCACACCGGCATGGTGATGAAGAAGGCGAAGTACAAGAAGGTCAGCACCCGGCCGATGATGGCTTCGACAGGGTCGGTACCGTGGCCCGCGCCAATCTTGCCCAGCCACAGGAAGCTGACCACGAACATCGCCAGCGTGCCCTTGCTCAGCAGGCCGCGGTAGCGGTACGACCGCACCGGCGACTTGTCCAGCCACGGGACCAGGAACAGCACCACGATAGCGCCGAACATGACCAGCACGCCCCACAGCTTGATGCCGAAGAACGATGGCACCACGCGCAACATGGCGTAGTACGGGGTGAAGTACCACACCGGCTTGATCAGCGCCGGGGTCACCAGCGCGTTGGCCTCGATGAAGTTGTCGTGCTCCAGGAACCAACCGCCGAAGCTCGGCGCGAAGAAGATGATGAACGCGGCCAGGATCAGGAAGCAGCCGACGTAGAACAAGTCCTTGACCGTGTAGTACGGGTGGAACGGGATGCCATCCGCCGGCGCGGTCGGGGACCAGCGGTTGCCCTTCGGGCCCTTCTTGATGTCGACGCCGTCCGGGTTGTTGGAACCCACCTCGTGCAGCGCGCCGATATGCAACACCACCAGCAGCAACAGCACCAGCGGCAGCGCGATCACGTGCAGCGCGAAGAAGCGGTTGATGGTGGCGTCGCCCGGATTGAAGTCGCCCATGATCCATTCGGTCAGGCCGGTGCCGATGACCGGGATCGCGCCGAAGAGCGAGATGATCACCTTGGCGCCCCAGTACGACATCTGGCCCCAAGGCAGCACGTAGCCGAGGAACGCCTCGGCCATCAGCACCAGGTAGATCACCATGCCCAGCAGCCAGACCAATTCCCGCGGCTTCTGGTAGCTGCCGTACATCAGGCCGCGGAACATGTGCAGGTAGACCACGATGAAGAACAGCGAGGCGCCGGTGCTGTGCATGTAGCGAATCAGCCAGCCCCACTCCACGTCGCGCATGATGTATTCGACCGAGGCGAAGGCTTCCGCTGCGCTCGGCTTGAAGTGCATGGTCAGGAAGATGCCGGTCACGATCTGGTTGACCAGGACCACGATTGACAGCACGCCGAAGATGTACCAGATGTTGAAGTTCTTGGGCGCGAAGTACTCGGTCATGTGCTTGCGGTACGCCGGCATCATGCCGGGCGCGCGCTCGTTGACCCAGTCCATCACGTTGTTGGCGCTGCGGGTGATCAAGTTGGCCATGGCTCAGGCGGCTCCCGCGCTGCCGGAGGGATCTACGCCGATCACCACCGTGCTGTCGTTTTCGAAGTGGTACGGCGGCACCGGCAGGTTGAGCGGCGCCGGCTGGCCCTTGTACACGCGGCCGGCCAGGTCATAGCGCGACTTGTGGCAGGGACAGAAGTAGCCGCCCTTCCAGTCCGGGTCAAACGGCTGCGAACGCACTTCCGGCAGGAATTCCGGCGCGCAACCCAAGTGGGTACACACGCCGACCAGCACCGAGATGTCGGGCTTGATCGACCGGGTGGCATTGGTGGCGTATTGCGGCTGTTCGGAGGCGCCCGACTGCGGGTCGGCCACCACCGCGTCCATGCCGGCGAGGATGTCCAGCATGGCCTTGGTGCGGCGCGCGATGAAGATCGGCTGGCCACGCCAGTTGATCACCAACTGCGCGCCTTCGACCAGAGCACTGATGTCCTGGCTGATCGGCGCGCCGGCGAAGCGCGCCCGTGCGCTGGGGCTCCAGGATCTGATGAAAGGCACCGCGGCGAACCCGGCTCCCACCGCACCAACCACTGCCGTGGTCGCGGTCAGGAACCGGCGCCGGCCGGTGTTGACCTCTTGGTTGGTCATCCCGCACTCCGAAAAAATACGTCAAAAACGGTTGCGGTCCGCCGGCAGCGGGTCATCCGCGCCAATCGACCACAAAAGACGGGGAAGTGTAACGGAACGCTTAACGGGCCGACAATCCGCCCGGGGTCCCGGCACTCGCGGTCAATGTCCCGCGGTAGCGGTCGGCCAGTACGGCCACGCGTTCAACGTAGCGGCGCGTCTCGCTGTAGGGAGGCACGCCCTTGTACTTGTCCACAGCGCCCGGCCCGGCGTTGTAGCCGGCCGCGGCCAGGGTCAGGTTGCCGCTGAAACGCTTCAGCAGCATCGCGAGGTAGCGCACGCCGCCGCCGATGTTCTGCACGGGATCGAATGCGTTGCTGACGCCGACATCGCGGGCGGTGCCCGGCATCAACTGCATCAGGCCCTGCGCGCCCACCCGCGACAGCGCATTGGGATTGAACGCGGATTCGGCGTGGATGATCGCGCGCACGATAGCCTCGTCGACCCCGTGCTGGCGCGCCGCCGCGGCAATTTCCGCCTGATAGGCAAGGGTGTTGAGGCGCAGCTTGCCGAAATTGACTCCCGGTTTGGTGCCACAGGCGAAGCAGGCTTCCATGTAGCTGTACTTGATGGTGCGCACGGCCGCCACCCCGGCACCGCCACTCGGGCGGGCGCTGGTGTAGGTGCGCACGCCATCCTTGATGTACGAATAGACCTGCCCGCGGACAAGTCGCGGGCCGCCGTAGTGGGCTTTGGCCGCGGGCACGCTGGCTGACACTGGCGAGCCCGCCACGCTCACCGGCGCGGTGGCGCTGCCGACCGCAACCGGCGGTGGCGCATACGCCGCCACCCTGGGTGCCCGCGACTTGGCGGTTGCGCGGGCGGCCTTGTAGCTGCCTACCAGCCCGCATTTGCCGCCGGCCACGCGCTTGTTGGAATACGTGGTGATGCCGTCGCCGCCGTCGCAGCGATACACGTTGCCCGCCTGCGCTGGCAGCGCCAACCCACACGACAACAACAGGAGTACAGCGAGCATCTTCATGCGGGCAGTCTCCGCCCTTCACGCGGCGGTGACAAGTCCTTGATTTGCCAAAAGATGAACGGGCTCACGGATCCAGCGCCACCGCTACAATGGTGACCCGGCCCGGATTAACCACCGCGCCCCCGGAGACTCGATGACCCTCGAACCGACATGCCCCGCCGTTGCGGTGACTGCGCCCACTACTCCGAAGAAGCTCTTCATCGAAACCCACGGCTGCCAGATGAACGAGTACGACTCGGCCAAGATGGCTGATGTGCTGGCGGCGTCCGACGGCATGGTACTGACCACAATCGCCGAAGATGCCGACGTGATCCTGGTCAATACCTGCTCGATCCGCGAAAAAGCCCAGGAAAAGGTCTACAGCCGCCTGGGCCGCTGGAAGGCACTCAAGCAAGACGGCAGGCCGGTCCTGATCGGCGTAGGGGGCTGCGTAGCCAGCCAGGAAGGGGCAGCCATCGTCAAGCGCGCGCCCTACGTGGACCTGGTGTTCGGCCCGCAGACCCTGCACCGCCTGCCGGAACTGATCCGGGCGCGGCGCGAGTCGGGCCTGCCGCAGGTCGATATCAGCTTTCCCGAAATCGAGAAATTCGACCGCCTGCCGGAGCCGCGCGCGGATGGGCCCAGCGCCTTTGTCTCGATCATGGAAGGCTGCTCGAAGTATTGCTCGTTCTGCGTGGTGCCCTACACCCGCGGCGAGGAAGTCAGCCGGCCGTTCGAAGACGTGCTGGTCGAAGTGGCCCAGCTCGCGGCCCAGGGCGTGCGCGAGGTCAACCTGCTCGGCCAGAACGTCAATGCGTATCGCGGGCCTTACGGGGACAGCCCGGGTTCGAATCCTGGATCGAACGGAGAACCATTTTTCGCCGACCTCGGCCTGCTGATCCGCGCCGTTGCCGAGATCGAGGGAATCGGCCGGATCCGCTTCACCACCTCGCATCCGCTGGAGTTCAGCGACTCGCTGATCGAGGCTTATCGCGACGTGCCCAAGCTCGCGAATTACCTGCACCTGCCCGTGCAGTCCGGCAGCGACCGCATCCTGTCCGCGATGAAGCGTGGGTACACGGCGCTGGAGTTCAAGCAGAAGCTGCGCAAGCTGCGCGCGGTGCGGCCCGGCATCAGCATCAGTTCGGATTTCATCGTCGGCTTCCCGGGCGAAACCGAGGCGGACTTCGATAAAACCATGCAGCTGATCGAGGACGTGGGCTTCGACCAGAGCTTCTCCTTCATCTACTCGCGCCGGCCCGGCACGCCGGCCGCGGATCTCGAGGACACGGTGGGCGATGTCGAGAAGCATGCCCGGCTGTCACGCCTGCAGGCGCGCATCAGCATGCACGCAGCCAGCATCTCGCAGGCGATGGTCGGCAGCACCCAGTCGGTGCTGGTCGAAGGCCCATCGCGCAAGGATCCGAATGAGCTGACCGGCAAGACCGAGAACATGCGCTCGGTGAATTTCGCCGGCCCGGCCCGCCTGGTCGGCCAGTTCGTCGAGGTGCAAATCACCGAGGCGATGCCGAATTCGTTGCGTGGGCGAGTGGCCGGGCTCATTCCGAACGATGCGCCCACGGCGCCAGCGCTGTCTGCGGCGAATCTTTAGCGATTGAGGCTCAGCGTTGCAGACCTTGCAGGATCACTTCGCTGGCGTTGAGCCGGCCTCATAGACCGGCCGCCCATCGACATACGTTGCGCGGATATCGAGCATCCGCAGCTGTGAGGGTTTGATCGACAGCGGGTCCTGCGCCACCACCACGAAGTCCGCGCGCTTGCCGGTCTTCAGGCTCCCCACGTCCGTCTCGTTGAAACCAGCGTAGGCCGCATCCAGGGTGAAGCCGCGCAATGCTTCAGCGGCCGTCAGCATTTCCTGCGGGCGCCAGCCACCGGATGGCTTGCCGGCAGCGTCGGTGCGGGTGGCGGCGGCATACAGGCCAAGTCTTGGATCCACCGATTCCACCGGGAAATCGGAGCCAAGCGCCATGCGTGCGCCACTGTCGACCAACTGCCGCCAGGCATACGCGCCGGCAATCCGCTGCTGGCCCACGCGATCCCCGGCCCAGGGCATGTCGCTGGTGGCGTGCGTGGGCTGCATCGATGCGATCACGTGCAACTTGGCCAGCCGCGGCAGGTCCTGCAGCGCCAGCACCTGCGCGTGTTCGATACGCCAGCGGTGGTCGCCCTTGGCTGCAGAGCCCAGCGCGCGCGCGTACTGGTCGAGCACGATGCGATTGCCACGGTCGCCGATCGCATGGGTGGCCACCTGCACCCCGCAGCGGCGCGCCTTGGTGATGGCGTCGGCCAGCGCCTGTTCGGAGGTGACAAGGATGCCCCGGTTGCCGGGATCGTCGCTGTAAGGCGCCAGCATCGCCGCACCGCGGCTGCCCAGCGCGCCATCGGCATACAGCTTTACGCTGCGCATTTGCAGACGCCCATTGGGATGCCGGTACAGGCCGTCTTTGCACAAGCTGTCGAATGCCGCGGCATTGCCGTCGGCCATCGCATTGATCCGCAAGGGCAGCTCGCCGCGATCAGCCAGGCGTTGATACGCGCGCAGTTCCTCAATGCGCACGCCGGCATCGTGGACCCCGGTCAGGCCGTGCTGCACCGCGAGCTGCATGCCCAGCGACAACCTGCGCTCGAGCGTTGCGTCGTCAGCCGCGGGCGTGGCGCTGTCGACCAGCTTCATCGCCTCGTCGATCAGCAACCCGGTGGGAGCGCCGCTTGCATCGCGCTCGATGCGGCCACCGTCCGGCTGCCACTCCCCGCGCAGGTCGCGCCCAATCTGCTTCAAGGCTGCACTGTTGGCCCATCCGGCATGGCCATCCACGCGCTCCAGCCAGACCGGCCGATCCGGGAACGCGGCGTCCAGGTCGGCGGCGCTGGGAAACCGCTTTTGCGGCCAGTCGTTCTGGTCCCACCCGCGGCCAATCAGCCACGACTCGCCCGGATTGCGTTCGGCGAACTCGCGCAGGCGCTCCACAACGTCCCGCTTGCTGCGAGTGCCGGTGAGGTCGGCGGTCAGGCTCGCCTGGCCCAGCCCGGAAACGTGGCCATGCGCATCGATCAGGCCCGGGATGATGGTCGCGCTGCCGACATCGATGTGGCGGGCCTGCGGATGGAGCTTGCGCAGCGCCTTGGTGTCGCCGAGTTCGATGATGCGGCCCTGCGCGTCGAAGGCCATGGCCTGCACATGGGGCCGCGCGGCATCCATGGTGTGGATGCGCGCCGCGCTGATGATGGTGGGGGCATCGGCAGCCTGCGCAAGGCCAGTACACACCAGCAGGAAGATTGCACAGGCGATGGACCGGCGGCGTGGAGGAAGCATGCGGGCGTGCCTGCGTGGCAATGGAACCGGGACTCTGCGCAAAGAGGGCGTCATTGGCAAGCAAGGGATGCCGGACAACGCGACGTGCGGGGCGGCGCGGTCACCGCCGCACTGCCGCTGGCGGGCGGGCGCGACCTGTAGCGACCGCAGACGATGATGGCTCCATCATCCATCCCGCGATAATCTTTCGGCCATGCAAACCCAACGCGATTTCACCCTGGATCCCGCCGACACCGAGCGCCTGGCCAACCTGGCCGGGCCGTTCGATGCCCACCTGCGCATGATCGAACTGCGGCTCGGCGTCGAAATCTCCAACCGCGGCAATGTGTTCCGGGTCGAGGGGCGCGATGCCGACAGCGTCGCCCGCGCCGAGCGAGTGCTGCGCGTGCTGTACGCAGAAGCCGCCGAGGAAACCTTCGACGAGCACGCAATCCACTTGCGCCTTGGTGCATTCGCGGACGATGACTCCGTCCCCAAGGCCGCACCGGATCACGTGCCGCAGGACATCGCGGTCAAGGTCAAGCGCGGCACCGTGCGCGGACGCGGTCCGAACCAGCAGAAATACCTGCAAGCAATCGCCACCCACGACATCAACTTCGGGGTTGGTCCGGCCGGCACCGGCAAGACCTTCCTGGCGGTCGCGATGGCGGTGGACGCACTCAACCAAGCGCGCGTGCAGCGGCTGATCCTGGTGCGCCCGGCGGTGGAGGCTGGCGAGAAGCTCGGCTTCCTGCCGGGTGACCTGACCCAGAAGGTCGACCCGTATTTGCGCCCGCTTTACGACGCGCTGTTCGAGATGCTGGGCGTAGAGAAGGTGGCGCGCCTGCTGGAAAAGAACGTGATCGAGATCGCCCCGCTCGCCTACATGCGCGGACGCACGCTCAACGACGCCTTCGTCATCCTCGACGAGGCGCAGAACACCAGCATCGAGCAGATGAAGATGTTCCTGACCCGGCTGGGCTTCGGCAGCACCGCAGTGATCACCGGCGACATGACCCAGGTCGACTTGCCCAAGCACCAGAAATCCGGCTTGCGCGATGCGGTTGAAGTCCTGCGCGGCGTGGAAGGCGTGCACTTCACCTTCTTCGAATCCCGCGACGTGGTCCGGCATCCTCTGGTGGCCCGCATCGTCAATGCCTACGAGGCCCGCGACGCCAACGACAGCGGAACCGGCACCGCGTAACATCGGCGCATGACCAAGGGCCCCGTCCGCCTCGATGTCGGCGTCAGCTACGCATTGCCGCGCCTCGGCCTGCCGGCCGCGACCAGCTTCCGCAAGTGGGTCCACGCGGCGCTGGACGGGCGCATCCGCGAGGCAGACCTCGCCATTCGCATCGTCGACAGCAAGGAAGGCCGCGCCCTCAACCGCCACTACCGGGGCAAGGATCACGCGACCAACGTGCTCAGCTTCCCGGCCGACATCGGCGAGGGCATCAAGCTGCCCAAGGGCGTGACCATGCCGCTGCTGGGCGACCTGGTGCTGTGCGCGCCGGTGATTGCGCGCGAGGCGAAAGAACAGGACAAGCTGCTGGCAGCGCACTACGCCCACCTGACCGTGCATGGCGCGTTGCATCTGCTGGGCTGGGACCATGAGGACAGCCGCGACGCCGAGTGCATGGAACAGCTTGAGCGCGAGATCCTGGCCGGTTTGGGCCTGCCCGACCCGTATCTGGGTCAATGAAGCCCGGAATATCGGAGGCGCGCACCCTTGCAGTGGTTCACCGCGGCGTCGCGCGACTTCGCTAGACTTCCGGCCTTCCCCTCCCCGCATCCATCGCAGCCAGGTTCAGCACTCTCCATGTCCGAGGACGACAGTCGCACCGATCCCGCCGATCTCCCGGAACGGCCAGCCGAGAAGCCGCGCCGCACCTGGCTGGAGCGCATCAGCGCGGCGCTGTCCGGCGAGCCCACCACCCAGGAAGACCTGGTTGAGCTGCTGCGCGACGTGCAGGTCGATGGCCTGATCGGCCCGGACACGCTGCGCATGATGGAAGGCGCCATCGGCATTGCCGGCATGACCGTCGGCGACGTGATGATCCCGCGGGCGCAGATGGTCGCGCTGCCTGCGGACGGGCGCTTCATCGACCTGATGAAGGACGTCGTGGAATCCGGGCATTCCCGGTTCCCGGTGCACGGCGAGGACAAGGACGAGATCCTCGGCATCCTGCTGGCCAAGGATCTGCTACGGGGCGTGGTGGCCGACAATGGGCCCGGCAGCATCCACGAATTGCTGCGTCCTGCCGTGCTGATCCCGGAATCCAAGAACCTCAACGTCCTGCTGCGCGAGTTCCGGCAGTCACGCAACCACATGGCCATCGTCATCGACGAATACGGCGGCGTGGCCGGCCTGGTCACCATCGAGGACGTACTGGAGCAGATCGTCGGCGAGATCGACGACGAACATGACGACGCCGATGATGGCTCGCAGCTGATCGCGGCGCAGGCGGATGGGCAGTTCGTGGTCGATGCGCTGACCCCGATCTCCGATTTCAACCAGCGCTTCTCCGCCGACTTCGACGACGACGAATACGACACCATCGGCGGCTTGGTCACCGACGCCATCGGCCATTTGCCGGAGGCCGGCGAAGAATTGACCCTGGGCCGCTTCGTGTTCCGCGTAGCCCGCGCCGACGCGCGCCGACTGCACGCGTTGCACGTGGGCGTGCATGCGGATTCCTGACGCGCTGTGCTACGCCATCGCGCTCCTGCTGGCGTGCGTAATTGGGGCCGCCGGGGCGCAACCCGCGAGCCTTGAGCCCGGTACCGCGCCGCGCATCGGCGTGGTCACCATGGCGCCGGGGCAAATCTTCTGGGAACGCTTCGGCCACGACGCGATCGTGGTCGACGAGCCTCTCAAGGGCGAGGCAATCGCCTACAACTTCGGCTACTTCGACCTCGCGGAGGACGGCTTCATCGGGCGCTTCGTGCGCGGCGAAATGGAGTACATGCTGGTCGCCTTGCCGCTCGAAGATGACATGCGCTACTACCGCGAGGTGGGGCGCGGCGCGACGTTGCAATGGCTTGACCTCGAGCCCGCGCAGGCGCGCCGACTGGCCGCCGACCTGACCGAGAATGCGAAGCCCGAGAACGCGCGCTACCGCTACGACTACTACACCGACAACTGCGCCACCCGCGTGCGCGATGCCATCGACCGCGCGCTTGGCGGGCAGTTGCAGCGGCAGCTGGACGTGCGTTCGAGCGGCGACAGCTACCGCAGCGAATCGGTGCGCCTGGCCTCGCCCGCAACCTGGATGTGGCTGGGCTTCGACATGGGACTTGGGCCTTTCGCGGACCGCCCGCTTTCGCGCTGGGATCAGGGCTTCCTGCCGCGCCGGCTGGCGGACGATTTGCGCCAGGCCAAGCGCGCAGATGGCCGCCCACTGGTCGCCAGCGAGGAAACACTGCTGCCACAGCGCCAGGCCGCGGAGCCCTTGGAACAACCGCGACGCCTGCTGCCGTGGCTGCTGGTCAGCCTGGCGGTTGCAGGCCTGGTTGGGCTGGGCGCGCGTCGGGCCCCGCGCGGCGTGGCGGCGTTCGCACTCACGTTCTGGCTGCTGTGCGGCATGACCGGAATGGTGCTGCTTCTGGGCTGGGCCTTTACCGAGCACCGCGCGCTGTGGGCCAACCGCAATGTGCTGCTGTTCAACCCGCTGTGCCTGCTGCTGTTGCCCGGGGCATGGGCGCTGT
>Ga0136611_10003177_pt1 | contig 11496 bp, 13 predicted proteins | sample AntDrymUQ2232306_2_FD_106645 | JGI IMG/M metagenome (GOLD analysis project Ga0136611, IMG submission 106645) | Polar desert sand microbial communities from Dry Valleys, Antarctica - metaG UQ223 (23.06) | ecosystem: Environmental > Terrestrial > Soil > Desert | place: Antarctica: Dry Valley... | reverse complement strand
TGGTTAAGGGAAGATGGACGGCGCTCTCGCCGCCGCCGTCCCGGAGCGAGTAGTCCGCCCATGGCCAGAGACCCCCGCCGGGGCCGTCCCCCGCCCCGCCGCGGCCCGCCGCCGCGCGAGGGCCGCTCCGCGCTCGGGCGGCTGGTCTACTGGGGCCTGGTGCTGGGCGTCTGGGGCGTGGTGGCCGGCGTCGCCGCGATCATCTGGCTGGCCAGCGACCTGCCCAGCACCCGCACCCTGGCGGAGACCCAGCGGCAGCCGTCGATCACCTTCCTCGACCGGTCCGGGGCGCTGATCGGCAGCCGCGGCGGCCGCTACTCCGCCGAGGTGGCGCTGAGCGAACTGCCGGCCTACGTGCCCGCGGCCTTCATCGCCGTGGAGGACCGCCGGTTCTACGGCCACCCCGGTTTCGACGTGATCGGCATCGGCCGCTCGGTGCTGCGCAACATCCGCTGCCAGTGCATCGCCGGCGGCGGCTCCACCATCACCCAGCAGCTGGCGCGCAACCTGTTCCTGACGCCGGATCAGAACCTGAAGCGCAAGGGCCAGGAGATCCTGCTGGCCGTGCAGCTGGAGCAGCAATATTCCAAGGAGCAGATCCTCACCCTGTACCTCAACCGGGTCGACTTCGGCGCCGGGGCGATCGGCATCGAGGCGGCGTCGCTGCGCTACTTCAACAAGCCCGCCGCCCAGCTCAGCGTCGGCGAGGCGGCCCTGCTGGTGGGCCTGCTCAAGGCGCCGACCCGATACAGCCCGGTCTCCAACACCGCGCGCGCCGAGCGGCGGGCCAACATCGTGCTGGCCGAGATGGTCGAGAACGGCGCCATCACGCCCGCCCAGCGCGCCGAGGCGGTCCGCGCCCAGGTCGCCGTGTTCCGCCAGGGCGCCAACGTCCGCGCCCAGTATTTCATCGACTGGATCATGCGGGACCTCGCCGGGCTCGCCGGCGACGTCACCGAGGACGTAGTGGTGGAGACCACGCTCGACCTGCCGATCCAGGCCTCGGCCGAGCGCGCCGTCAGCCAGGGCGTGCAGGCGGCGCGCGGCCAGGGCGTGCGGCAGGGCGCGCTGGTGGCGCTGGACGGCGGCGGCCGGGTGCGGGCCATGGTCGGCGGCGTCGACTACCTCGACAGCCAGTTCAACCGGGCGGCCGACGCCCGGCGCCAGGCCGGCTCGGCCTTCAAGCCGTTCGTCTATCTGACGGCCATGGAGGCGGGCTTCACGCCGCAGACGCCGGTGGTCGACGAACCGGTGACCATCGGCAACTGGACGCCGCGCAACTACACCGGCCGCTACCTCGGGCCGATCACCATCAACACCGCGGTCAACCAGTCGGTGAACACGGTGGCCGCCATGGTCGCCGACCGCGTCGGCCGCGACAACGTCGCCTCCACCGCCCGGCGGCTGGGCCTGCGCTCCGACATCCAGCTGCAGCCGTCGATGGCGCTGGGCGCCGTGGAGGTGTCGCCGCTGGAGATGGCCCAGGCCTATGCGCCGTTCAGCAACGGCGGACGCCTCGCGCTGGCCTACGGCGTCAACCGGGTGCGGACCCGTTCCGGCCGGGTGCTCTACGAGCACGAGGTGCAGAACGGGTCGGGCCGCGAGGTGATCGGCAATCCGGCGCTCAGCTACATGAACTCCATGATGCGCTCGGTGGTGACCTCCGGCACCGGCACCGGGGCGCGGGTGGCGGGTCACGACATCGCCGGCAAGACCGGCACCACCAGCGACTACCGCGACGCCTGGTTCGTCGGCTACACCGGCGGCTTCGTCACCGCCGTCTGGGTCGGCAAGGACGACAACACGCCCATGCGGCGGGTGACCGGCGGCAACGCCCCGGCGCGCATCTGGCGCACCTTCATGAGCGCCGCCCTGCCGCGGCTGGCCTCGCGCCCGATCCCGGACGGCCCGGCGGCCGCCGCCGGATCGGTCTACGGCGACCCGATCGGCGACCTCCTGGCCCCCGACTACTTCGGCGCCGACACGCCGATGGAGCAGGAGGTTCCGGTCCCCGATATCGTCCCGCCAGAGGACCAGCGGTTCGACGAGCCGCCGCCGCTGGACCTGGAAGACCTCGCCTCCCCGCCGATCGCTCGCGACGACGACGCGCCCGATCCGGGCCGCTATGACGACGAGGTCGGCTAGGGATTCCTGCGTGGTCGCGCGTCGAGCGGCGCAACCGGATTCCACTTGCGCCTAACGCGCTCTAGCGGTCGTCCGGGCCGCAGTCGCGGCGGCGTTCGCGGCGGCACTGTCGCTCGTATTCGCGGTAGCGTTCCAGCTCGCGCTCCTCGCCCGAGGTGGTGACCGCGTCGCCCGCGGCGCCCACCACGTCGGCGCCCAGGCCCACCACGGCCCCGCCCACTCGCGCTGTGGCCCCCACGGCGGTGGCGGCGACCGTGCCCACGGCGTCGGCGGCGGCGAACACCACGCAGCCGGACAGGCCGGCGGCGGCGGCGATCAGCACGGCGGCTCGGGCGGTGCGGCGGAGTAGGACGCGCATGGACGATCCTCGGACGGAGACGCCTTGTCGGCCGGGCGTGGTTAACCGGCGCTTGCGGCGGTTCTATAGCGTGACCGGTCACGCTATAGGATTCCCGCGTGGTCGCGCGTCGAGCGGCGCAACCGGATTCCAGTTGCGCCTGACGCGCTCTAGGTCAGGGCGTCGGCCTTGCGCAGGGACGGGAACATCCTCGCCCAGGCGCCGGTGACCACCAGCGCCCCGACCCCGCCGAACAGGGCCGCGCCCACGGGCCCGAGCAGGCGGGCGACCACGCCGCTTTCGAACTCGCCGAGTTCGTTGGAGGCGCTGATGAACAGCAGCGACACCGCGCCGACCCGGCCGCGCATGGCGTCGGGCGTGACCAGCTGCACCAGGGTCTGGCGGATGAACACCGAGACCATGTCGGCGGCCCCCAGCACCACCAGCGCCGCCACCGACAGCACCCACCAGGTCGACAGGCCGAAGACGATGGTCATCAGGCCGAACACCGCCACGCCGCCGATCATCCAGGTCCCGGCGAAACGGCGGATGGGCCGACGCGCCAGGATCGCCGCGGTGATCACCGCCCCCACCGCCGGCGCGGCGCGCAGCAGGCCGAACCCCTCGGGCCCGATCTGCAGGATGTCCCGCGCGAACACCGGCAGCAGCGCCGTGGCCCCGCCCAGCAGCACGGCGAACAGATCCAGCGATATGGCCCCCAGCACGATCTTGGAGCGCCAGACGTAGACCAGCCCTTCCTTGATCAGCGCCATGCGCGAGCCGAGCTGGGCGATCGGGGTGGCGTGGGTGCGGATCAGGGTCAGCAGGCCGATGCAGGCGATGAACAGCGCCCCCGCCGTGGCATAGGCGGCGCCCGGCGAGATCGCGCAGAGCAGGCCGCCGAGCGCCGGCCCCACGATGCTGGCGCTCTGGAAGGCCAGCGAGTTCATGGCGATGGCGCGGGGCAGCACCTCGCGCGGCACCAGCATGGGCCCGAGCGCTGCAGAGGCGGGCGCCAGGAAGGCCCGCGCGGCGCCGAACAGGGCCAGCACCGCGAAGATGACCGTCAGCGACGGGTGGTCCAGGAGCACGGTCAGGGCCAGCACGACCGCGCAGACCAGTTCCGCGCCCACGCACAGCTGCAGTATGGCGCGGCGGTTGCGGCGGTCGGCGATCTCGCCGGCGGGCAGCGCCAGGGCGAACAGCGGCAGGAACTGGGCGAGCCCGATCATGCCGACCAGGAAGACGGCTTCGGCGACGCCGCCCCGCTCCCGGCCGATCTCGTAGACCTGCCAGGCCACCGCGGCGCCCTGGGCCTGGGTGCCGAGCGTGGCGCAGAACCGCGCCGTCCAGAACAGGCGGAAGTCGCGGAAGCTGAACGGGCTGGGCGGAGCGGCTCCGGCCGGGTCGGCGGGACCGTCGGACATGGGTCGTGTCTGCGGCAGCGGAGGCGGCTTCGCAACCGCCGTGGCCGCACCCTATCTGCGGCGCCCTTTTCGCGGACGACCGCATGCCCCTGGACACCTCCGCCGAGTTCGTCACGCGGCCCGAACGCGCCGAAGACGCCTGCGCTTTCGAGGCGCTGTTCGACGCGGCTTTCGGACCCGGGCGCTTCGCCAAGACGGCAGAGCGGGTGCGCGAGCGGGCGGCGCACGCGCCCCAGTTGTCGATCGGCCTGTGGAGCGACGGCCGCCTGGTCGGCGCGGCGCGGCAGCACCGGGTGCGGCTCGGCGCGGCGCGGGGCGCCTTCCTCGGCCCCTTCGCGGTGGCGGCGGATCGGCGCGGCGAGGGGATAGGCCCGCGGGTGATCGCGGCGGCGGCGGCGGCCTCGCGGGCGGCGGGGCTGGACTTCGTGCTGCTGGTCGGTCCGCAGAGCTATTTCGCGCCGCTCGGTTTCGAGCCCGTGGCGCGGGGCGCGGTGAAGACCCCGGGCGCCGTCGATCCCGCGCGGCTGCTGGTCCATCCGCTGAGGGTCGGCGTCTCCCTCGACGGCGAACTCACCCCCGACGCCTGACCTTTCGTCGACTCGCGCGCGGGCCTACCTGTGGCGCATGGCGGAAGCGGGCTCGGGACTGGCGGGCGTAGCCGCGGCGGCTCAGAGCGCCGCCGGGCCGCGCGATCTGCCGCCGGTGCATCTGTGGAACCCGGCGCACTGCGGCGAGATCGACATCGTCATCAAGCGCGACGGAACCTGGTTCCACGAGGGCACGCCGATCGGCCGCGAGCCGCTGGTGCGGCTGTTCTCCACGGTGCTGCGGCGCGACCCCGACGGCGTCCACCTGGTCACGCCGGTCGAGAAGCTGAAGATCACCGTGGAAGACGCGCCGTTCGTGGCCGTCCGGGTCGACCGGCGCGGCGACGCCCTGGTGTTCACCACCAACCTCGGCGACGAGGTCGCCGCCGGGCCCGACGACCCTATCCGGGTGGAGATCGACCCGGTCAGCGGCGAGCCCGCGCCTTACGTCCACGTGCGGCGCGGGCTGGAGGCGCGGATCGCCCGGCCGGTGTTTTACGAACTGGTGGAGATGGCCGAGCCGCGCGACACCCAGGACGGGCCGCGTTACGGGGTGGCGTCGCAGGGCGCCTGGTTCTGGGTGGCGCCCGCGGGGGAGCCGCGGCCGTGACCGCCGCGGCCGAACAGAAAGCGCTGATCCGCGCGCGGCTGGATCCGCTGGAAAGTTTCCGGCCGGCTGAGCCCGCGCGACGCTCCGACTTCGACCTCAATCCCGGCTGGAGCGGCGAGCGGCCCCGTCCGCTGCGCGAGGCCGCCGTGCTGGTGCCGCTGGTGGAGCGGGAGGAGGGCCTCAGCGTGCTGCTGACCCGCCGGGCCGACACCCTGACCTCGCACGCCGGGCAGATCGCCTTTCCCGGCGGGCGGCTCGATCCCGGCGAAACGCCCTGGGCCGCGGCGCTACGCGAGGCCGAAGAGGAGATCGGGCTCGATCCGTCGCTCGTCGAGGTGGCCGGGCTGTCGTCGTCCTACGAGACCGGCACCGGCTTCCACGTGACGCCGGTGGTGGGGTTCGTGCGGCCGGGCTTCGAGGTGCGCCCGCGAGAGGCGGAGGTCGCCGACGTGTTCGAGACGCCGTTCGCCTTCCTGATGGACGCGGCCAATCACGAGCGGCGCTTCTACGACCTGCCCGACGGCGGGCGGCGCTGGTTCTACGCCGTGCCGTACCAGGAGCGGGTGATCTGGGGTGCGACCGCCGGCATGGTCCGATGCCTGTGGGAACGCCTGCAGTGCGAGGCGGCCTGACCGCCGTGGATCGCCTGCCGCCACAGCCGTGGATGAGCGCGCCCGCCACCCGCGCGGTGCTGGCCGTGCTGCAGGCCGAGGGCGGGCCGGACGCGGCGCGGTTCGTCGGCGGCTGCGTGCGCAACGCCCTGATCGACGCGCCGGTGGACGACGTGGACCTCGCCACGCCGCTGACGCCCGATCGGGTGATCGCCGCGGTGCAGGCGGCCGGGCTGCGCGCCGTGCCGACCGGGGTTGAGCACGGCACGGTGACGGTTGTCTCGGCGCATCGCCCCTTCGAGGTCACCACCCTGCGGCGCGACGTGGAGACCGACGGCCGCCGGGCGGTGGTGGCCTTCACCGACGACTGGGCCGAGGACGCCGCGCGGCGCGACTTCCGGCTGAACGCGATCTACGCCGAGGCCGACGGGCGGCTGCACGACCCCACCGGCGGCGGGGTGGACGACGCGCTGGCGGGGCGGATCGTTTTCGTCGGCGACGCCGAAACCCGCATCCGCGAGGACTGGCTGCGCATCCTGCGTTTCTTCCGCTTCACCGCCTGGTACGGACGCGGCGAGCCGCACGGGCCGAGCCTCGCCGCCTGCGCCAGGCTGAAGGAGGGGCTGGCGCGGCTCTCCGGCGAGCGGCTCGGCAAGGAGACGTTGAAGCTCCTGGCCGCGCCGGACCCGCGACCCGCGCTGCGGCTGATGCACGCGTCCGGGGTGTTGGCCCAGCTGCTGCCGCGCGCGGGCGACCTGCGGCGGTTCGAGGCGCTGACGCCGATGTCGCCCGACCCGCTGCTGCGGCTGGCGGCCCTGCTGCCCGACGATCCCGACGAGGCGTCCGCGACCGCCGCCCGCCTGCGCCTGTCGAACGCCCAGCGCGACCGCCTCCGCGCGGCGGTCGCCCCCGCTGGCGAGGTGGCGCCCTCCATGACGGCGACCCAAGCGCGAGCCGCCGTCTATCGCCTGGGCGCCGAACCCTTCACGGACCGGCTGCTGCTGGCGTCGGCTACAGGCGGGGGCGATCCGAAGGCCTCGGCGAGCCTCGCCGCTGCCTGGGAGCGGCCCACGCTGCCGGTGAGCGGCGCGGACCTGCAGGGGGCGGGCGTGTCCCCCGGCCCGCGTTTGGGAGAGACGTTGCGACAGCTCGAACGCGAGTGGATCGACAGCGATTTCAGCCTCAGCCGCGAGGCGCTGTTGGCCCGCCTGTGATCACCGCGCGGTCCAGCCGCCGTCGACCGAGAAGTTCGCGCCGGTCGCCGACGCCCCTGCATCGGAGCAGAGGTAGAGCAGCAGGCCCGTCAGACCCTGCATCTCCACGAACCGTCTGGAGGGCTGGGAGGCCAGGATGACGTCGCGCATGACCTGGTCGCGGGAGAGGCCGGTGGCCTTCATCTGGTCGGCGATCTGACCCTCGACGATGGGGGTGTTGACGAACCCCGGCGAGACGGCGTTGCAGGTGACGCCGGTGGCGGCGAGCTCCAGCGCCACCGCCTTGGTCAGGCCGGCCAGGCCGTGCTTGGCGGCGACGTAGGCGGACTTGAAGGGCGAGGCGACCAAGCTGTGCGCCGAGGCCAGGTTGACGATCCGCCCCCGGCCCTGCGCCTTCATGATCGGCACGGCGGCGCGGATGGCGTGGAAGGCGCTCGACAGGTTGACGGCGATGATCTTGTCCCACTGCTCGGGTGGGAAGTCCTCCACCGGCGAGACGTGCTGCACCCCGGCGTTGTTCACCAGGATGTCGAGCCGGCCGAACGCCCGGTGCGCCGCCGCGATCAGGTCGGCGACCTCGCCGGGCCTGGACATGTCGGCGCCGTGGTAGAGCACCTGCGCGCCCGAGCGGCCGGCGAGCTCCGCGCGGGTGCGCTCGATCGCGTCGGGGTCGCCGAGGCCGTTCAGCATCACCGCCGCGCCGGCGCCGGCCAGGGCCTCGGCCAGGGCCAGGCCGATGCCGCTGGTCGAGCCGGTGACCACGGCAGCCTGGCCGCTAAAGGACGTCATGGATGTCTCCCCCGAGATCATCCGGGCGCTTAGCACGGCGGCGTCGCACGTGTCAGGCCGCGGCGAGCCCGCTATGACGCCCGCATGGACGTCGCCCCCCCTCGAGCTCCCGTCGTCGGCGTCGGCGTGGTCTGTCTGCGCGGCGACGAGGTCCTGCTGGTCCGCCGTGGGCGTGCGCCCCGCGAGGGCGAGTGGAGCCTGCCGGGCGGGCGGCTGGGAGTGGGGCGAGCGATTGGCGGGGGCGGCGCTGAGGGAACTGCGCGAGGAGACCGGCGTGGAGGCGCGGCTGCTCGGCCTGGTCGACGTCGTCGACGGCCTGTTCGCCGGCGGGGACGGCACGGTCGAACATCACTACGCGCTGGTCGACTACGCGGCGGCGTGGACGTCGGGCGAGCCTGTGGCGGGGGACGACGCCGCCGAGGCGCGCTTCTTTACGCTGGCCGCCGCTCTGGAGACGGTGACGTGGTCCGAAACCCGCAGAGTGATCCAGCGAGCTGTAGACCTTCATGGCGGCCATGACTTCGCGGGCTGATCTCCGGCGCGGAGGGGCGGTGCTGACGGCGGCCCTGTGCGCGGCCGCCACCCTGGCGGTCGCCCAGGAGGCGCCGCCCGCGCGCACGGCGGACGAGCGGCGGGATCTGCTCGAACTCGCCTATTCGCTGGGCCAGACCCACTACCTGCGCACCCTCTGCCGGGGCGAGGACGATCAGACCTGGCGCACGCGGATGACGCGGATGGTGGAGGTGGAGGCGCCCGACGAGGTGTTCCGGCAGCGGCTGGTCGACACCTTCAACGACGGCTGGCTGATCCTGCAGCCGCGGCACCGGGAGTGCGGTACGGCCGCCCGCGAGGAGGCGGCGCGGACCGCCCAGGCGGGGGCGATGCTGGCCGACCGCATGGCCAGCCGCCGGTGAGACTCGATTGCGTTGGCGGGACGGCCGGTCCTTCGCTAAGGTCGATCCGGGTTCGGGGGAGGGCTTCCATGGAACTGCTGTTGCCGCTGGCGCTGCTGGTGCTGGCGATCGTGGTCCTGTTCAACGCGGTGAAGATCGTGCCGCAGGGGCGCGAGTTCACCGTGGAGCGGTTCGGCCGCTACACCCGCACGCTGAAGCCCGGCATCACCTTCCTGACGCCCTTCGTCGAAGGCGTCGGCCGGCGGGTGAACATGATGGAGCAGGTGCTCGACGTGCCGCGCCAGGAGGTGATCACCAAGGACAACGCGGTGGTCCAGGTGGACGGCATCGTCTTCATCCAGGTGGTCGACGCCTCCGCCGCGGCCTACCGCGTCGACAACCTGAACAACGCCATCAGCCAGCTGTCGCAGACCAACCTGCGCACAGTCGTGGGCTCGATGGAGCTGGACGAGGTGCTGTCGCAGCGGGAGGCGATCAACACCCGCCTGCTGGCCGCCATCGACCACGCCACGGGCCCCTGGGGCGTGAAGGTGACACGGATCGAGATCAAGGACCTGTCGCCGCCGCCCGACATCATCGCCTCCATGGGCCGGCAGATGAAGGCCGAGCGCGAACGGCGGGCGGTGATCACCGAGGCCGACGGCGAGCGGCAGTCGTCGATCATGCGCGCCGAGGGCCAGAAACAGTCCGCCATCCTCACCGCCGAGGGCCGCAAGGAGGCCGCCTTCCGCGATTCCGAGGCGCGCGAGCGGGAGGCCCAGGCGGAGGCCGCGGCCACCACCATGGTCAGCCAGGCGATCGCCGCCGGCGACGTCAACGCCATCAACTACTTCGTGGCGCAGAAATACGTCGAGGCGTTCGCCCAGCTGGCCAATTCGCCGCAGACCAAGACGGTGATCGTGCCGGCCGAGATGAGTTCGCTGGTCGGCGCCCTGGCCGGGATCGGCGAGCTGGTGCGCGACAGCCGCATCGCCCGGGTGGAGGCCGCGCCGCCGGAGCCGCAGCGCCGCCGGCAGCCGCCGCCCGAGCAGGGCCCGGTCTGATGGAGCAGCTGGGCGCCTTCTACGCCGACCATCCGCTGTGGGTGTGGCTGGCCTTCGCCGCCGTGCTGCTGGCGATCGAGGTGGCGACGGGGTCCGGCTGGCTGCTGTGGGCGGCGGCGTCGGCGGCGGCCACCGGCCTGCTGACGCTGCTCGGCATGCCGCTGGGCCTGGGCGGAGAGATCGCGGTGTTCGCGGTGCTGACCCTGGCCTCGACCCTGATCAGCCGCCGCTTCTTCAAGAGCGAACCGGAGCGGGAGTCCGACATCAACGACCAGACTCACCGCCTGGTCGGCCGCTCCGGCGAGGTGGCCCGCGACTTCGTCCGCGGCGAAGGCCGGGTGTTCGTCGACGGCACCGAATGGGTGGCCGAAGCGGACGACGAGACGGGGCTGACAGCCGGCGTGCGGGTGCGGGTGACCGGGGTGTCCCCCGGCGCGCGGCTCAAGGTGCGGAGCGCCGACGCCGCCGGCTGACTACCCCCGTCCCACCGCGTGCAGCGCCGCGCCGTGCGCCCGCAACCAGCGCCGCGCGTCCACCGGGTCGCCGTAGAGCCGCGTCACCACAGCCCAGAACCCCGGCCCGTGGTGGGCCTCGACCAGGTGCGCCACCTCGTGCGCGGCCACGTAGTCGAGCACGAAGTCCGGCGCCAGGATCAGCCGCCAGCTGTAGCGGATCGCGCCCCGCGTGGAGGTGCAGGAGCCCCAGCGGGTGCGCGGATCGCCGAGCGACACCGTCGGCTCCGCCACGCCCAGCGCTGCTGCGTGAACCGCCGTCCGCGCCAGCAGCTCCCGTCGGGCCTCGCGCCTGAGAAGCGCCAGCACCCGCCGGGTGAATCCCGCCGCGTCGCCGCCCGCCGTCAGAGCGCTCCCGTCCGCCGACAGCCGCGCCGCCGCCGCGCCCGCCCCCGGTTCCAGACGCAGCACCCTCCCGCGGAACGGCAGGGTCGCGCCCGGGCGGATCGGCCGCGCCGGCTCGCGCCTGGCCAGCGCCGCCAGCAGCCAGTCTCGCCGCGCCCGCGCGAACGCCGCCGCCTCCTTCAGCCGCCGCGCCGAGGGGGCGCTGGCCACCGCCTCGCCGGTGACGCCGTCTATTCTCAGGCTGACCCGCCGCGCGCGCGGGCTGACCCGCAGCCGCACGCTCACCCCGTCGAGATCCAGACGCTCGCCGTCGGCCGGTCCCCGGCGCAGCAGGCCGCCGATCACCGGGGCCGCGTCACGCGTGGGCGAGCGGCGGCGCTTCCTCGGCCGCCGCCTTGCCGAAGCGGTCCGGCTTCTTCGGTTTGGCCGGACGCGTGGCGCCGGGCTCGAGGCGGCCGATGAAGTCGCGCACCCGCGGATAAATCTCCCGCTCGAAGCGGGCGCCGTTAAACACGCCGTAGTGGCCCACGTCCGGCTGCACGTGGAGCTCGCGCATCGCCTCGGGGATGTTTGGGCAGACCGCGTGCGCCGCCTGGGTCTGGCCGACGCCCGAGATGTCGTCGTCCTCGCCCTCCACGGTGATCAGGCCGATGTCGGTGATCGCCTCGGGCCGCACGGGACGCCCGCGGTGCACCAGTTCGCCCTTGGCCAAGGCATAGCGCTGGAACACCAGGTCCACCGTCTGCAGGTAGAACTCCTCGGTCAGGTCCAGCACCGACAGGTACTCGTCGTAGAAGGCGCGGTGCTTGTCGGCACCGCTGTCGTCGCCCTTCACCAGGTCCTGGAAGTAGCGGGCGTGCGCCTCGTCGTGCCGCTCGCGGTTCAGCGAAACGAAGCTGTAGAGCTGCACGAAGCCGGGATAGACCCGCCGCATCATGCCCGGATAGGGCGGCGGCACCGTC